>Ga0209578_10000987_pt1 | contig 28575 bp, 20 predicted proteins | sample tdAd472_FD_187127 | JGI IMG/M metagenome (GOLD analysis project Ga0209578, IMG submission 187127) | Marine sediment microbial communities from the Atlantic coast under amendment with organic carbon and nitrate - tdAd47.2 (SPAdes)... | ecosystem: Environmental > Aquatic > Marine > Coastal >...
TTAAAGGAAGACGCCGGGTAACCAACCTTTGTTCGGTGGACACATTTTCGGCGCCTCAAGCCGTGCGAGCGATTGAAACAGCGGAAGCAGCGGAAGGGTTTTTATCCCCGGCGGCTATGGAAATTGACTTGCTGGTTCAAACTGATTTACCCTGAAAATGCCTTACAATTCGCTGAATTCTTTAGTCTTTTCCACCAAATTCCCTAAGCGCCAAAATAGGGAATTAATTGAGTCGAACAGGGAGCTTGGGGACAGCGTTAGCTGGACTAAACTTCCCCAGTGCGAGTTGATGCATCGGATCGCTAGCCGCTAGGCCGCTATGGAACTTCTCTACGTCCTTCTCGTCTTGCTGGTGATCACCCGCGTCTTCGGGGAGGCGGCCGAGCGCATTCGTCAGCCGGCCCTTGCCGGCGAAATCATTGCCGGCGTCATGCTTGGCATTGTCGTCGCCCGGTTTTCGGGCGCCTTTCCGATCCTGGCGGGTCTGCCCGACGACGAGGTATTTCTGGCGATCACGGATCTCGCGATCTTCTTCCTAATGCTGTTTGCCGGCATCGAACTAAGACCCCGTCAGCTTGCCGAAAGCAGCGGGGGAGCCCTTCTCGTCGCCATTGGCGGCTTCTGCCTGCCGCTGGCCAGCGGTTTCGCGCTTGCCTGGTTTCTCCTACCCGATTCAGATTTGAAGCTTGTCCAATCCCTGTTCGTGGGAACCGCCCTGGCCATTACCGCCGTGCCCGTCGCCGTCAAGATCCTGATGGACCTCGGCAGGCTGAACTCCAAGCCGGGACAGATGATCGTCTCGGCGGCGATTTTCGACGACGTCTTGAGTCTCGTTTTGCTGACCGCCCTGCTTGCCGTCATTCGCACCGGCGAGCTCCCGGGTACCTTCGAGGTGATCGGCCTTGCCGGTAACATTGCGCTTTTCTTCGCGATCACGATCGGGATCGGCCTGTTCGTGATTCCCAAGATCGGCCACCTCCTTGGGGCGGCGAAGGTAGCGGAATTCGAGTTGAGTGCCCTGCTCGTCGGCGCCCTTGGCTATGCCATCCTGGCCGAACTGCTGGGCCTGCACTTCATCCTAGGCGCGTTCATGGCGGGGCTTTTCTTTACGCGCACGACCACGGAAAAACGCGTTTACGAAGACGTGAAGACGAAGATTTCCGGGATCACGAGCGGTTTCCTAGCGCCTGTCTTCTTTGCCTCGATCGGGTTGCACCTCGAACCCAGAGCCATTGTGGAAATTCCCGTCTTCCTGGCGCTTCTCATCGCCGTCGCCTTCGCCGGCAAACTAATCGGTGCCGGCGCGGTCGCCTATTCGCTGGGCATGGGCAAACGGGAGGCGGCAGCCGTCGGCATGGGCATGAGCGGCCGCGGCGCCGTCGAACTTATCATCGCCGACATCGCTCTGCGCGGCGGCGTCTTTTTGGCACCCGATCCACCGCCGCCCATCATTGCAAACTTGTTCTCCGCCATCGTGATCATGGCCGTGGTGACCACCCTGGCGACTCCGATCGCGCTCCGCCGTCTGCTAGGAAAAGCGTAACGCCCGTCCGTCGCCGCCTTGCTTCGTGGCTGCCGCGGAGCCGCCGGCGCCCGATCCGTTTTGGCATGAATAGAGCATCCTTTGTTGATTATGATGCATTAAACTGTGTTAGGCTTTTTTTGAAAGGCCTGATGACACCTTTCCTAAAAATCTGAGTACGGTGAAGATATTCTTGTGTGATCTGGCATGAATCAAGAGCAGGTCTCGGAAAAGTCTTTTCCCTCGGCGTTCGAGTCGGACCCCCTTATTAAAAAATTTGGGGGATTTCTGACCTTAACGGACGATGAAATCGCCTATCTCAACTCCCTTAGGAAAAACCAAAGCAGCTTCGAACCCAATGCGGAGATTCAATCGGAAGGGGAGTCGCCCCAGCACATCCATATTTTGCGGCACGGCTGGGCCGTTCGCTACAAATTGCTGTCGGATGGACGGCGGCAGATTCTAAATTTTGCCTTGCCCGGAGATTGTATCGGAATCACGGCAAACCTGTTTCAGGCGGCCGATCACAGTGTTGCCGCCTTAACGACCGTCACCTCAGATAATTTCCCATCGAAAAATCTGTTGAGCCTTTGTCAAGCACATCCCCGAGTTGCCCTCGCGTTCAACTGGGCGACGGCACGTGAGCAGACTATTCTTGCCGCACATACGGTTCGGCTTGGCCGGCGATCTGCGGCGGAGGCGATGGGGCATCTTTTTCTGGAGCTACTAAAGCGCCTGCAATTGGTAGGATTGGCTAACAAACACTCTTACGAGCTACCAATCACACAAGAAATTTTGGCCGACCTTCTCGGCTTAAGCATTGTGCATGTGAACCGGACGCTGCGGCGGCTGCGCCAGCGTGGCCTCATCGAACTCGATCTGAAAAACCGGCGCCTGATCATCAAGGACATCCATCGCCTAGCGAAGGCCGTGGACTTCGACCCGACCTATCTGGGCCAAGAACGCAAGCCTGTAAAAGGCAAAAAACAGCTGCTCGGCGAGAGTTAACCTTCGCGGGTAGAAAAAATCGGCGCTGAGGAGGACAACGCCGATTAAAGTATCGTTCAATCCTTTGTGGCCTGTTTTAAAAAAATTTCTTTAGGAACTTGTCCTCAATACTTAGGCGATTGATAACGATTCTGGCACCACCTTCTTTTGCATTTTGGACGGCGGCGTCTCTCTCACGCTGACTGTAGACCGTACCACTCAGGGTCGCGATACCATCTTCCACGCCAACCTCGATGTCGTCGCTCAGAACGAAAGGACTCCACCTGAGTTCCTCCAGGATGTTCTGGCGAATTTCGTAATCCTGAAAGCGTGTCGTCTTGTCTTCGATGCCAATGCGGTTTTTGACGGCAATCACCCCTCGGACACCCTGCGCAAGGACTCCCGCATTGTGTCGCTCGAATGCCGAATCGACAGCACCTCGCAGGTAAACCGTACCGTCCATCGCGATCACGTCAAAGCCATACTGATTGAGGATGGGATCCCTATGCAACGTATCTTTCACTCGATCCGCCAGGACCTTATCGGGAGTCGGTTTGCCCGGACGAACCTTCAGATAGTTCCGCACAAACCAGACGCCAGGGGTGTTCCTGGCAATCTCTTCGGCGGCCTCCTTTGCCTGCAGGTCATGCACGTTTCCGGTCAAGGTGGCTGTAAAGTAATCGACCTTGATCCCAATTTGATAGTCCGAAACACGCGGGTCGATGGCGAAGGCGTCCGCAAGGGCCTCTTTTACCTTTCCTTCGTCCTTAATGAAGGTGGGGCCTCGTTTGCGCATCTCCTCATCGATGATCGGTTCGACTTCAAGACCAGTTACGTCGACGTCCTTGACGCCCCGCACCCATGCCGCGTCATGGGCATGCAATTGTTCAAACATGTTCGCGACGGTGCCAGTGAGTTTGACCATACCGTCCTTCACCTCGACCTGGATGTAATCCGGCGTAACCCAGCGATCCCAGCGCAGGGCCGCCTTCACGTCCGTCTTGATCTCCCCGTCCGTCCGCGGATTGGCGAGATCAACGGCGAGACTATTCTTCACCTCGCGCACGCCACGCACGCCCATGACGTGGCGCTCGATGTGGCGGCGTTTCGTCCAGGAATCGACGGTGCCCTTCAGCGTAACGCTGCCGTCCTTGACCTGAACCTTCAGCGTGTCGTTTGAACCGCTGACGGGATTGGCCTTCAAGGCAGCTTCGATGTCCTTCTTCAGGTCCGCGTTCTGGCGAACAACCGGGATGACCTTAATGTTGTTCGTGATCGAGCGGACACCCCGGACAAGCGCGGCCCTCTCGACCGCCCTTTCACGGGCCAACAGACTGGGAACGATTCCATCCAGGACGACCAGACCATCCTTGACAAGAATATCGATCCTCTGCTGCGGAACGGTCTCGTCGTAAAGGATCTCCCTTTCGACGGCAAGCGCGATGTCGGCGTCGGAGTAGGCGCGACCCGCCGCCTTTGCGGAATGGCCCGCCGCGATGGAGAAAACAAAAGTGAGCATCGCGATAAGCGGGACGGCAACCGTAATAATTTTTGCCTTACGTCTCTGCACACGTAACATTTTTCTTTTCTCCTCTTTCTTCCCTGTTCACTTGTAAAGCGTTTGCTGTTGCAAGCTCTTCTTGATAGCGAGTTTTGCGGATCGAGTACGGAAAAGCATTTACCTATGATGGGCGCGTACTACTTTTAGGATTCGTCGTCGCGAAGGGGCGCCAGGCTAAAATGGTTTGGCAAAAGTTTGATGTTGAATTTCGCCTGGGCAGACCCTAGAGCCGGCGATCCGAGAGGCTTTGATGTCAAACAGACCGGCGGCGCTCGACATTCTGGTCGATGAATCTATGTCACGCAGGTAACGACACCTGCTTCGAGCAGGTGCCGTAATGCATCGCCAGAGGGAGTTTGTGTGCCCCGACTATGGCCTCCATGAAGCCCTGATTCCTTACGAGGTTAACGGCTCGCTTGAGCAGTCGAGATCATGAATAGAGACGAACGCCATAGGGCACAGGTCATTCTCGCAAAGCGATTTGCCTGCGTTGACAGCATGGGCGTGAAGACCCTCACTTGAAGGCCTTAAGAAATTCGTCGAGTTGCTTTTCAGCTCCCTCGCGGGTGATGCCATAGCGGCGTCGGATCTGTCCGAGCAGCTCTTCCTTCTTGCCACCAGCCGCCTCCAACTCATCGTCTGTGAGTTTGCCCCATTTCTGTTTTGCCTTTCCCTTTAACTCTGCCCAACTTCCTTCGATTTGCTCCCAATTCATGTGACGTGCCTCCGTTTAATAATTTGAACTCATTGCTTCGAGGCATAAGTCTATTAAAGAACGTCACCTTGAGCCTTCACATAGGTTAAATGGCTTGTTCGTGCGAACGCATTGGCAGTTAGACTGAGCAGCAGATCTTCATCGAGTCCGTATAGAACCGTGTTGTGAATTGCTCGTCCGAGCAACGTGTCTTTGCTCAACCCGAAATTGTGGGCTTTGTCAGGTGCTAACCCTCCAATAAAACCCGTCGCAGCGCGGATAGCGGATGGTCCGCATCACCGCCAGCGGATCGCTTCGGGTGAGCGGTTGAAACGGTGGAAAAGATTTTTCATCCCCGGAGGCTATGAAAGCCCCCTTCCCGGCTCAAGCCGATTTTTAATCGGACAATGCCCACTTCCGGTCTGGGGCCGTTGTGTCCTGGCGGCGAATTTGAATCCTCGCCGACAGCTGTGCTATGGTCCTACGATAAGCTGACATTGCTATTTTTCTGTCGTCGCCTGCACACAGCGGCAGTTTGTTGCCGCCTTCCGAGCCGGCTGGAGGGCTGTGGCTAGGGCGCAGCATCCACCCGGTAATAGACCGGAATTGAAACACCAGGGGAGCGGACCAATGACGGGCAACAACGCCTTTGACGAGATCAACGAAGCTAAAGCCAATATGGACCATATCTATGATCAGCCCGACCCGCGGGACTATTTCCGCGAGTTGGAAAAGCTCGGCTATGCGATACCTGACGCCGCCAAGCCCATCTTCCAGAAGCTGATTTCCCATCTGCGGCGGCGGCGCGACGATACGGTTCACGTTCTCGACCTAGGCTGTTCCTACGGTGTCAACGCAGCGCTCATCAAACACGATCTGTCGATGCCCGAGCTCTACGATCACTGGGGGCAAAAGAGACTGGCGGATGCCACTCCGAAGGAAGTTGTCAAGTACGATCAGCGTTTTTTTTCCAAGCTTGACGAAGCTGGAGACATCGAGGTAATCGGGCTGGACCAGGCCGAGAACGCCATCGGCTTCGCCGAAGAAGTAGGCCTGCTCGACGAGGGTCTCGCCGTCAATCTTGAGACCGAACCGCTGCCCGGCCTGACAGAAGAGGAGCTGGCGGCGGTCGACCTGGTAACATCGACCGGATGCGTCGGTTATGTGACAGAAAAGAGCTTCGACCGCCTGTTGCCGGCGGTCACCCGCGGCCGCGCGCCGTGGCTCGCCAATTTCGTGCTGAGAATGTTCTCCTTCGACGGCATTGAGAAAACCCTGAATGACCGAAGCTACGTGACAGAGAAGCTCGAGGGACACACCTTCGTTCAACGCCGATTCGCTTCGGCCGAGGAACAGGAGTACGTCGTGGGAAGGCTGCGTGAGCAGGGCATCGATCCGACCGGCAAGGAGTCCGAGGGCCACCTGTTGGCCGAATTCTATCTTTCGCGTCCAGCGAACGAGAAGGCCGAGGCGCCGATAAAGCGGTTGGGTCTCGTCTGAACGCGGTATCCTGTACCGGTGGTGCGGCATTGCAGCATGCCGAGAGGAAAGAGTTTGCCGCAACAGCAGCGGTCAAATCGCAACGCGTTCGGCGGCCCACATACCCGCATGTGCTGTCAGTCTAATTAAAGCAGTCTCAGAAATGCCTGGCAACCTTGCTTTCAGACCGCAAACTGAAGCCATTCGGCGAGGACAGCCGTGCGATCCCGCCGTTTTGTGGCAAACACCTCAAGCACCTCGCCTTCGTGATCCACGGCGCGCCACAGGTAATGTGTCTCGCCATTGATCCGCACGAACACCTCGTCCAGGTGCCAGCGCCACTTCGAATATGGGTGCTGCTGCAGCCGCCTTTTCCGGATCTCCGCGGCAAACATCGGTCCAAACCGGTTCCACCAGAAGTGGCAAATATCGATGCCGCGTTCGTGTAGAATATCCTCGACCTGCCGTAGCGACAGCGGATCGCTTCGGGTGAGCGGTTGAAACAGCGGAAGCAGCGGAAGGGTTTTTATCCCCGGCGGCTATGGAGCCCCCCCTCCCGGCTCAAGCCGATTTTAAAACGCCGCGCTACGGCCATTACAGCTTCATCGTCACGGCCTTCGTCTGCAGGTACAGGCCCATCACCTCCTGGCCAAGCTCCCGACCCCAACCGGACTGCTTGTAGCCGCCAAAGGGAACGGACGGGTCAAACACGTGGTGACAATTCACCCACACGGTGCCGGCTTCGATTTTCCGCGCCATGCGGTGCGCCTTGTTGACGTCCCGGGTCCACACGCTGGAAGCCAGGCCGTATTCCGTATCGTTGGCGATTTTTGCAATTTCATCCAGATCTTCAAAGGGTTGGGCTACGACGACAGGCCCGAAGATTTCCTCGCGGACGACTTTCATGTCTGGTCCAACATCGACCAGAACGGTCGGCTCGACGAAGAAGCCCTCCTCGCCGATCTGCTTGCCGCCACACACCGCCCGGGCACCTTCATCGAAGCCCGAGGCCATGTAGCCGGTGACCCGTTTCAACTGCTCTTCCGAAACCAGCGGCCCCATCTGGGTTTCCCGATCCAGGCCAGGGCCGACCTTGATGGCTTTCGCCTCCTCGGCAACGCCGTCCAACACCTTGTCGAAGATGGATTTGTGCACATAGAGCCGCGAGCCGGCCGTACACACCTGTCCAACGTTGAAGAAAATCGCGTTCGCCACACCCGGAATGGCAAGATCTAGATCGGCGTCCGGGAAGACAACTGCCGGCGACTTGCCGCCAAGCTCCAGCGACACCTTTTTCAGATTGCCGGTGGCGGCCTTCACAATCAACTTGCCGACTTCGGTGGAACCGGTGAAGGCGACCTTGTCGATGTCCGGATGGGACGCGATCGCCGCACCCGCGGTTTCACCAAAACCGGTGATGATGTTGAGGACACCCTTCGGGAATCCAGCCTCTTCGATCAACTGACCTAGCCAGAGCGCCGTCATCGACGTTTGTTCCGCTGGTTTCAGCACGACCGTGCAGCCTGCCGCAAGCGCCGGAGCAATTTTCCACGTCGCCATCAGAAGGGGGAAATTCCAGGGAACCACCTGGCCGACGACGCCAACCGGTTCTTTCAGGGTATAGCTGAAAAATTCCTCGCCGGGCGCAAAACAAGGCTCGAAATGATGGGCCTGTCCCGTCACCTTCGTTGCCATGCCTGCAATGTAGCGGATCGTCTCAATCGAAAGCGGCAAATCCGCTGCCTCAGCCGCAACGACCGGCTTGCCATTGTCGAGGGATTCGATCTCGGCAAAGGCGGCGGCGCGTTCTTCCAACAGGTCGGCGAGTTTCCACAACAGCTTGCCGCGGTTCGCCGCCGACATCTTCGCCCACGGGCCTTTCTCAAAGGTACGGCGCGCTACCTTGACGGCGCGGTCCACGTCTTCCTTATCGCCCGCCGCAATATGGGTGATCGTCTGGCCCGACGCCGGGTCGATGGCCGGAAAGGTTTGGCCCGAAGCTGCGTCCACCCATTCCCCGTCAATGAGGAGTTTGTGTCGGCTTTTGTCCGCCAAAAAGGCGGCCGCCGCCTTGCTTAAGGCGGTTTTTTTGCCTTTTGCCCATTTCACGTCCATGTCCATTTTGTGCTCCTCCTATCTATATTTTCTTTCATTGCCTTGGCTTTATCTAACCAAATGACAACGCCGCCTGTGACTTTCAACCGTCATGGCACGCAATTACCGCCGCCTTGGTAGAAGGGCAATTCTGTAAAAAATACATAATTTTGCATATTTATGCAATAATACACATATTGGTGCTGGTCCAATAAACCCGTCGCAGCGCGGATGGCGGATGGTCCGCATTACCGCCAGCGGATCGCTTCGGGTGAGCGGTTGAAACAGCGGAAGCAGCGGAAGGGTTTTTATCCCCGGCGACTATGGAGCCCCCCCTTCCCCGCTCAAGCCGATTTTAATCTGACAATGCCTTTTTATCCTTTAAGCGCGTGATAGGCGTCTGGTTCGAAGACGTCGACCTGGATGGCGGCAAGACGGGCGGCGTCGGCCTCTTCCAGGGTGTCGCGTTCGGCTTCGCTGATCACGCCTGCCGAAATCGCCATGGCAAGGTTGTCGACGTCGGCCGGTGAAAGTCGCTTTTCCCGCACCGCCTCGCGCAGTTTTGCCTTCACCGGCTGGGCCGCGACGACCTTGCCAAGAGCAAATTCCAGCCGGCCCAACCCCTCTTCCTGTCCCGACGGCACATAGATGTCGGCTGTCAGATGGCGGCGCAACGCGCCGTCGTTGAGGACGCCGTCCACGACCTTGCTGCCCAGCGCATCGGAAGGCGGTTCCAGAAAAACACCCCAGGGAAAGACGGCGCGCCTTAAGATCCACGCCGCCGGACGGCTTGGCAAATTGTCGAGCACACCGCCAAGGGCTTCTTTGATCTTCACGAGCGCGTGCTGAACCGCCCAATGCATGACGGGCTCGTGCTCGGGTTGCTCGCCTTCATCGTGGAACCGCTTCAACGTCGCCGCGGCGATGTAGAGCCAGGCCAACGCGTCGGCAAACCGCCCGCCGATCTTCTCGCGCCGCTTCAACTCGCCGCCATAGATAGCAAGGGCCGCGTCGGAAACCAGGGTAAAGGCGGCACTCCACCGCGTAAGCGCCCGGTAGTACTCCGCCGCGGGCCCGCCGACGGGGGCCGGGACGAAATGGCAACAGGTCAGCCCCAGGAAGAAGGCGCGGACAAAATTCCGGAAGAAGAAATTCACATGGCCGAAGAAGGCTCGGTCGAACCGGGCGAGGTCTTTTTGTTTGACCGCCTCCATCTCGTCGTGGACGAAGGGATGGGCGCGGATGGCCCCCTGGCCATAAACGATAAGGGATCGCGTCAGAATATTCGCGCCTTCCACCGTGATCGCGATCGGGGTCGCCGTGAAAGTACGGCCCAGGATGTTCTTCGGCCCGCGGCAGATTTCGGCACCGGCGCGAATGTCCATTGCGTCGTTCAGCACGCTTCGCATCGTGTCGGTAAGATAGGCCTTCACGATCCCGGTCAGCACCGCCGGTTTTTCGCCGGCGTCGACCGCCCCGCAGGTGAGCTTGCGGGCCGCATCCATCAGATAGGTTTGCCCGGCGACGCGGGCGATGGCTTCCTCGACGCCCTCGAACCGCCCGATCGGCAGGTTGAACTGTTCGCGGACCGTGCCATAGGCGCCGACGACGCGAGTCGCCATCTCCACGGCGGCGATCGAAAGCGAGGGCAACGAGATCGAGCGCCCCGCCGCCAGGGATTCCATTAGCATCCGCCAACCCTGCCCCGCCCCTTCCGGGCCGCCGATAATAAAACTCAAAGGGACGAAAACGTCTTTCCCGAAGATTGGGCCGTTCGGAAAGGGAATGCCCATTGGATCGTGGCGGTTGCCGATTTCGATGCCGGACAGGTTCCGCGGCAACAGCGCGCAGGTGATGCCCAAATCCTTCTTGTCCCCAAGCAGCCCGTCCGGATCGTAAAGCCGAAAGGCAAGGCCGATCACCGTGGCGATCGGGGCAAGGGTGATGTAGCGCTTCTCCCAGTTCAGCCGCATGCCGAGGACTTCTTTCCCCTCATACGTCCCGCGGCAAACGACGCCGGTGCTGGTCGTCGAGGCGGCGTCGCTGCCGGCCGTGGGTTCGGTCAATGCGAAGCAGGGAATTTCTTCGCCACGGGCAAGGCGCGGCAGGTAGTAATCCTTTTGTTCCTCGGTCCCGTAGTGAAGCAGCAATTCGCCCGGCCCTAGGGAATTCGGCACCATCACGACGACGCCGGTCGCGGCCCCGCGGCTCGAAATCTTCGTGATGACGGCGGAATGCCCGATCGCCGAGAAGCCAAGCCCGCCATATTTTTCGGGAACGATCATGCCGAAGAAACGATGCTTCTTCAGGAAATCCCAGATTTCTTCCGGAACGTCGCGGGCCTGAGCGATTTCCCAGTCGTTGAGCTTCGCGCACAATTCCTCGACCGGGCCGTTGAGAAAGGCGCGTTCCTTTTCGCTCAACGGTTGCACGTTGAAATCAACCAGCTTCCGCCAATCGGGCTTGCCGGAAAAAAGTTCGCCGTCCCACCAGACGGTGCCGGCCTCAAGGGCGATCCGTTCCGTATCCCCCATCGTCGGCAACACCTTGCCGACCAGCCGCATCAGGAAAGACGAAACAAGCACCCGGCGAAGCGGGACGGCGCCGAAAAGAAAGGCGAGGAAAAGGCCGATGCCGGTCAAGGCGGAAAAAACCTCGGGCGATTCGACACCGCTCGCATACCAAGCCAGCAACAAGGACGCCACCAGCGCGACCCAGGCCGGATAACCCTTCCCGACATAAAGAAGGCCAAGAAAAAGAATAACGCCAATAGCAATCAGCAAGGCTTCCATGACCATCTTCCTTATCCCTCTTTCGCGCGGGCCGTTTTGCCCGGCCTAGTTACGCAACGGCTTGCCCTTCATCAGCATGTGCTTGACCCGGGAAATCGTGCCCGACCGGCAAGCCAGTTTCGCAAAGACTTGACGCTCAAGCGTTAACAGATCGTCCTCGCTCAAACTTTCGGTGACGTCGGTGTCCCCGCCGGAAAGCACCCGGCCCAGCGCACCGGCCACCACCATATCGTAGGACGTGGCAAGGCCAAGCTTGTGAAAATCGTGGACGGCCATCTTGATCGCGGTGCACGCGCTGCGCCCCGGCAGGGAAACCGCAACCGGTTCCGGCGGCGTGTAGTTGTCAACCAGGGAAAGCGCCTTCGCCTTCGCGTCTGCGAGCAATCGGTAACGGTTCATCGTGATGCCGTCGTCGGGGCGAAGAAAAAGGTAATCCCTCGCCTCCTCGGCCGATTTCGCGACACTCGCCAGGCTGATCGTCTCGAAGGCCTTGCGGATCGGCGGCATCGGGCCGCCGGGACGGCGCGGGTCCACCCACCACCGCGACAGCAGCTCCTTGCATCCGCCCCATCCGGGAATGATCCCGACGGCGGTCTCCACAAGGCCGGTATAGGTTTCGGCATGGGCCTGCACGGCGTCGCAATGCAGCAGCACCTCGCAACCGCCGCCCAGCGCCATGCCAAAGGGCGCCCCCACCACGGGGAAGCGTGCGTATTTCAGCGCCTTGTAGGATTGCTGGCCCTTGCCGACCATCCAGCCAATCAAAAACCAGGCGCGCAGCATCGCCGGCACCAGCAACAGCGCCAAATTCGCCCCCACCGAGAAATTGCTTCCCTCGTTATAGATGACGAGCGCTTTGTGACGTTCCGGTACGATTGCAACGGCCTTGCGGACCATCGACAAGATGCCGAGGTTGAGCGAATTCATCTTCGAATGAAATTCGAGGCAGAGGACTCCATCGCCGACGTCCCAAAGGCTTGCCGAGCGGTTGGCAGCAATCGGCTTCGAGGCAAGCTTGATATCGGCCAGCATCACGACGCCCTTGGGCCGCACAATGTCTTGATAGCCCCCTTCCGTCGTCAAATATTGCCGCCTTCCCTTTTCAACCCGGTAGAACGAACCCTTGCCCGCCCGTTCCAGCAAGGCCGGCACGGCAAGGCCGTCCGCATGCAGCCGATCCGTGAACCAGGCCGGGCCCAGCTGGTCGATCATCTCGAAGGGGCCGTATTTCCAGTTGTAGCCAAGCCGCATCGCCTCATCGACGGCGGCGATGTCATCGGCGATTTCCGGCACGAGGGATGCGGCATAGCCAAGCGTTCGGGAAAGCACGCGCCAGGCGTATTGGCCGCCCTTGTCGCCATGTTCGACAAGGGCGCGAAGCCCCTTCTTCCGCGCGGCCTTGACGCTTGCGAAGCTCGGCTTCGTCGCCTTGCGGTATTCGCCGGTGGTGAGATCGATCGCCTCTTTGACGCGCTTGCCGGTGGACGTGTCGAGGCGATAGAAGCCCCCCTTTCCCTTCCGTCCGGTGTAACCCTCGGCGATCATCCGTTCGATCAGTTCCGGCTTCCGGTAGATCGCGTGAAAGGCGTCTTCCTTCGGAAGCGCCCCAGCAAGCCCGTTCAGGACATGCGGCATCAGATCAAGGCCTACGAGATCCAGCAGCGCAAACACGCCGGTCTTGGGAATGCCCATCGGCCGGCCGACAACGGCATCCGCCTCTTCGATCGTGAGTCCTGCGTCCATGGCCTCGATGACGCTGCATTGCAGCCAGTAGGTGCCGATGCGGTTGGCGATGAAGCCGGGCGTGTCCTTGCAATCGACAACGCTTTTCCCAAGAGACGTGTCCGCAAAGGCGCGGATGGCCGCGACCGCCTCCGGCCGCGTCTTTTCGCCGGCAACGATTTCGAGAAGGCGCATGTAACGGGGCGGATTGAAGAAATGCGTGATCAGAAAATCCCGGGCGAAGCGTTCCGGCATGCCCTGGGTCAGCACCTCGAGAGGCAACGTCGAAGTGTTTGAGGAAACGATCGCGCCCGGCTTGCGAACCTCCTCGATCTTCCGGTAAAGGCCTTGCTTGATGTCCGGTTTTTCGATCACCGCCTCGATGATCCAGTCGCATTCGCCAAGCAGGCCTAGATGGTCCTCGGTGTTGCCCGCGGTGATCCGCTTGGCGTTCCGCTTGTGCATGAGGGGGGCGGGATCCGCCTTCAGCAGCTTGGAAATCGCCCCTTCAGCGATCGCGTTGCGGTTCGATGCGTCCTTTGGAACGATATCCAGCAGCACGACGGTCTTTCCGGCGTTCGCCGCTTGCGCAGCGATGCCGGCGCCCATGACCCCCGCGCCGATGACGGCGATTTTCTCTATGCCGCTCATGCAACGGCTTCCAGAATGGTGGCAATCCCCTGACCGCCGCCGATGCATTGGGTGGCCAGCGCGTATTTGCCGCCTTCTCGCTTCAAAAGCTGGGCGGCCTTGCCGGTAATGCGCGCCCCGGTCGCGCCAAGCGGATGGCCAAGGGCGATCGCACCACCGTCCAGATTGATAACGTTTTGATCGAGCCCAAGCTCGCGGATGGTGGCAAGGGCTTGCGAGGCAAAGGCCTCGTTCAATTCAATAACGTCAAGATCGCCTACCCCGATCCCGGCGCGCTCCAGCGCCTTGCGGGTGGCTCCGACCGGTCCGATGCCCATGATTTCCGGCCGACAACCAGCGACCGCGCTGCTCTTGATGCGGGCAAGCGGTTGAAGTCCCGTCTTCTCGGCATACTCCTCGCTGCACACCAAGACCGCCGCCGCCCCGTCCGTCAGCGGCGAAGAAGTCCCCGCCGTCACCGTGCCGCTTTCGTCAAAGGCGGGCTTCAGGCCGGTCAGCATCGCCAGCGTCGTGTCCGGCCGGATGCAGCCATCCTTCGCAACCGCACCCGCCTTGCCGGTGATCGGCACGATCTCGTTCTTGAACTTGCCACTGGCCTCGGCGGCAGCCGCCTTTTGATGGCTGGCAAGGGAGAAGCCTTCCTGGTCCTGGCGCGAGACCTTGTAAAGGGCCGCCACCTTTTCCGCCGTTTCGCCCATCGAGATATAGGCCTCCGGATAGCGGTCATAGAGATCGGGATTGGGCAGCGGGTTAAACCCCGGCAAGGGCACGCGGGTCATCGATTCCACCCCGACACAGAGGAACGCCTCGCCGGCGTTCATGCGGATGGCGCCCGCCGCCATATGGATCGCCTGCATCGACGAACCGCAGAAACGGTTGACCGTCGCCCCCGCGATCCCGATCGGCAATTCGGCGATGAAGCCGATAAGGCGGGCGACGTTCAACCCCTGCTCGCCCTCCGGAAAGGCGCAACCGACAATCAGATCCTCGATATCCTCCGTGCGCGCGCCCGTTTTCTTGATTAGCCCCCGGATCACCTGGGCCGCCAGATCGTCCGGCCGGACCTTCGTCAACGCACCCTTGTTCGCAAAAGTGAAAGGTGAGCGGACGTATCCGGCGATGACCGCGTTTTTCATGTCCATCCTCTATTCCGGCTTAAGCCTTGTTTGCACCGTTGCTCCCTTCGGGGGCGTGTTTTGCCATTTCGTCGGCGACCAATTCCTTCTTCGAAAGCTTGCCGATCATCGTTTTCGGAAGCTCGTCGCGAAACTCGATAAATTTCGGCCTTTCGATGGGCGAAAGCTTGTCCAACAGAAAGGTACGCAACTCTTCTTCGTTTAATTGCACGCCATCGCGCAGTTTTACAAAGGCCTTCGGGCTTTGCCCGCGATAGCTGTCGGGAACTCCAACCACCGTCACCTCAGCCACATCCGGGTGCAGGTAGATCGCTTCCTCGACCGCCCGCGGATACACGTTGTAACCGCCGCAAAGAATCAGATCCTTCACCCGGTCGACCAGGAAAATGTAACCGTCCTCGTCGATGTAGCCTACGTCACCCGTGTGCAGCAGGCCATCGCGGATGGTTTTCCGGCTCTCCTCCTGGCGCTGCCAATAGCCAGCCATGACCTGGGGGCCGGCCACGCAGATTTCCCCCGTCTCGCCCGTGCCAAGTTTCTTTTCCGGATCCTCAAGCGAGCGGATCTCCACCACCGTGTCCTCCAGCGGCAGGCCAATCGAGCCCGCCTTGACCAGCCCCCCGATCGGGTTGCAGGTAACTACGGGCGAGGCTTCGCTTAACCCGTAGCCTTCGACCAGGCTGCACCCGGCCACCGATTCGAACACCTTCTTCACCTCGACCGGCAGCGGCGCGCCGCCCGAAATGCAGACTTTTAAGCTGGAAAGATCGTATTTCGGCGTATCCGCGCAATTGTTGATGGCATTGTAGATGGTGGGCACGCCGGGAAAGGCATCCGGCCGTTTCGCGGCGATCGTTTTCAACACCTGTTTGATCTCGAAACGCGGCAGAAGGATCAGTTCGGCACCGGCGGCAATCCCCTGGTTCATGACGACCGTCATAGCAAAAACGTGGAAAAGCGGCAGCACGGCGAGCAGCTTCAAATGCCCCTCGACGAGCCCCTCGATGAGTTTTCCCGTCTGGCGCGTGTTCGCCATCAGATTGTTGTGGGTAAGCATGACACCCTTCGGTTCGCCCGTCGTGCCGCCGGTGTATTGCAAAACGGCGACGTCCTTAGCCGGATTGATCGCGACCGGCACCGGTTGCCCGTCGTTTTCGATCAGCGTGTTGAAGGGCACGTGATGTGCATCCGCCGGGAGGTCCAGGATTTCACTTCGCCGGAAGATGGAAAACAAAAGTTTCTTCACGGGCGGCAGGATGTCCTGCATCGGGCAGATGACGACTTTCTCCAGGCGCGAATCCTTCAGAGCCGCATTGATTTTCGGGTAAAGCTGGCGCAGATCCAGCGTCACCATGATCCGAGTGTCCGAATCCTCGATCTGGCGCACGACTTCGCGTTCAACGTAAAGAGGGTTGTAATTGACGACCGTGCCACCGGCCTTGAGAATCGCGTAATAGGCGATGACATGAAAAGGCGTGTTCGGCAGGAACAACCCCACCTGAATGCCTTTCTTGACACCAAGCTTTTGAAAGCCTTTCGCCGCGCGCTGAACGAGATCACCCACCTCGCGATAGGTATAGGCCTTGCCGAGGAAATCCATGCATCGGCGGTCGGGATGCCGGGCCGCAGCCTCATCCAGCAGCGAGAACAAGGGCGATCCGTATGGGCCGCTAGAATGCCGTTCCGTCAATGCCATGTCCTATATATCGGCCTTTGCACCCGGATTTGCGCCAACAAAATGGGGCTTCGCCAACAGCCCCTTCGAACGGCAGCCCATAACCACCTGATTGTTAAGAATACGTGCCGGTCGCCCGCTCCTCCTCCGCGTGGGGAAGCAGGGCGGCAAGGGCTTCGCGAACGATTTCCTGGGTGCCGGCGATGTTCTCGTTCAGAATGCCGTGCCTCGTAGAAGGCACCAGTTTTGCGGTTTTCTTCTTGGTGGTCAGCCGACGATAGAGGATCGCCATGCTCTTTGGATCCACCACCCTGTCCGCATCCCCCTGGATCAGAGTGACCGGGCAATCAATCTTCGGAATCCGTTGGCTCAACGCCTCGACCATGCGGCGCAGTTCGAACAGCCCGCGAATGGACATGTTGCGATAGTTGATGTGCGGGTGTTCCGATTCGTTGACGCGGAACGGCATGATGCCTTCCAGGGATGGAATCCATCGCGCGATTTCATTGGCACGTTGAATCAGCGGCACGAAGATCATTTTCTTGTTCATAAACTTCATCGGCGTTGAAACGGCGACGACGCCGGCCAGGTTGCGCGGTTTTTCCGAGGCAAGAATCAGCGACATCGCCCCGCCGCTGGAAAAGCCGACCAGGGCAATGCGATCCGCATAGGCCGACAGGATGCGGTAACCCCGGCGCACCGGCTCCATCCAGTCCTGCCAAGTCCGCCCGCGAAGGTCCCAGGGGGACGTGCCGTGCCCGTTCAGACGCACCCCGATCACCGGATGGCCGTCTTCGCAAAGGCGCTGTCCGAATTCCCGAAGCTCCGCCGGCGAGGCCAGGAAACCATGGACCAGCACGACGCCAAGCCCATTGCTTTTCTTCGGAATCAGAAGGTACGGCTCGGGGCTTTCCGTCGCGGTTTCCTGCTGGTTGATCGCGTCATAGCGCGGGTCCGAAAATCGCTTCTTCTCCCAGGCAAGGCTTAACCGTTCGTCCTCGAACATCTCTTCGGCCCATTGCTTCTGGTTGAGGTGGCCGACCTGCTTAATGGCCACTTTCAGCGCCTCTGCCGTCGCAGGAATGGGCGCCCCCTCGTTGGCATAGACGACGACGGGGTTTTCGACACGCACTTGGTCGATGTCGTGTTCTTCGCAAAGCTTCGGCAGGAAGCTGTAGCTCGTTTCATCGCTTGCCACGAGGCCCGCCTTCATCGAAAGCTGCATGAACTCCTCCAACCCCTGGCATTCGTCGTAAAGGATGCAACCGTAATCGGACGGGTTCCGTAGGCTGCGGTGAAGGTAGACGTCCGGATGCTTCTGCATCTGCTTGATGGCCAGATAGAGGGTGTTGTGAAAGACCTCTTTCTCGATCCGGGTCTTCTTCATGTCGAGCAGGCGCATGATCAGGCTCGCCGCCATGTGCGACAGGTTGACGGTAAGGTTCGCGTACATTTCGCGCATATAGGCATCGCGTGCCGGCGACACCCTTCGTTCGATGCAAATGCGAAGGAATCGGTCTGCCAGCGTGCCTTTTCCCACTTCCCGTCTGAAGAATTCCTCCATCGAGTTCACGTTCTCCAGGAAGGAGGCAAAGGTCTTCCTTTCCAGCCAGTTCCAGGCCTGCCTCTTCTTCACCGGCTCGCCGAGGCGGATGTCCATGTCGGTGTCCTTCAGCAGAAGGTTCCCTTCGATGCGCAGCTCTTCGATGAAGCGTTGCGGCAGGCCGGCATTGAAAAATTCCGCCGCCTTCAGCACCAGATTGTCGCCGACCCGGATGGGATAGAAAGTGATGTTGGAGGGAATGATCTCGGTGGGATGCCTCGCCTCCCGAAGCAACGTCTCAACGCTTTCAATGCCGAGAATGTCCGCCCACCGTTTCAGATGATCCCTTTTTCCCGTCTTCTCGAATTCCAGAAGTCCCGTCTTGAAGGCGTCCAGCGTCAGCCCCAAGACGGCGGCGCCAGCATGATGCTTCCGTAACTTCTTCGCGACCCGCGAATAGACGCGGTACTGGTCCTTCCGGTAAAGCACCCGTCGGTCCTTCACCATGCCACCTTCGGGGAAGATGACGACCTTGCGCCCGCGCAAGATTTCGGCGGCCAGAAACGGCAGCAAAGGCGGATAATCGTTCGGCACCGCGCCGAGGCTCAGCAAGTAATCGGAAAGCATGTTTTCCTTTGCGAAAAACTCCCGCGCCGCGATCGAACGGACAAAAGCGCCGGTGCGTTTATGGATCAGATACTGGGGAATAAAGGTTTCAAACCGTGCGAAATGATTGAAAAGGTAGATCTGGCCACTTTCCAGATGGTTTTCCGGATCGTGCAGGTTGATGTGAATGTTGAGCCGTGATTCCAGGATCGACATGGCGCGCACCGTCAGCGCACATGCCGATTCGCTGATGGCAAAGGCCTTCCTAATATCGGGCTTCGCAGCGGCGTCCATGGGACGATCCGACTCCATTGCCGACCTCGTTTAACGGGTGAATCGGCAGGCTATTACCAGAAGACGGCAAAATGAAGTCTATTGATAGCCGCAAAAGGCGCTGTCCGTCTAATGAAACCCGTCTCAGAAACACCGGACAACCTCGCTTTCAGGCCGCAAGCTGACGCCGACGGACCGTATCGATGCCACGCTCGAACAGCAAATCTTCGACCTGCCGCAGCAACAGCGGAGACCGGATGGCCGCATCCCCGCCAGGCGGATCGCTTCAGGCGAGCGGTTGAAATTTGGGTTCTCAGTCAATCTTCCGCAAGGAAAGATCGGCAGCAAGGGGCAGATGATCCGAGGCGTGGCGCGCCGCACGTTCCGTCCAGGAACGCACCAGCATGGAACCGGGTCGGCACCAGATGCGGTCCAGCGCCAGAGATGGCAGCATTGCTGGATAGGTTCTGTGCGATGTACAGATATCGAACAGTGGCGACAGCATGTCGTGCCCATGCCCCCGCCGCCTCCACTCGTTCAAGTCGCCCATCAGAACTTGCGGCATGTCTCCGTGGGTCTTCGAGATGTCGGCAAGGGCACGAAACTGGACGCGCCGTTCCGCCTTGTTCAATCCAAAATGGGTCGCGATTATCCGAACCGAACCCCCAGGCAAATCGACGCGAGCCTCCATGATTCTTCGGGGCTCGTGTTTGCCAACTGAGATATCGTGGATACGACAATCCCGCAGGGGCCAACGGCTGATAAGCATCTGACCGTAGTGGCCAACGTCCGTGGAGAGCGTCTTGGCATTGATACTATGGCCGCCAACCGCGCTCTCAAGATACGCGAAGATATCCAGATCGTTGATCTGGCCGGAGCGGGAATCCACCTCTTGGAGGGCAATAATATCCGGGTTGATTGCGCGGATCACACGGCTGGTCCGCTCCGGGTTGAAAGCCCGATCCGTCCCGATACAGCCATGAATATTCCATGTTACAACGCGAATATGGTGCGGATGCGTCCTATGCACCGGTGGTCGCCCGTATTCGTGAGACCACGACCTGCAGCCCGGCGGATATGCCGAGCCACAAGCAGACGATGAGCAACAACAGAACGATCTCTCCGCCGCTTGGGTCGGCCAACACCTGAGCAAACCGATGACCAAGCGCGGTAATGATCAAGATTCCGGGCGCCATGCCGAGGGCAGTACCAAGAAGGTAGTCGTGGAAACGGATATGGCTCGCGCCCGCGACCAGATTGATTAGCGTAAAGGGTGCGATCGGCACCAGCCGAATTGCCATGACGCTCAGAATGCCCTTACGGGCCAAAATGCGGTTAATTCGGTTGAGCCGCCGTCCCATTATGTCTCGAAGGAACGTGCGGCCGGTGAACGCGCCGATCTGATAGGTGACCGCCGCGCTGATCAGGGACCCGGCGCCGGCATAGACCGGTGCCCACCATGGCTCGAAAACTATCGCCGTCAGCGCAATGAGGACCGTGACCGGGAAGGCAATCAATCCGCCAAAAACGAAGAGGCCCAGCACGAACAAAGGGGTCCAGCGGCTTGTGCCAAGAGCGTTCAGCAAGGGGCGCAGACTGTCCGGATCGACCAAGCCGGACAGCGGTGTGAACCGCCAGGCAAGCGCCAGCGCAATCAGCACAAGACCAACCAGTATCAGACCGCCAATTCGCCCCAGCACCCGGCCAGCCGGCTGGCCGCCGAACATGTCTCCGACATATTTCGAGGCCTCGATCGGTCGTTCCGGATCGGCCAGGCCAGCAACCCTCTGCGAGACCGATTCGTCATGCTCGCCCTCGTCTCGAATCGGCCGAAGCCGCCGCTGTTCGCCGGCAAGCCTATCCAACGCCTCCAGGAACGAGCCTTCGTTTTCGAGCGCCCCGCCAACAGTAGATGCCGAGACGCCGATGTGCTCGCCAAGGAGCCGGTTGCGGATGTCTGCAATCGACTTTCTCTGCTTGTCGTTTGCCGCCTCGACGGCGAGGTCGCATTCCGTATCCATGCCCATCGAACGTTTGTTCAGATTCGCAGACCCGAGACGCAGGAGAAGATCGTCAACGATCATCAGCTTGGCATGCACCATGACAGGGCGTTCGCCATCGCCTGCCGCGACGGCCGGATGGACTAGCCGGACGCGCTCCGACACTCCTGCCTCATGCAACCGCCGCATGAAGCGGACGCGGCCGGCCTTCATACTTTGGGCCTCCAGCCAACTTTCATGGTCTTCAGGCGCAACCAGAAGCACCTCTAGCTCGGTGTTTTCGTTCAGGCGCCGAGCAAGTTGGTCTGCGACCGTATCCGCGGTCAGAAACTGGTTTTCGATGTAGATAAACCGCTGCGCGCGATCAATCGCAGCCAGATAGAGTGCTTCGACCTCCCGAACGCCGGAGCCACCGTCAAGCGGCGGCAATGTCCGCGCCACCGCGACATCGACATCCATAAAGTCCGGCACCAGACCCTCTGGCCAGGAATCTCCAATCGGGTCGAGTTCAAGGGCGCGCTCGCAGGCCGCATCCAGCCATCGCTGCCGAACCAACTCGGCCAACGCCAGGGCTGCCTCGCCGTCGACGCACATCTGGATGTCGTGAAACGGGTCGTAGGGCTCGCCGGCGGGATCCCGTCGGAGTGGATGATCGGGCCTGTGCTCGGAAGTATCCCATCGTCTGATGGTCAGATCCAGCCCGCCGCAGAAGGCGACGGTGTCGTCGATCACCACGATCTTTTGATGATGGCAGGCGCCGAGCGGCAAGACATCATCCAGACAGACCTTGATCTGCGGGGGCGTCACCCAGGCCAGATTGACCGACGGCAAAGGCTCGCGCTCCAGCGCGTAAACCACGGAATAGTCCCACAGGAGCAGATAAACCTGCAGATCCGGCCGACAGCGGGCCAAATACATGAGCAGCTCTTTGAGCGTGCTTGGCGCCTCATCACCGTTCTCTGACTCTTCCCCCCGCAGTTCGACCCGGCTGTCGATATCCCAACCTACGATGAAGATGCTGCGCTGGGCTTTCAGGAGCGCCTTTCGTAGCGCCCCGAAATAGGCAGCACCATCGATAAGGACGGCTGCTCGGTCGGCATGGCCGATTCGCCAACAGGTGCGTCCTTCCTCAAGGATGCGAGGACTGTCAATTGCCATTTTACGACCTAAAACCGATGACTAGAGTCGGCTTTTATAACCTCGGCGCAGAAGTTGAAATATAGGATATCAGGATTCGGATCCAAATCGGTGCGCAGTGGTTCGGACCCGGGCTACCGTTTTCCGCATCCTGGGGTCGGATCCAGATGCTGTCCGTCTAAACCGCCAGCCGGATCGCTTCAGGCGAGCTGTTGAAACAGGGTAAGGGGTTTTTCATCCCCGAAAGCTATGGAAGCCCCCTTCCCGGTTCAAGTCGATTTCCTCTGACAATGCCCAAGGAATCACCGGCCACGCCCCAGGTAATCCCATGATTCAACTGAATTATTCCTCGGAAAATCCACGCACACCACCGGCCAGAAGCTCGGTCAGGTCAATCGCATTGGATGAATGCGGGATCGTATTGCAGGTCACGATACGACCGGTGCCCGCCGCTTGCAATTCTTTGTAAGCGTTGTCGGCAAACACACCGTGGATGCCGATGCAAACCGGTGGGGATAGAGAGGCCGTCTTCAGGTGACCGATCGTTTCGATCATGGTCCGGGCCGTCGAGATGATATCGTCGATGAGGACGGGCGTATGATCCCTCCAGCGTTCGACTTGCGGGACGGATACCTCAACGTCGCGGTCGCCCCACCGATTCTTTTCAAGCACGACGAAAGGGGCTCCCGCCTCCCCCGCGATGGCGGTGACCCATTGTTCGCTCTCGCTGTCGGGGCCAATAAGAACGGGAGAGCGGACTTCATCCCGAATCCACGCTGAGATCACCGATGCGGCATGCAGGGTAGCAAACGGTATCGAGTAGATTTCGGACAAGGAACCGCGCCGATGAAGATGTGGGTCAACCGTCACAAGCCAGTCGACTTGTCCGGATAATAGCGCCGCAAAGTAAGCGGATGTAACCGCCTCGCCCGTATGGAAGCGCCGATCCTGCCGCATGTAGGCCAGGTAAGGAGAGACGAGGCCGACCTGCATCGCACCGAGGTCTCTGGCTGCAGCAGCGGTGAGCGCAAGCGGCAGGAACTTGTCGTCTGGCCGGTCGAGCGTGCAGACCAGGATCACGCGCCGGCGATCGACAGGAGTACCGAGACGAACGTAGGATTCGCCATCCGGAAAATGCCTGAGCTCAAGTTCGCCGCGCTTGGCTCCAAGGTGTTCCGCAAGTGCAGAGGACAGATTCTCGTTACCCGGAAGCGAAAAGACGATTGGCTCCATCACCCCTCCCCAATGCGGATGATGGGCGTATGATTTTCAGTGTATTTGAGCGCATAAACGAGTTCGCCCCTCGTCTCCGCGTGGAGTGTAAAGAGAGGTTCGCCCTTTGCCACCTCCCGACCAAGGTGGGTATGCAACTCGAGCCCTGCCGCCTTGGCGTCGGGCGCACCCGCAAGCTTGGCCGCCTTGGCAAGGCGCCGGTTGTCGATCGATGCAATTCGCCCTGCCCGACCAGCCAGGATTGGCCGCGTATGGGCCGCCGTTGGCAGCTCCCTCATTCCGCCTTGGGCCGCACAAATGGCCTGAAACTTCGACCAGGCACGACCATCGCGGAGCGCAGCGTCGGCAAGATCCACGCCACCACCTTCCGGCGCCGCTGCACCGAGTTCCAACAAGGCGCCAGCCAGTGTGATCGCACGGTCTTTCAGGTCTAAAGGCGCATCCGGCGCGCCTTGCAGAACGGCCAGCACGTCACGCGCTTCGAGCGCGGGTCCGATACCGCGGCCGACGGGCTGACTACCGTCCGACCGCACGACCCGTGTCGTAAGCCCAAAGGCTTCCGCTACCCCCATAAGGTGTGCGCCGAGTGTTTCTGCATCCACTTCGGTGCGAACCTTGGCGGTCGGACCAACGGGAAGATCAAGGACAAGATGGGTGGACCCGGCCGCTGCCTTCTTGGACAGCACCGAGGCCACGAGCTGGCCTTCACTATCAAGCTCAAGCGCACGCTCGACGCGTATGAGAATATCGTCCGCCGGACTGAGCCGCACCGCGCCGCCCCAGATGATACAGCCACCCTCCTTCTTGACGACATGCCGCATGGTGTCCAGATCGAGGTCAACGGGCGCCATCGTCTCCATGGTATCCGCCGTGCCGGATGGCGAAGTGATGGCGCGTGACGACGTCTTGGGCATGGAAAGACCGCAGGCGGTTACGATGGCGACGATAATCGGTGTGGTGCGGTTTCCCGGCAACCCACCCACGCTATGTTTATCCACCACGGGCGATGTGCCCCAGTCCAAGCGGTCACCGACGTCGACCATGGCTCGCGTCAAGGCGATCATTTCATCGCGATCAAGCCTCTGAGCCGAGCACGCCGTGATGAAGGACGCAAGGTGGATATCGGAATAACGCCCATCAACGACATCCTGCAGAATTTCCGCAAGCCCCTCACCGTTTAGCCGATGGCCGTAAACCTTGGCCCGCACCCGACTTAAGGAGTCGAGCGGGCGCGGATGGCTAACTGTGACTTCGCCACCATCCACAACGCCAAGCCGTGTCCAGGCGGCCTCCGAAAGGCTCGCCTCTCCATAAGCCAGAAGGTCACCAGCAATCAGATTGAGTGTCGCAATGATCGAGGTTGTGCCATTGGCCACACGAATACGGGTCTGTGCGGAGAAGCCCTCGGCCCGGCACACAAGGCAGTCATGGCGCATGTAAACGATCGCTTCCTGATGCGTATCAATGCCGAGTCGTTTGAGGCGCAGCGTATTCGGTTTCTCCGTCACTCGTTTTTCCATTCTTGCTTGTTAAGCGGTGGCGTTCGACCCTCTTAAGATCACGTCAACTCAACACGGTCCCGGTATTCGGGTACGAGACAGGACCAGCCCAGCTCTTCCTCAATCCTATGCCGCAGGGCGTCTGATGCCGCCGGCTCGCCATGGGTAATGAACGTCATGCGTGGCGGTGATTCAAAATTCCCGAGCCACCGCATGATCTCGTTCGCATCAGCGTGAGCCGAGAGTGTATGCAGATTATCTACCTCGGCTCTGATCTGAACATAGCCTCCGTGAATTTTGACTGTGTTCGCCCCGGCGATCATTGCGGCCCCGCGCGTGCCGCCCGCCTGGAAACCGGTGAAGAGAATGGCGTTGCGTGGATCGGGAGCATAGTGCTTCAGGTGGTGAAGAATCCTCCCGCCGGTCGCCATGCCGCTCGCTGAGACGATGATCTTGGGCATCGCGCTATGATGAAGCGCTTTGGAGTCCTCAGCATCCCGCACATAGGTCGAAACACTGCATATAGCATGGCACTGCTCGGCCGTAAGACGATGCTCGCCTACGTAATTACAGAAGATATTGCTCGCATTGATTGCCATGGGACTATCGAGAAAAATCGGTACGTCCGGGATACGCTGCTTTGCTTTCAGCTGGCGAAGATGGAAAAGGATGGTCTGTGCCCGTCCCACGGCAAAGGCCGGGATGAGGACAGTGCCGCCTCGCCCCACGACCCGATTGACGATATCCGCAATACGTTGCTCTGGATCAACGTCCTCGTGAAGGCGGTTGCCGTAAGTCGACTCGACAACAAGGTAATCCGTCTGCCGGACGATTGTCGGATCGACCATGGTTGGGCTTCCTGACCGGCCGAGATCTCCCGAAAACAGGATAGAGCCTCCGGAAAACGTGATGAAAACCAGTGCCGCACCAAGGATATGTCCGGCCGGAAGAAAGCGAACCTTAAGGTCACCCAGTTCGTAATCCTGCTCGAAGGCGATGGGAACAAAGCGCTTGAGCGACGCCTTCGCATCCGCTTCGGTATAGAGCGGACGCGCCGGGTGATGCTTGGTGAAGCCGTACCGGTTGGCAAATTCTGCGTCGCGTTCCAAGAGAAAGCCGCTGTCCGGGAGCAGGACGCCGCAAAGATCCCGCGTGGCAGGCGTGGCAACGATCGGTCCCTGGAAACCATTGCGAACGAGAAGCGGCAGGTAGCCTGAATGGTCGAGATGGGCGTGGGTGAGGAAGACAGCGTCAAGGCTTGCTGGTTCAAGCGGCAAAGGGGTCCAATTGCGCAAGCGCAATTGTTTGAAGCCTTGGAACAGGCCGCAATCGACCAAAGCCCGTCTCAAACCAGTCTCAAGAAGGTATTTGGAACCGGTCACCGTCCCGACGGCCCCTAAAAAGGTAAGCTCCACCGTCATAACATCACCCAAGCTATATTTGGACTGCCCCACACACGCGTCACTGGTAGATTAAAACTATACTGGGTGCCGTCAGTCTAATAAAACAAGCCTCAGAAATGCTGGCAACCTTGCTTTCAAACCGCAAGCTGACGCCATTCGGCGAGGGCAGCTCTGCGATCTCGGCGTTTCGTGGCAAAATCTTCGAGCACCTCGCCTTCGTGATCCACGACGCGCCACAGTAATGCGTCTCACCATTGATCCGCACGAACACCTCGTCCAGATGCCAGCGCCATCTCGAATACGAATGGTGTTGCACCCGCCGTTTGCGAATCTCTCCTGCGAACATCGGACCGAACCGAGGGTTTTTCATCCCCGGAGGCTAGGGTGACTTCCTTTGCGTCGATCCCTTCGATCGTCCCGCTGAGGCAGTCGCCGGATTTCAGGAAAACCTCGTCCGCGGTGGCGGCGCCTAGGAAAGCAAGGAAAAGAGCCAGGAGAATCAGGTGGGTCGGCCTCACAGATCGCCCCCTTTCAGCACATTATTCATTCACCCGGCCTGCTTTTGTCTTTGGCCCAGCCGCGTCCTTGGGCCAAGGAGGCGTTGCTAGAACGGCCACACCAGCAAAATCATCGGCACGCTGACCATGACCACCAGTATTTCCAGTGGCAACCCCATCCGCCAGTAATCGCCGAAGTGGTAGCCACCGGGTCCCATAATCAGAATGTTGTTTTTGTGGCCGATGGGGGTCAGAAACGCACAGGATGCCGCTACCGCCACCGCCATTAGGAAGGGGTCGGCACTGACCCCCATGCGGCTTGCCACGTCGACTGCAATTGGTGCGGCAATCACGGCCGTTGCGGTGTTATTCATCACGTCCGATAGCGTCATTGTAATCACCATAAGAATCGTCAGCACGACCCACGCCGCATAACCCTCCGACAACGCCACCAGCCCGCCTGCGATGAGCCCCGTGCCACCGCTCGTCTCCAGGGCCTGGCCGACTGGGATCAGCGCCCCTAAGAGCACTATCACGCTCCATTCGATTGAACCGTAGAGCTCGCGCAAGGGCACGATACCTAGAAATACGTAGATTACGACGACGCAGCCGAGTGCGACCGGAAGATACAACACGCCCAGGCTTGCCAGCACGATCGCGACGGCAAAAATGCCCATAGCCGCACCCGCGAAACGACGCTGGATAACTTGCAGTCCCCGCTCTGCAAGCGGCAGGCAACCAAGCCGCCGACTGGCTTCGGTCAGGCTATCGTCTGAACCCAGCAGCAAAAGAATATCCCCGGCGTAGATGTCCACACGCGCCAGCCGTTCGCGAAAATGCTGGCCCTGGCGGGAGATGCCAAGCAGGCTCACGCCGTAACGATGCAGAATATGCAGCGCGGCAACCGTGCGGCCTTCAACATGTGCGCCCGGCGGGACCACGAATTCGCGCATCTCGAGATCTTGCGTCTTGAGCGCATCGTAGTCGTCCGTGCGCTCCACATAACCAAGCCCAAGCGCGCCTGCGAAGGTCTCGATTCCCTCGGGCCCGCCCTCGACCACCAGGATATCGTCCGCGGCAATCACCTCGCGTCGCGCGATACCGGGCAGGCGCTGGCCATGGCGGATGAGGCCCAAAATCTGGATGTCGTGTTCTTCGGCAGCATCGTCCAGATCCCCAACCTTCTTCGCAATGACCCCGGCCCCCTCCGGAACCTTAAACTCCGTGATGTAATCCTGAAGCCCCTGCAGCTCGGCGCCAGGGTTCATTTCCGTCCGTGCCTTCGGAATCAACCGCCAGCCGATCAGCGCGACGAACACGATACCCGCGATCGCGCAGACGCCACCTACTGGCGCAAAATCGAACATGCCGAACGGCTCGCCGATGGTTCGTTCACGGAAGGCGGCAATGATAATGTTGGGAGGCGTGCCGATCAGTGTTACCAGCCCGCCGAGGATGGTCGCGAACGAAAGCGGCATCAAGCTGAAAGCCGGACTGCGCTCTGATTTCGCCGCCGCCTGAAGATCGACCGGCATGAGGACCGCAAGCGCGGCAACGTTATTCATGGCCGCCGACAATATGGCCGAAACGCCCGCCATGATGCCTATATGCGCCGGCAAGGCGCGCGAGGCATCGATCACGCGGCTCGTTATCAACTCGATCACACCGCTATTGATTAAACCACGGCTGACGATCAGCACCAGCGCAATGACAACCGTTGCCGGGTGACCGAAGCCGGAAAAAGCTTCGTCGACCGGGACCACCCCGCCGATAATCGCGACCATGAGAGCGAGGAAAGCGATCAGATCGTAACGCCAGCGCCCCCAAATCAGCAGCCCAAACAGCACCGCCAGAATAGCGAAAAGGATGCCTTGGTCGACAGTCATGGCTGCGCCCTTTCAGTGGCCTTCAACACATGCAACACATGCTGGACAGCGTGTGTATCTGGCTTCCCAATACCCCTATCAAACCGCGGCACTTTATCATTTTTATCGGCCTTGTCAGAGGAAACTGGTTTGCGGACGGCCTTCCGCTTCTTAGTGGGTTTTACGGCTGCGGTGCTCTCCGTCTA
>Ga0209578_10000989_pt1 | contig 28494 bp, 21 predicted proteins | sample tdAd472_FD_187127 | JGI IMG/M metagenome (GOLD analysis project Ga0209578, IMG submission 187127) | Marine sediment microbial communities from the Atlantic coast under amendment with organic carbon and nitrate - tdAd47.2 (SPAdes)... | ecosystem: Environmental > Aquatic > Marine > Coastal >...
CAAGCCCGCGAGTCCATTGAGCAGGTCGAGGAAGGCAGCGACCTCGCGCCGAAATTCGACGATCGCGGACTCATCACCGTGGTTACGTCCGACGCGGAATCCGGCGAACTCCTGATGCAGGGCTACATGAACGCCGAAGCGCTCGGCCTGACGATCGAGACCGGCGAAGCGCACTACTTCAGCCGCAGCCGCCAGGTCTTGTGGCACAAGGGCGCGACCAGTGGATTCGTGCAACGAGTCCGGGAGTTGCTCGTCGACGACGATCAGGATTGCATCTGGTTGCGCGTCGAGGTTGAAGGCGGCGCAAGCTGCCACGTCGGCTACCGCAGCTGCTTCTACCGCCGCGTACCGACCGGCGAGGAATTCGGCAAAACCGAAGTCGAAGGTCGCGTCGACCTGGTCTGGACAGATAGCGAAAAGGTCTTCGACCCTGCGGACGTCTACGGCGATGCACCGAACCCGACAATTCTCTAGATGCTCAAGATCCCGATAGCGGGTCTTGGGGCTCTGTTGTTGTCCGCGGCTCATGCGGACACCGGTGACCTGAAGCACCCTGATTGGCACCCTGACGGCCATCTACTTGTAAGCGAAGGATCCTGCACTGGAGACATTGGCCTGTATGTCATTGACACGGGCACAGGTGATATTCGACTGCTTTTCGACAGCGAGCGCGTTGACGGCTATCCGCGCTGGTTCCCGGATGGCAGGCGCATCGCATTTCACCAGATAAACGACGAGGGAGTTTCCAGGATACACATTGCCGAGCTTTCCGAAGGTGGCAGGGTGCTGAAAACGACGAACGTCACCGATGGCGGATTCGATATTGAGCCGGCGCCATCGCCCGACGGGGTGCACCTGGCCTATTCGACCAGGGGGGAAGGCGGTCAGGACATCGCTTTGCTCAATTTGCAAACCGACGATATCACTGTGTGGAAGACCGACTATCCGGAAAGCTTTCCGTCCTGGCGTCCGGACGGGACAGCCGTGCTTTTTCATGCCAGGCAATCCGGAGACGTACAAATATACGAGCGCGCATTAACGTCATCACAACCGACTCAGTTTAGCCTCGGCCCGGGCCCGAATATTGTTGGACACATGAGCGCAGATTCGGCTCATCTGTATTTTGCCTCGGAACGAGACGGCGACCGGGAAATCTATGTGCAACAACTCGACGACGGTGATGTAACGAGATTAACGAATCGCCCAGGCAGGGACGGCTATCCCAAGATTTCCCCCAACGGTACTCAGGTCGCTTATCACAACCAGAGTGACGAAGAGCAGACTGTCGTAACGGTGCTCAATTTCGAAAGTGGCAAGCGGAAGCGCTTCGCATGCAGCGATTATTCAAACTGAATATCGTCTAACGGTCGTCCCATTTTTCAGCGCAGGGCATTCGCAGCTGCGCACACAGTTCGATAAATCGCGGTTCGGAGCGAAGCGCGTCGAAGTCGGGGTAGCCGAGACTGAAAATGAAGCTGTCATAGGCTTCGACACCGCGGTAGAGCCAGTCAATGGCCAGGTCGTATTCACCGAGGTGTGTGTACACGACGGCAATGGAGCCCGGTGACACAAACGCTGACTCTCGCTGGTCCATTGCCTTCTCGAGGAGTCTTCGCGCTTCGGCCTCATTGCCAAGGAGAACGTAAAGCCCGGCAAGGCGAAGTTCGAGATTCGGGTCTCCACCGGTTAACTCGGCGGCCCGCTCGGCGTATTCGAGTGCGTCCGCGGGCAAGCCGTTTGCAAGGCAGATATAGCCCGTCCAGGCCAGCATAAGCGCATCATCAGGCTGCATATCCAATAACGCGAGCGCCTGCTTCAGGGCCGCATCATACTCGTGCCGTTTGAAGTAGACTTCCGTCAACCCAATTCGGCTCCAGACCATCATCGGATCAAGGTCAAACACCCGTTTCGATGCTTCCAGAGCCTCGTCAAGCTGCCCTCCCGCCTGCAGTGCATATGACAGTCCGTTGTAGCCGATAAAATTGCCTGGCGCCAATTCGATGGCACGACGAAACTCCTTAGCCGCCTTTTCCCAATCGAACTGATAGGAAAGCGTCAGCCAGCCCATTGCAATATGTGCCTCCGGCAAGGTCTCGTCGAGAGCAAGCGCAGCGGAGGCGGATTCAAGCGCTTTGGGGAATACGTCCTTTGGCGTGAGATGGCGAAAGTTACCAAGCGAAGTTTCGGTGAGCGAGAGCAACGCGTGAGCCTGAGCAAACTCGGGATCGAGTTCGATCGCCTCGGCAAAGTACTTCCTGGCTCCGAGAAAGTCGTCACGGCTCCAACCGTGCCTCATGAAGTGCCAACCGCGCAGGTACCTGTCGAACGCCTCTTCGTTCTCGGTCGGGCGACCAGAGCGAACGGGGACAACAAGATTCAACTGCAGCTGACCGGCTATCTCCGCTGCTATCTCGCCCTGAACCACAAAACTGTCCAGAACTTCACGGTCGTAAGTTTCTGACCAGAGATGTGAGTCTGTTTTGGCGTCTATGAGTTGCGCCGTAATCCTTACGTCTTTACCAGTTCTTCGAACGCTGCCTTCGAGAATATGGCGAACCGCTAATTTGGCAGCGATTTCCCTGAGTGGCACATCGCGAGCCGCGAAATGAAATGATGACGTGCGCGATGACACCTTCAAGTCCGGTATGCGCGTCAGAACATTCAGCAATTCTTCAGATATGCCGTGGCTGAAATAGATATTGTCTTCGTCGCCGCTCAAGTTAATGAACGGCAGAACCGCAATTGATTTTGGGTTGACGTCGACAAATTGTGATTGAGTTACGTCAAGCGTCGTGGGCGGGGTCGGAATTATCCAAATCAGTACGGCGACCAACGCCGCGGCCATAGCACCAGCGGCAACAACGCGCCGGGCCCGAAGCCCAAGGTCGCGTGTCCAGGCCAGATACATCGCTACAGGGAAGCCCGCGATGAATGAGATCGCGAGGTATTTCCTGATCGGCCCGGCAGCTTGTTCTCCCTGCAATGCATCGATCAGGAATACCAGGATTTCCGTTCCGCCCCAGGTAATAGCGACGTACATCGCGGCAGCCCGGACTACACCTCGGCGATTCAATTCCTTAATGATGTCCATCAGGATTTCTTCGAACGGAATTTATAGTCGCAATCTTGCAGGCCCCGATTTGAGTTGGAGCCTGTGTGATATGACAGGGAAACGACGCAAGATGGAATAAGGGTATACACGAATGTCCACGATGCGCCCGATAGCTGCCGCTGAGCTAGAATGAGGCTCGGGGTCTGCTGAGGTAGTACTTTCCAAGGGGAATGGATCTCTCGAACGCTCATCAGAACAGACTGAATGCCGTCGCAAGATGACTGAACGAACGACCGAGAGAAACGTTACAGTTTAGAACACGGGCAAAACGCATTGCTCAATGTGTTGCGTCGACCGATTGATATCGCAGCCATTACTGGTTCTTGCCGGCTACCGCAGCCGTAAACACAACGTCCGTCGAGCTGTTGAGGGCCGTTTCCGCCGAATCCTGCAGTACGCTGATGACGAACCCGACTGCGACGACCTGCATCGCGATATCGTTCGATATGCCGAACAGGCTGCAACTCAGCGGAATCAACAATAGCGACCCGCCAGCAACTCCCGACGCGCCGCAGGCCGATAGCGCTGCGATAACACTCAGTAGCAAGGCGGTGGGCGTATCGACGTTAATGCCGAGTGTGTGCGTAGCCGCCAGTGTCAGTACCGTGATTGTGATAGCAGCGCCGCCCATGTTGATTGTGGCGCCGAGTGGGATAGAAACCGCATAGGTGTCCTTCTCCAGATCGAGGCGTTCGCAGAGCGCGAGGTTTACCGGGATGTTCGCCGCCGAGCTCCGTGTGAAAAAAGCGGTCACGCCACTTTCCCGCAGTGCCGTGAACACGATCGGATATGGATTCCTGCGCGTCTTCACCCAGACAATTAGCGGGTTAACCAGCAACGCCATGATGAGCATGCAGCTGAGCAGCACGGTCAGGATTTGCGCGTAATCGCCGAGTACTGATAACCCGGACGTCGCCAGGTTGCCCGCAACCAGGCCGAAGATCCCGATGGGTGCCAGCCGAATCACGATACGTACGATGTGCGTCACGGCGTCGGCGAGATCCGCAAGCAAAGTGCGTGTGGATTCCGCCGCGTGGTGCAGGAATATTCCGAGCAGCACGCCCCAGACGAGAATGCCGATATAATTTGCGTTGAGTATCGCATTGACAGGATTGTCTACCAGCTTCTGCAACAGGCCGCCTAATACCTCGGCAATACCTTTCGGCGCCGAATTGCTGACCTCGGCGAACTGCAGTGCGAGCGTCGTCGGGAAAAGCGTACTCATAGTGACTGCCAACAGTGCGGCGGCGATCGTGCCCACGAGATACATAAGAACGATAGGCCGCAACTGTGAAGTGTGGCTCGCACGGCGATTCGCGATTGCGGACGCGACCAGCACGAGGACCAGCACGGGTGCAACAGCTTTCAGCGCCTGCACGAACAGGTTACCGAGCAGCATCGACGATTTCGCGGCTTCCGGCGATACCAACGACAGCACGACCCCGGCCACGATACCGATGGCGATTTGCAGCACAAGGCTGCCGGACATAATTCGATTGATGATGGATTTTGTTTCCATGAAGGCCGCTTCTTGTTCTTGTCTGGCGCGTAGAGTAACCGACTAGTGCCGACGCCGGTACTCACGCCGCTTTTGGGCCGCCGGCTTGGGCTCGCGCTCGAGGATTTCCTTCGCCTGGTAGACGTACTCGATCGTGCCAATCAACCACAGGAAATAGCCAACCAGCTCAATAAACTCCTCAACAGCCATTTTGACAATCCGCGCATAATGTTCGCCAAGCATGGCCTGCCATAGCGGTTCATGGCCGACGAGTATCGAGTACGCAAACAGGATCACGGCGCCGGCGAAAATCAGCGTCAGGCCCGGCGACGGCCAGATTCGTGCGAGCGCGATGCTCATTCGCTTGCGGTGCCGGTAGCAATACGCGATCAGCAACGCGCCGACGACTCCCACGAGGACCTGCCACAAGTTGTCGATAAGGTAGCGATCGAGAAAAAAGTGCATTTCGCGAATGAGAAAGACCAGCGCCAGGCCGCCGAAGAGGAAGGCGAGTGGCCGTTGCGAATGGCTGTGTTTCGCAACCCAGCCCATCAGAAGACCACAAACAGCCAGGATGAAGATCTGGATCATTTCGACGGGCGAGAACTCGCTCGTCCCGTAAACGTCGCCACCATTGACGAATTCGTGCAGGCGCAGCGTGCCCGGATTGGCGACCTCGAGCTGCGTTAGCAGTGCGGTGACAGCCGCGATGCCGAAGAAATACAGGACGTAGCGGAACCAGGCCATGCCCGACTATACACCGCAGCACTATGACCAGGACAAGCGGTTGATTTAATGTTGATTTTTGCTCAAGTACGCAGCACGAACGCAGGCTTATCCGCGGCCGTAACAAGCCCGTGTTCAGTAAGCCACGCCCTGGCATCGTCCGCATCGGACTCGAACCAGGCTTGCGTGCTGCCGAGCCGGAAACTGTAGCCCCATTCATCCATATCCTGCATCAACCGGTTGCGGCCGACGCCGGGAAGGTGATCGGCAAGCAGGATCTGCAAATAACAAACGCCCGATTCCTCCAGGTCGTCGCCACCTGCATCGCGAAGCAAGCACTCACGTCGAGCCTCATCCATACAAATTACGTGGCAGGCCTCGTGAAGCATTGAGTGTATTGGCGTGTCACGACGAACGTAGACACCGCGGCCGGCAATTCCCGCCTCCGGCGCGCCCCAGTAGCTGCCGGTGATATCGGCATCATCGTCGAGTAGATGCAAGGACAGCCCGTACCGCGTCAGCAGCCTGCACAGAGAGTGGAATCGTAGGTCGGCTACCGTCAGAACCGAGTCTTCGCCGGTCATGGGTCACCTTAGATCGTCGAGATCTGCTCCATGACGATGCGCACGAGATCACCGACGATAGCGTCTCGCATCAGCTGCTCTTCCTTCGCCTTGCCGAGCACTAGCGTTTCGTCATACGTATAGTCGCGTGTCAATGTCAGCTCCTGCATATCAAGCAGGCTCCTTTCTCCGCTCGTGATCGTGTATTGCACCGTGTAATAGACTTCGAACTCGGTAGGCACGTTGCGAGCGGATACCGATAACACGCGCTGACCGGTGAAGTCGTAGAGTATTGTCAGAGTGGCCGTGGCGTCTTGCGCTGAATCCGTCAGCTCGACACCCGCCGCCAAGAGGTTGCGCCGTAATTCGCGATAGAAATTGCTGAATTCATCCGGCGTCGAGATATAGGTGCGCTGCATTTCCGCCGGCGTCGACGCCGCACCCTGCAAGTGAAACCCGCAGGCAGACAAGAAAATGCAGCTCAGCAATGCGACAAATCTAGACAACGATGTTTACCAGCCTGCCGGGCACCACGATAGTCTTCTTCACCTCTCCGCCATCGATAAAACGCTGTGCGTTCGGGTCCGCAAGCGCCTGCGCGACAATCGCGCCCTTATCAGCATCAGCCGCAACCGAGATTTTGCCACGCAACTTGCCGTTGACCTGTACGACAAGCTCAATGAGATCGCGCTCGAGTGCCGACTCATCGAATGCCGGCCAGCGCTGATCGATCAGGGCCGATTTGTGCCCGAGACGCTCCCACAGCGCGTGACAAATATGTGGCACGATCGGTGACAACATCAGCACGACGGCTTCGAGCGCCTCGCGTTCGACAGCTTTGCCTTGCTCGGAACCGTCCTCGAACCTGTTCACCGCATTCATCAGTTCCATCGAGGCCGCCACGGCCGTGTTGAACATGTTGCGCCGGCCGATGTCGTCGGAAATCTTGCGAATAGTCTCGTGCGTCTTGCGGCGCAAGTCTTTCTGCCCGCCGTTCAGGCTTGTAACGTCGACTTCGCCGTCCACACCGTCGTCGGCGTGCTTGTCGACAGCCGACCAGAAACGCTTGAGGAAACGTGAACTCCCTTGTACGCCCTCATCCGACCACTCGAGCGACTGTTCCGGTGGCGCCGCGAACATCATGAACAGCCGCACGGTGTCGGCGCCGTACCTCTCGATCAACTCCTGTGGATCGACTGTATTGCCCTTGTTCTTGGACATCTTCGCGCCGTCTTTCAGCACCATGCCCTGAGTCAGCAGGTTGGTGAACGGCTCGGACGCCTGCGTCAGGCCTTCGTCCCGCATGACGCGCTGGAAAAATCGTGAGTACAACAGGTGCAGGATTGCGTGCTCGATGCCGCCGGTGTACTGGTCGACAGGCATCCAGTACGCCTCGCGCTCGTCGAGCATGGCCTTGTCGGTGTCAGGGCATGCATAGCGAGCGAAGTACCAGGACGACTCGACGAAGGTGTCGAAGGTGTCGGTCTCACGCCGCGAGTCCTTACCGCACTGCGGACACTTGACGTTCAGGAATTCGGGCATGTCCTTGAGAGGTGAGCCGTGGCCCGTGAATTCGACGTCCTCGGGCAGCACGACCGGCAGGTCTTTTTCGGGCACGGGTACTGCGTCGCAGTCGTCGCAGTAAATGATCGGGATCGGCGTGCCCCAGTATCGCTGTCGCGATACGCCCCAATCGCGCAGGCGGTAATTGATCGAGCGCTTGCCTCGGCCGGTCTCTTCGAAATGGTCGGCGATCGCGTTGAGTGCGGCCTCGAAATCCATACCGTTGTACTCGCCCGAATTCACGAGGACGCCGTAGTCGATGTAGGCACCTTCGTCAATATCGATCTCGGTGCCATCCGCGGGCGTAATGACCTGCTTGATCCGCAGGCCGTGCTTCTTCGCGAACTCCCAGTCGCGCTCGTCGTGACCCGGTACGGCCATGACGGCGCCCGTCCCGTAGCTCATCAGCACGAAGTTCGCGACCCACAACGGTACTTTCTCGCCCGAGATCGGGTGTATGGCGTCGATGCCGAGCGCCATGCCTTTCTTTTCCATGGTCTCGAGCGTCGCCTCGGCGGCATCGGTTTTTCGGCATTCTTCGATGAACGCTGCAACCTCGGGGTTGTTCACCGCCGCCTTCGCAGCCAGAGGGTGTTCGGCCGCGACCGCCATGTAGGTCACACCCAGCAGGGTGTCGGGACGGGTCGTGAAAACCGTGAGTGGCTCGTTCTCATCCACCACTTCGAATGACAATTCGACGCCTTCGGAACGACCTATCCAGTTGCGCTGCATCGTCTTGACCGAATCCGGCCAGCCCGGCATGCGATCGAGTTCATCCAGCAGCTCGTCCGCATATGCCGTGATCTTCATGAACCACTGCGGGATCTCGCGCCGCTCGACGAGCGCATCCGAACGCCAGCCGCGACCGTCGATGACCTGCTCGTTCGCGAGCACGGTCTGGTCCACAGGGTCCCAGTTGACGACCGAGTTCTTGCGATAGACGAGACCCTTGTCGAACATCCTGGTGAACAGCCACTGTTCCCAGCGGTAGTACTCGGGCCGGCAGGTTGTAACCTCCCGCGTCCAGTCGTAACCATAGCCGAGACGATTGAACTGGCCGCGCATGTCCTCGATATTCTTATAGGTCCATTGCGCAGGCGGTACACCGCGTTTGATGGCCGCGTTTTCTGCCGGCATGCCGAACGCATCCCAGCCCATTGGCTGGAGCACGTGTTTGCCCTGCATGCGGTGATACCGGGCAATGACGTCGCTGATAGTAAATACGCGCACGTGCCCCATATGCAGCTTGCCGCTCGGGTACGGGAACATCGTCAGGCAGTAGAATTTCTCTTTACTGTCGTCTTCGTTGACCTCGAAGCAACGCGACTCCTGCCAGTGCCGCTGCGCGGCGAGTTCGACGGTTTCAGGGTTGTAGGCCGTGCTCATTACTGTCCAATAATGTCCGTGCGGAAAACCCGCAAGCGTACAGCAACGCGCGCGCGTTCGCAGCAGACAGAACGATCAGAGATTAGCGCGGCTGCGCAGCCAGAAACCAGCAAGTATCAGCAGGCAGAAACCAATGACGGGCTTGTTGCCCGTGCTGACATAGAGCGTGCTGCCTTTTCTGGGCTCGACGTCCATCGTTATCGTCACGGGCTCGAATTGGGCGCCGGACTCGAGGATATCGCCCTTGTGGCTGATGAAGGCACTGATCCCGGTATTGGTCGCGCGGATCCCGGCACGACCGACCTCGAGCGAGCGCATCTGCGCGATCTGCAGGTGCTGGTGCGGCGCGACGGAGTCGCCGAACCAGGCGTCGTTGCTGACGTTGATCAGGATCGAGGCATCCGGGAACGCGTACAGTTGCTCGGCGCCGTAGGCATCCTCGTAACAGATCGCGACAGCCAGCTTCTCGCCGTCGGCCGTTTCGAGCAATGGCTGCACGTCGGCGCCCGGTGCCAGGTCGTTGTGCGGCAAATTCATCATGCGCATCCACTCGCGTACTTTCGGCGGCACCGGAAAGTACTCGCCGAACGGCACAAGGTGGCGCTTGCGATACACCTGCCGCCGGTTCCCGGTAATCAGCATGACACTGTTGTAGATCTTCGCTTCACCGCGACTTTCGTCCCGCTCGAGAATGCCGAACAGGATAGTGCTACCGCTCACTTGCGTGTCGGCCTGCAGGGCCTGGATGTACGGCTCGACCTCGTCGTCCAGCGCGGGAATAGCGACTTCGGGCCAGACGATGATGTCGCTGTCCGGCGCTTGCCATGCCGCAGCCCGGTAAAACTCGAGTGTCGACTGCAGGCGTTCGGGCAGCCACTTTTCGTCCTGCGAAATGCCGGCCTGCACGATCGTGGTTCGAACCGGCGAACCGGACGGCTCCGTCCAGTCGACGAAGAGCAATCCACCACCGAGCATCCACGGCAGTACGATCAAGGCCAGCGCTATCCAGCGTTCCCGTCCTGCCGTCATCACGGCGACGAGTATGGAGGTAACGCTCACCATCATCATGAACGACACCCCGTACACGCCGATGACGGGCGCCCAGCCTGCCAGCGGTGAGCTGATCTGGCTGTAGCCGATTGCGAGCCACGGAAATCCAGTCAATATCCAGCCACGCAGCCACTCGATGAGCACCCAGGTTGCCGGTGCGACGATGAGCAACAGCCAGGGTTCTCCATGTGAGAACCGGCTGATGAGCCAGCCCGCCGCAAAGAGGCATAAGGACATGATCACGACGAGACCCAGCATCAGCAGGAACGCGATCCACGCCGGCGCTTGCCCGAATACAACGACCGAAATGTAAATCCAGTAGGTCCCCGACAGGAACATGCCGAAGCCGAAGAAAAAACTCAGCCAGCCGGCGTCACGCGGCGACGCGCTGACGTATACATACAATAGTGGCAGAAGCAGGATCGGCACGAGTACCGTCAGGCCGAAAGGCGCAAATGCTGTCGTGAACAGCGCACCGAAGACGAACAGAATCCCGCGACTCGTCCACGGCCTGTCAGCCGGCCACTGAAATATGGATCCTCTGAGTTCCACTACGAGTCGTTCCGCACGACCTGCAATGCGTCGATGCGACGCTTGTCTGCTTTGGTCACCGAGAACTCGAAGCCATCGAACTCGATGCTTTCTCCGCGTCGCGGCAGGCGCCCGAGTTCGTGCATGACGAGACCGCCAATCGTGTCGTACTCCTCGTCATCCAGATCGCACTCGAAATACTCGTTGAAATCCTCGATGCGTGTCAGTGCGCGCACGGCGAAACAGGGCTTGCCGTTGTTGTCCCCGTCCGCGCGGATCAACTCCTCTTCCTCCGGATCGTGTTCGTCGTCGATTTCGCCGACGATCTCTTCAAGCACGTCTTCGATAGTCAACAACCCGGCAACACCACCGTACTCATCGACGACTATTGCCATGTGATTGTGGCTGTCACGAAATTCCTTGAGCAACGCGTTGAGGCGCTTCGACTCCGGGATCAGTGCGGCAGGGCGCAGCAGCTTGCGAATGGGAACGTCCTTGGCATCATCGCTCCCGAAGTAACGCAACAGGTCTTTCGCCAGCAACACGCCGAGCACCTCGTCGCGATCCTCGCCGGTTACCGGGAAACGCGAGTGGCCTGATTCAACGATCACGCGAATCATTTCGTCGAAGTCATCCTCAATGTCAATGACGACCATTTGCGAACGCGGAATCATGACATCGCGGACCTGAGTCTCGGATACTTCGAGCACGCCGGCGAGCATGCTCTTCTCCTCGGCATCGATGTCGGCTTCAGATTGTTGAATGATGTCCTGAATTTCTTCGCGGCTCCAGGGTTCACCCTTGAACGCCCGCTTCAGGCGCATAATCAGGCTGGTGTTCCCTGTGCCGCTGGTACTTGGCGGTTTTTCGTTCATTGAACCTGTACTGGTGAGTGCCCTGGTGGCAGGAGCCCCGTAATGGAACGCAACATTGTATCAGTTTCCTTGGTAGGGATCGGCGATGCCGAGACCGGCGAGGATTTCGCGCTCGAGGCTCTCCATCACGTCGGCTTCCGACTCCGTCAGGTGGTCATGACCGAGCAGGTGCAGCGCGCCGTGCACGAGCATGTGGCTCCAGTGATCACCGAGCGCCTTGCCTTGCTCTTCAGCCTCGCGGGCAACCACTGCGGCGCAAACGACGATATCCCCGAGCGGCGAAGTGACGCCTGGCGGCATGCCGTCCTCGTTGCCCGCCGGGAACGACAACACATTGGTTGATTTGTCCTGATCGCGGTACTTCCTGTTGAGCGTTTGCATCTCGTCTTCGTCGACGATGTGGACTGAAACTTCAGCATCGGAGTCTGCGGCCGCCGTGCTGACAGCACGTCTCACGCATTGCCCGATGTCATCGGTTGAAGGTATGCCAGCGGCATTACTTACAATTTGCACGTCGACATTCATCGCGCGACGAGAGGCTCGCTACTTGCCGCCGTTTTCGTCGGCTTCGTACGCCGCAACGATGCGCTGCACGAGCGGATGGCGCACGACATCTTTCTTCGTAAAAAACGTGAATGCGATGCCGTCGACATTGTCGAGAATACTGGTGGCGTTATTGAGCCCGGACTGCTGGCCGGACGGCAGATCAATTTGGGTTACATCACCGGTAACGACGGCCCGTGAGCCAAAACCAATGCGCGTCAGGAACATCTTCATTTGTTCGACACTGGTGTTTTGCGCCTCGTCGAGAATGACGAAGGACTCGTTCAACGAGCGCCCGCGCATGAACGCAAGCGGCGCGATCTCGATGACATTTCTCTCGATAAGTCGCGTAACGCGGTCTGCGCCGAGCATGTCGTAGAGCGCGTCGTACATTGGCCGCAAATACGGATCGACCTTCTGCGACATGTCGCCGGGCAGGAAGCCCAGCCGCTCTCCGGCCTCGACGGCCGGACGTACGAGCACCATCCGTCGCACCTGCTCCTGCTCGAGTGCATCGACCGCCGCTGCAACTGCCAGATAGGTCTTGCCAGTACCGGCGGGCCCGATACCGAAGGACAGGTCGTAGTCGCGCATATGGCGCAGATAACTGGTCTGATTGGTGCCGCGCGGCTTGATGCGCTTGAGTCGGGTCTGGATCGCCAGGCTGTCAGCGTCATCGACGCCCGCCTCTGGCGCCTGCGTTTCGGGTTCGCCATCGTTCATTACGGATTCCTGCAGGAGTATGTGCACGCGCTCGGGATCGAGTCGTTCCTGGTCCGTCATCTTGAATAAGGCATGCAGCACATCGCTGCCGAGCTGTGTCGCACCCGGAAGACCCGTAACGCGAAAGTGATTGCCACGACTTGCGATTTCTACGTTCAGGCGACTTTCGATTTGCCGCAGGTGTTCGTCGAACTGGCCGCAAAGATTAGCCAGACGAGTATTGTCGGCGGGCTCGAGAACAAGGTCCCGAGATATCTGGACTGCATTCAAGACTGGTGCTTCAGACCTCTGTAAGTGGTTCTCCGCAGCCTACCGCGAAGAGTGAGGATTGGAAAGGGCATGGGTCGCGCCGTGCGTCAGGCGGCGACCTTGTTGTTTTTGCGGCGGCCGCGCAGGGAATTCGGCAGTGCTTCGGTGATGACGACGTCAATGAACTGGCCGATAACGGACGGATCGGCGTCGAAATTGACCCAGCGGTTGTTTTCGGTACGGCCCGCAACCTGCGAGGAACTCTTTTTCGAAGTCTTTTCAACCAGCACGCGCTGCGTCGTGCCGACCATCGCCTGGCTGATGTCGAACGCTTGCTGGTTGATGCGTGTCTGCAATATCTGCAGGCGTTCCTTCTTGATCTCGAGCGGCGTGTCATCCTGCAGGCTCGCAGCGGGCGTGCCCGGCCGCGCGCTGTAAATGAAACTGAACGACTGATCGAAGCCGATATCGGCGATCAGCTTCATCGTCGCTTCGAAGTCCCTTTCTGTCTCGCCGGGGAATCCCACTATGAAATCCGACGACAGGGAAATATCCGGGCGTACTTCACGCAGCTTGCGGATCTTCTGCTTGTACTCGAGCGCAGTATGGCCACGCTTCATTGCAGACAGAACACGGTCCGAACCATGTTGCACCGGCAGATGCAGGTAGCTGGCAAGCTTCGGCACCTCGGCATAAGCCTGTACAAGGCTGTCGGTAAACTCGACCGGATGTGAGGTCGTAAAACGTATGCGATCGATACCGTCAACTGCGGCAACGTAGTAAATAAGCGTCGCAAGATCTGCAATAGAACCGTCGTGCATCGGCCCACGGAATGCGTTGACGTTCTGGCCAAGCAGATTGATCTCGCGAACGCCCTGCTCCGCGAGCTGCACAACCTCGGCGACGACATCGTCGAGCGGCCGGCTGATCTCCTCGCCGCGCGTGTACGGCACGACGCAGAAACTGCAGTACTTGCTGCAACCTTCCATGCAGGACACGAACGCAGTCGGCCCGTCCGCGCGGGGTTCCGGCAGGCGATCGAATTTCTCGATCTCGGGAAACGAGATATCGACGACCGACGCATGTTTCTCGAGCGCATCGTCAAGCAACCCGGGCAGGCGATGCAGCGTCTGTGGTCCGAATACGAGATCAACAAACGGGGCGCGCTTGGTGATGCCGTCGCCTTCCTGACTGGCGACGCAACCACCGACTCCGATCATAACGCCATCACGACGCTCCTTGATCGAACGCCAGCGACCGAGCTCGGAAAACACTTTCTCTTGCGCCTTCTCCCGAATCGAACAGGTGTTCACGAGCAGCAGGTCGGCGTCTTCGGCGGCGTCAGTCAGCTCGAAGCCGTGCGACTCACGCAGCACGTCCGCCATCTTCTCCGAGTCGTACTCGTTCATCTGGCAGCCGAAGGTTTTTATGTAGAGCTTTTTGCCCATGCAATCAGTTTAGACTAACTATTCCTGTTGTCCCAAACGAACGCGGGGCGCAGCCTGACACCAGGCCTGCCCCGCCGTGTCACGATGTGACAATGGCTGGTCGCTAGAAAGGAATGTCGTCGTCGAACTCGTCGGCCGGCGGTTGTGGCGGTGCGCTCGACGTGCCGGAACCGGACGACATCGGCGCAGAACCCCCACCGCCGCCACGGCCACCCAGCATTTGCATCTCGTCCGCGATGATCTCGGTCGTCCAGCGATCGTTGCCGTCGCGATCCTGCCATTTACGCGTACGCAGCTTGCCCTCGATATAGACCTGCGAGCCCTTGCGCAGGTATTCGGCTGCGATTTCGGCCAGCCGATTGAACATTGCTACCTTGTGCCATTCGGTCCGCTCTTTCTGTTCGCCGGACTGCTTGTCCTTCCACTGCTCACTCGTGGCGACAGACAGGTTGGTCACGGCGCTACCGCTCGGCATGTAACGGGTCTCCGGATCCGCGCCGAGATTGCCGACAAGGATGACTTTGTTAATTCCACGGGGCATAACGATTCTCTGGTTAGAGCGCCTTCCAGGGCGCGATTATTGTCTTATCCTCTCTCGAGGGGGCACTTATTGTAGAGCCTTACCACCTGAAAACCACCCCAATATCTGGCTGTCGTGCCGCGTTTCTCTGCGGGGAGGTACAGGCCGGCGCATGCAGGGCGGGCTGCCGGGAATGTTTTTCGAGGAAGTAAAGCGGACCGAAGGGAGCCATGACGGAGAGGAATTCCCCGCCCGGCCTGTGCGCGTCCCGGCGTGCGAATTGGAAATCGACGGGCTGCTGGGACGCGCACCTACTGCTATGTAGAGCGGAAGCGCCCGAAGCTCTGCAGGGCCAGCCAGATCGCCGCCAGCAGTACGCAGACGAAAAACACGTCAGACGGCCGCCCGGCGGCCAGGAAGCGCCCGCCGATGAGCCCGCCGACAAAGGCACCCAGGAACTGGGCGCTCGCGAACACGCCGAGCGAGGCACCGCGGGAGTCATCGTCGGCAATCAGCGAGAGCCGGGCCGGCAGGCCCGCCTCGAGGAAGTTGAAGCCGGCAAAGAACAGCACGAGACCACCAAATACCGACGCGACCGCGAAGCCGGCGAAGGTCAGCACGAGCTGGCCGGCCAGCAACAGCGTAACAGCGATGCCGATCGTCGTGCCCTTGCCCTGGCGCTCGTCGCGGATAATCAGCGGGATCGTGCCCACGAGCGACAGCAGCAGCGCGCCGACGTACATCTTCCAGTGATCCGTGACGGGCAGCTCGAGGCGCTCGACGAACAAGAACGGCAGCGCGACAAAGCTCGCCGTCAGGATTGCGTGCAGCAGGAACACGTAGATGTCGACGCGCAGAAGTTCCGGCCTGAACGCGGACTGGAAATTCCACTGCCGTGGCGTCTCGGGCTTTTGCACATCACTTGGCAACGCGACTAGCAATACGGCAGCGACGACGGCAACAAATGCCGCGAACAGGAACAGCGCCGGCACCCCGTAACGCGCCGAAAACAGGGGTCCGAATACCATTGCCATCAGGAACGCCCCGCCGACTCCGACGCCGAACATGGCCATCGAGCGTGTGCGCACGCCCTCGCGCGTGGCGTCCGCAATCAACGCGGTCAGCGTTGCCGAAATCGCGCCAGCGCCTTGCAGCAGGCGGCCCGCGATGACTCCGTAAATCGTGTCGCTAAACGCCGCGAGCATGCTACCCAGTGCAAATACAGCCAGGCCGGCGACGATGACGGGCACGCGGCCGATGCGGTCAGACAACGCACCGAGTGGAATCTGCAGGCCGGCCTGGGTAAGCCCGTAAGCGCCGACGGCCATCCCGATCAGTATCGGCGTCGCGCTCTCGAGGCCTGCGGCGTACAGCGAGAGTACCGGCAATAAGGCGAACAAGCCGAACATGCGCAGCATGCCGATGACCGCAATCACACCAACGGCGCGCCTTTCGGCGGGCAGCATGGTCTCGATCGTGCTGCTGTCTGTCATCGTCATCGGTGGCCGTCTTTGCGCCGGGGTTTGGGGGCGGCGTATATTAGCAGGTTGGTCGGCATTCCCTGCAAAGGAGCCTCAAATTCGCGATTTCACGACTGCGTTGCATGCCCAGTTGCGCCGAAACAAGGCGCGACTCGAAGGCAATGGCCATGGTCCTTGCCAAGAGCCGCAACGCCGTGTCGGCGCAACTGGCGTGCAACCCATTAACATGAATATCATCATTTCTCGGGCCGGGACAGATCGGCCGCGAAGTAGCGATTTTGAGGCTCCCCTATGAAGACTATCGATATTCGCGGCGCGAGAACGCACAACTTGTGCAATCTCGATCTCAGCCTGCCGCGCGATAAGCTGATCGTCTTCACGGGCCTGTCGGGCTCGGGCAAGTCCTCCCTCGCATTCGACACGATCTATGCCGAAGGGCAGCGGCGTTACGTCGAGTCGCTATCTGCCTACGCACGCCAGTTCCTGTCCATGATGGAGAAGCCGGACGTCGACCATATCGATGGCTTGTCGCCTGCGATCTCGATCGAGCAAAAATCCACGTCGCACAATCCGCGCTCGACCGTGGGCACGGTCACCGAGATCTACGATTACCTGCGCCTGCTGTTCGCACGCGCGGGCATTCCAAAGTGCCCGGATCACGACATCACGCTCGAAGCGCAGACCGTCAGCCAGATGGTCGACCAGGTGCTCGCGATGGATGAAGGCACGCGCCTGATGTTGCTCGCGCCCGTCGTCGACAACCGCAAGGGCGAGCACGTGCAGTTGATGCAGGACCTGATGGCGCAGGGTTTTATTCGTGCGCGCATCAACGGCGAGGTCTACGAACTCGACCAGCCGCCACAGCTCGACTTGCGTAAGAAACACACGATCGAAGCGATTGTCGATCGCTTCAAGGTCAAGGACGACGTTCGCCTGCGGCTTGCCGAGTCCTTCGAGACCGCGCTGCGGCTAGCCGACGGCGTCGCGCGCATCGCATGGATGGACGACAGTGGCAACGAAGAACTGATCTTTTCGGACCGCTTCGCCTGCAATATCTGCGGTTACAGCCTGACCGAACTCGAACCGCGCCTGTTTTCCTTTAACAACCCGTCCGGCGCCTGCCCGTCTTGCGATGGCCTCGGCGTGAAGCAGTTCTTCGACCCCGAGCGTGTTGTCGTCAATCCGTCGCTGTCTCTTGCCGGCGGCGCGATTCGGGGCTGGGATCGCAGAACGACTTACTACTACCAGATGATCCAAAGCCTCGCGGCGCATTACGAGTTCGACATCGAGAAACCGTTCGAAGAGCTCGACGACAAATTGCAGCAGACTGTTCTTTACGGCAGTGGCCGCGAGAAGATCGATTTCTTCTACCAGAATTCCCGCGGCATGGAGGTGCGCAAGCGGCATCGCTTCGAGGGCGTTCTCCCCAACCTCGATCGGCGCTATCGGGAAACCGAGTCCGGTGCGGTGCGTGAGGAACTCGCGAAGTTCTTGAACAGCCAGGCTTGCCCCGATTGCGACGGTACACGCCTCAACCGTGCCGCACGCCACGTGTTCGTCGACAATCACTCACTGCCAGAAATTACGAGCAAGTCGGTCGGCAACGCCAAAGCGTTTTTTGCAACGCTGCAACTCGAAGGCTGGCGAGCCACTATCGCCGACAAGATCGTCAAGGAGATTGGCGACCGCATCGGTTTCCTGTCTGATGTCGGACTCGACTACCTGTCGCTCGACCGCAGCGCCGAGACCTTGTCCGGGGGAGAGGCACAACGCATTCGTCTCGCGAGCCAGATCGGCTCCGGACTTGTCGGCGTCATGTACATCCTCGATGAGCCGTCGATCGGCCTGCACCAGCGTGATAACCAGCGCCTGCTCGGCACGCTGACGCATCTCAGGGACATCGGCAACACGGTCATCGTTGTCGAGCATGACGAAGAAGCGATCATGTCCGCCGACCATGTCATCGACCTGGGTCCTGGCGCAGGTGTACACGGCGGCAAGATCGTCGCCGAGGGCACGCCTGAAGAGATAAAGAACGAGCCTAAGTCTTTGACAGGACAATATTTATCGGGAAAACGCAGCATCACCATTCCACACGAACGCACGGAGCGCGATGCCGAAAGACAGATCACCATCGTTGGCGCGACCGGCAACAACCTGAAGAGCGTCGAAGCGTCGATTCCCGTCGGCCTCATGACCTGTATCACTGGCGTCTCGGGCTCGGGCAAGTCGACGCTCGTCAACGACACCTTGTACAAGGCGGTCGCCGATCTGCTCAATCGCACGAGCCGCAACCCGGCCCCGCACGACGAGATTCGCGGCCTCGAGCTCATCGACCGCGTCATCGACATCAGCCAGAGCCCGATCGGCCGCACGCCGCGCTCCAACCCGGCGACCTACAGTGGCTTGTTCACGCCAATCCGCGAGTTGTTTGCCGGCACGCAGGAGGCGCGCTCACGCGGTTACATGCCGGGCCGTTTCAGTTTCAACGTCAAGGGCGGTCGTTGCGAAGCCTGCCAGGGCGATGGCGTCATCAAGGTCGAGATGCATTTCCTGCCGGACGTCTACGTGCCCTGCGACGTTTGCCGCGGCAAGCGCTACAACCGAGAGACGCTCGAGATTCGTTACAAGGGCAAGAACATTCATGAAGTCCTCGACATGACGGTCGAGGACGCGCTCGAGTTCTTCAAGAACGTTCCCGTCGTCGCGAAAAAGCTGCAGACGCTGACGGATGTCGGCCTCTCCTACGTTCGCCTCGGCCAGAACGCCACGACCTTGTCGGGTGGCGAGGCGCAGCGCGTCAAGCTCGCAAAAGAGTTGTCAAAGCGCGATACGGGCAGGACGCTGTACATCCTCGACGAGCCGACGACCGGCCTGCACTTTCATGATATCGAGCACCTGTTGGAAGTCCTGCACCGGTTGCGCGATCGAGGCAACACGATTGTCGTCATCGAGCACAATCTCGATGTCATCAAGACGGCCGACTGGATCATCGACCTCGGACCCGAAGGCGGTGACGGCGGCGGTGAGGTCATAGCGATCGGCACGCCCGAGGACGTCGCCGCGAATTCGCACTCGTTTACGGGCCAGTACCTCAAGCCGCTCGTCGAGGCGATGCGTGAAAGACAAAGTGCCTGAATCAAGGACCATACAATGAGAAGCCCGATTATCGTGATTTCTGCTTGCGCAGCCCTTGCTGCGTGCAGCCCGAACCATCCGACAACGACGGAGGATACAGCCATTCTCGACATCGAACGCCTGTACGCCGCACCCAACCTGGACGGACCATCGCCGACAGGGGTAAAGATTTCGCCCGACTCCACCCGCGTCACATTCATGAAGGGCAAGGAAACAGATCCGCTGCAGATGGACCTGTGGGAATTCAACCTGGCGGACGAGGCGATGCGACTGCTGGTGGACTCGACGGCACTCGTGGAGGGGGAAGAAGATCTGTCCGAAGAAGAACTTGCGCGACGGGAACGGCTGCGCATCGTCGGCCAGCGCGGCATCGTCAGCTACCAGTTTTCACCTGACGGCGATCGACTGCTGTTCCCGCTGAGCGGTGATCTCTACCTCTACGATCTCACAACCCGCGAAACGCGCCGCCTGACCGAGACCGGCGCCGGTGAGACCGACCCGAAATTCAGTTCGACGGGCGGTTTCGTGTCGTTTGTGCGCGATCAAAATCTGTTCGTCGTCGACCTCAACACATTCGAAGAACGGCAGTTGACCCACGACGGCGGCGGACTCATCAGGAACGGTATGGCCGAGTTCATCGCACAGGAAGAAATGGGTCGCTATACCGGGTACTGGTGGGCACCGGACGACTCGGCCATCGCCTTCATGCGGGTTGATGAGTCACCTGTTCAGGTCGTCGAGCGCTTCGAGATTTACGCAGAAGACTTCAAAGTCTATCAGCAACGCTACCCGGCTACAGGAACACCCAACGTATTGATTCAACTAGGAATAATTTCACCGGATGGAAAAGACCTGCGATGGACGGACACGGGCGAGGAAACCGATATCTACCTGCCGCGGGTAGACTGGTTTCCCGGCAGCAATTTTCTGGCGGTGCAACGGCAGTCGCGCGACCAGAAGACGCTGGACCTGTTGAAGGTCGATGCCGCCGGCGGTGAGCACAGTGTGCTGCTGACCGAGACCAGCGATACCTGGATCAATCTTCACGACGAGCTCGTCTTTCTCGAATCCAGACCCGAGTTCATCTGGAAATCCAGCCGCAGCGGCCACGCGCACCTGTACCTGTACGGCAACGACGGTGAGTTGATCCGCCCGTTGACCTCAGGCGACTGGGATGTGCCAGACCGCGGGCGAGCGCGCTCCGCGATACTGCACGTCGACGAAGCCAACGACAGACTTTTTGTTGTCGCGACGCTGGAAAGCCCGACCGAGCAAAACGTCTATGAGGTCTCATTGAGCGGCACCGGTGATCCGCGACGGGTAACCCAGCGTGCCGGCTGGCACCATGTGAACTTCGCGGACAATGGTGAGTTCTACGTCGACGACTTCAGCAATACCAACACGCCTTCGCAAACAAGTTTGCACCGGACCGACGGCTCGCGCATCGCGTTCATCGAGGAGAACAAGCTCGACGAATCACACCCTTATCATCCCTACATGGCAACGCGTCCGACCACCGAGCTCGGCACGCTTGAGGCAGAAGACGGTCAGACACTGCACTATCGCATGATCAAGCCGGTCGATTTCGACGCCAGCAAACGCTACCCGGTGATCGTCTTCGTGTACGGCGGGCCGCATGGACAGAGTGTCGTCAATATTTGGGGGACGGGCTTCCTCGAGATACTGGCCCGCAATGGTTTCATTGTATTTACGGTCGACAACCGCGGTACCGGATTCCGCGGCACAGCATTCGATGCGCCTATATACCGGCGCATGGGCAAGGTAGAAGTGACCGACCAGATGGTTGGCGTCGATTACCTGCGATCGCTCGATTTCGTCGACGTGTCGCGCATCGGTATCTGGGGCTGGAGCTACGGCGGCTATATGACGCTTATGAGCCTGTTCACGGAGCCGGAGGCCTTCGCAGCTGGCGTTTCAGGCGCACCGGTTACCGACTGGACCCTGTACGACACGCATTACACGGAGCGCTACCTTGGCACGCCGCAAGACAATGCCGAGGGTTACGAGGCTTCCAGCGTGTTCCCCTACGCGAAAAACCTCGACGCCCCGTTGCTGATCATTCATGGAATGGCCGATGACAATGTGCTGTTCACCAACAGCACCAAGTTGTTCAAGACACTGCAGGACGAAGGCCGGCCGTTCGACATGATGACCTATCCCGGCAGCAAGCATTCGCTCACGCGAGTGCCGGAGAGCGGCAAACACGCGTTGTCACATATACTGCGGTTCTTCGAGGATCACCTGAAGCCGTAGCGAATTTGTCGGAGCTTGCCCGTGGGAGCGCGCCCCAGCGCGCGATGAGGATTCAATCGCGCGCTGGGGCGCGCTCCCACAGTTCATGCAAAACCCGTCGTCAATGCGTTGGCAAAGCGCGCAGCAGAACCGGGGTCCGTGCGGAGATACAGCGACGGCTCTATGAGTTCCAGTTCCATGACCAGGAAGCGGTCGCTGGCATCGCGGACGAAGTCCGCGCGGACATAGACCGGCAAAGGTTCGACGAGCGCCACGACATCGTGTGCGGTGTCGATCAGCGCCTGCGGCGCCTCGACGTTCCGGATGTCGGCACCGAACTCCTCCTGCGAACGGAAGTCGCCGGCCTCGGGTTTCTTGAGAATCGCGTGGCTGTACTCACCGTTGAAGAAGAACGTCGAGTACTCGCCTTCCGACAACACGTGGTCCATGAACGGCTGCACGAAGAAAGGTCGCGAGCCATAGGTCGATCGGAGGTCGTCAAGGACCTCCAGCGGTACGGGTTCGGTTAACACGACGATGTGATCAGAATTCGCGCCGACCAGCGGCTTGACGACAATCCTGTCTTCGCCGTGCGCCGCAAACCAGCCGGCGATGTCCTGTTCGTCAAACGTATCGCAGAATATGCTGGGTACGATACCGGCACCGCGTGACTCAAGGTCCCTGAGGTAATCCTTCTCGAGATTCCAGTGCACTAGATCGAGGCTGTTGACCAGCTTCGCCGACGACGCCTCGATACGGTCGAGTACTTCGAAAAATCCGGTAACGTCGTTCTGGTAATCCCAGGGCGTGCAGATGTAGACGAGATCGTAGTCGTTCCAATCAACGGGACTGCGCCACGGCACCATCTCCGTTTCCCAGCCGAGTTCGGCCATCGGAGCAAAACTCAGGTCGAAGTCGGTCACGAAATCGCCAAAGTCGTCCATTGTGAGATAGGCACAGCGCAAATCGAAAACCTGGTTCAGGGACTCAGGTGAATTCTGTCAGCTGCCGGTCGTGGAGTCGACCGAGCAGTACAAGCGCGAGAACTGCGCCGATCAGGGCAAGAAACATGTCGGACTGTGTATCCCACACGTAACCTTGCGTACCCAGGAACGCGTCTGCAGCCTCGTCCGACATTAGCGCCACCCACCATTCGATAAGTTCGTAGAACGCGCTGACGGCGAGGCAGAAACAGACGATGAAGAAATTCCTCCAGGCCGCCGAATTGAAAACGTCCAGACGAATGACGACCTCGCGAGTGACAATGGCCGGAACGAAGCCCTGCGCAAGGTGACCGAGCTTGTCGTAGTTGTTGCGGGGCGGATCGAACAAATCGCGGAACCAGTCACCGACCGGCACCTCGGCATAGGTGTAGTGGCCGCCGACCATAAGTATCACGCAGTGAATCAGAATCAGCACGTATGCGAGTCGCGTCAGCGGGAAGCGCTTGCGTGTCGCGAGCAGGATAGCGGCGCCGACAATTGCCGGCGCCACTTCGAGCATCCACGTCATCGTATCTTTCGGCTCGATGCCGGACCACACGAGGACAACTGCAAATAGTGCCACCCATGCTAGCTGCAGGACTGGCACGCTTACTGCTGCTCTGCCGGCGCTTCGATGGCGTCACCTTTGCGCGATCGCCAGAAGCCGTCCTTCGCAAAACTCTGCCAGACCCACGGCAGCCAGCGCAGCAAAGCGAAGCTCAGCCAGAGCGCCCAGACGAGGATCAGCACTTTGTAAATCCAGGTCGGTACCGACCACGCCGCCGCGATTGGCAACGCCGATTCACTACGATCGGCAAACCAGGTCAGCGCATTGCCATAAGAGCCGTTGCCTGTGACATGCATGTCCGGCGAACCCAGCAGGCCGCTCGGTAGCGAGACAACGATCGCCAGCAATGCGATCACGGTAAACAGGGCATGGAAAACCTGCGTCGTGTTGTATCGCCACCAGGGGATCTTCGTGCGCCACTGGTTGCGTGCGCCACAAGCCAGCAACCAGAGCACGACAACGCCAAGCACAGGCCAGTTGAACGTGCTGAAGCCGAATCCGAGTAGCAACCAGTGCCACCACTTCAATGGCGTCCAGTCGACGCGACCGAGGATCAGCGCAATCAGGATCAGCACAACAAATTCGGGCCAGTACAGCACAGCCGGGCCGAGCGCCGGGCCGTCCGTGCCGAGTAACCAGCGGTTACCGGGCAACGTCAGGTTCATCGTGATGTTGCTCGCGGGTGCGCCGAGGTCGACGCCAGGTGTTTTGGTGACACTGCCGGCATCACGACTGTCGCGCCAGGTGACGCTAATCGCGTGTTTTCCGGGAAGAATTGGCAATGTCAGATCGCGACCGTCGGCACGCAGCGGTTCGATCCTGTTGTCGATGCGCACCTCGGTGATCTCGGCACTTTCGGGCAATCTTACGATGTGTTGCGCGCCGCGAGTGCTCCGATAGCTCAGCGCCAGCTGCGCCGTGCTCGAACGGTCGCCTTGCGACACGGCAAGATTGACCTGATCGAACGCGAGCGTCGTACCGGCACTGGCCTCGGGCCGCGTCGCCTTCATCGTGAGCGCCTCGCCACCACGTGGATTGAATACCGCGACGCGTGCACCCTGGTTGTTTTGCCCGGATTCGCTCTCGGGCACGCCGCTGAACGCGACATTCCAGATGCTGCCGACGCTGACATTCCATACTTCGACCCACGGCGCACCGGGCTCGGCCGTCAACGTCAACGGCGAAGTACGCGGCAAGCGTGACACCCAGGATACCTGCCGCTGTGTCGGGTTCATCGAGACCTGCGCATTGCCATCCGCCACCGTGATGTGCTCATTGAGGACGGTCTCACCACCGATCAGCGGCAGGTCGATCGTCAGTGCGCCCTGCACGGGCGCCTGGCGCTGTACGGTGGTGCGAACCTGCCAGTCCAGATCGAATTCGATGGTGCGCGTGACAACGACAAAGACCGGAAAGCGGCTGCTCTCCCAACGCGGTGCAGCCTCACCACCTTGCTCCGTCTGCAGCCGCGTCAATTGCAATGAACCGGATAACAGTCGGCGATCCTTGACGCCCGCGACGAACCAGCCGTTGCTGTCGACTTCGATGACGCGTGGCGGCGTCGGGAACGGAATTTCCAGGCTATCGGCAGCCGGTGTTCTACCGCGCAATACGACGTTGTGCCTACCGGGTGTAACACGTATCCAGAGGCCCTGGTCAGGTCCGCGCAGAACTTGCGCGGCGCCGGCGCCATCCAGCACGACGGCCTGCGGACTCCAGCCGCGGTCCGAGCCCGGCAATGGCAGTGCGACTTCTTCCAGGGCATGAACGTTGAGATTGATGCTTACGCTGTCACCACTCACAGCCACGTCGGCTGCAACGATCTCGGCACAGCGCGGCACGCATTCGGGCGGCGCCAGCAGACGCGTCTCGAGTTGGCGCAACAATTCACGATCCGGAGTCTGCGCTTCTGCCGTGGGGCTGATACTCAGCAGGAACGCCAGCGTGCCGGCAGCGAGCAAGCTTGCAGCCTGGCTGGTGCCCAGCTTCAATCCACCGGGTAAACGCCAGCGTTTCTTTGCAATCTCGGCCGCAAGAACCGTTGCGAACAGTAATAGCATTGCGACTTCGAAGAATCTCAGCACGGTTACGGCCCAGCGCGGTAGCACCACGAGCCGCATTGCCTGGTCGGCATCGACAGGCCCGCTCCAGGACAGGCGGTAACTGTTCCACTGCCACGACGGTACACCGGGGCCTGCCTGCACCACCGCGTTCGGCGCGTAGCGCGAGTACCGCTTCGGCCGGTCGAGATCCGGCCTGATGGATCCGGCGACCGTAACTTCTTCAAGTGAATCCGCCGTTGCCAGCGAGGCTGCCTTGCGTTCCGCTTTGGCCGGTTCCATCCGCAGCTCACTTATGCGCCCTTCGGCGGGTACCGTCGCGGGCATGTCGTAAGATGCAGTGCTGGCTACACCGAACATGCCGGCTGTATACGCGTACTGCGACTCGAGCTGCGGATAGATGGCAATGCGCAGCTGGTCGGCAATGAAGGGCACAAGAACGATGACGAGCATCACGACACTGAGCCCCTGGTATCCGAGTACGACCTGTCGCAAACGCCCTGCCGGCGCAACGCGCATCAATGCAATCGCTATCAGCAGGTTCAACCATAGCCAGGACGGCGCATTGATCTCGTGAAAACTCAGCACCAATGCAAGCAGAGCGATAATGCCGGCCGTGCGGCCGAACAAGCGCCATACCGCGATCGTCATGATGAGCACGAGGAAAAAATCCAGCAGTTGCCACTGGCTGACCCAGCTTCCCGGTGCCTTGTCTGCGCCAGGGGCCGCGAGCAGTTTGTGTCCAGGCGGCAGATGCAGCAGTGCGGCAACGCTTGCAAATCGGCTGTTCCAGCCCGTAACCGGCATCTCCGATCGCGTATCGCTGCGACCAAGACTGTTCAGGTTGACGCTGGAATGGCGTAGCTCAACACCGGTCTGACCCTCGTCGGGTCCTTGTGTGATCAACAGGCTTTCACCGGCCTCGGAGGCGCTCAGCAGAGAGTAAGGCGTTCCCATATCAAGGCGCCAGTCGCTGCGCATACGGCCACCCACGGAGTCCTTGACGACGAAACCGTCCCCTTCGAAGTCGAGCCACATCGTGCGGTTGAGCGCGAGTTCGTTGTCCGTAGCGACGACGCCGCGGCTGCGCTCGGTGATCGAAAAGGTCTCCCCGGCCTGTATGCGGAATGCGGGTTGCTGGCGCCAGTTCTCCGGTACCTGCGCCTGTTGCGGGTCTACGGGCGGCAGGCCTTCCACGGCCGTTACGCGCAGTCGATCCATCGACCGGTAGGACCAGACCTCCGCATCGGGAAGATTGGTCTCCGGTGCGGGCAGCGTAATCTCATTGGCAACGCCGGCTGCCCTGGCCGTCAAAGTAATCGTCCAGCGGCCCGGGCGCACCTGCAGTCGCAAATTGCCATCAGCTTCGAGCCGCGCGGGTAATTCGCTCTGCATCGAGACCGGAATAAAGCCGTCCGGCAGAATGGGCCCGAACAATTCCTCACGGACACCGCCCGAGACGTCGATGCGCATCACCGTCGTGAGGCTCGTCGGGATGAGGTCAGTCACAAGTCGATAAACCTCGGCACCGACCGAGTCACGCGCCAGCGTCTCGCGCTGACGCTCACCGAGGAACAAACCCGCGCGGTTGCGCTCGGGTCGCTCGACGCGAGCGCCGTTGACAATCAGCGCTATCAAACCGCTTTCATCGGGTATGCGCAGCACGCCCGGACGTTCGTCCCATTCGTAGCTACCGGTCAGCGTGTAACTTCCCGGGCCAAGCCGGACGCTCGGCGTACCGTTGCGATCGACGACCGCCACGGCCCGGCCGTTGGCCGTGACCTGATGCGGCCAATAGGCACCGTCGCCCGGCAGCGGAAGCCACGCCTCTTTCACATACACCGTCCACTGCTGCGAAAAGTTGCCGCTGTCAGCGTCGACGCTCACATCGAGAAACCCTGGCCAGGCGCAGACGAAATTCTCGCGCTCTGTGCCAACACTGTTGAAGTAGAAAGGACAGTCCCGGTGTTCCTGATCGTGCAGGACCCAGTCCTGCCATCCCTGCAGTTCAGCGGGGACGAAAACTTCGGCGGATTGTGCTGCGTTCGGTAACGTGAGCAGCAACAGCCACATGAGAATCAGTCTGAGTATTGACGACATGACGCTTCCTCCAGCATGGCCTGATCGACACTATACGTGAACGCAACGTCCACGTTAGGTGGGTTAGATTTCACCCACACGATCAATAATGAGGCGGCACTTCATTAACATTCGAGTCGGTCGACCCCACCTCGGCGAGCGAGCGAACCCGTTCGACAATTGAGTCATACATGCTCTCCAGTCGCATGATCTTTTCCTGTTGTTTTGTGATGACGTCATTCAACTCGAGGACCAGGTGCTCATGGTGCGCCAGTTTGGTCTCGATATCGACGAAGCGTTGTTCAGTCATGGTAGCCTCCGCGTGGAGCAATCGAATTAAGGTGACAGTCACCCTAATTCGCGGCATAGAGCGACCATCCTTGTAGAATTAGGGTGACTGTCACCTTAATTCGTATTGAATTATGTCACTACTTCGATTCGATGAAGTATCGCTGGAATTCGGCGAGCAGAAGATTCTGACCGAAGCGGCGATGACGATCGACGCCGGTGAGCGCGTCTGCCTGATTGGCCGTAATGGCGCGGGCAAGTCAACGACGCTGAAACTCATCAGTGGCGAACTGGAGCCCGATCGTGGCGAGATTACCCGGCACGGCAATCTCGTTATCAGCCAGCTCGCGCAGACGCTGCCCGAGGCCATGGACCTCCCCGTGCACGATGTGGTGCGCTCCGGGCTCGTCGATATCGAGAAGCTACTCGAGGAATACAAACGCCGCTCGAAGGCGGATCTCGATCGCCAGGGCATGCTGGAACTCGAGGCGCTGCACGCCAAAATTGACGCACATGAAGGCTGGCATATCGAACAGCGCGTGGAAACGGTCGTCTCCGACCTGAGCCTGCCCGCTGACAAGAAGATGAACGAATTGTCGGGTGGCTGGCGGCGACGTGTCGGACTCGCCAAAGCGCTGGTACAGAAGCCCGACCTGCTCCTGCTCGACGAGCCGACGAATCATCTCGATATCGCAACGATCAAGTGGCTCGAGGACCGGGTCTATTCCTACCCCGGCGCCGTGATGTTCATCACTCACGACCGGGCCTTCCTGCAGCGCCTCGCGACACGCATCATCGAGATCGATCGCTGCCGTCTCACGAGCTGGCCTGGCGATTACGGCAATTACCTGCGGCGC
>Ga0209578_10000993_pt1 | contig 28434 bp, 26 predicted proteins | sample tdAd472_FD_187127 | JGI IMG/M metagenome (GOLD analysis project Ga0209578, IMG submission 187127) | Marine sediment microbial communities from the Atlantic coast under amendment with organic carbon and nitrate - tdAd47.2 (SPAdes)... | ecosystem: Environmental > Aquatic > Marine > Coastal >...
CTACCTAAAAGCGTCGCCGCCGCATGGCGCGGACCAAGTCTTCATCAAAAAGTTCCGTTAGGTTCTTCATCATGGTGCCGCCCAGTTCTTCGGCATCGGTAATGGTCACCGCACGCTTGTAGTAGCGGGTGACATCGTGTCCAATGCCGATGGCGGTCAATTCAATGGATGAGCGGGTTTCAATCCATTCAATGACATCGCGCAGATGGCGCTCCAGGTAACTGCCGGGGTTGGCCGACAAGGTAGCGTCGTCGACCGGGGCGCCGTCGGAAATAACCATCATGATGCGGCGCAACTCAGGGCGGGCCAACAGGCGATTATGCGCCCACAGCAGGGCTTCGCCGTCGATATTTTCCTTCAATAAACCTTCGCGCAGCATCAGGCCGAGATTTTTACGGCCGCGCCGCCAGGGCATATCGGCCCCCTTGTAGACGATGTGGCGCAAGTCGTTTAGCCGTCCGGGTTTCTCTGGCTTACCTTGTTCGACCCAACGCTCTCGGCTTTGGCCGCCTTTCCAGGCTTTTGTGGTGAAGCCGAGGATTTCCACCTTGACGCCGCAGCGCTCCAATGTCCGCGCCAGGATATCGGCGCAAATGGCGGCAATGGTAATCGGCCGTCCTCGCATGGAGCCGGAATTATCGATTAACAACGTCACTACCGTGTCGCGGAACTCTGTGTCCTTTTCCAGCTTGTAGGAAAGAGGATACTCCGGGTTCGTGACGACACGCGACAGGCGGCCCGTGTCGAGCAAACCTTCCTCCAAATCGAAATCCCAGGAGCGGGTCTGCTGGGCCATGAGACGGCGTTGCAGCCGGTTGGCCAACCGCGAGACAACGCCTTGAAGATGGGCGAGTTGCCGGTCCAGTTGGCTGCGCAATCGGATGAGTTCCTCGGTGTCGCAAAGAGCATCGGCTTCAACAACTTCGTCAAATGCCGGTGTATAAACCTTGTAATCCTTAAGGCGTTCTTCAGGAATGTCCCGGTAATTGTGGTCGATCGGTGTCGGCCCGGCCGGTTGATCGTCTCCGCCGCCGGGTGCCATGACGCCCTCGGCATAGGCGCTCTGGTCTTCTTCGCCGTCGCCTTCCCCTTCGCCCATTTGGCCTTCAAGGCCGGACATGGCCTGGGCTTCGCCGTCATCCGGGTCGGTCTGTTGTTCCTCTTGTTCGCCCTGATCGTCGCCCCCTTGCGACTCTTCGCTTTCATCCGACTCTTCGGGGTCTTGCTGGTCGGCGCTGGGCGGAGGCAATAAATCCAAGTCCTGAAGCACGAGCTCAACGGCTTCGGCGAAAGCCTCCTGATCCTCCATGACGTTTTTGAGGGCGCGAAGATGCGAGCCGGTTTTTTCTTCAACCAGATCACGCCAAAGCTCGACCATCTGCCGGGCAGCGGAAGGAACCGGTTGACCGGTCAAGGCTTCCCGGGCGAGTAATCTTAAAACTTCGGGAAGCGGGGCTTCTTCCCGTTGTTCGACCTTGTCGAATCCACGGACGCGGATATGCTCTTCAAGAGCCGCTTCTAGGTTTGCGGCGACGCCCAACATCTTTTGCGATCCCATGGCTTCGCAGCGGACCTGTTCGACGATGTTGAAGGCGTCCCGCGCTTCTATCAATTGAGGAAGGTGGCGGGCGTGAATTTTATCGTCGTGATAGCGCAGCCTAAGAGCCGCCGCGTCGGCCATGCCGCGTAAACGGGAAACCTCACCGGGATCGGTTTTCCGGCTTAATGTCGGTAGGCGGATATTCTTCCCGTTGACCCCATGGGTGCCCGGTGAAAAAGCGACCATGGTCTCGGGGTGGCGTGCCAGCGCTTTGACCGTCGACGCGGTGGCCCGCCTGAAAAGATCGTGCTTCTCGGTGCCAGCAGGCATGAAACTCTAGTCCATCAGCACGGAGGCGGCGTTTTCGGGAAGATCTTCGCCGAAACAGCGTTGGTAGTACTCGGCGACAACCGGGCGTTCCGTTTCGTCACACTTGTTCAGGAAAGTGACGCGGAAAGAGTAGGAAAGGTTGTTAAAAATCCGGTTGTTCTCGGCCCAGGTGATGACGGTTCGCGGCGACATGACCGTCGAAATGTCGCCGCTAATGAAGCCTTCGCGGGTCATGTCGGCCAGCTCGACCATGGAATCGAGCAAAGAGCGTCCTTCATTTGTGTCGTAGTCAGGCAATTTGGCCGCCACGATACCCACTTCGTCGTCGTGCGGAAGGTAGTTCAGGGTCGCGACGATGTTCCAGCGGTCCATCTGTCCCTGGTTGATCTGCTGAGTGCCGTGATAAAGCCCGGTGGTGTCGCCGAGGCCGATGGTATTGGCGGTCGAGAAAAGGCGGAAATAGGGGTGAGGCCGGATCACCCGGCTTTGGTCGAGAAGGGTCAGTTTACCTTCGACTTCCAAAATCCGCTGAATGACGAACATCACATCCGGACGTCCTGCATCGTATTCGTCGAAGACTAAAGCCGTCGGATGCTGTAACGCCCAAGGAAGAATGCCTTCGCGGAATTCGGTGATCTGCTTGCCGTCCTTTAAAATAATCGCGTCTTTGCCAATCAAGTCGATTCGGCTGATATGGCTGTCCAAGTTGATGCGGATGCAAGGCCAGTTGAGGCGCGCGGCAACCTGTTCGATGTGGGTCGACTTCCCAGTGCCGTGATAGCCTTGAATCATTACCCGGCGGTTGTGGGCGAAACCTGCAAGAATGGCCAGTGTCGTATCGTGGTCGAACTGGTAGGTGTCGTCGATCGGCGGAACGTGATCTTCGCCTTGGCTGAACGCAGGGACTTCCATGTCGGTGTCGAGGCCGAACGCCTGGCGCACGGAGAGCGTGATGTCTGGAGCATTCAGGGGAAAGGCGGACCCTTGGGAGGAGTCGGGGGATTGGGTCATCGTTCTATAATCACTCGTTTAATTGCTTCGGTGTTCAGACGTTTAGTTCCAGTTCAACCAGCCGCGGCATAAGAATTTCATACGCATTCTTAATCCGTTTGAATCGTTCCTCCGCCTCTTTGCAGCCGTTGTTTGCGTCTGGGTGATGGCGTTTTACCAGTTTTTTGTAACATGCCTTAACGGATTCTTGAGTGACCGGCCAATTGAGATCCAACTCGGCCAAAGCGTCAGACTCCTTTGAACCGGGAGGAAAAGGAGACCTTGACGCCTCTTTTTCTTTGATGCCGGCGCATTCAAAAATGTTCAGTGGATCGTTTATTGCCGGATTTGCGCTGTTGCCGAGAGGCCAAGAGGGGCGTTGCCATGTGGTGTCCCGGCGCACGTCGGCGTCAACCTCTTCGTCGCTCATGCCTTCATAGTAGTTCCATTTGGCATTGTATTCACGGGCATGAATGCGGCAGAACCAAAAGAACGACTGAATGTCGTTGCGGGATTTCGGCGCCCGGTGCTCCCCTAAATCATCGCACCCCGGCCAATCGCATTGTTTGCCTTCGGGCATGCGCCGACCGTGAATGAACAGATCATCCGGCGAATGGGTTCGTTCCGTGTTTTTAGGTGCAGCCATGACCTAATAATGGGGGCTCGCAAATGCGAGCGCAACAGACGGACTAATCTTTATTGCTCAACGCCCGGGCGACGGTGGACAGGGCGTCTTTGTAGCGCTCTTCTTTGATGAGCGAGAAATTCTTGGCGATTTCAAGGCTGAGTTTTTGTTTTCGGTCCAACGCGGCCATGTTGGTTTCCAGCCCTTCGAAAAACAGATCGACTGTCGTGCCAAGCGTCTGGGCGATTTGCAGGAGTCGACCGGCGGAAATCCGGTTGATTCCTTTTTCGTATTTATGGGCCTGCTGATAGGTCACGCCTACGGCTTCGGCCAAATCTTGCTGAGTCAGGCCCATCAAAATGCGCCGTTCCCTAATTTTCGAGCCGACATGCTTGTCGATCTCAGCCGTTTCACGGCCTCTTGTTTTAGGCATCCCAGACCCCGGTTTTTTGCTGCTTCTTTTATGCCTCGTAAAAGGCATGGATACCCAACTGAGCCGGGAGGATCAATACTTTTAGGCGATCAAATTCAATTATTTTCCTGTCATGGTATCTGTGTTGGTCGGCGATTTGGGAAGAATTTTCCAGGGCAAAGGCATCTTGAAGGCTTGACGCCATGGGCTAACCGAACCACTTTCTTGTCCTGTGCTTGTCAACAGTACCTTTAGGAGTGCCCTATGAGCGTCGCCGACGCCATTCGAGACAAACTAACGAAAAGTCTTAATCCCGAGCGCTTGGAGGTGGTGGATGATTCGCATCGTCATGCCGGCCATGCGGGATCGCGACCCGAAGGGGAAAGTCATTTTAGCGTCACTATTGTTTCCGAGGTTTTTCAGGGAAAGAGCCGGGTTGAGCGCCAAAGGATGGTTTATGCAGCCTTGAGCGAGGAAATGTCCGGGACGGTCCATGCCCTCGCCCTCAAGACGCTTACGCCGAGTGAAACGTCCCCTGATAGGTAGTTTTTTACTGGCCTGAACTCTTTTGGCGAGTGCATACTATAGTATGCATACCAAAGTATACTAGATTGATTTTGAACGGTTTTTAGTTTTCCTGTTGGGCGGATTTTCGCTAGCCTTCAATTTGGTCGATAGTGCCATTTCCGGCGCAAAAGCCAATGAAGGAAAGCGGATAATGACCGGACCGGTTAGCACTCGGAATATTTTTGTTTCAGGCAAGCGAACCAGCTTAAAGCTTGAAGACGAAATTTGGGGTGCGGTCGACGAAATTTGTGCGATTGAAGGAATTTCGATCGACGACCTGTTAAGCGAACTGGATGCGGCCGGCTCAGAGCTCAATAGAGCTTGACGAATCCGCTGTTTCGTCGTCAGCTATTTCAGACATGCGGCCTTGGCGCGCAGTCGAATCGTTATCAACCTCAATTCCATGCACTCTGAAAAATCTGGAACGCCAACACCGATTTTTCGACGCGCCCTCCAATTCATGGGCAATGGCGGCTACGCTTCCTTATAAAACTCCGGATAGCGTTCTTTGATGAGCGGGCCGTCGGTTCTTAGGGCATGACAGCCATTGATCTGGGAAGGTGGCCTTTTAGCCCCTTTGGGGTCGCTTGGGTTGCGTCTCGCCAGTGCCGGGTACATGGTTTGGAGTGTTGCAGTTGCGATCGGCCCGAGCATTTCGACCACATGGGTACAGCCCTTGCGGCCTCCGATTCTCTCCTTGACCTGTTTGTACCAGCCCGGCCCTATCTTCAAGCCGATGAGGACCTTGAAGGCGGGCTCAATGTCGCAGCAAATATTGAAGGGACCGCCGTCGATGGAAACTTCTATGTCGTCGACTTCAAAGGTTTCATTGACGGTCAAACGTACGGACATGTCGTGAATGGGTTCGCCCGCCTGAATTCCGTTTCTGTCTTGGTTGTCGAAGCCATAGGTTTTTGCATCGGTCACCCGCCCCTCGATGTCAAAGCGTCCGTCGGCTCGCTCGTACCCCCGAAACTCGATTTTTCGGGTGTGCAATCGCTTTCTGTCGTCGGGGGCTGAAAGGGGCATGGTTGATCGGTCCGTAATTGGCAAAAAAAGGCCGTCATTTACGCAATGACGGCCATGGGCAATAACGTCTTCAGGTGCCGGTGCCGTAGGTCTCGCCGAAGATGAAGGCATCGCGGTCGCGAACGTCCCGCTCAAGGCGTTCGTGTACGGCGTCATATAAATCCCGGATGGAGACGATTCCGACCGGTTTTCCGTCATCGACCACCGGCAAATGGCGATAGCCGCGCGAGCGCATCAGTTCCAAAGCCACCGAAGGACGGTCGTTCGGGCGTAATGTATCCGGATCGGCCGTCATGATTTCGGCAAGGGTGGTTTTTTCGGGATCTGCCCCTTTAGCGATGACCCGCATGGTCAAATCCCGTTCGGTGACGATTCCGATAAGTTGATTGTTTTCGGTTATCATAACTGCAGCGATCCGTTTCTCGGCCATCAGTTTGGCGGCTTCCTTGACCGAGGCGGTCTTTGCCAGATCGTGAATTTCCTGCCCGTTAACGACATGTGGAATAATTGCCCGCGCCATATTGTCCTCCAACGTTTATGGGTCCCCCTCACCTTGCACGGTTTGGCGGGTTATATTTTAGTATGGGGGCTTTAAGGACTTCCGTTCAAGAGGAGACGGAGAATTTCATGCTACTCGACCGTTTTCGCTAATGGGTCGGTCGGTTCCGTTTTTTCCGGATCGCCCAAGGGTGTGACGCGAACCAGGGTGATTTGGTTGCGTAGGCGTTCGGTAATTTCCATGCGAAATCCGTAGTAGCTGAAGATTTGTCCTACCTCCGGGATGCGCCTTGATTCATGCAGAATCAGACCGGCGATGGTCGAGGCTTCCTCGTCCGGTAACGGCCAGCCGAATTCCCGGTTTAAGTCGCGAATGGTGACCGTGCCGTCGACAAGGTAACTGCCATCGGGCTGGATCTGGACACCCTCAACGTTTAAATCGTGCTCATCGGAAATATCGCCGACGATTTCTTCCAAAATGTCCTCCAAGGTGACCACGCCGAGGAGGACGCCATATTCGTCAATCACCAACGAGAAGTGCTCGTGGCGGTTTCTAAAGGCTTGCAACTGATCGAGCAGGGTTGTCGTTTCCGGAATAAACCAGGGCTGGGCGGCCAATTCTTCAATCTTTAAATCGTCGAGCTTTCCTTTGTGCGCGCGAATGGCCCGCAAAAGTTCTTTCGCATGAAGAATTCCAATGACGTTGTCGGGATTCTCCCTCCACAAAGGAATTCGCGTATAGGGGCTGGCGAGAACTTCGTCGACGATTTCTTCGGTCGGGTGATCCGCATCTACGGCGACGACCGATTTCCGGTGGGTCATGATTTCATCAACCCTGACCTCGTTGAGATCCAGAACGCTCCTCAGCATGGCGCGTTCCTGATTAACGGTGTCAAGATTCTCTCCGTCGTGAAGGTCGATCGCACCTCTCAGTTCTTCGATTTTTGCTTCATTGTCGGTTGCGTCAAGATCGACTCCCACAAGGCGGAGGACGCCATTGACAATAATCTGGATGGTTTTGGTGACCGGGGCCAGAACGGCGACAACGACTCGAATGGAAGGGGCGACCGCTAGCGCCATGCGGTTGGCGTTTTCTATGGCGTAGGTTTTGGGGAGGACTTCCGAGAAGATCAAAACCAAAAGAGTCATGGCAATCGTTGCATAGGCGACGCCGGCTTCGCCGAAAAACGAGATCAGCACGCTTGTCGCCAAGGCGGAAGCCAAGATGTTAACGAGGTTATTTCCGAGAAGAATCGCGCCGATCAACCGGTCTTTCCTATCGTGTAGGCGGTTGACCATTGAGGCTTTTTTGTCTCCCCGTTGCTCCAACTGGTGCATCAACGGTTTCGAAGCGGCTGTAAGCGCCGTCTCCGAACCGGAGAAAAATCCCGAAAGAATTAAAAGAATGAAGATCGCACCTAGGGTTATGAACATCGTGCGTTACCTTACAGAAATGCTTTGAGGGACTTTGTTAGGTCGGCTTCGGTTATTTCATTGGTCAAGAAGGCTTCACCAATCCCTTTGACCAGAACGTATGTCACTTTGCCGTCGCTGACTTTTTTATCTTTGCTCATGTGCGCCAAAAGCTTCTCCGGCGTCCATCCTTTGGTGTTTAGCCTTTCGAGTGTCGTCGGTAGGCCGACGTTTTGAAAATGGTTGCGCGTACGCTCGAGGTCTTCCGCCGGGCAAAGTCCCAAGCGGACAGAGACGTCGAACGCCATAAGGGTGCCAATGGCGACGGCTTCACCGTGCAACAGCGCATCCCCATAACCGCTTTCGGCTTCCAGAGCATGCCCGAAGGTATGTCCCAAGTTGAGAAGGGCTCTTGCGCCTTTTTCCTTTTCGTCTTCGGCGACGATGGCGGCTTTGGCCTTGCAACTGGTCAGGACGGCATTGGCTCTGGCCGCCGAATCTCCCTCGATCAGAGCGTTGCCGTTTAGCTCAAGCCAGTTGAAGAAGTCGGGATCGTTGATCAATCCATATTTTACGACTTCGGCGTATCCGGCGAGAAGCTCCCTCTTGGGGAGGGTGTTCAGAATGTCCATATCGGCCAGGACAAGACGGGGCTGGTGAAAAGCGCCGACGAGGTTTTTGCCTTGTTTGGCGTTGATCCCGGTCTTGCCGCCGACGGAGCTGTCGACTTGAGCCAATAGGGTCGTTGGAACCTGAATGAAATCCATGCCCCGCAAGAGGACGCTGGCCGCGAACCCGGTAATATCGCCTATGACGCCACCGCCCAAAGCAATCAAGGTCGTTTTTCGCTCGACGCCGAGCGCCAGCAGGTCTTCGCAAAGTTTCTCGAAGTTGGGAAAACTTTTCGTCGCTTCGCCCGCAGGAAGGACAATCGTTTCACAGCGAATGTTTTCCGACTTCAGGCTCTTCCGCAGGGTTTCCTCGTAGAGTGGCGCTACGTTGCTGTCGGTTACGATGACCGCCTGAGGCGTTTTGAGCAGCGGAGCGATCCGTTTGCCGCTGTCGACTAACAGGCCGCACCCAATTTGGATATCGTAGGATCGTTGCCCCAAGTCGACTTTGAGTTTCGTTTGAGAGGCGTGGGTGTCCATTAAGCAGCCATTCCTTGTTCTTCCAGCCAGCGTGACAGGGCCTTTATGACCCGCTTGACGGTGACTTGTGTTCGTTCGTCTTTGGTTTCGACGGTAAGAGACGCTTCCGCGTAGATTGGGTAGCGTTCGGCCATCAGACGTTTAAGCGTGTCCTTTGAATTCCCCTCGTTCAACAAGGGCCGGTGGGTGCGCCCGGTCGTTCGGTTGAACAGTACATCCAAATCCGCTTTCAGCCATATAGAGATGCTCTTCTCGGCAATGACTTCGCGTGTTTCCGGTTCCATGAAAGCGCCGCCGCCTGTCGCTAGAACTTGCGGCCCGTCGCTCAAAAGGCGTGCGATGACTTTTCTTTCTCCGTCGCGAAAAGCTTTTTCACCGTAGAGTTTGAATATGTCGGAGACCGAGCACCCCGCCGCAGCTTCGATTTCCGGGTCGGCGTCGACAAACGGCAAGTCGAGAGCACGAGCCAAATAGCGCCCTACGCTGCTTTTTCCTGCGCCCATGAGACCTACCAATACGATAGACTGTCCTTCCGGAAGGCTGGGAATTTGCGAATTGCGTGGGCTTTTGTTTTTCATAATTTCAAATCGTTTCTTTACCAATCGGCGATAATTTGATGGCGGATGTTTTGACGAGCCGTTGAAAGCCTTCGGGGGACTGTCTAAACTGCCGCAAATCCGCCATGGTCGGAAATTAGCATAATAAGAGGTTCTGGGAACCCCCCGGATCATACCTTAAACCCTTTCATTTTAAGGATTCTGCTGTTTAGCGAACCAAGCCAAGACGTATGAAGAAAATTTCCTCCTTTGTCATCGTTCTTGTCGGGGTCGTCCTCGTCGGAACCGCCGTTTTTCTTGCCACCTGGGATATTCCTGCTCCGACAGGGCCTGTCGAAAGGGTCGTGCCAAATGACCGATTCCCTCGTTAACTCCTTAAAAATAGGATTGGCCGCGCTGGCGTTGTCGGCAACAACGTCGTTGGGAGCGATGGCGCAAAGCGATCCGGTCAAGTTGGCACCACCAGTTTCGTTGAGCCCTCCCTCCGGTCAGCCGGAAGACAAGAAAACCGAAACCGTTAATCCGATCAAAGCTTTGCCGCCCATCGATCAAGTGAGGGACAGCAGCGGTATTCAGGTGGATTCGCTTGGCGCGGTAAATCCGGAAAGCGCAGGAACGCTAAGTCCGGAAACCGGAGGTCTTCCTATCGACCTTTGGAAAGGGACAGACCGGAGCCTGGTTGAACGGCTGCTGCCTGAAATACCGGGGGGGCTGGTTTCTCCCACCATGCGGGAGTTGGCCCGTCGCCTCCTTTTGTCCATGGCGACACCTCCTGAAGGAGCGGCTAGGGAAGATCTGCTCAACCAGCGGATCGACCGGTTGGCGGCTATGGGCGACCTTGCTGCCGTTGGGGAACTTATACAGGCCGTGCCAAATCGAACAGCCAGCCCGGCGCTTGTTCAAGCGGAAGCCGACGCTTTCTTCCTGAGTGGAAACTATGCAAAGGCCTGCGGAATTGTCGGTCAACAGATTCTGGAAAGCGATGAGCTGTATTGGCGCAAAGGATTCGTTTTCTGCCAGGCTTTGGCGGGCGAACACGACAAGGCTTATCTTGGTGCGGGATTGATGCGTGACGAAGGAATCGAGGCACCGGTCTTTTTCTCGCTTATCGACGCCATGGCGGCAAAGGGGGCGGCGTCGCTCGAAACCCTAGAAGGGGCCGACGCGATGACCATCGCCATGATGCGTGCCGCTCAGGCGCCGTTGCCGGACAACAGCAGACTGCCGGAAAGTCCGTCGTTGTTAAGAGCGATCGCCGTAAGCCCGCACTTGCCTGTCGAAACGCGTTTGCGTGTAGCAGAGAGGGCGGAAGCCGCCGGATCGCTCGATACGGAAGCGCTGCAACAGATATACGGGGCTGTTGCGTTTAGTGAGGAAGACCTGGAAAGCCCTTTGTCCAAGGCGGACGAACTGGGTGGCGGCAAGGGCCGGGCCATTCTCTATCAAGCGGCTTTGGGGCGGGATATCCCGGCGGCCTTGGTCGAGGTTTTGGCGAAAGCTCAACAACTGGGGGAGGCCGATCAGCTACAGGAAACGACCTCCCGGGCGTTTCTTCCCATTTTGAAGCGCGTATCGCCTGACCGCGAAATGTTGCCGTTCGCCTCGGCTGCCATCCGGATGTTTATGACGGTGGGCGATGTGCCGTCGGCAGCCGAATGGTACCGATTGTTAAGAGCTGGGGCCGTTTTCGAGAGTATTTATCAATCAACCTACATGAATCTCCTACCTCTGGCCCGAATAGCCGATAGCCAAAATATCATCGGGGCTCCGACGGGCTTTTTGAGCGATTGGTGGAAACTCAATCGCGGCCTGGAGGATGGGCCTGAAAAGGCTCATCTGTTCTTTGTTTTGGCAGATGCTTTGGAAGGGAGTGTAACCGAGGCGCGGTGGCGCGATTTATTGCAAGGCGATTTGCAAGCCGTACCGCGATATTCTCCCGCCTCGCCGATTTGGCATTCGTTGGACGAGGCTGCAGAAGCGGGGCAAATAGGGGAAACGTTACTGTTTGCTCTGGTTGGAATGGGAACGGCTTCGCCTGGCGAGATTGAACCGATGTTTCTCTCAAAGGTTTTAAAAGCGTTGATTAAAACCGGTTTTGAGAAAGAGGCCCGGGCCTTGGCGTTGGAAGCGGCTCTGGGCGCCGGACTTTGAGTTTAGGGAGAAAATGTCGTCGAGGCATGAAGGAAACCAGAAGAAAGTAAGCAAGGCCGCGGTTTCTCGGCATATTGAAACTTGCCTGGAAATGATGCTGGCAGAGCGGGGCGCGGCAACAAACACGGTTGCCGCCTATCGTCGCGATTTGACCGATTTGGATTGTTTCCTTGCCGATCACGGTAAAACGCCTGAAACTTGCCAGGCAGCGGACCTTAGGTCCTATCTTGCCGTTTTGAACAAGCGGGGTGTTTCGCCGCGGACGACGGCGCGCAAACTTTCGGCGATCAAGCAGTTTTTCCGGTTCCTTTTTGCCGAACGGGTCCGATCCGACGACCCGTCCAGCGTTTTGGATGCGCCGAAGCGGGGGCAGGCACTTCCCAAATACCTCAGTGAAGAAGACGTGAACGTTCTTCTCGAGACGGCCCGGACCGGCGGGAATGCAAAAGCGTGTCGAATGATTGCGCTATTGGAAGTGCTCTACGCCACCGGTTTGCGGGTCTCCGAACTGGTGTCGTTGCCCCTCGCCGCCATCCGTCCGGGAGGGCAGACCCTGATTGTCAAAGGGAAGGGGGGCAAGGAGCGGATGGTGCCGCTCAGCGCTCCGGCGATTGAGGCGCTTGAAAACTATTTGGCGGTTAGAGGAAGCTTTCTCAGCGATGGGGAACGTCGCCGCCGCCAGGAGCGGTGGTTGTTTCCCTATACGGGAAAAGAGGGACATCTCTCCCGCTCGACGTTCTCTCGTTGGCTCAAAGAAATTTCTCTTAAGGCCGGTATCGACCCCTCTCGCGTTTCGCCACACGTGCTGCGTCATTCCTTCGCCAGCCATTTGCTGGCCCATGGTGCGGACTTGCGTAGCTTGCAGCAGATGCTGGGGCATGCGGATATATCGACAACGCAGATTTACACCCACGTTCTTGAAGACCGGAAACGAAACCTTGTTGAAAGCGCTCATCCATTGGCCCGCATCGGAGGGATCAAGGCAAAATGAAAAACAGAGTTATTCGGTCTAGCTTGGCCGCTAAGGTCGCGGTATAAACCGGCAAGTTTTTTTCCAACTTTCAGCCATAGTCAATTAGGCTTTGAAAGCTGGCTAAAGGAGATTTTACGCAGTGCATAACTTCCTCGATTTCGAGAAACCCATCGCCGAGCTGGAAGGCAAGATCGCCGAACTTCGTCACCTTTCCAGCTCCGACGAGATGAACATCGCCGAGGAAATTGGCAAGCTTCAGTTGAAGCTGGATAAAATGTTGCGTCAAACCTATGCCAAGCTTACGCCCTGGCAGAAAACCCTGGTGGCGCGTCACCCGGACCGCCCGCACTTTCGGGATTATATCGACGAGTTGATCGAAGACTTCACGCCCATGGCCGGTGATCGCCTTTTCGCCGAGGACGAAGCCATTGTTGGGGGGCTTGGGCGATTCCGCGGCTACTCGGTCGTGGTGATTGGCCATGAAAAAGGCCACGATACGGAAACCCGGGTGCGTCACAACTTTGGCATGGCGCGTCCTGAGGGGTACCGCAAAGCGCAACGTTTGATGAAAACCGCCGAGCGGTTCAATTTGCCGATTGTTACCTTGGTCGATACGGCGGGGGCATTTCCGGGGATTGATGCGGAGGAGCGTGGACAGGCCGAAGCCATCGCAAAGTCGATTGAAGTGTGCCTTCAAATGAAAGTGCCGAGCGTCAGCGTGATCGTCGGCGAGGGCGGTTCCGGCGGGGCCATCGCTTTGGCGACGGCAAACTCCGTCCTGATGTTGGAGCATTCCATCTACTCGGTGATTTCGCCGGAAGGCTGCGCATCCATCCTTTGGCGGAGCGGCGAAAACGCAAAGGATGCCGCCGAGGCGCTGCGTTTAACCGCGCAGGATTTACATCAGCTGGGGATCATCGATAGTATTATTTCCGAACCTGTTGGCGGCGCGCATAGAGAACGGCAGAAAGCCATTCAATTGGTTGGCGATACGATTGAAAAAGAGTTGATGGAATTGCTTAAGCTTGACGGCGGCGTATTGAAAGCACGGCGGCGTGCGAAATTCCTCGAGATGGGCAAGAAGGGGTTGAGTTAAACCCAGGCTTTGGCAAAGCTCTGTTCCGTCATGGGGTGGCCGAAATGATACCCTTGGAGCATGTCGCAGCCCATCTTCCGAAGCAGTTTCCGGTGCTCCTCGGTTTCCACCCCTTCTCCGATGACCTTCAGACCTAACCCATGGGCCATGGCAATGATGGCCGAGGTCAGGGCGGCGTTTTCTTGTTGTTCAAGGATGTCGCGGATAAAGCTTTTATCGATCTTCAAGGTATCGAATGGAAACTTTTTCAAATAGCTCAGGGACGAGTAACCCGTTCCAAAATCGTCGATGGATAAACTGACGCCGAGACGGCTCAATTGCCCAAGTGTTTCAGACGTTTTCGGTGCGTCTTCCAACAAAACGCCCTCGGTTATTTCCAACTCCAAACATTTTGTCGGCAAACCACTTTCCGCCAAGACGGTTTCAACCGTTTCGACCAGCCGACCACCGGTTATTTGATGGGCCGAAATATTGACGGCTGTCGTTATTGGATACCCCAGTCGCTTTATGGCGTTTGCCCCGTGGCGGCAGGCGTCGTGCAAAACTTTTTCTCCGAGGGGGATAATTAGGCCGCTGTCCTCGGCCACCCGGATAAATTTCTCCGGGGATTGCGGTCCTAGTTCCTCGTCCGTCCATCTGGCCAACGCCTCAAATCCCCTCAGCCTACCGGAGGTGGCGTCGACGATCGGCTGATAATGGACTTGGAAGCTATCTTGCTTCAAGCCGATGCGCATTCGGTTTTCAAGCGCCAAATGTTCTCGGGCTAAGGCATCCATTCCCGGGGCGAAAAACCGGAAAGTATTTTTTCCCCGTATTTTGGAGCGATACATGGCGGCGTCGGCATTCCGGACAAGACCCTCGATATCGGCCCCGTCGTTTGGGAAAACCGTTATGCCGAGGCTTGCCGTGACGACGACCTCCTGATCGAGAAGGCGGTAGGGCGTATTGCACTGTTGGACGATCTTTTGAGCTACGGTTTCGCAGACTTCGGTTGATCTGAGGTCGGGAAGGATAACGAGAAACTCATCGCCCCCCAATCGGCCGACCGTATCGCTCTTGCGAATTGAAGACGATAACCTCTTGCCGACCTGTTCGAGCAGGCTGTCGCCGGCTGCATGCCCCAGGGTATCGTTGACCTTTTTAAACCGGTCTAGGTCGATGAAGAAGAGGCCCACCGACTTGTTGGTTCTTTGCGCCCGGGCGACTGCTTGGGCAAGACGGTCCAGTGTGAGGATGCGGTTTGGTAGTCCGGTCAGCGAGTCGTAGTTCGCTAGTTGAAGGAGCCGGGCCTCGTCGGACCGTTGTTGTGTCACGTCTCGCGCTGTGCCGCGAAGGCCGAGGAAGGTGCCCGTCGTTTTGCAAAAGACAGGCAGCGAACTGATGAGGAAATGCCGTGTTTCGCCTTCCCGATCGATCATTTCAAAGGGCTGGTCGCGGAAAGGTTTTTTCCAATCGATAGAGGTTGGCGTTTTTGCCGATAAACCGATCTCTTCCAGTTTTTGTCCTCGCACCTCCATAGGATGGATGCCGACAAGGTCCATGAGGCGCAGAGAGGCAAAGGTCAGGCAATATTCAGCATCGGTTTCCCAAATCCAGTCTGAAACCAGACGGGCGATGTCTTCAAAACGGCGGGCGGCCGAATTGTCTGCACCGGTCCCCAGGGGCGGCGCCGTCAGGCCTTCCGTCAGATTGTCGAATTTTTCCGGATTAAGCCCGGTTATGCTGGACATCTAACGGGCCTCCACCAGTTTTAGTCTGCTGCGGCCCAAATCACCGGTACGCCACTGACTGAGTACCTGCTGAGCTGCGTCGGTCGACATGTTCTTAAAGTCCCGCAGCGCTTGGCGGCGTAACTCTCCGGTATTTGGCTTTTTGTTCTTTTCTGCTCTTTGAGCCAAGTCCATGAGGGCTTCAACATCGTCATAACGGCAGCCGATGGCGCGGCAGGCGATTGCCAGCGATTGCCCTCCGGGGTCGTACACGATCCTTTGAGCCTGAACCCCGTCCAATTGAGTCAGCTTACAAAACAGGGCGAAAAAGAGGGAAACGGTTCCTTCCCGCAACGCCGGAACCAGGATATCCGGAGTAAGGTTGCCGCTTCGCTCTAAGGTGTCGGCCAGAGCATAAGCTCTCATCGGGTCTTTTGCTTCTGCGCCAAAGCGTTGGGACGTCTCTTTTTGAACGCTAGCGAAGAGCGGCGTGAGAGCGTTTTCCGGAAAACCGTACTTCTCCAAGATATGCGACCTTAACGCCTTACCGACCCAGGTCATCATTTTAACCGCGAGTTCCGCAGGGAGGTCTTTTCGGCGCACCAGAGGCTCTTGGTAGGAGGTGATGCGACGGGATTCTTCCACCAGGTACTGCATCGTTTCAATCGATAGGCTGGCGTTCTCGTTTTCAAGCAAGGCGCGGATGACGTCTTCTTCACCCGTCGCCACCAGGGCTTCGGAGAGGGCGGGACCTAACTCGGACCGTATGGCAATTGCCAGTTGGTGCTCTTTGGTCCGCTGCCGGATGATTTCTATGAGGTCTTCGTCTTGCAGAACGGCACTTTTACTGAGGATGGGGTAGGCGATTTCGATGTCATCGTTCGCAAGGTCGGCAATAAGGGCGCGGGGGGCATCGGGAACTTCTGCAAGGCGTTCGGCCAACTGGGCGCGCAGGTCTTTTTCGACTTCTTTTATCAATCGATGAAGAATGTCGAACATCATCGACCGCTCGGCATCGCTTAAGGTGCCGCGATCCAGAAACAGGTCAGAGACAGCTTGGGCAAGCTGTGACCTCCCCTCGACGGACTTGCGGCGAGCCATCGCCAAAAGGTCGTCGGCGTTCAACACTATGACCCCCTTTTCTGTCTTCTCCGGCCGGAGCCGTTTCCCCAAAGACAATTCCTAACGAAGGGTTAAGTGAATCAAAGCTGGATTCGAGGGGCAAGGATAAAATCAATAAAATCAATGATGTATCAAAAGGTTGTGGAGCGAGTCCGCTAAATCCACAAAATCTTGCCATTTTGGGCCGAAAAAAAATTGTCCATCCGAGAAGGATTTGCGGCAAAAAGAATCGGCATGCGAAAGCGCCCAAGCAGAAGACTCTCAATGGTTGTTGCTAGCGGTGTCCTGCTAGGCAATCGTCGCCGAAAATCTCTTGGCCCTGTCGCCACTTTTCTTCCGCTGCTTCGTCTTTCAGGGCAATCGCCACTGCCGATCTAAAATTGAAAATCCCGTTTTCCAATTTGCTGTCCCTAATCGCTTTGTAAAGGGCATCAAGGACATACTGGGTTGCCGTGTAGTGGCCTTGATAGGTTGATATAGTCTTCCCTTTAAAGCCATTTCGCGCCGCCTGCCGACATTCTTCCGCGTTATAGGAATTGGCGCTTCGACAGGCGAAAGGGCGGTCGGCATGGATTGAACAGTTGTGATCGACAAGGAATGGGCAAGCGGTTAAGCCGCCAAATTCTATCGATGGGATCGGACGGTCAAATCGGGTCATCAAGGCATTGAATTCGGCATCGCTAAATGTTTTCCGAACATGATTTGCGATGTGAAACACTTCAATCGGTGTGACGCTGATTGGTTGTTGATAACAGCAGTGCTCACACCCCGCCTTGCAGGCGAAGGCATCTTCCGGGGGAGATTCCGTTTCAACCTGCTCTGTCAGTTTGTTGTAGGTTTCAACCGCTAAATCGAAAAGGCCGGCAAAAGGATCGGGCATTTTTTAAGCTTTTGGATATTCCACACGCTATCCATAGTGCCCGAATTTGCCTGCAAAACAGTAAACGCCGCCAAAAATGGCGGCGTTTTGCGAGCATGTTAAGAGTGTCTGTCGGCCAAATGACTAAAGCCTGCCGTGGCACTGCTTGAATTTTTTCCCGGATCCGCAGGGACAGGGTTCGTTGCGTCCAACGCGTCCCCAGGTTTCCGGATTGTTCGGGTCGCGCTCGTCCGCTCCCTTTCGGGCCAAAACCGGGTTACTGGTCAAGCGGCCTTCGCCCTGTTCCGCCTGCGGCTGCTCGAAAGCGGGGTCGACCCGGCCTTCATGCATTTCTTGCTCCGGGCGTTCCATTTCGGTTTCCGGGTTGTCGCGAATTTCTACGTAGGCCAGGAGCATCGTTACCCGTTCGCGGAGTTGAACCAACATGTGATCGAACAGATTGAACGCTTCCCGTTTGTATTCATTGAGCGGGTCTTTTTGCGCGTAGGCCCTGAGCCCGATGCCCTGACGCAGATGGTCGAGCGTCAGGAGGTGCTCTTTCCAAATCTGGTCGAGGATCTGAAGAAGCAGGCTCTTTTCGACCATCCGCATGGTTTCCGGGCCGACGTTGGCTGCCTTTTCCGCCATTTTGGAATTGGCGGCATTTAAAATCCTTTCGAGGATTTCACTGTCGGCGATGCCTTCTTCCTTCGCCCAGTCGGCAATGGGAAGGTCGAGGCCGAAAATTCTCAGAACCTCTTCGTGCAGGGTGGTAACGTTCCATTGCTCCGGATAGGCTTTCGGAGGAATGTTTGCGGTCACCATGTCTTCAATGACTTCTTCGCGCATATCTTTAATGGCGTCAGCCACGTCCTCGGCTGACATCAGCTCTTTGCGCTGTTCGTAGATGACCTTGCGTTGGTCGTTCATCACGTCGTCGTACTTGAGCAGGTTCTTACGGATATCGAAGTTGCGCGCTTCGACTTTCTGCTGCGCTTTTTCCAAAGCTTTATTGACCCAAGGGTGGATGATGGCTTCGCCTTCTTCGAGCCCAAGTTTCTGGAGCATGCCGTCCATGCGCTCGGAGCCGAAAATACGCATCAAGTCGTCTTCAAGGCTGAGGAAAAACTTCGAGTGTCCGGGGTCGCCCTGACGGCCGGACCGGCCGCGCAACTGGTTGTCGATCCGGCGGCTTTCGTGGCGCTCGGTGCCGATGACGTAGAGACCGCCGGCGGCAAGGGCCTTCTCTTTGAACTCGGCGACTTCGGCGGTGATCTTGGCAATCTTGTCGTCTAAGGCGGTGCCTTCAAGACCTTCGCACTCTTGTTTGATCCGCATGTCGAGGTTGCCGCCCAACTGAATGTCGGTGCCGCGGCCCGCCATGTTGGTGGCGATGGTAACCGCGCCCGGCACGCCCGCCTGAGAGACGATAAACGCTTCTTGTTCGTGGAAACGGGCGTTCAGCACATTGTGCTTGATCTTACGCTTTTTCAGTAGGGCCGAAAGAGTTTCCGATTTTTCGATGCTGACCGTGCCGACCAATGCCGGTTGTCCGCGTTCCTGACAATCGGCGATCAGGTCTGCAATCGCCTGATTTTTTTCTTCCGCCGTCCGGTAGATTTCATCGTCGTCGTCAATCCGCACGGCTGGGACGTTGGTTGGGATTTCGATTACTTCGAGATTGTAGATTTCGGCAAATTCTCCTGCTTCCGTCATCGCTGTGCCGGTCATCCCGGCGAGTTTCGGATACAGGCGGAAATAGTTTTGGAAGGTGATCGATGCCAGGGTCTGGTTTTCGTTCTGGATTTCGACGCCTTCTTTGGCTTCCAGGGCCTGATGCATGCCGTCCGAATAGCGGCGGCCTTCCATCATACGACCGGTAAATTCATCGATGATGACGACCTTGTTGTCCTTGACGATGTAATCCGTATCGCGCTCGAACATGGTGTGGGCGCGCAAGCCTTGGTTGGCGTGGTGGACCAAGGCGACGTTGCCGATGTCGTAGAGGCCTGTGCCTTCCTGCATCAGCCCGGCCTGCAAGAGCAGTTCTTCGAGATGCTCGTTGCCTTGCTCGGTCAGCGTGACGAGCTTGGATTTTTCATCTTTCTCGTAATCTTCCTGGACCAAGTGAGGGATGATCTTGTCAATGGCCGTGTAGAGTTCCGAATTGTCTTCGGTCGGGCCTGAAATGATCAGCGGCGTCCGCGCTTCGTCGACCAAGATGCTATCTACCTCGTCGACGATGGCGTAGTTGAATTCCCGCTGAACCATCTGGTTCAGATCGAACTTCATGTTGTCGCGCAGATAATCGAAACCGAACTCGTTGTTGGTGCCGTAGGTGATGTCGGCGGCGTAGGCTTGTTGCCGCTCTTCGTCGGTGAGGCCGTGTTTGATGCAGCCGACGGTCAGGCCGAGAAAATTGTAGATCTGCCCCATCCATTCGGAGTCGCGGCTGGCGAGATAGTCGTTGACCGTAACGACGTGGACGCCGCCGCCACCGATAGCGTTGAGGTAAACGGGGAGGGTGGCGACCAGGGTCTTCCCTTCGCCGGTTTTCATCTCGGAGATCATGCCCCGGTGGAGGACCATGCCGCCGACCAACTGAACGTCGTAGTGACGTTGGCCCAGAGTTCGTTTCGCCGCTTCCCTCACGGTAGCGAAGGCATCGACCAATAGGTCGTCAAGGGTTTCGCCGTTTGCCCGCCGCTCTCTTAGCCAATCGGTTCGGGCGCGCAGGTCTTCGTCGCTCAAGGCCTCCAGCTCAGGCTCCAACGCATTGATCGCCTCGACTTCCTTGTAAAGGCCTTTGACGTAACGGTCATTTGCGGAGCCAAAAATCTTTTTGGCGATGGCGCCGAACATGGCACACCCTTTCAAAATCTGTATGAAAACAGACTCCCCCCAATTTGCGAGAGTCGAAACCCGGCAAGAGATAGAGCGGTGGCGGGGTTCTGTCAACGCGGCTGGCTGGTTTCGTCAACGAAAAAACCGGTATTTTGAACGAAACCGTTCTTGCCGGAGCGCAACTTGTGTGGTTTATCCGTAGGCAACGATTGTCGCCCCGCTACAGGCGGTCTTAATGGCGATGCTGACAGGTAGCAACGAAAGGATTTTTCGCTATGAAAAAAGGTCTCATCCGTTTGGCCGTAGCCGGTGCCCTGGTTCTCGGTATGTCCGGTAGCGTTTGGGCGGAAGACAAGCCGGCGACCGAAGTGGTGGCTGCCGTTGTCAATGGCGATAAAATCTACTTGGACGAAGTGCAGGACGCTCAATACCTTTTGCCGCCGCAGTTCCGGCAAATGCCGTTCGATGCCGTCTATGGTCTGCTGTTGAACAGCGTTATCGATCGCAAGCTTACGGCTGTCGAGGGACGGAAAAAAGGCCTTCAAGACAACGAAGAAGTGAAAAAGCAGTTGGCCCGGATTGAAGATCAACTGATCCAGCGTGCATTCCTTGGGAAATACATTGAGGAAAAAGTGACCGAGGAAAAGGTCATGGAGTCCTACAAAAAATATGTAGACGACTTTAAAAGCGAGGAAGAGGTTCACGCGCGGCATATTTTGCTGGAAACCGAAGAGCAAGCACAAGAGGTCATTTCCGAGCTCGAAAAGGGCAAGGATTTTGCCGAAACCGCAAAATCCAAATCCAAAGGACCGAGCGGCGCCAATGGCGGCGACTTGGGTTACTTCACCGACGGCGCAATGGTGCCGCCGTTTTCCAAAGCGGCCTTTGCGCTTGGCAAGGGGGAAATTACCAAAACTCCCGTCCAGACCCAGTTCGGTTGGCATGTCATCAAGGTTGAAGACAAGCGAAAAACCACGGCCCCGGCTCTGGGCGAAATTCGCGACCAGATCGAAGCGGACTTGGCCCGTGATATCGGTGCCAAACTTCTCGACGAACTGCGTGGCGCCGCATCCATCGAACGTTTCGGTCCTGACGGAAAACCCCTAGCTGCGAAATAGTTTCCTAAAATACGCTTTGAGAAGGAATAGCGGTCATGACGGTCCGCTCCCCATTGGCACCTGAAAATTTCCCGGATCTGCCGCCGATTGACGGTGTGCGAACTGCTTCGCTTGCTGCTGGGATAAGGTATTCCGGTCGCACCGATCTGTTGGTCGCCGAACTGGACCCAGGAACGACGGTTGCCGGGGTTTTCACCAAGTCCTTATGTCCGTCGGCGCCGGTCGATTGGTGCCGTGACGTTTTGGCGAAAGGAACGGCCAGAGTATTGGTCGTTAATTCCGGTAACGCCAACGCCTTCACAGGCTCGGCGGGGGTCGACTCCGTTAATCGGACGGCCGAGGCGGCGGCTCAACTTTTCGGTTGCGAGCGGAGCGACGTTTACTTGGCTTCGACCGGTGTCATTGGTGAGCCGTTGGCCGATGGAAAGATCGCCGACGCTTTGCCAAAGGCCAAGGCCGCTCTAAGCTCCGGAAATTGGACCGGTGCGGCCGAAGCGATTATGACGACCGATACCTTTCCCAAGGGAGCGACCGCCAAGGCAAAGATTGGTGGCGTCGAAGTATCGATCTGCGGTATCGCCAAGGGCTCGGGAATGATCGCACCGGACATGGCGACCATGCTCGGTTTCCTGTTCACCGATGCGGCCATTCCCGCGTCGGCGTTGCAGGCATTGCTGTCCGAGGCGGCGGATCAGTCGTTTAATTGCGTGACGGTCGATAGCGATACCTCGACGAGCGATACGGTCCTGTTGTTTGCCACGGGCAAAGCCGAGAACGACCGGAATGCCGATCTTAGCGACTTCAAGCGGGCGCTTAATGACGTCTGCATGGACTTGGCGCAGCAATTGGCGAAAGACGGGGAGGGGGCCGAGAAGTTCGTCACCATCACTATTACCGGGGCCGAAAATCAGATGGCCGCTCGGACGATTGCTTTGACGGTCGCCAATTCGCCGTTGGTTAAAACGGCGATCGCCGGTGAAGACGCTAATTGGGGCCGCGTGGTTATGGCCATCGGCAAAGCCGGGCAAAAAGCCAACCGCGACAAAATTGCCATTTCCATCGGCGGGGTAGAGGTCGCTAAAAATGGCCAAGTGGTCGCCGGGTATGATGAAAGCCCTGTTGCAGAACATATGAAGGGCCGAAATATCGTAATCGAGGCCGATGTCGGCGTTGGAAACGAGAGCGCCACCGTTTGGACCTGCGATCTGACCCACAGATATATCGATATCAATGCCGATTACCGGACCTGATAGCGGCTGCATGAGCATCGACAATCGGGTGCCGGGGCGAAAGCTCCCACTCGTGTTCGTTTCCGCCGTGTGCCTTATCGATATCGACGGGCGGATTTTGATGGCCCAAAGGCCGGAAGGTAAGTCGATGGCGGGTCTGTGGGAGTTCCCCGGCGGTAAAATCCACGACGGCGAAACGCCCGAAGCGGCGCTGGTCCGGGAGCTTAAGGAAGAGCTCGATATCGATATCACCGAGAGCTGCCTTGCCCCCTTGACGTTCGCTTCCTATTCCTACGACGAGTTCCATCTATTGATGCCGTTATTCGCCTGCCGGATATGGAAAGGCGAGTTAAAACCCATGGAAAACCAGGCTTTGAAATGGGTTCGTCCTGAACGCATTCTCGACCTGGACTTGCCGAAAGCCGATGTTCACATCGCCGCTATGGTGCGTGATTTCCTGTTGTGAGAGGTGCCATGCCGCCAAAAATTAATTCGCTTAAGCTCAATAAACTGCAGCTCAAAACGCTGGTTTTGTTTCAAGAGTTGGCCAAGTCGCCTTCCACATCGACGAAAAACGATGAGACGGGAGAAGTCTTGATCTCTTGGCTGCCCCAGCCGCATGGCAACCACTTTCACGTCGGTGCCGGTGTCGTGATGGCTGCGGACGCTTCGGGATTTAAGAATGAGGCGGTTTGGAAAGCGCTGGAGCGCAAAGGCCTGATCAAGTCGCAGTTTCCGGTTGCCGCCATTATAACGGCTGCAGGGCTGGAATATCAGACCGGAATGCGCGATAAGATTATTCACCACTCGGATCATTAAGAGATAAAGATTGCCATGCCTTTGAAGCATAAAATTCTTATTGCCGCTTTGGTGGTGAATACGGCGCTGCTGGTCGTTTTACTGTTCTATCGCTTCGCAAGCTAGCCGATGAGCGAGCGGGTCGTCACGGCAGCGGTGATTGTGATTGGCGACGAGGTTCTCTCGGGTCGCACCAAGGACGTTAATATCAACTTCTTAGCTAAGGGGTTGACCGAAATCGGGGTTCGATTGCGTGAGGCCCGCGTCATTCCCGACGATAGCGCAACCATCCAATCCGTGGTCGACGAATGCCGCAAAAGACACGACTACGTCTTTACTACGGGTGGGATTGGCCCGACGCACGACGATATCACCGCTCAGGCGATTGCCGATCTGTTCGAACTGCCCTTGGTGCTTGATCCGGAAGCTCGGCGGAGATTGGTCGACCGTTATGGCGAGGGCCATCTCAACGAGGCGCGGCTCAAAATGGCGCATGTCCCTCAAGGTGCGACATTAATCGACAACCCGGTGAGCGCGGCGCCTGGCTTTAGGGTTGAGAATGTCTTCGTCATGGCCGGCGTGCCGATGATCGTCGAGGCGATGTTCGAAGGATTTAAGGGTGAGTTGAGCGGAGGCGATCCGGTTCTCTCGCACACGGTTTCGAGCTTTGTTATGGAGGGAGACCTAGCGGCGGGCCTGGGGAGCGTTCAGCAGCGCTATCCGAGCTTAAGTTTCGGCAGCTATCCGTACTATCGAGGCGGTAAATTCGGCGTCAGTATTGTGGTGCGCAGTACTAAGCAAAACGAACTGGCCGAAGCTGTCGAGGCCGTTCGCCAACTTATCCGGGGGCTTGGCGGCGATCCGATTGACGGTGAGAGGACTTAGGGGCTGTGCAGAGCTTTGAAAAACACGCTCTCTACTTTTTGCTGACGCACCTTTTTTATGGTTCGGTCGTCGGTTTTATCATCGGTTGGATGATTATCCGCTTCGATTTTCGAGGAATTGGCTCAATGATCGATAAATCACCCGATGGATGGCTTTGGATGATTTTGATGTTCTTCGGACTGTTCGTCACCTTCGGCAGCATCGGCATGGGGGTTGGCATCATGAGCCTGGGCGAGGAACGGGACGAGTAGGGCCGCTATTGAACCGGTGGCTCGGGTTCCTCAAACCGTCTCCTGACGATAAGAATTACCAGCCAAAGCCCCAATGGGACGAGAAAGATCGTATTGAAAAGAGGGACGCTGCTATCGCCATTGGTGGCGAGCAAGACAAAACCGATCCAGCCAGCGGTCAGAACATAGCCAAGACGGTTCCAAAAACTCCGGTTTTTTAACAGCTTAACACCTATCCAATTTAGCTGAGCAAAGCTTCTATTTGCTCCTGAGTGAGCGGGCCGGAGAGGGTTGGCTCTTGCTGGTCGGCGGCGCGGCGGGCGTTTAGTGCGCCCATTTCATCTGTTTTTCGCCGTCGGTCCGGGCCAACATAGTCTTTGACCCTGATGAATTCGCGCGGGTTTTTCACAACGGCTTTAATCCGTTTAAGCAAGGCCTCTTGCGAAACCGGTTTCGCAAGAATTTCGTTTGCTCCGGCGTCCCGCGCTTTGATGATGGTTTCGTACTCGGTATGGGCGGTTATGAGGACGACCGGCGTGAAAGGATTGACGCTGTCTAGCTGACTGGAGCGAAGAGCCGAGATCATTTCAAAGCCGTCCATCGGCGACATTTTATACTCAGTGAAAATAATGTCTGCTTTGAATTCGGAAAGAATTTTGAGCGCTTCGCTGCCGTCGTCCGCATCGGCGAAGCGGCGTCCGCCCGCCGCCGTTATGATGGAGCGTAGAAGGGTTCGCATGTGGCGGTTCCCATCGACCAAGAGGTACCGGAGATCGCCAAAATTGAAGTCGTTCATGGTTTTGTTTCGTTATTCCCGTCAAGACACGCCAATTTGGAGCGACACCTCTTGCTCCCTTTTTTGATCCAATGCACCATAGCATGAAACATGAAATTTTAAATGGCGGCGCCAACTAGGGAGGCTGGATTGACCATATCTGCCTAATCATGCCACCTATGTCGATGCCGGAGCCAAATCCTGCGGCCATGGTCACGGCTGGAAGGTCCTTAAGCCGGGGCCTGCCCACCACCCGACCGTTACCGATAGCCGTGCTTTGGTGTTCTACCTGTTACCCGACGGTCAGATCAAATTTGCCGAGTAAAACGAGACGCCTTTAAGAGGCTATTCTGTCCTTAGGGAAACTCACGGTAACGATTGTTCCTTTGCCCAATTCGCTGCTCAGGTCCAGTGTGCCGCCATGCAAGTCGACTAAGGATTTGGTGATCGACAGGCCGAGGCCGACGCCTTCCCGGTTATCGGCTTGAGTTGCCCGTTTTACCTGCTCAAACGGTTTGAGTATCCGTTCAATATCTTTTGGTGGAATGCCGATGCCGGTATCGACGACAACAATGTTGAAGGTATCTCCGTCGGTGTTGGCCGAAACGGAAACCTGTCCACCGGGGGGGGTGAATTTCACGGCGTTGGTCAACAGATTGAGAATAATCCGCTTAAGCATGGTTTCGTCGGCCCGAATCCGAGGGATGTCTTTAGGGGCATCCAAGCGCAGTTTCACGTCGCCGGTTTCTGCGCGCTCGTAGACAAATCTTGCGGATGATTTGAATACTTCTGAGATTTCGAGATTTTTTTCTTCCAATTCTACCATGTGAGCCTCGACCTTTGAAAGATCGAGGATTTCGCCGATCATTTTTAAGAGATGGCCGCCACTGGCATGAATATCTTGCGCGTACTCCCTATACTTATCGTTAGCTAATGGTCCGAATTTTTCCAATTCGATCATTTCGCTGAAGGCCAGAATTGCGTTAAGAGGCGTGCGCAGTTCGTGGCTCATAGAGGCAAGGAAGTTGGACTTTGCTTGGTTGGCGTTTTCAGCCGCCTCTTTGGCCGCCATCAGTTCCGCTTCGGTCATTTTCATATCGCTGATGTCGGAGACGATGATAAATTGTCCGATAAGGTTTCCTTGGTCGTCCAAATGGGGCTCCAGTTGAGTCTGCAGGAAGACAGGTTCGCCTCTGGCGTTCTTTTCCTGATGCTCCAGTTTCTTACCGACCCCTTTCTCGGTTTGGTCGAGGTATGGTTGCAAGACTTTATAGGACTTAACGCCAACGACCTGCTTCATGGTTTTGCCCAGAGCCTCTTCAATGGATGTTTTGAAGAAGTCGGCGAACGGTTGGTTGCAGAAGCGGATTTTCTGGTCTGAATCGAGATAGTAGATCATCGTCGGGATGGAATCGGTGATCCGCCGGACCCAAAGCTCGTTCTGCTGCAGGAGCTCTTTGGTATGCCGCACTTCTGTTTCGTCGATAAACGTCAGGATGGCGCCGCCGACGAGTTTGTCTTGATCCCGGTAGGGGACGATCCGCATCCTGAAAATCGATCCTTCACACCTGATCTCGTCTTCAAAAGGCTTGCCGCTCAAAATGACTTCGTTCAGATGCTGCCTCATTTCGGCCAAGTCGGCGTAGGTTGGAACTGAAGTGATGACCTGACCGATGTCTGTTGGGGCAATCCCAAAGAGTCGAATAGCTTGAGGTGTATAGCGGCTAATCCGGAGATGCTTGTCGACGACGATCATCGGGAAACCGATGTTATGCTGGATGTTTTCCAAGTCCGTATTGGCCTCGATAAGTTCCGCTGAACGGACTTGAAGCTCTTGGTTGACGGTCGTTAGCTCTTCGTTCGTTGATTGCAGTTCTTCGTTCGAAGTTTCCAGTTCCTCATTCGAAGACTGGAGTTCTTCGTTGGCCGCTTGGAGTTCTTCGTTCAGAGCCTGGAGTTCCTCGTTTGAGGTTTCCAATTCCTCGACGACCGTCTGCAGGTTCTCCCGTGTGGCGGTCAGCTCCTGTTCCAGTTCCGAAATACGAAGTTCTGCGTCTTCTTCCGCCGACATGCGGGGATGATTGATTTCGTCGCCATGGAGAGGCTCGGTCTCGCACGAAACCAAATAGAGAACCTCATCGTCTTTGCCCGGAGGAGAAGAAACGGTTGGCAGGAGCCGGACGACCAGACGAGCGAGAGTTGGTTGTCCCTGCATTTCAAGACGTTTTTTTAAGCCGTAGACGGCATTTCCTTCTTTCCGAACGCGGTGAAGAAGGACCCGCAAATCCGAGCGGAAGTCGTCAATGATCAGTTTCGAAAGGTTGAGGTTCGGCGTGCCACGCGGCAATTTGACGAATGTTTCTACATTTTCATGAAAATGTAGAACGTCAAAATTATCGTTCACCACAACGCTATCCGGCGCATAGGCGTCGATAAACGTCTCACCCATCAATTCTTGAATCGATTTCTTTTTCGCTACGACTTGTTTGGTGACCTTTTCCGGTGAATATTTGGGACGGAACAGACCGAAAGAGGGAGCCGTTGAATAGTCGAAATTCATCCGTTTCGCGAAGACTTTTGACGGCTGATTGATCGCCTTAAACGCATCTGTGTGACCGCCGATTGATTCGGACTTGCCAAGGAACAGGAAACCACCAGGATTAAGCGCATAATGAAAAACGCTTAAAACACGGTTTTGAAGCTCTGCGTTGAAATAGATGAGTACATTTCGGCAGCTGATCAGGTCGACACGCACGAAGGGCGGATCTTTTGTCAGGTCCTGACGGGCGAAGACGACCATTTCCCGGATGGTTTTCTTGACCTGAAAACTCTGCCCGATTGCGTCGAAATAGCGATCTATAAATCCCCGCTCCAGGCTTTTGACGGTTTCTTCCGAATAAAGTCCTTTGCGTGCATGCGCCATCGCATCCATATCGATGTCGGTTGCAAAAATTTGGATTGTGTAGTCCTTAATCGCTTTGCCAAAATGATCGCAGAGCATCATGGCTAAAGAGTAGGCTTCCTCACCCGTTGCGCAGCCAGGAATCCATATGCGGATACTGTCGCCTGGGCGCTTTTCCTGAAAGATGCGGCCAAATATTTTTCCGAGTTCCTGGAATGCCTGCTTGTCGCGGAAAAACGATGTGACGGATATCAAGATATCTTTGCACAGATAATCCAGCTCTTGCTGCTCGTCCTGGATATAGGTCAGGTACTTTTCCAGGGTCTCGATACGGTTGGCGGCCATGCGCCGTTCCAAACGACGGCACAAAGTGTTTTGCTTGTACTGGGTGAAGTCAATGTCGGTTCGCCGCCTGAGAGCGATCAGAATTTCGTCTAACGCATCGTGTGAGGCCGTTGCCGCCGATTTTTGGGCGATAAGCCGTGGGAACTGTGCAATCGAAGCTAGTTCCTGTCCGATTTTATCGGGCGGCATCAGCCGGTCGACACAGCCGGTCTGAATGGCGGCTTTCGGCATACCGTCGTATTTGGCCGTGTCGGGGTCTTGAACGATGGTGAAGCCGGAATGGGCT
>Ga0209578_10000997_pt1 | contig 28347 bp, 36 predicted proteins | sample tdAd472_FD_187127 | JGI IMG/M metagenome (GOLD analysis project Ga0209578, IMG submission 187127) | Marine sediment microbial communities from the Atlantic coast under amendment with organic carbon and nitrate - tdAd47.2 (SPAdes)... | ecosystem: Environmental > Aquatic > Marine > Coastal >...
GCCACTATTGTTGGTAGTGTGAATGAATGATCAGTGCGGTGGGGACAATCATGACGAGTGCCGACCGTGGGGCTGAGGCTCGGCGGCGGTGGAACCGTGAGCGGACCGCTGAAGCACAAGAGATTGGTGAGATTCCTTTGCCGCAGGATCCCGACCGTCGGGCTGCGGCGATTGCCGATTATGGGTTCTTTTGCCGGACCTACTTTTCCGCTGCGTTCACACTGCCTTGGTCTCCGTTTCACGAGAAGGCGGCCGACAAAATCAACAAGGCCGTGAAGTCGGGCGGGGTGTTTGCTTTCGCGATGCCGCGCGGCAGCGGCAAGACGACGATGTGCGAGTGGGCCACGCTGTGGGCGATTCTCTCCGGTCAGAGCAAATACGTGTTGTTCGTCGGGGCCAGTGAGGCGACGGCTGACAAGCGTCTCAAGAGCTTGAAATCGGAACTGCGGTTCAACGATTTGTTGCTGGCGGACTTTCCGGAAGTCTGTATTCCGGTGGCTCACCTGGATGGCGAAGCGCGGCGGGCTGCGGGTCAGAAGTTTCGCGGGGAGCCGACCAACATCGAGTGGACGCAAAAGCGGGTGGTCTTGGCCACGATCCAGATTGATCAATGCCTGGCGTCCGGATCTGTGATCGAGGTGATCGGGATCACGGGCGATATTCGCGGCCGCAACCACAAGCTGGCGAGCGGGGAGATTGTGCGACCGTCCCTGGCTGTCTGCGATGATCCGCAGACGCGGGAGTCGGCCATGTCGGTATCGCAGTCCGCCACGCGCGAAGCCACGCTGGCCGGGGATGTGGCTTATCTGGCCGGCCCGGGCAAAGCGATTTCGATTCTGATGCCTTGCACGGTGATCAACCCCGGCGATATGGCGGACAAGATGCTTGACCGGTCGCTGCATCCGGAGTGGCAGGGCGAACGGACGAAGATGGTGCTCAAGTTCCCCAAGGAGGAAAAGCTTTGGGACGAGTATCGCGAGCTGCGAGAACAGAGCTTTCGCGACGACGGCAATGGATCCGAGGCGACCGAGTTTTACCGCAAACATCGAGAGCAGATGGATGCAGGTGCGGAGGTCAGTTGGCCCGAACGCTTCAACGACGGTGAATTGTCGTCGCTGCAGCACGCGATGAACCTGCGGTTTCGCGACGAAGCGGCATTCTTCGCCGAATATCAGAACGAACCGTTGGCCACGTTGGACGAAGAGGATGAGGATCTGCTGACGGCTGATCAGATTGCGGTGAAGACGAATGGGATCAACCATCGGCTTGTGCCGCACGATTGCAGCCATCTGACAGCATTCATCGACGTGCAGCAAAAGCTGCTCTATTTCGTCGTGATTGCCTGGACCGAGAACTTTACCGGGCACGTGATCGATTACGGCTGTTGGCCGGATCAGAAGCGGCGGCAGTTTACGCTGCGGGATGCCAAGATTTCGTTGGCGATGAAGTTTCCCAAGGCCGGGTTTGAGGGGTCGATCTACGGTGGGCTGGAAAAGCTGACCGATGAACTGCTGGGGGGTGAGTGGCGTCGGGATGATGGGGCCGTGGTGAATGTCGATCGCTGCATGATCGACGCCAACTGGGGCCGTTCGACCGACGTGGTCTACCAGTTTTGCCGGCAGAGTGCTCACAGCGCGGTCCTGACTCCTTCCCATGGGAAATTTGTGGGAGCGGCCTCGATTCCCTTCTCGGACTACAAGCGGAAGCCGGGGGAGCGGGTGGGGCACAACTGGCGGATTCCCAACGTGCGCGGCAAACGGGCCGTGCGGCACGTGGTCTATGACACGAACTACTGGAAAAGCTTCATCCAAGCCCGGTTGTCCGTGTCGATGGGGGACCGGGGCTGTCTGTCGCTCTACGGTCGCAAGCCGCACAGACTGTTTGCGAGTCATTTGGTTGCCGAATATCGCGTTCGCACCGAGGGGCGGGGTCGGACGGTGGATGAGTGGAAGCATCGCCCCGAGCGACCGGACAACCACTGGTTGGATTGTGTCGTGGGCTGCGCGGTGGGGGCTTCGATGCAGGGGGTGACTCTGCAGGAAACCGAGGTGACGGCTCCGCAGCCGAAGAAATCACGGACGCGGATGTCGATGGCCGAGCGGCGAGCTAGGAAGCGAGGTGTGGTGTGATCATGGCTGATGAAAAACCACAAGAAGACCTGAGCTTGCTCTGCCCGAAATGCGGATGTCCTCAGTCGCATGTGCGCGATACGCGCAATGGCAGACTCAAAGGTCGCATCGTGCGATATCGGGTCTGCGACAACTGCGAAAACACGTTTCGGACGGTCGAAACGGTCGCTCAAGAGGGGTGACGTCTACCGGTAGACGTTGATTTGGAAATCCGCTCGCAAAATCGCTTGAGTCATCTTGTTGCCCCGTTGTTCGTGCGTAAATTTAAGCACACGAACACGCGAGGTGAGTGATGACCGACATTTCCGACAGCATTCAAGAGAACGCGACCGCACCGAAAAAGATGTCGGTGGACGGTGCGTCGGCTGAGCAGCATCCGCTCAAAGATCAGATCGAAGCGGACCAATATCTCAAGGCCGAACAGGCTGCCTCCACCGCGCGACGGGGCCTGAGCTTCTCGCGATTCCGCCATCAAGGGACCGTCTGATGTTTTTCCTGGGTCTGAACAAATTGTTCTCTCGCAGCACGCCTAAACCGGTGGCCGGGCGGACGATGCGTTTGACCAAACGGGACATCACCGCTGCCTATGATGCGGCACAAACGACCGAATACAACGCGCGGCACTGGCGAAACGCGGATAATCTTTCAGCAGACAATGCCAACAACCCTCTGGTCCGCCAGAACCTGAGAAACCGCTCCCGTTACGAGGTGCACGAAGCCAATAGCATCGCGCGGGGAATCGTCTCCACGCTCACCAACGACACGATTGGAACCGGTCCTCGGCTGCAGGTGCTGACGGACAACAATACCGTCAATTCTCAGGTTGAGGCGGAGTTTGCTCGCTGGATGCGGGCCACGCGGCTGGCTGAGAAATTGCGGACAATGCGGACGGCCAAGACCGTGGACGGGGAATCGTTCGGCTTGCTGAAGACCAATCGACGGCTGGCGTTGCCGGTCAAATTGGACCTGCAGGTGATCGAAGCCGATCAGATTTCTTCGCCGCGAATGTGGTATGAAGACGAAACGCAGATCGACGGAATGCTGCTGGATGAGATGGGCAACCCCATCGAATATCACATGCTGCATGCCCACCCGGGCGGACCGCAGATGGGCCGGTCGTCGATGGATTTCAACACCATCGATGCCAGCCAAATGCTGCATATCTTTCGCAGCGACCGTCCCGGCCAGCATCGCGGCATTCCGGAAGTGACCACGGCCTTGCCGCTGTTCGCGATGTGTCGCGATTACACGCTGGCCGTGCTGAGTTCCGCGAAGACGGCTGCCAAATTCACGATTCTGCTGGAAACAATCGCGTCGGCCCTGACCGAAGATGGAAACAGCCTCGATCCGGACGTCGATCCGTTTGACGCGGTGGATATTGACTATGACATGATGGTCGCGTTGCCCAAAGGTTGGCAGGCCAAGCAAATGCGGGCCGAACAACCGACGACGACCTATGAGATGTTTCGCAATGCGATTATCAACGAGATTGCGCGTTGCCTCAACATGCCGTTCAACATCGCGGCGGGGAATTCTTCGGCCTACAACTACGCGTCCGGTCGTCTCGATCATCAGATGTACTTCAAATCGATCGACGTCGAGCGTTCGCAGTGGGAATGCAACGTTCTCGACCGAATCCTGATGGCCTGGTTCGATGAGGCGATGTGGATTCGCGGACTGCTCCCCGATGGGCTGGGAATGTTCGCCGAACTGCCGCACACGTGGGTCTGGGACGGTCGCGAGCATGTCGATCCGGTCAAAGAAGCCAACGCACAGGCCACGAAACTAGCCAATAAAACCACGACCTTGGCGGCTGAGTACGCTCAAAAGGGGCAAGATTGGCAGGAAGAAATCCGCCAACTCTACAAGGAAAAAGCGTTCCAGAAACAGATGGAAGAAGAGTACGGCGTCACGTTGGATGGTGGCAGTGCTCCCGCGATTGAACAACAGACCGAAGAGGATCCGGAAGATCCCGAGGAAACTGATGACGAAGAAACAGAAGAAACAACTGAGGCGGCAGCGGCGGCTTAAAAAGCGAGAAGCTTACCGCAGCCTGCGATGTAACGACGATTCGAGCCTGATCGAATTCGACAGCGTGCCCGTTGCCATCGAAGCCGCTGAAGCGAGTGGAGAAGGTGAGGAAAAACGCGTTCCCACGTTCAACATGTTGGCCTATTCAGGCGGGTTGATGCGGGTGTCGCGGTTTCCCGATCCGGTGGTCGTGGAACTGTCGGGGATCGATTACTCCTCACAACCGGTTTCGATTCTGCGGAGTCACAACGAATCCCAGGGCGTGGGGCATCCCACACAAATCTCGATCACTGCCGAGGGGTTGCGCGTTGGTGGGACGATCAGTTTCGACAACCAGCACACTCAGGAAATTATCAAAGCGAGCAAGAACAACTTTCAGTGGCAAGCGTCGATAGGCGCCACGCCTTTGGAATACCGCAAGGTCCGCAGCGGGGAAACGATTCGGGCGAACGGACGAACGTTCCAAGGCCCGTTGATTTACGTGATGAAAGCACGACTGCGGGAAGTGAGTTTCGTCACCATTGGTGCAGATCACAACACATCGGTCCAAGTAGCGGCCGAGCTTCATTCGAGGGAAATTGACATGAAATTTAATGAATGGCTCACGGCCAAGGGATTTGACTCAGCAGACCTGTCCGATGCTCAGCTTTCCAGTCTGCAGGCGATGTACGATGCCGAGCAAAAGGTTGAGCAGGGGGGCGAAACTCCTCCGGTCGAAGCCAGTGGGGGAGCCTCCACCTCTACGGCCACCGCCACCGAGACGATTGAAGCTCCCGATATCGCTGCCAAGTTGCGGGCTGAAACGGCGGCTGAGTTGGAACGGCAGGAGAAGATCACCGAGATCTGCGCTAGTTACGACAATCCGTCGATGAAGATTAACGGTAAGGACGAATCGATCCGCGCCATGGCCATCCGCGACGGTTGGACCACGGACCGGACCGAGTTGGAAGCGTTGCGGGAATCGCGGCCCAAGGCGACTGCCGGGCATGTGGGCAGCCACGCGGGCAGCTGCACGATTGAAGCCATGCAGGGAGCCATGATGCTCCGTGCGGGTCTGCGGCTAGACGATGAAGCCTGGCAGTCTGCCGAAGCTCACTCGATGGAGGTGCCGGGGTGGTTGCGGGCCGGGATCAACGATGAGCAGAAACAACGGGCGATGGAGTATGCTCACCGCTACTCGGACATGTCGCTAGTTGACGTCTGCGCGGAAGCCGTGCGGATGGACGGCAATATGGTTCCCAGCGGGCGACTCAAGATGATCGAAGCGGCATTCTCCGGATCGACGCTGACGAACATCTTCACGACGAACGTCAATACTCAGGTTCTCAAAACCTATATGGAGGCTGGCGATTCTACTCAGGGATGGACCAAAACAACCGACGTGGCCGACTTCAAAATCAACGAACGTCCCCGTATGACCAAGGGGCCGGATTTGGATCGGCTTCCGCCCGGCGGAACTGCCGACGATGCATCTCGGTCCGACATCGGCGAGAGCTATAAGATCGCTCGCTATGCGAAAAAATACAGCATCGATGAGCAGGATGTGATCAATGATCGCTACAACGCGTTGGCGGACACGCCCATCGAAATGGGATTGGCAGCCAATCGGTTGCGTCCCGACTTGGTCTACTCGATCCTGCTGGCCAATGCGGCCTTGGCGGACGGTGTGACGTTGTTCCACGCGAATCACGGCAACCTCGATACGTCTTCAGGCTTGGCCGATGCCACTTTGCGGGCGGCGATCACCGCGATTGCCGTGCAGCAAGAGAACGGCGTCAACTTGAATCTGCGGGCTTCGCATTTGATCGTCCCGTCCGATCTTAAGTTCACCGCTTCGCAATTGATCCATTCGTCCGAGGTGCGGGGGGCGACCGGACAGATCGGAACCCGCAACCCGCTGCAGGACGAAAACCTGACGATGGTCAGTGATTCGCGGCTGTCGAACGGTGTGACCGATCCCGCCACGGGAACGGCTCACTCCGGATCGGTCTCGACCTGGTTCCTGGCGGCGGCGATGGCCCACACGATTGAAGTGGCCTATCTGCGGGGAACGGGACGGGCACCGCGCGTGCGTCGGTTCAACCTGGACAAAGGCCAATTTGGCATCGGCTGGGACGTCAGCATGGACATCGGGGCCAAGTCACTCGACTACCGCGGTCTCCACAAATCCACCGCATAAGCGGTGGTGGTGGTCGTCGGACTGGTTCATTTGCAATTTTCATAAACACGAGGCTGAACAATGGCCAAAGCCAAAAAACGGTATTACACGACGAAGGACATCGTCATCGACGGCGTCCCCTTTGCGGCGGGTGCCGAGCTTGTCGATGTCCCGGACGGGTGTCTTGAGAGCATGCTCCGTCTGAAGCAAGCGACGGAGGTTCCGCCCGAGGAATGGGAGGGAGATCCCGAACCGTCCGAGGGTGAGCAGGAAACGGCGGACGCGGGCAACGACGCGAAGTAAACCACAACCAACGCGGCCACGGCTGACGTTGAATCACACAATCACGGGAGTTTGAGACATGACGGCTGAAGCACTTTATCTGGGAACGGATGACGAACAGGTCATCACCGCAGCTGCCGCCCTCAACGGTGGAGACATCGTCGATCTGGGTGACGGTCGGGCCGGTGTCGTCCAGGGTTTGGGATCCTACGCCATCGGTGACAAAGTCAAAGTTGCCACCAAGGGACGGTTCCGCGTATTGGCGGCCACGGGAACGACGTTCACCGTGGGAGCCGTTGTCGATTGGGACGACACGAACAAGCTGGCGGTCGCTGACGGCGACTTCAACATCGGGCGGGCGGAATTCGCGAAAGGTTCGGGTCCGCTTTATGTCGATGTGCTGCTGAATGATCGGGCGACCACGACGTAAGTCTGAGTCGTCCATCTGACGTCGGTGTTTTCCATTTTACGAATCAATATTGATTGGATGAGCAAATGTCGAAGCGACAAGACGCGGCGCGGGCGGCCTTGGTGAAGGGATGCCGGACAGTCGCAAAAAATAAAGGTCCACGGGCGATGGTTTCGGTCCGGGCTGCCGACGTGGTGTTGGCATTGACCGGCGAGGAGGTCGTTGAAGACGTCGAGGATCTCGAAAAGGAATTTGCGGTCGAGGCTGACGGTAAGCCGGTCGAGACCGAGTAACTCTCATGGCGAATCTGTTGAAAACCGGGGCCGACTGGTTGGCCGGCCAATTGGAAGACCACGCATCTGAAGTCGTGGAATATGTGCGTGGGACCGCCGTCTGCAGTCTCAAGGCAGCGCGCGGGTCGTCTGATTTTGAATCGCTGGACGAGTTCGGCGGTGCCGTGTTGATTCGGTCGGTTGACTTTTTGGTTCGGCGGTCTCGGTTGGATCTCGGTGAGGGTGAAACGGAGCCTGCCGTGGGAGATTTGGTGATTGTCTGTGAAGGACAAAAAACCGTGACCTACGAAGTCACTCCGTTCGGACCGAACCAACAGCACTTCCGTCCGTCAGATCAAAACAGACAGATGTGGCGGATACATACGCAGCGGGTGATTGTGGCGGGTGGCTGATGGCGGATTTGATCAAAGATGGAGCGGACGAAGTCGTCGCCAGAATCAATGCGGGGTCTTATTCCTATGCGGATTCCTTCACAGCCGCGAGGGCCTACGCTCCGAGTTGGGACAAAACGGAATTACAAACGGTCAAGGTTTCGGTTGTACCGAGAACGTTGGTCGTGAATTTGGAATCGCGGTCATCGGATCGCGAGTTGATTGATATTCAAGTGGCCGTGCAAAAAGCGGTGGATCCAGCAGCGGTCTCTGATGTTGATGCGTTGATGTTGTTGGTTGAGGAGATTCGATTGCAGCTGCGGAGGTACATCCTACCGACAACTCCTCAACTGAATTGGACCGCCGTTGCCAACGATCCCATCTATGATCCGGCGATGCGAGAGAACCGGATTTTTACTTCTGTGCTGACTCTGACTTATGCGGCGTTTCGGTGATCAAAACCAAGGTGACAACGCGAAGCGAGATTCCGAAGCTGCTGCGAAAGGCGCGGCGAGCGAATATCGAAAACATTGGACATGGCGCGGCGGCGATTCGAATTACGGCGCGGCGATCAATTCGGCGACGTAAAAAAGCTTCGGCGGCGGGCAGTCCTCCCAGCACAAAAGCGGGACGTTACAAGTCGGCAATTTTGTATGCGGTGAATCGTCGGGATGGATCGGCGGTGATCGGACCCTCGGTCAAAGTCGCCGGAACGTCAGCCGCAGCGCACGAACATGGCGGACGCTACAAGGGTGACAGATTTGATCGTCGGCCTTTCATGGGTCCGGCATTGGCGGCAACGAGAGATCGGTTACCAGCCTTCTGGGCTGGCTCTGTGAAATAAAGGAGAGTTCAAATGGCTTTGATCGGACTGAATGCCAAACTGTACCGCAACACGGGCACGTATGGTTCTCCCACATGGGATGAAGTCACGAACGTGCGGGACCTGTCGACGAATCTGGAAACGGGTGAAGCGGACGGGTCCACGCGTGGTGGCGGCGGCTGGCGGCAAGTGCTGGCAACGCTCAAAGATGGGACCGTCGAGTTTGAAATGGTCTGGTCCGCTGGGGACACCGATTTTGAGGCGTTCCGGGATGCCTGGCTCAACGGCACGCTGATCGATTGTTGGGTGCTGGACGGTTCGAGTTCCACAAGCGGAAATCAGGGATTGCGGGCTGAGTTTGCCGTGTTGAATTTCACGCGAAACGAACCGCTGGAAGATGTGGTGACCGCCTCCGTCACGATCCGCCCGGGTATTTCTTCCAACGCTCCGGCTTGGGATGAAGTGGCCTAATTAGCTTTTCAACTTTCGCAATTTGCTGAGGAATACACGTGGCGAGTTTTCAGGATGCCGGTGGGAACACGTGGGAAATCGTACTGGACGTGAACGCGGCCAAGCGCGTCCGCGATCACTTGGATCTTTCGCTGTTTGATTTGCTCGATCCCAAGAAATTCGGTCCGTGGGCCCAAGACATCATTCGCGTGGTGGACACGATCTATGTGATCGTCAAGCCGCAAGCTGATGGGAAAGGGATCACCGATGAACAGTTCGGCGCGTTGATGCTGGGGCCGGCGATCGACAAGGCGATTGATGCGTTCGTGGAAGCGATCCGGGTTTTTTTGAAAGGCCGGCGCGGTGGGGAAGCGGCGGCCGAAGCGTTCGGAATCCTGCAAAAGTCGATGGACAAGATCGAAAGCCGGATGACGGAGGAGATGCCGGACCTAATGCAGAAATTAGAAAAGGCCGTCGACGCGCAACTGGAGAAAGTGTTTGGCAGTGGATCTACCGCTACGCCGGAATCCTCGGAATAGATCCCGGACCATATGCGTTCTGGGAACTGGCCGAGATGGCGGACGGTCGCGAACGGTCGGAGTGGAATCGGACCTGTGCGGCAATGGCCCTCATGCTGAATCTGAAACGCAAAGAGGGTGCCCGCTTGGTCAAGGCCGAGGACTTGCACCCGATGAATCGCGATCCGTTGGTGGAGAAGGCCAAGCCGCAGGAATACGGCGACATCACGATTTTGAAGCATTTTCTGAGGAAGTAGGCCATGCCATCGGCACGGGAAATCAGAGCGGGGGCCGCTTACATCGAGCTGTCGACGAAAGATTCCGCACTGGTCCGAGGGCTGGATAAGGCGGAGAAACGGTTGCGGGGTTTCGCGGCTGCCGCAACGGATCTGGGCAAGCGGTTTGCTGTGTTGGGATCCGCAATCACTGCTCCGCTGGCCGCGTCGATTGTGCAGTTCGGCAAGGCGGGGGATGCGTTGAATAAAATGTCCGCGCGGACGGGCGTGGCCGTGCAATCGCTGTCCGAATTGAAATTTGTGGCAGAGCAAAACGGCGCGGCGATCGGCGACGTGGAAAAGGGCCTGAGAGGGATGGTCAAAACGGTCCGTAATGCGGATCGCGGTCTCTCAACGGCGTCCGATGCGCTCGAGGCAATCGGCCTGTCCTCTAAGAAACTTGCCGGACTCAGCCCCGAACAACAATTCGAGGTGATCGCTGACGGGATCGCGGGAATTGCCGACGACGGCAAGCGGGCTGCCGTGGCGATGGAAATCTTTGGACGGGCGGGATCGGCATTGCTACCGACGTTGCAAAGCGGTTCGGCGGGAATTGCGCAGTTGCGAAAAGAGGCGCGGGATCTGGGTATCACGATGGATGGTGAGCAGGCCCAAGCCGCCGCCGATTTTACGGACGCTTGGAACCGCATCACGCAACAATTGCGGGCAGCCGTCATTCAAATCGGCGGGGCGTTGGCTCCAGCCATTACAAAAATCTCTTCCGTCATCACGCCGGTCCTCAAGGGTGTGATCGACTGGATCAAACAAAACGGCGAACTGATCAAATTGGTGGCGGCTGTGGGGGCTGGATTGCTGGCAGCCGGTGCCGCTCTGATTGCATTCGGTGTCGGGGCTACCGTGGCGGCAACGGTGCTGGGTGGCATGTCAGCAATCGTTTCAGCCGTGGGCACGGCAATCGGTATCCTGGGGGGTGCCGTGACGTTTCTGCTGTCGCCGGTCGGCTTGGCCGTGATAGCAGCCACTGCGCTGACGGTGTGGCTGGTGAAGCTGGCTGCCGCGACGGAGCCGGTGCAACGGGCGATTGCCAGTCTGGGGGAAACGCTGGGCAATCTCGCAGGGATCGCGAAAACCGCCTTCGGTGGCATCGCTGATGCCTTGGCAACAGGCGACATTTCGGCCGCAATCGAAATCGTCAAGTTGGGCCTCGTGGCCGCGTGGTATGAAGCGGTCGCGAAGATCCGTGCGCGATGGGCTGATTTTAAGGAATTCTTCCTCAATACGGTGGACGAAATCCGCACGGGGCTGGCGATGGGAATCGTGAACGCATCCGCGACAGTCGAGAGCGTGTTTGCAAAACTGTCGTCAAGCATGGCGGGCATTTGGGACAACTTGGTGACGACGCTCCAGCGGACATTCATCGCGCTGCTGCCGACCATCCTGAATGTGATGAGTAAGGCCGTGGGGGCGATTCAAAGCGTGATCGGAATTTTCGATGAGGATTTGGCCGCCAAGATCGGCGCGACGGCGACGGCATTTCAAACTTTGGGTCCATCACTGCAACGCGGAATCGAGGAAGGGCTAGAGCAGCGTACAAAACAGCGGGCGACCGACCGACAAAATCGCTTGGACCAGATCGAGGCGGGGCGGTCCGGCACGATCGATACGCTGGGTGACGATCTCAACGCGCGTAAGCAAGAACGGGGCAAATTGTTCGACACGCAACGCGATGCCGCCTTTGCGGATGCCAAAGCAGCCAAGGCGGAACTGGATCGCGCCGTGCAGGCGGCAGCCGATGCGAGGCAAGCGGTCGAGAATCAACGAGGAGAACAGATTGAGGCGGCTGGGTCGGCTGCCGCTGTGAGTGTGGGGCGTTCTGTGAAGTCGGTCGGATCACTGGGTGGATTTAGCGGGGCCGATGTCGCGCGAAACATCGGGCTGTCCGGATTCGGTGACAAGCAGGACGAAACGAATCGTTTGCTTGGAAAAGTCGCGAAAAACACGAAGCAAAAGCAGAAGTGGAATTGATTCGATGCCAATCGTCATTGAAGAACGATGGTCAAGCCGATCTGAAGAAACCGGACCGGACGCAAAAGCGGAACTTGGCTACATTGTGACCGGGACTAATACACCTGCCGTTGCTCGGGCCGCGTTGATTGCTGATGAAGAAGCCGCGCCAAACATTTATGAGGATCTGGTTTTACAATCGATCGAGTCAGACCGAATATCAAATGATGCATGCCTCTGTGTTGCCAATTACGGCTTGCTCAAACCTCCCCAACTAGGTTCGTCGTCAAGGTCATTTTCGACGGGCGGAGGATCAAAACATATCACGCAATCAGTGCAGACACGGCACTCGATTTCGGCCAGCGGCACGGCGCCGAATTTCCGTCGATCCATCGGTGTGAAACCCGATGGTGTTGCCGGCGTCGATATCCAATCCTCAGATTTACGATTTCAGGAAACACATTCTCTCTCAGCGTTGGCGGTCAATGATTCTTATGTGAAGACTTTGGCGAATCTTACGGGCTGTGTGAACCTCGGGCCTTTTCGCGGTTTTTCTTCGGGTGAAGTGCTGTTCCAGGGAGTGGGCGGCAGTGATCGCCAGTCGGATGAATCTGGAGTCGGGATTGTTGATTTGACGTTTTCATTCGCCGCCAAACCGAACGAATCAAACGTTGTTATCGCGCCGGGAATTACGATACCGACGATTTTCGGATGGGATTACGTTTGGGTCTACTATCAGGAAATCGAAGATTCTGAAAGCGAACGAACGGTTAAGGTTCCTCATTCCGTTTACGTGGAACAAGTTTATCCGGGCGGTGATTTCAGCAAGCTGGGAATCGGTTAATGACGGGAGATCCTTTTTTACCGGTGAAACCTGGAGACGATTTCGTGCCGTCAGCCGCAGCCTGGAACGGGGCAATGGCTGCCGCGAAGTATGTTGCCGATCGCACCACCGGCAATAGTCCCGGTCGGGTTGGAACACGAGATGCGGGAGTCGTGCGCGTAAAAAATGTTGGATCTTTGGTCGCGAAAAAGTATTCGGTTGTTTCGGCGTCTGGTTTGTCATTCAATGCCCCACAAATTTCAAAACTGCCGCCGGAATCATTGGCGCTCGAAGTTCAACCGGGGGGAGAAGCATCTGATCCCGGATGGATGATTGCCCAAGAGGCAATTCTGATCGGTGAACACGGCGCGGCATTGGCATCGGGTGTGACGTGGGCGAGGCTGTCTGTCACCGATGAGAATCAACGTTTTTTATTTGCCGATCCGGCATCCTCACCGACGGGTTTTCTTGAGCCGTCACCATTTGGTTCAGCACAGATTCTTTGGAAGCCAGAGGAGACCGGCGAGGTCTGGGGCGTGGTGCGCGTGGGGATGCCATCCGATATCATGTTGGCCGGTTACGCGGTGACCGACATTGCAAAAAATGAGTCGGGAATGGTGATGTTTGTCAATGACAGTAACGACACATTTCAAAAATCAGCGACCGCCGAATTGGGATCCGTGTCTGCTGGGAAGTTGTGTTATGTGCGGCGACGTCTCAAGTTTACTGCTGAGGCGACGATTTCAAGTCTGGTGATCGTAAATGCGGAGTGCGGATAAATGGCAACGCGATACTATATCGGCAACGCGAAAGCCGACAAACAACTTGAGACCCTCACGGTCGGGGGAACAATTGAAACGACGGACGTTTTCAATGTGACAATCAACGGGAAAACGATTTCGGTTGTCGGTGGATCAGCAACGGCAGACAACGTCGCGACCGCAATTGCTAATGCGATCAACGACAGCACCTACCCGGAATTCTCTGAAGTGCGGGCCGTTGCCGTGGGCAGTTCTTCGGGGCAATTGACTGTCGAATCCAAGGTGGCCGGGCGTCCGTTTACCTTGTCGATTGAAACGACGGAGACGGGCGGCGGCGCGGCAGACGATCAGACGTTTACAAAGGTCACGACTACGGCGAACAAGGGGCCGAATGTTGTCAATGATGTGGACAACTGGGACGGGCAAACATCATTGCCGACCGGCAGCGATGATATTGTTTTCGATCAGCCCGTAGACGTGCTCTATGAGTTGGATCATTTCGCGGCTGTGGCGTTCTCTTCGGTCACGGTCACGAGTCGGTTTATCAATGCGATTGGATTGCCGGAGAGAAACGCGGGCGGATATGACGAATATCGTCCGACGCATCTGCAATTGGGGGCAACGGTGTTGAAGTTGGGAACGGGACAGGGAGCCGGATCGGGACGGTTGAAGTTTGATCTGCAATCGAACCTGATGACGGCGACCGTTTTCAACAGCGGATCACCGATTGAGGATGGGATCAAATCCGTGCTGCTCAAATCGACGAACACATCTTCGGCGGTCACTGTGCATGGCGGATCTGTAGGGATTGCGACTTTTCCCGGAGAGCAATCGACGATTGCGTTGACGCAACATGGCGGCGACGTGGAACTGGGTTCGGGTGTGACTCTGGACGACGTCGACAAGACCGGCGGCACGCTGCGGGCCAACGGAGTGGCAACCCAGGCGAGTAAAACAATCACTTTGGCATAAATCGAGGCGCGGGATGTTTGGCTGGGGTCTCTGTTGCTGCGGATGTGATTGGTACGATCCGTTTGAGGATGATCTGGGAGGTTACACGGACTATGAGTTCACTAATCCTCCGTCATCCGAAGCGCCGGAATTTACCGTAGATAACGGTCAGCTATCACTTGTCAACGGGACGCCGAAAGCTTCAGGTTCATACTTTCAGACGGTCACGATCCCCGGCATTTCCGATCCTGACTTCTTTTTGCGAGTGACCTCCACCGTCTTTGATGAATCATCCGAATGGACGGGGATTTTCATCGGTCTTTTCACGGCGTTTTACGCAAGGTGGCACGATGGTGATTACGACGTGTACGACGCGGATAGCAACGGCCAAATTGACACTGCGGGCGGAACGAGCATCACCGGTGTTCCCAGCGACGGCGACGAACTGGCCATTGAGCTTTATCGCGAAGGGGGGCAGTGGGTCGTTCAATATATTATCAATGGCGTTATTGCCGGGAGAGAAGAAGGCATTACCCCCACTGGCTCGATCGGTGAGACTCTCAATATCGGTGTGATGGCGGATGAGGGCGGGAGTTGGGGTTTTCTGCAAATCGAATGCAGCGGCGAACCGACGCTGCCGCCGGACCCATGCGATGAAACAGACTGCATTTCATCTGGGGACGCTTGCATTACTGATTGCGATGAATGCACGGACATGCCGGGTGGCTATGCCGTGGACTTTGGTGGTTTGCTTTCTCCGTTGGGTGGCGAGACGTGCTGCTCTGAAGCGGGGGGATGGCACTTTCTCTCCCACGTTGGCGGTTGTGCCTACAGAAGCTCGGAATTTGAATGCGGTGGCGATTCCGGTTCTTACTGGAGTTTGATCGTCAAACCGACGAATTCCGAATTGAAATTGGTGACGGTCGGCGGCGTGGAAGGTGACGACGTCGTGCTTATCTACAGACGCGAAGCGGCGATTGAATGTCTCTGCCGCAATGCATTCACGAAGTACGATGAGTTTCCCGTGTGCGGTGACGGGGCGCCGGACGAGGTTTGCATAATTCCCGTGACCGAAAACACGGATATGAGTTGCACGCAATGTTGTGTAATTCCCGTGGCCTACTCTGTAGATATTTCAGGGGTGGTTCCAAACGCGCAAGCGGGTTGCCAGGATCGATGCGACGAATGGAACAAAACACACGTTTTGAGACTCACATCCTCGACGGGGAATTCGATTTACTGGGTTGATGATGGAGGCGTTTGGCCGCCTGCTTCCAATCCTGCCATTTCCACGTGCTGTTGCTATAGCTATCTCATCTTTCAATGCGGTCTCAACATTGGTGATGTTTGGGCGTTACGGTTTCTCGGGGCCGACCACATTTTGAATCCGTACATCATCTCGGATATTGACTTTCGGGAGAACTGCCTTGGCACGCAGGTTTTGACAACAAACAGACCCGAGTTGGAAATTGGATACAACAAATCTTGCCAAAGCACGCCCGGAACTTGCGCATCTGGAACCAATGGCCGATGTCTCGGATTTCCACAGGAGCTTGAACTTGTCCCAAGATTCTAAACTCCCAGAGTGTCGTCATCGGAGAACGGTTTCCGATGATCGGCATTTCTGCAATTCAAATCGGCTGGTCAAGCTGAATGTTTTCGTAACAGATGAAGTTTGTCGCCAGTGCGCCGTTGCCGGCGGCTGCGATTTGCCGAACCTTACGGACGGTCGTGGTGCGTCGAATATGGCGCACGGGATGCTCTACGAACTCTCCAAGGACGCCGAGCATCTGGGACTGGGAGATATGATTGAGAAGCTCGCGAAGTTCACCGGCTTGAGCAAGCTCGCCGAAGTCTACGAGCGATTGACCGGGAAGCCGTGTGGGTGTTCAGAACGCCGGGAGAAGTTGAATAGGTGGAAGATTCGCGGTCTGTTTCGGGGTTTGTTTGGACGAAAACTACCCGAGTGAACTGAGGGGTGTTACGACTCAGACGAAGTCGATGCTTCGATGCTGGCCAATAACTCAGCCGTCTTCGTCATCGACAGCGACATATCGATCATCAAATTAACGATCGATCCGAACGCGAAGAATATCAGACCGAAAACGAATCCAGCCGCCAACTGGGCGAGCGTTTGAGCCAATAAGATTATAGCGGCGAGGAACCCACCACCCGATCCCGTGGATATCGCGGCGACTCCCAATCCAGCCGTGATCAATGCCCCGAACCCCGCGAAAACCCAGATCAACAAAGCCACGATGTGCAGGACCGACGACACCACGGGAAGACCGTGCTTCGAACCCGTCTTGAAGATTCGCCGCTTGGGCGTTGAATCCTTCTCTTTTTCCACGACATGCGGAATGGGTGACACTGCCGGAGGCTCATAGGTGTCGATCAATGGCGGGGTCTCTGGTTGCGAGACGCTGTATTCGCTCGTATCCGTCTCTTCCGCGGAGGGAACGCGGATCGGCTCCGAGCAGCGCGGACAGGACAGAGTCTTTCCGGCGCGCGATGCACCGGCCTTGAGTGATCGTCCACATGCAGGACATTTGAACGCGATTGCCGTCATGAGGTGCCCCCCCTTGGGTTGTTTGTGTGCTGAGTTGCAACACTCCACCCTAAACCCAACGCAGATGCGATGCAAGCGGATCACGGATTCTCGGTCCTTTCCTTGTTGGAGAGAACCTCAACCAATGAGCGGCCGGCCCCGTTTATTTGGATAGAAAAACAGCCCGCACGATGTGGCGGGCTGTTTTTCGTTTTCCTAACGAAGCAATGACTGCTGTCGAGGAGTGAGAGTGTGGTTTCCGAAGTCGTTAGCCACATCCGTCAAAACGTCAACTCTGCACGAAACCCAGCGTCGAACCTTAACGGCGAAATGCAACGCCCGAAAAACAAACATCAAACATCGTACACAGATTCCAGAAACTCCAGTGAGAAACAGGAATTCAACAAAGACGTTTGTTGCTCTTTTAGAAGCCTTTGAAAGTTTTTCTTTCAGAGGTCCATCTTCCAGTTTGTCTATTTCGCGTTTTGTCTTTTGGTCACCATCTTCGTCATGAAAGCAGAGGATCATAGCAATGAACTGAAACGGTCCGATCGTATTCGTGAGTCGCATCAGTCCGTTCATGATGTTTCTGGTTTCTCGATAGGCTGGGCTGTCGAACGAAAAGTCTTGATCCCTCATAAAGTCAAACAGTTCATCGCGAATGAATCGAATTTGTGATCGACACCATTCAGCCCGTTGACGCCGGATGACCAAACAGTAAATCACCAACACAAAGACAAAACTGACCCAGCATTGAGCAAAAATGTAACCCTGATTCATTTCGAGTCTCCCCTAGAGTGTTTACCGTCTACTGTAAGACCACTACCAGAGACTTCGGGATCGTGAATTTTCTCGAATTCTCGCAATCTTTTGTCCTTTTCATTCCTCTCTTTTAATCGATGGTGATGCTCTCTGAACAGGGCAAGTCCCATTGTTGCGGCTGCGCCCCATGCAATCCATACGCTCGTGTTGACGTTCGCGATGAATCCCTGTTTTAAAGAAACAGATGTGTGTTCCCCAGGTGCAACTGTGACTGGAAGGTAAAACACAACGTAAGCCGTGGAAACAAATGCCGTGCAGATTAAGAAGACTTTGGCAGTCTCCTTAAATGTTGACCATCTCTGTATGAAAGCCTCGTGAGCACGTTGTTTGTCGGCTTCACTTAGGCGTACCTGCTTGGTTCTTTTGCGCTTGCCCATGATTTTTAAGATAGCTCAACGCTCATGCTGCCATCAAGTCAACACTTGTAGTTGCGCTGATCCCAACCCCAAGATTTTGTATCCGGATTCTGTGCGGATTGTGCTTGATATCCGACCGTTCTAGTGTTCCAATGTTCACGAATGGTTAAGAAAGGCGTGTGACCATCTGGTGCGATGGTCAACGATAAGGTTCGCGGGATGCGGACCCGTGTTTGCTCCGCGAAGAGAGTAGCCACTTGCTGTCGGTGAACAGACAGCCTCAACGAGTAGTAGCTTCCTCGTTAATTCTTTCGGTCGGAATGCTCCGACCACTCCCGAAAACCGCGATCTCGCGTGCGATGATGCTGCGCGCGGATCGCTCATCCTGGAGACCTACACCGTGGACACCAAGAAAAAGATTCTGGACTACATCGAAAAGCACATCCGCACGCGCGGTCACTATCCCACGCCGAACGACATCGCCCAAGGCGTCTGGATGAATCCGGCTGCCGTTTGGTCCTATCTCTGGCAGTTGAAGATTCAGGAGAGAATCGCGTTCGATGACAGCAGCACGCATGCGGTCAAGCTGTTGCCGGTCAAGCCGGTGTTACCGCATCTCGGGACCGTGAAGTAACTGGGATGGTGAGCGGATGAGAGGACCGGAATTGACAAATGTGCAATTGTGCGGGTATGGTGTTCCATCTCAAAAAGCAGGACGCCGCCAGTGGTTGCACACCGACGACGTCCCTAACCAGTCCCCTTGCCGAAACAAGGTTGTGGCTATGAAGTTTCATCGGCGTTACAAGCTGCGCCGTTCTCTTTCTCTTTCCCCGCTTTCGGGATCGTCAGAATCCGCGTCACCGGACTCTGAATCAAACCCCCTTGAGTTCGCTCGCCCACCTCCATTTCGAGTTGCGCTTGTGGGTTCATTCACGTAGCGCACGAAAAAACCACCACTCCGTCGCCAAACAAAAGTGGTGGTTTGTACGAAACCCGGCGTTGACCAGGGGGTTTTGCATGCGCACACCCTAACAGGAGTGTTGCGCGATGTCAAATAAAAAGCCTCCGCGCCGGAAAAAGTTTGTTTGCATTACCAAACGGCGTGCGGGGCCTCACCTGGACAGTTAGACCCGCCCGCCACTTTCTACCGGACACGGAGGGGCGTGGTGAATGATACACAGGCAAGCCCACATGGGCAAAGTGCCAACTGCGGGGTCGTGTTCCCCGACATCTTTTTCGAACATCTCGACAGCGAAGAGATTCCTTGGATCATGGATCAAGTCGGGCATCCGTGTTTGAATCTCAATGGATTTGCAAAGGTTTTTGGTTACAGCGAAGACTACATGAAAAAGCTGCCGGTTTCTCAGAGGCCGCAGCCGTTTCCCCGTGAAGGGTTTTACCGATACGGGGAGTTTTTGGAGGCGTGGCATCGTGCGAAAGTTGACATCTAAGAAGCGACCGAACGGGGACGGCAGCATCTTTAAGGTCGGTAACAAGTGGCGGGCCGTCATTTCACTCGGTGTCATCAATGGACGTCGCGTGAGGCGTTCGAAAACAGCGCGAACGCGCGAAGAAGCGCGGAAGTTTCTGAGGGAATTGCAAGCCAAGGTCGATGCCAGCCAAATCGACGCGAAGGACATGACCATAGCTGAGTGGTTTCAGTTGTGGTTGTCATCGGTGGTGGACCCGAACCATTCAGAATCGACGCGCTACAGCTATCGTCGCCATGTTGAGAGATTTCTGATTCCCGCAATCGGTCATTACAAGCTGTCGGCATTAGCTGCAGTCCACATTCGGGAGATGCTGAATTCCATCACCGCGCCGAGTCATCGCGCGATTTCGTATTCGGTCCTCTTGACCGGATTGACGCAAGCGGTCCAAGACGGACTTCTCTCTGCAAACCCTTGCGACAGCGTTAAGAAGCCACCTTCGGGAAGGAAGGATATTCGACCATTCACACCCGAGGAGACGCAGAAAATACTTGAGGAGACCGAAGGCAACCGACTTCATGCGTTCTATCGATTGGCTTTGTCATTCGGTGTACGACAGGCGGAGCTATGCGGACTGGAATGGAGCGCGGTTGATTTCGAAGAGGGAACTTTCACCATCGATAAACAGGCCGTTCTAGTTCAATCGGATATCCACTTTCGAAAACCAAAGACGAAGGCTGGCGTTCGAACGATCCGGTTGACCCCTAAGACTGAAAAGGCATTGCAGGAACGCCGGGCCATTGCACTGAAGGAAGGACACGCCAGTTCGAAATTGGTCTTCACCAACACGAAGGGTGGAGTCGTCAGTCGCAAATCATTCTGGACGCACAACTGGAAGCCCCTGCTGGCTCGCCTGGGAATCGAGCACCGCGGATTCCATCACACACGGCACACAGCGGCCACCGCCATGCTCACAGATGGCGTCCCGGTCTTGGTGGTTTCAGGGATTCTTGGTCATGCCACACCCTCGATAACGCTCGACATCTACGCTCACTATTTGCCGGACCAGCAAGATGCCGCAACCGCATCGGTCACCCGGCTTTTGGGGTGATATTGATTCTCGTGGCTGTCCGGTGGCTGCCTGCGAGTTGCGAGTTGAATCGCAAGTTGTTTTTTCAAATGAGGTTACAACTCGCAGTGGACATTCTTTAGGCTAATGACCCAGATGCTCTTTAGTAGTGTTTAACCCTGTATTTTGTAGGGGTTAAGAGAGCTTCTGCGGTCATTGTAACGACCCAAAATTGTTCACTTATATTTAGCTCGTGGCTGTCCGGTGGCTGTTTCAGGATGGGCCTTAGACGTGGGCTGTTAAATGGTTCCAGTCGCGTCGATTTCTCAATTCTCCACGAATGCCGTCAAGGGAGGAATCCTGGATAAATCGTGACATTTTTTGCCCGAAACCCAGGTTATTTCGGACAAATCGTGACATCTCAGAATCACCAAAAAATCGTCGGTAAAATATGCCTGCACAAGACGGGACAAGCAAAAAGGTTACCCGAAAAAATGAAACAGAACACCACAGAAAAAGAGTTTGCTCCTGCTGGAGTGATGACGATCAACGAGGCCTGTGAACGTCTTCGAATGGGGCGAACAAGTCTCTGGAAAAGGCTCAAGTCTGGCCAGATCGATTCTCGCAGGGATGGGGATAACCAACGCGCTCGAGTGAAGATCTGCCGTCAATCGGTGGAAGATTATCTCGCAAATCTTCCCGACGCTTATTGAACAATCAACACCGGGGAGTGGGGAAGTCTGGTCATCCCGCGTGGCTCATGACCACGAGATCGCAAGTTCAAATCTTGCCTCCCCTATTTTTCAAACCGGAGCGAACCATGAGCGATTTCATCTCAATCAACGATGCACTGCCGCCGCTGCACGGAAGACTGCCGGTGACCGGGATCGAAGTTTCGCGGCTTTGCGATGTAAGACTGTCTAACGGTCGTGTTACGCAAGCAAAATACTACCGTGACGGCCAATGGGGTGAGAGAGGGTTCGTTCTGCATGGCGTTGTTGCTTGGCGGTTTGCCGAACCGGCAAGCGTGAGTTGATTTTTCACTGCTGAAACAAAAACCAATGAGGCCAACTGCGTGAGAGTTACGTTCATACGGAACCGAAGTCTCATGAGGAGATTAGTTGAAACGTGTCATGGCTAGGAAAGGCGTGGCGAGTCCGGCCCTTTCAGGTCAAGGAAAGGCAAGGTTTTTAATTACAGGAACAAGAAATGCGAAAAATCAAAGTGGCGGAATTGACAGAGGATTTCTCTCTGTACCCACGGCAAAGTGTGGATTCTCAACACGTCGCGGAATTATGTGCTGCGATTGAATCGGGGGCGGAGTTGCCAGCTATCACAATCGACAAAAAGTCGAAGCGAATCATTGATGGGTTTCATAGGTCACGGGCGGCGGTTCGACTCGATCCTGACAACGCAGAGGTGATGTGCATTGAAAAAACATACCGCACGGTTGCGGCAATGTTTGAAGACGCAATGCGACTGAATGCTGGCCACGGTCGCAGGCTGACGGCGGTTGATAAGACTCACTGTGCGGTCAAAGCCGCTGAGTTGGGGGTAGACCCTGAAATTGTTGCTGGCGTTCTTCATGTCGATGCAAGCAAGCTCGGCAAGCTAACGGTGGCGAGGACCGCAAAGTACGGAAAGCAGGTTGTCAGCTTGAAGCGTCCGTTGATGCATCTCTCAGGGACAAAACTGACTAAATCTCAGTTCCAGGCGAATAGCGGAGCGGCGGGAAACGATCAAAGGTTTCTGGTGAATCAGCTTCTTTCGTTTGTGCAGTCGAACTCGATTGATACGAGCGATGAAAAGCTGATGGCTTCTCTGGATAAGTTGCGAGATGCACTCAATGGGATGTTGGTTGGGGCGTGAAATGACAGGCCATCGCGTCGAGCCTTTGCAATGCATGACGTTGCTCTGTGGGGAGAGGTGAGGCGCTGCACTCCAAGGCAAGGCAAGGTTTATTGAAACAGCAGAATTAACTGGGCGGGACGGGCCTAGCAGCGGCAAGGCTGGGCGTCGCAAGTCTAGGATTTCCAAGGCATGGTTTATTGAAACAGTGAAATTAACTCCGTGCCAATCACAGGACTGGCACGGCGGGTCGGGGCGATGACGGGAGTGTCAAGGCAAGGTTTTCTCTTACTTAAAGGACGCGAAGAATGGCGATTGTGAATCACGTATTCCGGATCACTGGGGTCAGTCCCCTGTTGCAGAACAACCCAGCGGAGACGCTAGTTGACAACGACGAAGGTCAGATCAAAGCGAAGAAGAAAAAGTACAACGATGCAGATGAGGCCAAAATGCGGACCTACAAAGAAGGCCGCAATTACGTGCATCCATCAGCCGGATTTCGAGCGGGAATTTTACGGGCTGGAGTGGGAAGAAAAATCGGGAAAACCGCAGCGAAAAGCGTGCTAGCTGGTGCGGTTTTCCCGATTGAGGAGTTTGTGGTTCTCATCGATCCGAAGACGGGCAAGCCTTTGAAATCCTATGAGATTGACAAACGTCCGGTCGTCATTGGCACAAGCAGAATCCTGCGTTGCCGTCCCAAGTTTACGCCGTGGGCGTGCGACTTGGCAATGGAGATTGATGAAGACTTTGTCAGTGAGGAAACGGTTGCGGAAATGCTGAATATTTCAGGACGCATTTGCGGTCTTGGAGATTTCCGACCGGATACGAGCGGTGGAAAAAACGGCTGTGGAACGTTTGGGAGGTACACGGCGAAAGTTAAGTAAGAAACATTTCTGGGACGGCAATGGCGAGACGTAGAGCGCCTCGTTTAGGAGCGTCTAGGTAGGTCAAGTCAAGGCTTTAACGCGGTTGGCATGGTGCCGAATCACCCAAGGGCCTCATAAGCCTTTCGGAGATTCGCCGGATCGTTACCGGCAACCGCACTGTCACCGGGGGTTTGTCTCTGGGTTGATGCGGGCTGCATGGACGCGGGCGGTCGTCGTATGACGGAACATCGAGCGCACGACGGCCGCCACTCTTTTAACAGGAATCTTATTTCAAGGAGGAAACCATGTTGGTTTTGACGAGAGGTTGCGACGAAACGGTTGTGATTGGTGAAGACGAAATTCGAGTGACGGTCGTGGAAGTTCGCGGTGACAAGGTGAAGCTTGGCTTCTCTGCTGCCAAGACGATCCCGATTCATCGAGAGGAAGTCTACGACGCGATTCAGCGTCAGGAATCATTGCCGTGCGGATAAACGGAACCGCATGACGCGGTTTCACAGCAGGGATGGTGGCTCACGGTCGGGTCCGGTCAGGGATGACCTTTTCAATTTCTGGAACAAAACAAAAGGCATCCCCATGATCATCGAACTTTTAATCATCGCGATCGCGTCTGTCGTGATCGATCTCTACAGAGGGAGGATTGTATGACGGTTACCACAGAACAACCGACCGCCGAAGTTGAAACCGAACAACAATCACCCGCATCGTTGTTGCGTTCACTATTCAAGGCTCAAAAAGCAATCGAACCGATTGTGAAGGATGCGGAGAACAGTCACTCACGATATCGCTACGTCAGTGCTGAGTTGATCATCACCGAATCCCGTGCAGCACTGCTGGGAGCCGGCCTAGTGGCCCGCCGCGCGTCCTGGAGTATCGAGAAGGATACTTTCGACGGCTACGCAATGGTGATGATGCGTTTCATTCTCACAGATGTCGAAACCGGAGAGCAAATCGAAAACAACGTCTGCTTCCCGGCGCGTGAACGGAACGGCATGCCCTTAGACAAAGCGGTCGCCGCTGCACTCACTGGAGGCTTCGCCTACTGGCTGCGTGACCTGCTGTTGATCCCACGCGTGGATGAGGAGATGGACCGGCGCAACGATGCGGATTTCAACCCGCAACAAGAACAGCAGGGACGACATCACGAACAGCAAACGCAACAGCAGCCACAAAATCATCAGCAGAAAACTGAGGAACCGCCAAGTTCGAAATTGGTTTGGTGGAATTGGTGCAAAGAGCGGAACTTCTCCGTTGATGACGGCAAAGGTTGGTGGCAGATCATCGAGCAATTCAACGTTCCCGTTGAAGAGGCTCAAAAGATTGCCGTTCAAACCATGAACGATGACGGCACTTACAGCTTCCCGAAGTGGTGTGATTTGGTCGAGTCGCGCTACTCGCAAAAGCAGACTGAGACTGAAGGAGCGGCGCAGTGAAAGCCACTATTGAAGAACGAAATCCCAAAGACCTGAAGAACCACCATGACAACATCGGCTTGTACGGTGACAAACCGGACCAGGAGTTTATCGAGAAGGTCGCCAAGCACGGAATTACGACCCCTTTGACGATCCTGCCCGACAACACTGTTGTCTGCGGTCACCGTCGTCGTCAGGCCGCGATGATCAACAAAATGAAGACGGTCCCGGTATTCGTCCGCCATGATCTCTCCGATCCGTTGGACATCCAAGAGCTTCTTGTGCTGGACAACGCGCAGCGGGTGAAGACAACCGAGCAGAAAGCTCGGGAGTATAAGTTGCTCAAAGAGATCGAAGCGGAACGGGCCAAAGGGCGTCAGTCTCATGGAGAAACCGCCCCCGGCAAACGCTTAGGGGAAAATTCCCCTAAGCGTTCAAAGGGCAAAAAAACAGGGAAAAAAGGTAAATCCTCAGATGCAGCCGCTGAAAAAGTCGGCATGTCGAGCAAGACGGCCGAAAAGGCAGCAAAGGTCGTGGACGCGATCGACGAAGCCGAAGCGGCGGGTGACACCGAGAAGGCTGACCAACTGCGTGGAACATTGAACAAGAACGTTTCAGCCGCACATCGTGAAGCTCAACAGGAACCAGGACGGGAAGAGATTCCGGAAGATGACCTGGCGGTTCTGATTCCCAACTGGGCGAAGGGTTTTGACCGGCTGTCTCGTGAATTCACGAAGTTGCTCAAAGAGGCGGAATATCTGGGCAAGTCTGAAGGGGGCGAGCATCTCGACTCGAATCGGATTCAAGAACTGACAGCAAAAGTTAAAAGCTGCCAAGCCGTCATCAAGGCATGCAAACCGGCTGCCGTCTGTCCCTACTGCGAAGCCGACATTCGCAAGGTTGCGAAATGCGATCCCTGCCGTGGGGCAGGATATGTCACGAAGGTCATCGCCGAAGCTGCTCCCCGGAAATAAAGACCAGAACCAATGCAACTTTCACTCTTAGACAATCCGATCGAGAAGGGATTTGAGTCTCTGTATCGACCGCGCGACTACCAGCATCGGGCGATCCGGAAATTCTACAGCCTGATCGATGGCGGTAGTCCGGGCGCAATCGTGCGGATGCCGACTGGTTCCGGCAAGACCTTCTTGGGGACGTGGATTGCGGATGAGTGGACGCGGCGCGGAAGCGATCACTTTGTGATGATCTTAGCCCATGAACGGCAGCTGGTCTCACAGTTTGCCGAAGAAGTCGAAGATCTTCTCGGAGAAAGCCCAGGACTCGAGATGTCGACCGATGGCCGTGTGGACTTTGGACCGCGAGCACCGCAGATCATCGTCGCATCGCGGGCAACGCTCGGGTTGGACCGAAAAGGTCGGTCGAGACTGTACAAATTCAATCCAAACCTGAATTGGCTGGTCATCTTCGACGAAGCTCATCGTTACAAGTACGGGATGACGAGCACGCAACACATCGTCGATCACTTCGAGCAAAACCCAAACAGCAAGCGACTCGGTCTGACGGCCACCCCAGAACGTGGAGACGGTGTCTCACTGGAGCGACTATTCCCGGACGTCGCTCTGGACTATCGATATTTTGAAATCAGTGGCGGTCCGTGTGCTGTGAATGACGGCTGGGCGGTGGAGTACGACCAACGCTTCGTTCATGTGCATGGCGTGGACTTCAAGAAGCTCAACGAAGTTGCCGGTGATTTTGACAAGGATGAATTAGAAGCCGTCCTCAGTGAGCGTGAGACGTTACTGTCGATGGTCAAGCCGACGATCGATCTGGTTGAAGATCGACAGACGATCATCTTCAACCCGACCGTAAACATGGCCAAATGGGTCGCTCACACTCTCAATGAGTTTGTTCCCGGTGGGGCACAGAGTTTAGACGGCAGCTGCCCGGACGATCAGCGTCGGGACGTCTTTCGCCGGCATCAACGTGGTGAGTTTCAATTCCTGTCGGTCTGCGGACTTTGCCGAGAAGGTTACAACGACCCCAACATCGGTGCGGTGGCTGTGTTCAGGCCGACGAAGTCACGTTCATTGGCAGAACAAATGAAAGGCCGCGGCTGTCGTCCGCTGCGTGGATTGGTTGATGGTTTGGAAACGGCGGAGGAGCGTCGCGCGGCAATCGCAGCATCCGAGAAGCCCAACTGCATGATCGTCGATCTCGTGGGCGTTTCCGGTCTTCCTGCTGTGGCAACGACGGCACACCTTTTAGCGACTGGCAAGCCCGATGCCGTGATCGACCGTGCCAACAAGAACGCGATGGAAGCGGACGGGACCGTTGACATGGCCGAGGAAATCACCAAAGCAGAAAAGCAGATTGCCGATGAGGAAGCGGCCAAAGCCCGGCGCGAACGTGAAGAGCGGGAAGCGGCGGAGCTTCGTGAAGCAGAGAGGCGAGCCAAGCTCAAAGCTGAAGTTTCCTACAGTTCCGAGCGCGTCTCGATAGGGCGACCTGTTGGATCACAAACGGCGGTAACGCGATCACCAGCTGCACTCGCAACTGAGAGGCAGATTGCAGCACTGGTGAGAATGGGCGTACCTCGTGAAACGTCGGAGGGCTATTCCAAGCGGCAAGCGTCAGCCGTGATTGCTTCGATGCGAAAGCAAAAGTCCAGGCAGCAATTCACCGGGCAAGCAACCGAGCGTCAGCGACACGTTTTGGAAAAGCATGGCTATCGAGCCGACGTCAGCGCAGCGGAAGCGGCACGGATCATTGTCGAAGAAATCAACCCCAAACTACAGGCGGTGAGGTAACGGATGGCGAGTTTCAACAAGGTAATCATTGCAGGTCATCTCACGCGAGATCCGGACGTCCGCTACCTTCCCAACGGGACAGCGGTTTGCGATTTCTCAGTGGCCGTCAACCGCAAGTGGTATGACCAGCAGTCCAACACCACGAAAGAGGAAGTCTCATTTGTTGATCTGACCGTATTCGGGAAACAGGCCGAGAACCTCCAGCAGTATCAGTCCAAAGGCGGCAACGTTCTGGTTGAAGGTCGTTTGAAACAGGAAACCTGGAACGACAAACAAACCGGACAAGCAAGGAGCAAGCTCAAGGTGATCGCGGAAGGCGTGACTTACCTTGGGTCGAAAAGCAACAACTCGGGTGGCGGTGGTCAGTCGTCACAGTCGGGAGGGAACTACGGCAGCGACGGTCATGGAGGTGGAGAGAATCCTTCGGCTGGTCCGGATCAAGACGTTCCCTTTTAGGTTTCAGAATGACTACTGGTCATCCAGCAATCAGAGGAGAGAAATGCGAATGGTAGAGAGAACAATTGCCAACGCAACAATCAGTTCAACGAAACTCGGATTCGATAGAGGCGTGTTTCTTTGTGCGTGGCTACATCTGAACTATGGAGGAAGTGGTCAGGGTTTCGGCGGATTCGTTCTTGATAACTCATCAAAGCCAATCGGCGAGAACTACGCTGGTAGATACTTGACGCAACTCCTGGAAACAGTCGGTGTCGAGAAGTGGGAGGATCTTGAAGGCAAGCACGTGCGAGCGGAATTCGACAACAGCAGAGTCTATCGAATAGGTCACATCATCAAGGACAAATGGTTTGACCCTGAAGAACTCAACAAGGCTGCGAAGACGTAATGACAACTAGACAACCTGCGTTCGGGGTTTGAAATGAACGACGATGACTTACTGAAGTGCGAGCGTTGCGGGTCCACCGAGGAGACTAGGATGGTCAAGCCGCGCAAGTCGTGGGGAGCAGCCGGGC
>Ga0209578_10000999_pt1 | contig 28324 bp, 26 predicted proteins | sample tdAd472_FD_187127 | JGI IMG/M metagenome (GOLD analysis project Ga0209578, IMG submission 187127) | Marine sediment microbial communities from the Atlantic coast under amendment with organic carbon and nitrate - tdAd47.2 (SPAdes)... | ecosystem: Environmental > Aquatic > Marine > Coastal >...
GCCGCGTCCCTCGGGCGTCTCGGCCACCTCAACCCGTGCCCCCGCATCGATTTCGGCTTGCAAAACGGACGGGTCCTCTCGGCTCCACTCACCTTCCATTGGAGCGGTCGAGTAAATCCCGACTGAATGCTTGGTGATGAACCAACCATTCGCCGTGCAAAGACCGGACGAGCCGGGCTTGGCGCGCACTTTTTCCATCATCGTTGCGATCGAATGCGTAGCGTAATTATTGCCAGGGCCGCCGAAGTATGGAAGCCCGCCTGTAACCGTGAGCCCGCGCGGGTCGTCTACCCCTAGACCGATCTCGTTGCACCCGATTTCCACGGCCGACGGGAAACAAGAATAGAGATCGATAAAGTCGAGATCATCCGTGGTGATATTCGCCATGGCGCTGGCGCGGTTCCAACAACCCCGGATCGCGGGAGAGCGCGCCAGATCGGGCCGTTCGGTGACATTCCAGATGTCCTTGGCATCAGCACAGCCATGAAGATAGACCCAGCGGTCCTCGGGGATGCCAAGCTCGCGCGCTTTGCCCACGCTTGTCATGACGAGCGAGGCCGACATATCCACCCGCATGATTGAGTTCATATACTTCGTATACGGAAAGCCCACCATGCGGTTGTTGTCTGTCTCGGTGGCAATTTCCTCGGCGCTGCGTTCCACGGGAAACCAGGCGTGAGGGTTTTGCGCAGCAACCCGGCTAAAAGGGCTCATAAGCCGCCCGATTGCTGCTTGGTGATCGGCGACGCTCTCGCCTTTAGCATAGCGGATCGCCTGTTCGATCAGCGCATAGGTGTTCGCAGGGCGGCCCATTTCGTGAGCGGCCTCGACGGGGCTTGATCCAGGTTGTGTGTCCCCCCAAAGCTCCGCCGGCGGATCGTCATGGACCTTCCACGCGGACATGTCAGCCTCGGCGCGATACAGCTCCCAAAAGTTATGGAGAAATTCGGCGCCCGAGATAACGGCGAGCCCCGCCTTACCTCGCGCAATCTCTTCGGCCAGCCGGTTCACAACCATTTGCGGGGTGTTGCCGCCGACGAGGGTGTAGATCTCGCGGCCGCCTTCGGCCTCCAATGCGCGCGCAAGGGCCCGCGGCGGATTGGCGGGCTTGGGCAGGTTCATGGCCTCAAAGAACGCTTCTTCGATGGTGGAGCTGACCACCGCCACCGTATCGATCGCGCCGGTTGCTGCCTCCGCCGCGCCTGTGTCAGTGAGCGCAAGCCGAGCGGTCGTCTCGAGCATCTGAACCCAAGTGGGCATCTGGCCCGGTGGGACCTTCCAGGTTTTCTGACCGCAGCCCACCAGGATAGGCGTTGAGGGGTGAACCACTGAGGCGTCTCCGTTCAAAGCAATCGTGTCGCCTCTTTTTAGAGGTGGCTTTGCCAAGTGCAAGACTGCCCACGGGGAAGGCGCTGTGAGCCGGCCAGCATGCCCAATAAATGGGCACGCTGCCTCGGCATTAGGCGGGCCTCCAACCGCCGTCCAAATTTCCTGGGGAAAACCGGTGGAAAACTCCTGATTTTTGCTGCGCTCGGACCTGGCACGGCCTATGCGTTAGGGATGCCAAGTGGGCGCCCTCGCGCTCGCCCCGTTTCAGTGAATTCGAGGCCCGGATGAAAAAGATCGAAGCGATCATCAAGCCCTTCAAGCTCGATGAGGTGAAGGAGGCATTGCAGGAGATCGGCCTGCAAGGCATCACCGTGACCGAGGCCAAGGGCTTTGGCCGCCAGAAAGGCCATACCGAGCTCTACCGCGGCGCAGAATACGTGGTCGACTTCCTGCCCAAGGTAAAACTCGAAGTGGTTTTGCCCGAGGCTCAGGTTGAAGCCGCCCTCGAAGCCATTCAGAACGCCGCCCGCACCGGAAAGATCGGTGATGGGAAGATTTTTGTTACAGCCGTTGAGCAAGTCATCCGCATACGGACGGGGGAAACCGACGAATCCGCAATTTAAAGAGCGGCCCGCCTTGCTTTTTGTCACAACCAGTCAGCCGGAAGAAGGAATGCCATGCCTGACGATATTCTGAGAACAATCAAAGACGAGAACATCAAATTCGTGGACCTGCGCTTTACCGACGCGCGCGGGAAGATGCAGCACGTCACCTTCGACGCCAAAATGTGCGACGCGGACTTCTTCGAAGAAGGCACCATGTTTGACGGATCAAGCATCGCGGGTTGGAAATCGATCAACGAAAGCGACATGACGCTGATGCCCGATGCGGCGACGGCAATTGTCGACCCTTTCTTCGCCCATCCGACATTGGCTGTCTTCTGCGACGTGCTGGAGCCTTCAACCGGCGAGCCTTACACACGCGACCCGCGCTCGACCGCAAAGCGCGCGCTGACATATATGGCGCAAGCGGGCATTGGCGATACGGCCTACTTCGGACCGGAAGCTGAGTTCTTTATCTTCGACGATGTGCGCTTTTCGGTGGACCAAAACTCCATGGGCTTTGCCATCGATTCCACCGAAGGCCCTTATAATACGGCAACCGAATATGAGATGGGCAACCTCGCTCATCGGCCGGGGCCCAAGGGCGGTTATTTTCCCGTGCCGCCGGTCGATAGCGGCCAGGACATTCGCTCGGAAATGTTGAGCGTGATGGATCAGCTCGGCCTCGAGCCTGAAAAGCATCACCACGAAGTGGCGCCGTCTCAACATGAATTGGGAATGAAATTCTCAACGCTGGTGACCATGGCCGACCGGATGCAGCTCTACAAATATATCGTGCATCAGGTGGCCCACGCCTATGGCAAAACCGCGACCTTCATGCCCAAGCCCGTTTTTGAAGATAACGGCTCGGGCATGCACACCCACCAATCAATCTGGAAGGATGGCGAGCCGCTTTTCGCGGGTAGTGGGTATGCGGATCTTTCCGATACCGCGCTTTATTATATTGGCGGCATCATCAAACACGCCAAGGCGCTCAACGCCTTCACCAATGCATCGACCAACAGCTACAAACGCCTGGTGCCAGGCTATGAGGCGCCGGTGCTGCTGGCGTATTCCTCGCGCAATCGGTCAGCCAGCTGCCGCATCCCGCACGCGCCTTCGCCCAAGGGTAAGCGCGTCGAGGTGCGCTTCCCTGATCCAACGGCGAACCCGTACTTCGCATTCTCAGCGATGTTGATGGCAGGGCTTGATGGTATTGAGAACAAGATCCATCCAGGGGACCCCATGGACAAGGATCTTTATTCGTTGCCGCCGGAAGAATTAAAAGACGTGCCGACAGTTTGCTCAAGCTTGCGCGAAGCGCTCGAGTTTCTCGATCGCGACCGCAGCTTCCTTACCAAAGGCGATGTCTTCTCCGACGATCTCATCGACGGTTACATCGAACTGAAGGAAGAAGAAGTGAAGCGCTTCGAAGTAACGCCCCATCCCGTTGAGTTCGAGCTTTACTATAGCGTCTAAATCTTTCGCGCATTGATGCGCCGAATGGGCTGGAATCCCTGAGGTTCCGACCTCTATTTGTCGTGAAATTGCTACACCCTGCTTCCTTGCTTGCGGCAATTGAATTTCATATCCTCATTGAAACGTGCATACTTCGTTTCCGGGGGGATCTGATGAATTTGAAATCTGTATTGGTAACCGGCGCTGCGGCCTGCGCGCTTCTGACTGCTGGCGTGGCACAGGCGGACAACTACTACCTGTCGGTGTTTGGCGGCTGGTCCTCACCCGACAACGAGGCATCCGTTTCCTCTTTTACCCGGCGCACGGCCTATGTGAACTTGGGCATACGACAAAATTATTGGACAAACATATCCCCTGTTTTCGGCACCAACAGCGGCGCCTTTTCCAGCGCCATTCACGCCTTCCCCAATCCCTTCGTTGGGTACTACGCTACTGTTACAAATTCTATCATTGGAACGACACAGATCAGCGCTCTGACCGACGAGTTTGACAGTGGGTTTGTTGTTGGCGCGGCCCTCGGTATGGACTTTCAGGATGGCTGGCGCGCAGAGCTAGAAGCCACATATCGTTCGTTCGAGATTGGCCAATCCGTAACCCTCGCAGTGCCGCAAGGATATTATTCAAAAAGTATTTTTGACCAACGCATCACCGGAAACCTGTACTTCTATCTCGACGATTCTTTGGCCACTTTGACGGGCAGCGGCTCATATACCAGCGGCAACCCCTTCACGCGAACCGGCACAGTTACCTGGACGCTATATACAACCGGCGTGACCGTGCCTGCCCACACGGACGGCGATATTACGTCCTTCTCGCTCATGGCAAATCTTTGGTACGACTACCAACTGGGGAACAGTCCCTTTGCTCTCACCCTCGGCGTCGGCGCCGGTGCGGCAAAGCTGGACGTAGACTACACCGCACGATTTACTTTTCCTTCAAACACCCAACCGTTCACCACATTTGCTGGCTCGACGCTTACTCTGCAATCTGAAGCAGACGACTGGGTCTTTGCCTGGCAGTTGGGCGCGGGACTTGGCTATGAGATCGGTAATGGGATGATGCTTTCCGCGCAATACAGATATTTCTCCACCGGTGATTTGGACGCAGGTGGACAAGACCTGAGCATCGATGCCCACGAAGGCCTGATCGCGCTCAATATTCCGTTCGGAAACTGATCAAAATTGGTCCGTAACCGGTCTTATCTAAGTGCATCCTAATATTCGTTGTACGAGTTGGGTATTGGCGGTAGTTTAGCCGCCGTTCGAGGGGCGTACCACCTCACATTGTAACCGAAGGTAAATGGGGAGGAATTCATGCATCTCAAAACTCTTAAAGTCGTAGCGGGCGCTGCGTTGATGAGCGGCGCGTTCAGTGTGTCCGCATTCGCTCAGGATACAGATGAAATGATCGCCAGCGCGATGTCGGCGGGGCCATCATCGATCGCGGAGGACGCAACAGTCACTGATCTTGCGGGAAACGTGGTACGCGAAGGCACCAACGGCTGGACCTGCATTCCGGACGATCCGAATGCGGACGGCACAAACCCTTGGTGCTTCGACGCGCCGTGGGGCGAATTGCGCGCTTCACTCGGCGGGGGCCGCGAGCCCAATATCACGAGCATCGGAATTGCGTATATGCTCGCGGGGGACGCACCGGTATCGAACCTCAATCCAGCCGACACCGAACCCACCGCTGATAATCAGTGGCTCAACCCGATTGGCGCTCACATGATGCTGGTGGCACCCGGTGACGACCCCTGGGCGACGTTTTCAGCAGACCCAAGTAATGGTGGGCCGTGGATCATGTGGCCCGGCACGCCTTATGAGCATCTCATGGTGCCCATCGACGCCATGGGTGATGAGCACATTCATCATATGCCCATGGGCGAGTAATCATCGACAACAGTATCGAGAGAGCCGGGATCACCTCCCGGCTCTTTTCTTTTGGCGGGCGCTCATGTTTTATGCGGCGCTATGAGTGAAGCAAAATCCATCAAGAAAAGCCCGCACCCCATGACGACCGCGTCCTTCGCCCGCGATCTAAAGCGCCTTGGCGTGCGTGCGGGCGACGTGCTGCTGGTGCATTCGGCTTTTGGAAAGCTGGGATGGGTTGTTGGCGGACCGCAAGCGCTGATCGAAGCTCTGACCCAAGCCGTCGGAGTTGAGGGCACAGTGGTGATGACCGCACAAACCGGCCTCTCCGATCCTGCTGAGTGGGCCAATCCACCCATCCCAAAAGAATGGGTCGCCGAAGTGCGGCGCACATTGCCTGCCTTTGAGCGCGAAAAAACACCGGCGCGCGGCCAAGGTGTGGTGCCGGAATATTTTCGCACTTATCCGGGCGTGAAGCGTTCCGACCATCCGGAGATTTCGTTCTGCGCCTTGGGAAAGCGCGCGCGGGGGCTATTGAGCGGTCACACACTCGAAGCTGATTTCACCGATAAATCGCCCTTGGGCAAGATGGTGCGCGCGAATGCCAAAGTCCTGATGCTTGGCACAAATTACGAGAACTGCACGGCGCTGCACCTTTCTGAGCATCGCAGCAACTCGCGGCCAATCATTCGCCAAGGCTTGCCCATAATCAAAGAGGGGAAGCGCAAATGGATCTGGTATAAAGGCATGGATCACAACAGCACTGATTTCGAAGCCGTCGGCCGCGCGTTTGAGCGCAAACACCCGGGCGATGTCAGCAAAGGAAAAGTGGGCCTCGCACAAACACGCCTCGTGGACATGCCTACGCTTGTGGAATTTGCGACCCAATGGATGACACGGAACCGTACCGCGTCACATTAGTTCCGCCGGGCGACGCGGTTACTCGCGAATGTTCCCGCCTAGATCATCCCATCCAAACCACCTTGTGCCATCCCATCTTTTGATCTGCAAGGCGCCGCGTGTGGTGCGTGAATAGCAGTTTATTACGTTGGCGGCGCGTGAGACGCATTCGGGTGTTGACGTCAGGCGGCCGCCGAGGTTTTGCCATCCGCGCCAGCTGGAACCATCCCACCATCGATGCTGCATATTCTCGCCTTCGATGAAGCGCGCAAAACAATCGATGCGGTTTGGCTCCCAGGACACGCAGTTGGGCGGGGTTGTGATACGGCCGATTAGATCTTCCCACCCGCCCCAGCGTGATCCATTCCACCATTTGTGCTGCAGACTGCTATCGGCGCCGCGGACAAAGCAATCGATCCGGTTTGGCCCCCAGGATGTGCAACTTGGCGCGGACCGCAAAGCATGACCACCAAGGCTTTCCCAGCCATACCAATTACCCGCACTCAGCCAGCGATGATGCATGGCGCCGTCTGTGCCGATAACAAAGCAATCAACCCGGCCCTCACCCCAGCTTACGCATTCTGGTTTTGATCGAAGCACACCGCCCAGGCTTTGCCACGCGGTCCAACTTCCAGAGCGCAAGCCTCGGTGCCACAAAGCGTTGTCTGTGCCGCGCGCCAAACAATCAATCCGGTTTGGGCCGGATACAACGCATTCAGGGGGTGTGGTAATCTGCCCGCCCAAATTTTCCCACGACCCCAACGATCCGTCATAACGCATGTGGCGCAATGAATTATCCGTACTCCGAACAAAACAGTCGATGGTGCTGCCGTCCATTGTGACGCAATCCGGTGGCGAGGTCAGACTGCCACTCAGACTTTGCCAACTCGCGAACCTCCGATCATAGTGCCAAAGCGCGCCATCCTCGCCAGCCGCAAAACAATTCGGCGCCCTATCCGCATGAGTTGTGCAGCTGATCAATTCCGGTGTGATGAGATTGGCAAGTGCGTCCGGCGCTTCGATGACCCCCGCTTCCCTAGTTATTCGGGGCGGTTGAAACGTAATTCCTGGTTCGGTCGGCTCGGTTTCGCTCAGGTCCGTTGGCCCAAGGTCGATCACGGGCGGCCCACCACTCCCGCCTCCGCCTCCGACCAAACGCACCGACGAAACTCTGTCGTTTAGATTGAACACTCCCAATCGCGGTTGGTCCTCAGTGATTATTTGGCAACGGCCACCATGATCGGGATCTTCGCAAAGCTCCCAAACGCCAGCGCCCACGCGCGCGCTCGAGGCTTCGTTGTTAAATCCTATGGTGCCAAGTCCTGGCACGCTTTCGGTCAGCGTCCGGCTGGCGCCGCTGTAACTACCGTCGCGATAAAGCGTGATCGATTGTGCAGCGACTTGCGTTGACGCAAAAACGGTCAGCGCAATCAAAGAACCAAAGAGATATGAAATTCCGCGCATCGGGTCCTCCCCAAAATGGCTTAGCCCCGCCAAAGGCCCAGTGGCGGATCATAAAGAAGATTGGGCTTTGCCCAAACGTAGATGGGGTTCGGCAATCACAAACCAGAGACTTCGATTGCCGCAATGCACCAAGAACTAGAGCCTAGAAGATCGCTTGAAACGCAATCATCACCGCAAGGGCTACGATCCAAAAGCCTGAGTCAATCGCCGCGATGGCAACGGGCTTTTTCGCAAACATGTTGTTCGACGCTAAAAGCACAGCGAACGCCAACGTCGCCAATATCACCGTAAAGAGCGCGCTCGAAACAGCAGTGACGCCAACAAACCAACTCATAAGAAACAACCCGATGAAATTCACTCCCATCGCGGCAAAGGGCATTTTCGCCTCGGCATTCATATCGATGCCGTGAGCTTCGGCCCATTTTTTTCCAAACAGGAATGAATACCAAACCCATCCCACCAAGAACGACACGACCGCACCCAGCACGACCGCAATCCAAACAACGCCAGTCATCAACTCAGCCATTAGTGATTCCTCCGCTTTTGTAAGCGCAGAGTAATCTCAGGTTGCTGAAATGCAAAGCTATTCGGAATAAGCGAAGGCTAGCGCACCATCGCCTTGGCCTTGTCGTTTTCGATCTTGTCGTAGCGGCGGAAGGTCTGCCCCATGGTCATGGAAAAGTCAGGTTCCAATCCGTCGGCCATGCGGTAGAGCTGCTCATAGTACCAACTCTGCGTGCCAAACCCGTTGATCACTTTGATGAATTTGAAGGGAGAGTTGGGACCGAGCAGGCCGGGCCCGAGGCGCAGTGTTTTCTCAATGGCTTCGGCACGATCGATGGTGCTGTCCATGATCTTTTTGGGAAAATCCGGGTCCCAACAAAGCGGTCGTCCAAGACCGATCATGTCTACCGCGCCGCCCGCCAGCGCTTCGTTCATGGCATCCCGGCTGCGAAAGCCGCCCGTCACCATCACCGGCATGCGCGCGACTTGATTTACCGCGGCAGCGTAATTGAAAAAGTAGGCTTCGCGCGCGCGCGTGCTTTCCGCAACTTTTTCCTCAAAAGCAGGTTCCATGCCTTCGAGGCCGAGAAGCCTTGGTTGTTCGTATGTGCCGCCCGAAATTTCAAGAAGATCAAGCCCTTCTTGGTTGAGAAGCTCCACCACGCCCAGGCAGTCTTCAAAAGAAAAGCCGCCTTTTTGGAAGTCGGCAGAATTCAATTTAACGGCAACCGCAAAGTCCGGCCCCACGCGCGCGCGGACCGCACGGATGGTTTCCAACAAAAATCTCGCGCGGTTGGCGAGGCTGCCGCCCCATTCGTCTTCGCGAACGTTGACACGGGGGGAAAGAAATTCTGACAGCAAATATCCGTGAGCGGAATGAATTTGCACGCCCGTAAATCCTGTTTGCTGCGCGACGCTCGCCGTATGTGCAAAGCGCGCGATCACATCGCGGATCTCATCGCCTGATAATGCGCGCGGCTTACCGAACCGCCCGCCCGGCAGTGCCAGCTGAATGTCAGAGGGGCCAACAGGCTCCGTGGCGATATTCTTGGGCGTCTGACGGCCCGCGTGACTGATCTGCATCCAAAGGTGCGTGCCGCCCGACGTTCCGGCCTCGGCCCAGGCAGCCAGCGCATCAAGACGTGCATTGTCCTGATCACCGTCGATGGCCACGTTCCCCGCGCGCTCAAGATACCGCCGGTCCACCTGCACGTTTCCAGTGAGCAATAGCCCGACGCCACCATCGACCCAGCGGCAATAAAGGGTCACATGTCGGCCCGTCGCCTTGTTTTCCTCGTCAGCAATCCCTTCTGTCATTGCCGCCTTGCAAAGCCGGTTCTTAATTGTGCCCCCACAAGGAAGGCTGAATGGATCGGAAATCGTGGTCATTGTGGCCCCGTTTGGCTTGCGAGATGGGTTATGCTGGCACCTTGATTCGGTTGACGCCGCTGTTCATCCCATACCTATCAACGTTGACCTAAAGGGAGGCAACCCCCGCGTATGGCCAAGAAACCCAGTAAAAAGGCCACCAAGAAAACCGCCAAGACGGCGCGGCGAAAAACTGCGCCCAAGGAAGACGACCTCTTTTCCTCGGCGCCCAAAGCGCGAGGGGGCAAAGGCGACGGCAAGGCGAGCTATACCGCAAAGGACATCGAGGTCCTTGAAGGGCTTGAGCCGGTGCGCCGCCGCCCGGGCATGTATGTGGGCGGCACGGACGAGCGCGCGCTTCATCACATTTTTGCCGAGGTGCTCGACAACGCCATGGACGAAGCGGTGTCGGGCCATGCCAACCGCATCGATGTGGAGCTGGACAAAGACGGCGTGTTGCACGTCGCGGACAATGGGCGCGGCATCCCCATCGACCCTCACCCCAAGTACAAAACCAAGTCGGCGCTGGAAGTCATTCTCACAACGCTTCATGCGGGCGGCAAGTTTGGTGGCAAGTCCTATGAAACCGCCGGCGGGCTTCACGGCGTGGGCGTTTCGGTGACCAACGCTCTCTCGGAATTTTTGGAAGTAGAAGTCATTCGCGACCGACAGCTCTATACCCAGCGCTATGAGCGGGGAAAGCCAAAAGGGAAACTGAAGAAGGCGGGCAAAGCCCCTAACCGTCGCGGCACAAAAATCAGCTTCCGCGCCGACCCTGAAATATTTGGCAAAAAATCCGCGTTCGATCCCAAACGGCTCTACCGCATGTCGCGATCCAAAGCCTATTTGTTCGCGGGCGTTAAAATCAATTGGAAGTGCGCGCCTTCGCTCATCCGTGATCAGGACAAAACACCGGTAGAGGAAACTCTCCACTTCCCCAATGGCTTAGCCGATTTTCTTGAAGCATCGGTTGGGGCACATACGCTCGTCACGCCCATGCCTTTTACCGGCACGGTGCAAAAGGATGACGGCTCTGCGGGCCGTGTGGAATGGGCGCTCACCTGGATTGGCGACGGCGACAGCTTCGTTCATTCCTATTGCAACACGGTGCCGACCCCCGATGGCGGCACCCACGAAGCAGGGCTGCGCGCGGCCCTTACAAAAGGGCTTCGGGCCTATGGCGAGCTTAAGGGCGTGAAGAAAGCTGCGAACATCACCGCCGACGATGTGACCAGCACGTGCGGCGCGCTTTTGTCGGTCTTCATTCGCGAGCCTGAATTTCAAGGTCAGACCAAGGACCGGCTCGCCAATGCTGAGGCGCAGCGGCTTGTAGAAAATGCCGTGCGCGATCACTTTGAACATTGGCTCACAGGCGATCCCAAGAACGCTGACAAGCTTCTTTCCTGGACCATCGAGCGCTCCGATGAACGCGCGCGGCGCAAACAAGAAAAAGAAGTCGCGCGCCAGGCGGCAACGCGCAAGCTGCGCCTTCCGGGCAAGCTTGCGGACTGCACTCAAAAGGACCGCGAAGGCACTGAAATATTCATGGTCGAAGGGGATTCGGCGGGCGGGTCAGCCAAGCAAGCGCGACATCGCGCGACGCAAGCGATCCTTCCACTGCGCGGCAAGATCCTAAACGTGGCGAACGCGACGACCGCGAAACTGCACCAAAACCAAGAACTCTCCGATCTTATTCAAGCGCTCGGCGTGGGGCTTAGAGAAAACTACCGTGAGGAAGATCTACGGTATGAGAAGGTCATCATCATGACCGACGCGGATGTGGACGGTGCGCATATCGCCTCGCTGTTGATGACATTCTTTTATCGCGAGCTGCCGAACCTAATTCGCGACGGGCATTTGTATCTCGCACTGCCGCCGCTTTATCGGCTTCACCACGGAGGTAAGACCCATTACGCGCGCAACGAGGCGCACCGGGATGAGCTTCTGAAATCAGAGTTTAAGAAAAACGCGAAGGTAGAGATCAGCCGCTTTAAGGGCCTTGGGGAAATGATGCCGCGACAGCTCAAGGAAACCACCATGGACCCCAGCAAGCGCACGTTGTTGCGGGTGGAGATACCCGACGATGCCGAAGGCGAAACCTCAGATATGGTGGAAAGCCTGATGGGTAAAAAGGCCGAACTTCGCTACCGCTTCATTCAGGAAAACGCCGAGTTCGTAGAGGCCGCGGCGCTTTAAGCCGGCCTACTCCTCCACCTCATCTTCATCGCCAAAATCTGGCCGTTCGGGATAATTGACCGAGCCTGGTCCGGTCTGGATCGCGGGACGTGGGCCATCACGGCTGCAGGTGATGGCGGCAAAGCTGTCACAGGTATGGCCAAGATTGGAGCGGCAGGTGGCGCCGTCGCCTATGCGCTGTGTGTCTTGCACGTCACGCTCGCCCACATATGTTTCGATCTGGGTGAAGCCTTCCTGTTGGCACCAGGCAAAGGCCGTCGCCACGCCACAATCCACACCCGGATAGCGGCAGTAATCCAGTCGAAACCGCTCCTGCATGGGGTTCTCGAATGTGGCGGTTTCGGCCAAGGCAGGCCATGCCGTCAGCAGGGCCAAAACCAGCAGAATTAGGTGCTTTTTCATAGGCATATCTTAGGGCCGAGAAGCTGAACCGCCAATGAAGCGGAAATACGGCGGTTAACGCCTTGATTGACTTTCCGCGAACGATCCCTATGTTCCGCGCCATCTGAATGAGCCCGTCGCGATGGGCGCGGCGGCAGGGGGCATGGCACCCCGCTTTTTGGGCAAGGCATCCAAAGGGCGGCGCGGTGCAACTTCGAAGCCGGATACGCTGGCACGCCGAAGCAAATGCTCTTCCTTGCACATAACGCCGTAACAACAAGAGACCACATGACATTTGAAGACCTCGGCCTTGGCGACAAGGTCCTGAAAGCTATAGCGGACGCGGGCTATTCCGCGCCCACACCCATTCAAGAAAAAGCCATACCGCAAGTCCTTATGGGCAAGGACGTACTTGGCATTGCGCAAACGGGAACCGGCAAGACCGCCTCGTTCACGCTGCCGATGATCGAGATCCTTTCCCAAGGCCGCGCCAAGGCCCGCATGCCGCGTACGCTGATCGTGTCGCCCACGCGCGAGCTTGCCGCACAGATCGCCGAGAACTTCGAGATCTATGGCAAGTATCACAAGCTCACCATGGCGCTTCTTATTGGCGGCGTATCGTTTGATGAGCAATTCAAGAAACTCGACCGCGGCGTGGATGTGCTGATCGCAACGCCGGGCCGCCTGCTCGATTGCTTCGAACGCGGCAAGCTACTTTTGTCCGGCATCGAAGTTTTTGTGGTGGACGAAGCCGACCGCATGCTCGACATGGGCTTTATCCCGGATCTTGAGCGCATCTTTGGGCTGTTGCCATTTACACGCCAGACGCTCTTTTTCTCGGCCACCATGCCGCCGCCCATCCAGAAGATTACCGAAGAATATCTTTTCAGCCCGGCACGGGTTGAAGTGGCGCGTCAGGCAACGGCTGCTGAAAGCATCACCCAAGAAGCCATCAAGTGTGACCGCATGGCGAAACGCGAAGTGCTGCGCCGCCTCATAAACGATAATGACATCAAGAACGCCATCATCTTCTGCAATCGTAAGCGCGACGTGGATATCCTCGACCGCTCGCTTCGCAAGCACGGGTTTAATGCCGCCGCGCTTCATGGCGACATGGATCAGGCCAGCCGCACAAAAACGCTTGAGGCCTTTAAGTCTGACAAAATCCGATTGCTGGTGGCATCGGATGTGGCCGCGCGCGGGCTCGATATTCCCGACGTGAGCCACATTTTCAATTTTGATGTTCCCATGCACCCAGAAGATTACGTGCATCGCATTGGCCGTACGGGTCGCGCGGGCAAAACCGGACATGCCTTTACAATCGTCAGCCCGGATGATCGGAAATACCTCAAAGGCGTAGAGGAACTTCTCGGGCGCAAGATCGATTTGGTGGATATGGACGGCATTGCCCCAACCACCGAAGACAAGGGCGACGAAGAAGAAAAACCTCGGGAACGATCTTCACGTGGAGAACGCGGTGGTCGGCGCGGGGGCCGTGGGCGTCGCCGCAAATCAAGCGATGAAGCGCCGAAAGATGCAGCACCTGTCAGCGAAGAAGCCGAGAAGAAAGACACTCAAACGGCTGAAACCAAATCCGATACAGATGGCGAAGAACGCGAGGGGCGTGGTCGTCGCCGTGGTCGCCGGGGCGGACGTGGACGTCGTCGGTCGTCTCAAGAAAGTGCCGAAAATAATACCGAGGCCAAAGCGGAACCAAAGGCCGAAGAAAAACCTCGCAAAGCAGAAAAACCCAAACGGGAAAGCCGGAGCCGAGACGACAAGCCAAAGAAGGCTGAGCAAAAGTCACGCAACAAGCCCGCCAAGGGTCGCGGCGATCGCGGTCGCGACAGAGGCGAACGGGGCGAGCCGGAGAAGGTCAAACCTCGCAAGGATGAGCTTCCGGCATTCCTGTTGCGCGGTGTCGAATAGCCGTCACAATTGAGCCAGATCACTGGCTTAGGTTCCCAAAGTCATGCATCATTCCGGGTGGGGCAACGTCAGGAGATTTGGCATGGGGTTCGGAAAACCATTCATTTGCGCGCTAGCGCTCACACTCGCATCCGCTGCTAGCGCTACCGTGCCGCCGGAGCTGGCAGCGCGACTTGATGGCGATCTCACGCCGTTTGGCGCCGAGCGCGCGGGCAATGCGGATGGGACGATCCCCGAATGGACTGGCGGGCTGCAAACCCCTCCCCCTGGCTACGAGGTCGGGGTGCACCATATCGATCCGTTTGCGGACGAAGCGCCGCTCTTTACGATCACCGCCGCCAATCAAGATCAATATGCCCATCGCCTCTCGGGCGTATCGCGCGCCATGTTCCACGCCTGGCCTGAGACCTATCAGATGAATGTCTATCCCTCGCACCGCACCTGCGCGGTGCCGGACTGGGTCTATGCATCCATTCGCAACAATGCGGTGGTGGGCGAGCTTGAAGGCGATGGCAACGGTGTCTTGGGCGCCATTCATGGCCAACCCTTCCCGGTGGTGGGCAATGGGCTGGAGATGATCTGGAACCACATGCTCAATTACCTGCCGAACAAGATCACGCGGCAGTTCGCGGCCATCATCCCTACGCGCAGCGGTGCCTTTACGCCTTACGTCGCCCAAGACGATGCGATCATCAATTGGACGAACCCTGATTTTAGGGCCGCCGAAGACCTCAATAATATTTCCGCGCTCTACATCCTGCATACCCTGGCGCCAAGCCGCGTCGCCGGCAGCGTCATCCTGGTGCACGAAAGCCTCAACATGCGCAACGGCTCGCGCCAGGCCTGGCAGTATTCCCCCGGCACCCGCCGCGTCCGCCGCGCACCGGATATTGCGTACGATAATCCCGGCACAAATTCCGATGGCATGAGCACCGCCGATAGCTTCGGCGGCTTTAATGGCGCGCCTGACAGGTATGACTGGCGCGTGGTGCGGAAGATGGAAGCCTATATTCCGTACAATAACTATCGCCTCGGCGCGCCGGATCTTGAATACACCGACATCGCGCAAATGCCGCATTTAAACCCCGAATACATTAGGCACGAGCTGCATCGGGTATGGGTGCTCGAAGCAAACCTTCGCCCCGGCACGCGGCACACCTATGCGCGGCGGGTCTTCTATATCGACGAAGACACCACGGGGATTGTGCAGGCAGAAATATATGACAGCCGGGGCGAGCTTTGGCGGCTTCAGGAAGGCTATCCCACGGTCGCGTACGAAGTGCCGGCCTGCGTGGGCGTTGCCGGTATTTCTTATGATCTCAACAATGGGCGGTATCTGATCGGAGGGCTCCTCAACCAGGAAGGCCCGATCAATTTCTTCGCCGATGAGCTCGACGAGAGCCGTTATACGCCCTCATTCATCCGCCGATTAGGGACGCGCTAACCCGTCATTCCTGCGGAAGGAGCATCTGCTCCACCGCGCGAACAAATTCTTCGCGGTCAGCAGAACCATGGATCAGCCCGGCAAGCATCTGTGCGTCCGCGCCCACCGGGTTGTGAACAGGCCCCCCCTCGGTAGCAAGCTTAAACATCAGATCCGAAACTTCGGTCGGGTCTTGCGGATCGCCTTGAGTGACAATGCGCTCAAAATTCTCACGTATCTTGCGTGAGGCATCACGAATTTGGTCATCACCGGTTTCGAGAAAATCGTCGGTGTTTTCGCCGAACGCCGTTGTGCGATAAGCGCCCGGTGCCACCGTGTGCATCCGAATGCCGAGCGGTTTGTACTCAAGATACATCGCCTCGGTGAGCCCTTCGAGCGCCCATTTGGTGGATGAGTAGACCGAGTTTCCCGGCACACCGATCATACCGGCCATGGACGTCACATTGATGACGGACCCAGAGCCCGCTTTGCGCATGTGCGGCACGGTTTCGCGAATAACATTCATTACGCCAAACACATTGGTGGCAAACATGGCATCAATGCTTTCCGGCGTTGCCTGCTCAAAGAAAGCGCGGCCGCCATAGCCAGCATTGTTGATCACACAATCAATCGAACCGAACTTACCGAGCCCCTCCCCCACAGCGTCTTTAATGCTTGCGGGGTCGGTCACGTCGAGTTTGACCACAATTGTGCTAGCGAGATCGGCGAGCTCAGGCGCTTTCTCGGGCGAGCGCAAAGTCGCGATAACATTCCAACCTTCTTTCGAGAACTTCTCGGCGGCCAGTTTGCCGAACCCTGTTGAGCATCCAGTGATAAGAACTGTTTTGGTCATGGTCGTGTCTTCCTGATCTGATTATCGCTTCGCCATGCCGCCGACGAGCTTGCGGTATTTCTCACCATAAGGAGGACGCGCTTGCGCGAGCAAATCCTTCGCCACCTGGCGGTAGACCGTTCGCGCGTGGCTAAATTCGCGGAAGCCTTCGATGCCGTGATAGGCGCCGATGCCCGCTGGGCCCGAGCCGCCAAAGGGCGCATCATGCTGACCCACGTGCGAAACCACATCGTTTATGGTCACGCCACCGGACATGGTGTAGTTCACCACTTTGTCCTGCTCGGCCTTATCATTACCAAAGTAATAGAGACCAAGCGGCCGGTCGTTCGCGTTCACATATGAAATCGCTTCGTCCGTGGATTTTACTGTTTTGACAGGCAAGAGCGGACCGAAGATCTCGTCTTGCATGATCTTCATGTCATCGGTTGGGTTAAGCACAAGCGTCGGCGGTATCTTGTAGGCTTCTTGCTGACCAAAATCTTCGTTCGCGGGATTGATCTCCACAAGCTCAGCGCCCTTGGCCTTCGCATCTTCAAGGTAGCCTTGAAGGCGTTCGTAATGGCGCAGGTTCACAATCGAGGTGTAGTCGGGATTGTCCTTAAGCGTTTTGTACATGGAATGAACGGCCTTGGTCGCGCCGGCCACGAAGTCTTGCTTCTTGTCTTCCGGCACCATGACGTAATCGGGCGAGAGGCAAATTTGCCCGGCGTTGAACGTCTTGCCGAACATGACGCGATTGGCGGTTACTTCTATGTCGGCGCTCTCACCCACAATCACGGGCGATTTGCCGCCAAGCTCCAACGTGACAGGCACAAGATTGTCGCTCGCCGCGCGCATCACGTGGCGGCCAACGGCGGTGGCGCCGGTAAAGACCAAATGATCAAACGCAAGTTTGGAGAATGCTTCGCCCACTTCGGGGCCGCCTTGCACAACCGCGATCACATCTTCATCGAAGGCAGTGCGAAGCATGCGCTCGATCAGCTCCGACGCGTGCGGCGTATATTCCGAAGGCTTAACAATCGCGCGGTTTCCGGCCGCGAGAATGCCCGCAAGTGGATTGAACGTAAGATTGACGGGGAAATTCCAGGGGCTGATCACACCGATGACGCCCTTGGGGAAATATTGCACTTCCGTCTTCGCGCCAAAGAGCCCAAGCAGCGCGGGTTCGGTCTTCCGCTTTGATGGTTTCATCCAGGTGCGCAAATTCTTTTTGACGTGCTTGACGGCGGCAATGGAATCCACAACGTCCGCGTAGAGTGTTTGGTCAGGTGAGCGGTGGCCAAAGTCCTTCGAGATCGCGTTGCAAATCTCATCCTTGTGGTCGACCAAAAGGCCGATCAGACGATCAAGGCGTTCGATGCGCTGATCGTACGAGGGCGGTCCGTCCTTGATGTGCGCTTTGCGCTGCCGGTCGAGCAGCTCGTGCATGCGCGCAATCGCAGCATCAGAATCGCTCGTCATTACGTGTGCTTCAGCCATGGGACGTCCCTCGCCTTCTTTGCCTTTCGGCCCGCGCGGGGGCCGGGAGAGGGAATCTATCAGGTCGCCACGAAAAACAAACCGCCGCAGGCTAAAAAGTGAGTGAGCTTTCCCCTGCGGCAGTGGCGGACCCTTTTGCCGCAACGGCATCTGGACAGGCGTGGGCGCGGGGCTATGCTCCCGCCCAACCAGCAACGCGGGAGGCCCCCATGGAACTTGAGAAGGTCAAACTCAACGTCGAGAACAACATTGCCGTTCTCACGCTAAGCGACCCTGATGTCTTAAATGCTGTCTCGGTTCAAATGATCGACGAGCTAAATGCCGCCATTGACGCCATCGCGGACAATGGCGAGGCGCGCGTATTGGTTCTCACGGGCGAGGGGCGCGGGTTTTGCGCAGGCGCCAATCTCGCGGACCGGGCCAGCGGCGCAACGCATGTAACCACCAAGCAAATGCTTGAGGATTACTACCACCCATTTCTCTTGAAGCTCCGTGGGCTCGATATGCCTTACCTCAGCGCCGTCAACGGCGTCGCGGCGGGGATCGGGATGAGCATCGCGGTCACTGCCGATATCGTGACGGCAGATCGGTCTGCTTACTTCCTGCAAGCCTTTGCGCGCATCGGCCTGGTGCCTGATGGCGGGTCAACTTATTTGCTGCCGCGCCTTATTGGTTGGCGACGCGCGTTTGAACTTTCCATGCTGGCGGAAAAATTGCCTGCCGAAAAAGCTCTTGAATGGGGGCTGATCAATACTGTTACCGACGACGGCAAAGCCTTTGAAGAGACAATGAAGCTCGCCGAACGCCTCGCCAAGGGGCCGACGAAGGCCTACGCCATGGCGCGGGAACTTTTCTGGCAAACCTGGGAGAGTTCTTACGAAGAGCAGCTTCAGGCTGAATGTGACAGGCAAGTTAAAGCGGGCGAGACCGAAGACAGCCGCGAAGGCGTTTTGGCATTTCTTGAAAAACGCCCGGCAAATTTTAAAGGCAAGTAACTACTTGGCTTTGGCGATGGCGGCGTCGATCGCCTTTTGCGCCCAGGTTTTAAGCTCATCGGCATCGTCGTGACAGATCTCGGGTAGAGAATAATACGACGTCATATTGCGCCGCTCGCCTTTTTGCTCAAAAGTAAAAGGCTCGAGACCCTGCTCAATAAACGAGGGCCGGTCATCTTCAAGCGTCTTGAGGTAAATCACTTCGTCCGCCACAAGCGCGAACATGAGACGGCCCTTTGGCGTTTCTTTGAAAACGCCCGCGCCGCCGAACATGCGCTTAATCGAGATTGGCCCCACGGGCTCGAATAGCTCTTCGAGATATTCTTTGAATTGCGCGGATAGCGCCATTAGCTACGTGGTTCTTCAGTTTGAAGTTTTGCGGGAACGATGGTCACGCTCTCGCCGCAGCCGCAAGCATCGGTCTGGTTCGGATTGTCGAACACGAACTTCGCCGAGAGTTTTTCCACCTGATAATCCACGGTTGAGCCTAGCAGAAACAGGATCGCGGCGGGATCAATGAAAATCGTCACGCCCTGATCTTCCACCACCTCGTCGTGCTCGCCCTTTTCAGCGACGTAATCCATGGTGTATTCCATGCCCGCGCAGCCCGCGTTCTTAACGCCCACGCGCACGCCAGCGCATGCGCCGTCTGCTTGCTCCATAATGTCGCGCACGCGCGCCGCGGCGGCGTCGGTGAGTGTGACAACTTTGGGTCTTGGTCTTGGTTGGGCGGTCATTGCTTCACCTTAGAACATATTCAGTTCGAGTTTCGCTTCATCGGACATGCGGCTCGGATCCCACGGCGGATCGAAGGTTAGCTCCACTGTCACATCGCGGATGCCGGGCACCGAGCGTACAGCATTTTCCACCCAACCCGGCATTTCGCCCGCAACGGGGCAGCCAGGTGCGGTCAGCGTCATGGTCACGTGAATGTCCATGTCATCGCTCACGTCCACTTTGTAGATAAGGCCGAGCTCGTAAATATCCACCGGAATTTCCGGATCAAACACGGTCTTGATCGCCGCGACGATCTGATCGGTGAGCCGGTCCAGCTCTTCCTGCGTGAAATTGCTTTCTTGCATGTTCACGTGAGCAGCCCTCTTGCCTTGTGCAGCGCCTCGACGAATAGGTCCACCTCGCCGCGCGTATTATACATGGCGAGCGAAGCGCGCGCCGTGGAATGCACATTTAAGTAAGTCATAAGCGGTTCAGCGCAATGCTGGCCCGCGCGTACCGCGATGCCTTGCTGATCCACGATGGTGGCAACGTCATGGGCGTGTGCGCCCTCCATGCCGAATGCGATGATCGATCCTTTGCCGGCCGCCGTGCCAAAAAGGTTGATCCAATTGAGCCCCTGAAGCTGATCCGATGCGTAGCCGAGCAGATCCGCCTCGTGCGCGTGGATCGCATTGCGGCCCAGGCTCTCCACGTAATCAATCGCCGCGCCCAAGCCGATGGCCTCTAAGATCATGGGCGTTCCGGCCTCAAACCGCGCTGGCGGTGCGGCATAGTCGATCTCGTCCATGGTAACGCGCTCGATCATCTCCCCGCCGCCGCGAAAGGGCCGCATGGCTTCAAGATGCTCGCGCTTGCCGTACAGCACGCCGATACCCGTGGGGCCATATAGTTTGTGCCCGGTAAAGACGTAAAAATCGGCGCCGATGTCTTGCACATCCACGGTCGAATGCACCGCGGCCTGGCTTCCGTCGAAAAGCACGGGAATGCCGCGCGCATGGGCAGCCTTCACGATGTCCTTTGCGGGCGTCGCGGTGCCGAGCACATTCGACATATGCGTCACCGCCACCATCTTAGTGCGATCCGACAGCGCGGCCTCGAAGGCGTCCATATCAAAGCCGCCATCCTCGCGCAGGGTGACCCACTTGATTACGGCACCTTTGCGTTCGCGTAAAAAATGCCACGGCACGATGTTTGAGTGATGCTCCATCACCGTGAGCACGATCTCATCGCCCTCGCCCACGCGATCTGCGCCGAATGTTTGTGCCACCAAGTTGATCGCATCGGTGGCGTTGGACGTGAAAATGATTTCCGCAACGTCGCCCGCGTTGATGAACTTCGCTACTTTCGCGCGCGCGCCTTCATACGCCGCTGTGGTTTCGTTCGCCATGGTGTGAAGCCCGCGATGGACGTTCGCGTAGGATTGCTCCATCGCGCCTGACATGGCGTCGATCACCTGGCGCGGTTTTTGTGCCGACGCGGCGCTATCCAAATAGACCAATGGCCGCCCGTTCACCTCCCGAGAGAGAATTGGAAAATCAGCGCGCACATGATCGATGCTAAAACTCATGCGGCGCGCCCCCAGGCCTTCCCATGCGCCGTCAACCACGTGTTGACGTGATCCTGCAAGCACTCGCGGATTTTTTCGTCTTCCACTTCCTCGAGCGCTTCGGCAAGGAAGCTTTGCATCAGAAGGCCCCGCGCGGTCGCTTCATCGATGCCGCGCGCGCGCAAGTAAAAGAGATGGTTCGCATCGAGCTGCCCTGTGGTCGCCCCGTGGGAGCATTTAACATCGTCCGCGTAAATTTCGAGTTCGGGCTTTGCGTCCATTTCCGCCTTGTCGGAGAGCAATAGCGTTTTGTTGAGCATATGCCCGTCAGTCTTCTGCGCGCCTTCGGCCACATAGATCTTACCTTGGAAGACACCGCGGGCATTATCGGCGATAACGCCTTTGAAAACCTCGCGACTTACGCAATGGGGATGGGCGTGATTCACGCGCGTCGTCACATCAGAATGCTGGTTGCCTGAAAGCAGATAGGCGCCGCTCACGTGCGCTTTGGCGTTTGAACCGGTGAATTCGATAAAACTTTCTTGGCGTGATAGCTCCCCGCCACTTGTGAGCACAAACCCGCGATAGTCCGCACTTTCAGAGACGTCCACCAGGTCAGTTGCCAGATGGACGGATTTCGCGCCCGCGTCCTGCAAACGGATATGCGTGAGCTTCGCACCTTTGCCGAGGGCGATCTCGCTAACCTGTTGGAATTGCTGCGCGTCATCGCCACCTCGGTGTGTTTCAATGATTATCGCTTCCGCGCCTTCTCCGAGCTTGATCAGATTACGGATCATCTGACGCCCAGCCCGCCCTTCGTGGCTTAGAAGAATAACGCCCGGCCTTGCACCCGCCTCAACAGTGATAACCGCCCCATCGCGCATGAGCGCCGTGTTGAGCGCCACCATCGGATCGCCAACGGGAGCTTTGCTCTCGCCGAGACCGGCCGTCGCAGCCTCGCCCTCTTTCAGCGCCTCGCCGAGCGGCGTTATGCGAACTCCGTCAGCAAGCTCACCTTTGATGCCCGCAAAGAAACCGTTGCCAAATCGAACTTCCGTCTGCGCCCGCCTGGCAAACGGTTCGCCCAAGTTTCTCAAGGCATCAATTGGCGCGGCGGGCGGTAGCGCCTCATGAAGACGGGTTCGAAGGTCTGTATATTTCCAATCTTCCATGCGCCGGTGCGGCAGGCCCGTCTTCGCAAATGTCGCGCGCGCGTCCTTGCGGCCCGGATAGTCGGGCCCCTCGGTTGCGGCGTCGAGCCAGCTTTGCGTTGCGGCGTCGGCGGTCATGCGGCCTCCCGTATGACGGCGTCGTAACCCTTCGCTTCGAGCTCTATGGCGAGCTCTTTGCCGCCCGAGCGCACGATCTTGCCGTCCGCGAGAATGTGCACATGGTCGGGCACGATATAATCGAGCAAGCGCTGGTAGTGCGTGATCACAAGAAACGAACGGTCGGGTCCGCGCAGCTTGTTCACACCTTCGGCGACAACTTTCAGGGCGTCGATGTCGAGACCGGAATCTGTTTCATCGAGCACCGCAAGCGTAGGCTCAAAGAGGCTCATCTGCAGCACTTCCATGCGCTTCTTTTCACCGCCCGAAAAACCCACATTAAGTGCGCGTTTGAGCATCTCATCCGAAACATTCAGCGCCTTTGCCTTTTCGCGTACCAGGCGCAGAAAATCGGGTGCGCTCACTTGCGCATCGCCGCGCGCCTTTTTCTGGGCGTTAAATGCGGTGCGCAGAAAGGTCATCGTGGTGACACCTGGTATTTCCACGGGATATTGCAGCGCCAGGAAAAAGCCCTTCGCCACGCGTTCTTCCGGATCGAGGTCCGCGATGTTCGCGCCGTCCAGCAGAATACCGCCGCTTGTGATGTCGTAGCCCTCACGGCCCGCAAGCGTATAGGAAAGCGTCGACTTGCCCGAGCCATTTGGCCCCATGATGGCATGCACCTCGCCCTTCCCCATATTGAGGCTGATACCCTTGAGGATTTCTTTGTCGTCAACCGTGACGTGGAGATTGTTGATTGTAAGCATTGTTATCCAACACTTCCTTCAAGTGAGATGCCGACGAGCTTTTGCGCTTCGACGGCGAATTCCATGGGGAGCTGCTGCATCACCTCGCGGGCAAAGCCGTTGACGATCAGCGCCACGGCTTCTTCTTCGCAAATGCCGCGAGCGCGGGCATAAAAGAGTTGATCCTCGGAAATCTTCGACGTGGTGGCTTCGTGTTCCACCGTGGCGGAGGGATTGCGGCTTTCTATATAAGGCACCGTATGGGCGCCGCATTCATCCCCAATCAGCAGCGAGTCGCACTGGGTATAGTTCCGCGCATTCGCGGCTTTGGGATGCATGGACACGAGCCCCCGATAGGTGTTCTGCGCATGACCTGCCGAGATGCCTTTTGAGATAATCCGGCTCGAAGTGTTCTTACCAAGATGGACCATCTTGGTGCCGGTATCGGCTTGCTGATAGTTGTTGGTAATGGCGATGGAATAAAATTCGCCCACGGAGTCATCGCCCTGCAAAATGCACGAGGGGTACTTCCAGGTAATCGCCGAGCCCGTTTCCACTTGTGTCCAGGAAATTTTGGAGCGCTTCCCGCGACATGCGCCGCGCTTGGTCACGAAGTTATAGATGCCGCCCTTGCCGGTCTCATCGCCTGGATACCAATTCTGGACGGTCGAATACTTGATCTCCGCATCATCGAGCGTCACAAGCTCCACCACTGCCGCATGAAGCTGATGCTCAGAGCGCTGCGGCGCGGTGCAACCTTCAAGGTAGGATACGTAAGCACCTTCTTCGGCGATGATCAGCGTGCGCTCAAACTGCCCAGTATCCGCTGCGTTGATGCGGAAATAGGTGGAAAGTTCCATCGGGCAGCGCACGCCCTTGGGGATGTAAACAAATGATCCGTCGGAAAAGACCGCTGAGTTAAGCGTGGCGTAGAAATTGTCCGTAATCGGAACAACTGAGCCCAGGTACTTTTTGACAAGCTCGGGGTGCGTCTGCACCGCCTCGGAGATTGGGCAGAAGATGACGCCCGCTTCCGCCAACTTTTCCTTAAACGTTGTGACCACCGAAACGCTATCGAACACAGCATCCACCGCAACGCCCGCAAGTAGTTTTTGTTCTTGCAGCGGAATACCCAACTTTTCGTAAGTCTTCAAAAGTTCGGGGTCTACATCATCGATGCTATCGAGTTTTTCTTTCTGCTTGGGCGCCGCGTAGTAATATGCATTTTGAAAATCCACCAGCGGGTAATGCACCTTCGCCCAGGTGGGTTCTTCAAGTTGCTGCCAGCGGCGAAACGCCTTGAGCCGCCATTCAAGCAACCATTCGGGTTCATTCTTCTTTGCCGAAATAAAACGCACGGTTTCCTCGGAAAGGCCCTTTGCCGCCTTTTCCGTTTCGATGTCCGTGACGAAGCCGTACTTGTACTTCTCGCCCGCGCGATCCTGGATGCTGTCCTTATTGAGACTTGGAGCATCGCTCATTCAAAAGGCCTCCGTGCCCGTGCACATTTGCGCCACTTGCCCGCGCCACACATCGAGGAACCGGTCAACGTGTTCGGCTTCCGTGCCCCAACCAAAACTCACGCGCAGGGCGCCCATCTTGAGCGCCTCATCCACGCCCATGGCAGCGAGCACGTAGTTGCCGGCGACCTTTCCGCTTGAGCATGCCGAACCTGAGCTCACTTCGATGCCGCCCAAGTCGAGCATCATCAATGCGGTTTCCGCAGAAATACCGGGAACCGCGAAGCACGATGTGTTGGGTAAGCGCTCACTCTTTTCACCAAAAAACGTGGCGTTGCTATTGAGCTCGCGTATTCCTGCTTCCAATCGGTCGCGAACTTCCGCTAAGCCCGCGTAGACAGGCAATTTCTGCAGCGCTATCTCGGCGGCGAGGCCAAATCCGGCAATCCCAGAGACATTCTCCGTGCCGGATCGCCGCCCCAATTCCTGACCGCCCCCGCACATGCGCGGGGCGATGGCGACGCCTTCACGCAGGATGAGCGCGCCCACACCTTGCGGGCCTCCAAACTTATGCGCGGCGAGAGACATCGTATCGGCACCCAGCATCACCGCATCCACGGGCACTTTCCCGGCCGCTTGCACGGCATCGCAATGGACGAGCCCAAGCTCACGGTCGCGCACCATTTGAGCGACCTCGGATACAGGTTGCAGCGCGCCGGTTTCGTTGTTCGCGCGCATGAGGACGACCATGGCCTTCTTGCCAGCGGATTTAAGGTCATCGAAGATTTTTGCTGCGGCTTCCAAATCAATAATGCCGTCGCATGTCACCGGCAATTCGGTTACCGGCAGCGGGCTTTGCGCCGTGGCGCCCCGACTAGCGGGGTGTTCCACCGCGCAAACAACCAGGTCCGTCACGCCATTAGCAGGCGCGACGCCGTTGACGGCAAGGTCGGTTGCTTCCGTGCCACTACCGGTAAAGATCACTTCGGGTGGAAGCGCATTGACGAGAGCCGCCACGTGAGCGCGCGCATCCTCGACGCGCGCGCGGGCCTTACGGCCCCTTCCGTGTACGGACGAAGGGTTGCCGCCTTCCTCCATCACTTCACTCATGAATTGGATCACTTCGGGGCGAACCGGTGCGGTCGCGTTGTAATCAAGATAGATGCGGTTCATTGATGGAACTCTTATTCAGCAGGGTTGGTGGGTTGCTGTTCGGCATCAATGCCGAAGGAATAAACTTTTGCGGTCCCCAGGACGCGGCGATTAATCACGTCATCAAGACTTACAGAACTCAGGAACATATTGATCTGTCGGCCAAGCTCGTCCCACAGATCATGCGTAAGGCAGCGCCCGCCACTCGAGGTGCAGCCATTTGGCGATAAGGGATCGCACCGCGTCGCCTTGATGGGCTCATCCACTGCCAGAATAATGTCGGAAATGCGCGTGTCGCTTGCGGCTTGCGCAAGGCGATAGCCACCGCCCGGCCCGCGCATGGACGTAACGAGCCCCGCACGCCGAAGCTGCGCAAAGAGTTGTTCCAGATAGGAAAGAGAAATCTCTTGGCGTTCGGCAATATCGGAAAGCGTCACGGGCTTTCCGTTCTCGATCCGGGCAAGATCGGCCATGGCCATGACGGCATATCGCCCTCTGGTGCTGAGTTTCACGTCTGCGGCTCCTCTGCTGGGACCCAAAATCGCGGCCGAATTCGGGTTTTGCTAGGCGAGAGGCCCCGGGCCGTGTTAAGAGACGCGGCCTCAAAAGGCTCCGATTCCCGCCATTGAGATGGAGATATATTTCCAGAGCTGAGTAGTCAAGAAATAGCACTGTGGAAGAGCCAAAATTCCGCTATATCCGCAATCATCTTACGGAAATAACAAGCCTCCCAACCCGAAATTACCAAAGCCTCACGGAAAGCCAGCGAATGCCTGAAGTCATCTTTACCGGACCCGCCGGACGCCTCGAAGGACGCTACCAACCGGGAAAGGGTAAGAACCCCCCGATTGCGATCATCCTCCACCCGCACTCGCGCTATGGCGGCAACATGAGCAACCGCCCGGTCTATGACCTGTTTTATGCGTTTCACAAACGCGGCTTCTCGGTGCTGAGGTTTAACTTCCGCGGTGTGGGACGCAGCCAAGGCAGCTTCGATCAAGGTGTCGGGGAATTGTCGGATGCGGCGGCTGCGCTCGACTGGCTTCAATTGACCAATGACAATGCGCCTCAAGCTTGGATCGCGGGCTTTTCATTCGGCGCGTGGATTGGCATGCAGCTGTTGATGCGGCGGCCAGAGATCGATGGGTTCATTTCCATCTCGCCGCCCGCGAATATGTATGACTTCTCATTCCTTGCGCCCTGCCCATCGTCGGGGCTGCTGCTCCACGGCAGCGAGGATTCAGTTGTACCCACCGAAGATGTGGACAAGCTTTCCGAAAAGCTCAAGACGCAAAAAGGCATCACCATCACCCAGGAATGCGTTCCTGGTGCCAATCACTTCTTTGAAGGCATGGAAGACGTGATGGTAGATCACGTGAACAAATACCTCGACAAACGAGACTCCGGCGAGATCGTCTAGCCTTTTGCTTTGTAGAGATTGCCGCCCAGCGTCGGGCCTTTAACGCCCGTCGTTGTGGGCAGGCTGAGCGGCAGTTCACGAACTGACCGTACCGCCAGAAATGCGAAGGCTTCGGCCTCCAAATGATCACCGCGCCAGCCGAGGTCTTCGGCGGTATAGACAATCGCGGGCACTGCGGCGCTGAGCATCATCAAAAGCGTTGGATTATGGCGCCCGCCACCGCAGGCGATCCATGCTATCGGCTCAGACGGGAAGAAGTCACGCGCCTTGGCAACGCTAATTGCGGAGAAGGCCGTCAACGTCGCCGCGCCATCCTCAAGAGTAAGGCCATCGGCCAATTTCATCGTAAAGTCCTGACGGTCAATCGATTTGGGCGGTTGCCACCCGAAGAAGCCGTGGGTCAGCGCTTTGCGCACCCGCTCTTCGTCGACCTTTCCCGCGGCCGCAATCGCGCCGCCTTGATCATGGGTGAGTCCCGCCTTTGCCTGGACCCAATCATCGATGGGGCCGTTGGCGGGCCCTGTGTCGAATGCAATGACAGTTTCCTTGTCAATGTAAGTGACATTGCCGACGCCGCCGAGATTTACCACGACCACCGGCCCTTCCGAGGGCAAGAGACCCATAGGCAGGCTGCGAATAAGCGCCTTGTGATAGAGCGGGGCGAAGGGCGCGCCCTGCCCACCGGCGGCCATATCGGCCTGGCGAAAATCGCTGACAACGTCGATGCCGGTCGCTTTGGCTAGCGCCGCCGGGTCCCCAAGTTGAACCGTCCAAGCCTTTTCCGGCCGGTGAAGCACGGTTTGCCCATGAAAGCCGATGAGGTCCGGCTTGACGCTGGCGAGACTGATGAGGTTCTGAACCACTTCAATGTGCTTCTGCGTCACGATGGTTTCGGCGTCTTTAAGGACCGCTGGGCGCTCCAGATGCTGCTGCCAAAACCGGGCCTCTTGAGCCGCGGTTTTAAGGACAGCGCGTTCCTCCGCGCTATAGCCCATGCCGAAGGTGGTTCCTTGATCCTCAGTGCGCTCACCATCGGTGATGAGGATGGCCGCATCGATGCCATCCATGGAGGTGCCAGACATGAGGCCGAGGGCCGTCATCGGGTCGCTCATTGAAAATCCTTTGGCGTTCTTGCTTCTGGCGGGCGAGGTGCTAAACCATCTCACCTTTTCCACTTGTCGGAAATGTGACGCGAGCGATGGCCAAATACAAATCCGATTT
>Ga0209578_10001000_pt1 | contig 28300 bp, 30 predicted proteins | sample tdAd472_FD_187127 | JGI IMG/M metagenome (GOLD analysis project Ga0209578, IMG submission 187127) | Marine sediment microbial communities from the Atlantic coast under amendment with organic carbon and nitrate - tdAd47.2 (SPAdes)... | ecosystem: Environmental > Aquatic > Marine > Coastal >...
TGTAATCCCCCCATTTTGCGCAGCAGCTATTTGTAGAAAATCATGCTGCTTCTAACAGGCGTCTTGGCGGCACTCCGCCAATCGCCGTGTTGGGGCGTTCGTTATTGTAAAGCCATAACCATTCTGTCGCGAGATGCTGCGCATGATCAACTGATTCGAAGGCGTGCATGTCCAACCACTCATGGCGCACAGTCCGGTTGTATCTTTCGATATACGCATTCTGCGTTGGCTTTCCCGGCTGAATATACATCAAGGTAATCCGGTTCTTGCTCGCCCAGTCGACGAGTGATTGCGCGATATATTCTGGCCCGTTGTCGAGCCGAATAGCGCAGGGCTTGCCGCGCCATTCAATGATTTGCTCAAGGCTGCGGATGACTCGCGCACTTGGGAGTGACAAATCGACTTCAATGCCAAGACCCTCACGGTTGTAATCATCGAGCACATTGAATGTCCGCAGCAGTCGTCCGTCTGCGAGCGAGTCGCTCATAAAATCCATCGACCAAACCTGGTTCACTGCGGTCGGAACGCTCAGTGCATCAGGTCTGTCACGCTTGATTCGCCGCCTGGGCTTGATTCTTAAATTCAGCTCCAACTCTCGATAGATCCTGTAAACCCTCTTGTGGTTCCATCCATAGTGCTTGACGTTGCGCAGATACAAAAAGCACAAACCAAAGCCCCAGCGCTTATGCGTTGCAGTCAGTCTGAGCAGCCAGTCGGCGATCTCAGCGTTCTCCGATGAGAACTTGGGGTCATAGTAGTAGCAAGATTCACTGACGCCCAAGCATTGGCAACCAAACCGGATGCTGATGCCGTGGCGCTGTATTGCAGTCCTCGCCATCTCTTTGCGCAGAGATGGCTTTAGAGCTTTCCCTCGAGGGCCTCCTGCCGGATCTCGGCCTTGAGGCGCTCTTCAGCGTACATCTTCTTGAGCCGCTTGTTCTCTTCTTCAAGCTCTTTGAGACGCTTCATCATTGACGCGTCCATGCCACCGAATTTGGCGCGCCATTTATAGAACAGGCCCTGGCTCATGCCATGCTCACGGCACAAATCGGTGACTGATACGCCTTCCTCATTCTGTTTTATGATCGCCAGTATCTGGCTATCGCTAAATCGTGACTGTCGCATAGAAAACTCCTTCCATTCATTTTAGTGGAATTTTCTACTTATAACCTCTGCGGATTTTTGGGGGGATTACACCAGCCCCAACCTGACAGTCAATGTAAGATCAATTCTAAGTCAGTGACCCGCATTTCACCTCAATGGAGAGCGCTTGGAAGGCTGATTTGTAGTTATTGGTTGGAATTATCTGGTATGCAGCTTAGGGTTCATAATTGGACACTTGCTAACACCTTTACGACCGGAAGCCGGAGCGCAACGCAGGCACTACGGTGCTGGTAGGTAGGCATGAAGTTTATGGCCACGTTAAGTGTCTTGTTGCTCAAGCTCACTAATCAATTTCCTGACTTCCAAGACACCTCTATCGTTTAGCACGAAATCGCCGTCTTCGTTTTCCATCAGGAACTCGTCGTATTCCCATAACACTGCACAACGTTCCCTGATGGAATCTAGATCTCTGTTCTTTATTGGTATGTTTAGAAAGCGGTCCCATCCAGCACCATCTACTTCTCGTAGCCCCATACGCATAAGGAAGTCGATGACTTCTTCCTGGCTCCGCTCCATTCTATTGCCAAGCACCTTTAGGAGAACGATCAGAATGAGAACTGCTATCAATATGTATATAGCGATGCCCATTCAGTATGTACAACTAGCGGCCAAGTATATAAAAAGAAAGTGTGTATCGAAATTTCTCTTCAAAGCGTGGGACATCTTCGGGACCAGGACCTGTCGCCCCCACTACGAGGCTGGTGCATCCGCTTCTTGGCATGTAGCAATACCAACAACAGTCGGAAAATCGAATGTCATCGGCACAGCGGTAGCATGACTAGTAGATGGCTTGTCGCCGTCATATGAAAATTGATAGTCATATTCGCCACTGCCGCACAAGTCCTTTGCTCGTCTATGCCATAGCTCACGGACGCCTTCATTCGTGGCAAAGCCGTTACCTGCAGCAGTTATCTTGTATTTTCCCTCAGCTAGTTTTTCATCTTCGTAGCCGCCCCCAAATCCAGAAGATAGATCCTGATAAGGAGGTGTGGCTGAACAAGCTGCTATCGCCAATACACTAATTGCGATTAAAGAGCGGGAAGAGGTATGCATAAAAAACCATCAAATGAAGTAGAAAATGGAGTGTTCGATTTGGGCGACGATTACTGCCCGTCAAAGTATCAATCCTCGCCGATTACAGTAATGTGTACACTATCGGAAGCTCTATAACGAACGCATAATCGTTGTTGGGTCGACTGTATGCGATTATTACACGCCCGTTCCTAATTATCACCCTTGAGAATCTTAACGATGAAGGCAACAGCATTTTCGTTATAAATGCTCGGGGTCGCAGCTGGTAAGGTGCCATTTTCATTGAAGACATCTTCCTGTTTTTTACTCCGAAAGTTGTAAGCTGAATAGTCAGTGTTGTTCTTCATATCGTTCTCAGAGATAGCTTTCCACACCTGTCCTTGCTTGGCCCCTGGATGCGCTTTTTGAACTGCGGCTACAAGTTCAAGTGCGCTGAAGGGGTAAGCTTTAGTTAAGTTTTCCCTAACGTGCTTCACGACCTCCACTTTGTCAACTGGCACGACATCACCCACAAGTTTGAGCGTAGCCGCACCTTCCTTTTCAACAAATTCACCTTCCTTAATGAATTTGAGTTTGTCTGCGAGACCGTCATCAAGGACAAGTACCCGAGTGTCATCCTTTTCTATTAGAGCTTTCTCGGTATCGAGAATGGCAGCATTCTGCGGGCCAGCTTTTCCGATCTTCGACATGAGATCTAGCCACTGTTGGTTATTCTGTTCAACTCGCGTGCTTATGATATTTTCTAATTCCGCGGCTTGGATCTTTTGGGTACGGCCGCCATACCGATAGTAAACTTCGCCATTTTTGATGACCTGGTCCTTTCCTTCATCCTTCTTGGCAATGACTGGCTTTACCTGTGCCTCGTAGATTCGAAAAACTCCCAGATGGATTCCGTCGACTTCTACCAAGGCTTGCTCCCAGCGAATATCTGCTGAAAATATTCCAAGTAAGAAGCCCGTGATCTTCTCTGGGTCAATTTTTTCGAATTGCTCGATAGACTTGTCGGATAGGCCTGTTCTAGTTCTCGGCGCATCCTTAATGCCATGGATTAGGTATCCACCACGATTGTTAGAAAATGCAGCAAAATCACGAAAATAATCGGCCAGCGCAGCTAAATTGAATTGTTCTTTGAACTCTAACTCCTGGCCCTCTCTGTGGAAGAGAGTCTCCCCTTTTAGCCGAACCAGTTCTTCCACTTCCTTTGGATCAATCATCGTGACTATGCTCTCTTCCCTGCATATAACGCATTATCAATTCAGCTAGCGCCGAGATCCTTCTCAACCTGAGCGGCAGGATTATGGACGCTGTCTTCCGAACAAGCTACCACACCACTTAGATTCAGCTAAGAGAAGAAAGCAGCCATCGAAAATCTGACACCGTCTGTCAGATCAAGACCAAGCTAATGCAACTAAAAGACTATCATCTCATTTTATCGGTGAGGTCATATCTGAACGAGTACAGACTATGGTACGTATATATCTGCTGATCCTACTATGCGGATTCCAGAAGCTAGTATCATTCACTAATCACTAGAAGCGGCATCACTGATATATAGCGCGATATCCGTATTCCCATAACTCACCGCGTAATCATAAGCGGTATAACCCTCTTTGCTGATTACATTAGATTCGGCTCTGGCAGCTAGTAGAAGCTGAACGGTGCTCATGTCGCCCTTGGCGGACGCTATCATCAGTGGTGTCAGACCTTGCTTTCCTAGTTCGTTTAACGCCGATCCATGCTTCACAAGCATCTCAATAATGGCAGTTTCTCCCTTTTCTACGGCCAGGTGAATTGGAAGGTTACCGTTGTACATACGAGCGTCTACATTCGCCCCGCGCTTGATGAATTCGCTGGCTGTCCTTTTCTGACCATTCGCAACTGCGATCGCAAGAGGAGTGGCTCCCTGACTAGTAACTTCATCAATGGGAACACCCAACTTCACAAGTTGTTTTATCATCGAGGTAGAGGCAACGAAGTGCATCAGCGTCCCGTCATATTCGCCTTTTTCTTGTATATCGCCCCCGGCCTTGATAAGTGAGGCCAGAGCCTTTTCACAATCGAATTGAACTGCGATGTGCAACGCTGTGTTACCTTCACTGTTTTTCAAGTTCGGATTAGCTCCACCCTCTAACAGGGTCGAAATCATTCCTGTATCACACTTATTTACTGCAAACTGCAGCGGACTCAACCCAGCAGCAGGCGAGATCAAATTGGAGTCTGCACCTTCAGATAACAAATACTTTACGATCCGCTTCTCTTTCGAGGCAACCGCCACATGAATCGGAGTAGCCATCGTATCTGTGTATGTATTAATACCTGCACCACTTTTCACAAGAACCTTCACCGACTCCAAATAGCCTTCTGCTGCAGCCAGTTGCAATGGGGTATGCCCATTCTTGGTAGTACTGTCTAAGTCAGCTTCATATAGTGCCAGAAGCTCTAACTTTCCGTGATCCCCCACGTAGGCAGCTAGTTGTGCAGGTGTGGCACCATGTTTATTTCGAATTTCAGTATCAGCACCCGCTTGTAATATCGCGTGAAACGTCTTGTCTGTTCTATGTCGCAACGCGATTTCGAGAGCCGTGGCCTCTTCTAGGCCCCTCTGATTAATGTTTGCACCCGCGCCAACCAGCACCGGTATCAGCTTGTCCTTGTCTGCCAATGCTGCTACGTGAACCGCATGCCAACCTTCACTTGAAGTGCGGTCGAGCACATCAGAGTTCACTTCCAAAAATGAACTGACCTCAGCTACCTTGCCACGCTGTACGGCCTTGAAGAATTGACTGTCCGATTGTGCGTACAGACTTGATGAAAATAACGCAGTTCCTAAAAAAATGAGCGCTTCACGAAGCATGACCCAGTTTCTACCTCCATTTATAATTCCAGCATTGAAAAGTGCATTCTGATGGTATCAGCGATTCTCTTATCCCTGCGGACTGACTGAACGGTAGTAAGCAAAATGGGAGAAACCTGGATATCGCTGGTATTTCTCTATCTCCAGGTAGGAGCAATTATTCAGGCCGCCTGCTCGTATTGGCGCGAGAAGCCTTCAAGTAACCTAGGGAATGATAGCACCTCTCACGAGCAGAATTAACGATTGATGACTGAGAAACGTGCATTGGCCGGTAACGTCGCTGGACAACTTGCCATACTCAAAACTGACATATAGGGTGGCATTCATAGAAGTTAAGGCAGTGGACGCCAGAGACAGGTGACATGACAGAAACAGAGGTCCAATTTCTAGATCGTTGCAAGAGAATACTCGCTGATCGCAGCGAGAAGGAAGCTCTCATCAACGTATTGGAGGAAACTAACAAGCGCGGCATTCATAACAGCCATACCCTGGCCTGGACTATTCTGAGCAAGCTACGCTATCCGATCGCCAACCTCAGCCCTACCGGGACCAGCCCCATCTCTATTCTTGACGCCAACTACAATAAGTCCCCTATTACCGAAGAAGAAGCTGCTGAGCAGGAAGCCGAATTAGATGAATTTTCCGAGGAACTAGAGACCCTAGTAAAGGACCACTCGCCGGAAGCCTCGGTATATATGCATCTGGCCTCGATTCGGTTTTCTCAGCAGCATACCCAGAAGGCTCAGCGGATTCTTCGGGAAGGGCTCGAGCACGCCGAAGAGGCATCAATAATTGCGCTCTACTATTGCGAAAATCTACAACGGACCCAGCCAAACGTAGCGCGCCATGAAGAGCTACTATGTTCACTTCTGGGTAACGACAATCTCCATGTCCATACGCATAATTATGCCCGGGAGCTACTGATTACCCTTTATCTGGAGCTAAGTGAATATACTAAGGTAGCAAGCCTGTTAAATACCTATGCGCTAAATCGCCCTCCAGAAACACTCCTCGAGGCTTTGGCCAGCTTTTGCATATCTCAAGAAGGTGCCCTATGCCCTGCCCCAGACGATCTCATTGATTGGCTGGCAACAGAGAACGAACGATTCTTTGATAAGGCACCAAAGGAGATCACTCCGGCAACTGATCTTATAGTGGAATATCGGTATGAGATGACTATGCCGACGCTGTATGCTGCTTGGCGAAATTCCCCTGAAGAATTCACCAAGACATTGGGACTAATTGAATCTCGTATTCAGTCGCGACTAGATTTCGACAGCGATTTTGGTCCGGCAGTGAACTATTATCGCCTGTTTCTAGACATGGCAAGCCTAGGAGGCGTCAACAAAACCTTCTGGCAGTTTATGGCCATCAACGCCCTCCCCCTTTCTGCCACGATTCCGGCTGAAGTTCGCGACAACCTCGCGCCGATTTATCGAAGTTTCCCCTCTTACACCACCGCGGTACAACATGCTCGCTGGCTCGCATTCTGGTATGACAATGCAGAGGGTGAGGGTGAGGTCGATGTGTTGGAGGAGATATATCAAACCATACTTATAGGCTGTGAACGCTGTGGCGAGCGCCTGTCCGATTCAACATCATACGAGTTCCTTACTGAAATCGATAAACCTCCACGCAATCGGGTATTTCCCTACTGGGCGAGCGTGATAACGAAAGGCCTTGAGAATGCGCACTATCCCGAGGAGTTCATATCTGGACTTTGGTTTCACGTTGTCCGAAAAGCCGCTATCGATCACCCGACTGAGATGTCTGAAGCAATAGCGGCCTTCAACGAAAGAATGCCCGATGGCGACCCTCTTTTTGTGATGGCATATCACCAAATAAACCGAGACCCCGCTACGGCGGCCACTATGTACAAACGTCTCATAGAGGTCGGTGAGGCATCTTATGCGGTCTATCGTAACCTTTCTGTAGTCTATGAGAATTTGGAGGAGCTAGAACAAGCAATCCACTACGAACGTGAAATCGATAATGATCCCGGAGTTCAGAATAGGACTAGCTCAAGCGACCGTATCGCACACTTGGAGCAGAAAATTAGAGAAAAACGCGCGAGAGAGGAGGCTCTCAAGGGCATTGAGCGCTATTACCAACCTAGCCCAGAGTGTCAAATAAATGTCTCCGCGCTCGGTCTTACAGATACCCTACGTTTAATCGCACTCATTGAAGGTTTTGTTGACTGGAAAAGCTACCGGGCTCTACCCATTAACGGCGGCCACATTAAGTGGCTATCGGCCGAGCAAGACGAGGTCGCTACAGCTTGGCTGAGAGCCGGATGGGTGTACGCAAGCAATAAAACGGTTGGCGAAGGCATTGTTATAGAGAGTGATGGGGCCCGCATTCCAAACTACGCGCAGATGACTCTCCTACCCAACCTTGAGCCACAAGAAAACTGGCATGCCCAATTGGCTATTCTGGAACAACACATAGAGAACTTACGAAAGAAGATACCCCCAGCGGCACTCGAAGCCGAGGTACGAGAGCTACTAGTAGAGGATCTGTCCGATTATATCCTGGCGCGCTTCGATGCCTACGGTATTGACGTCCATGAAGCTGCTCGAATAGAACAGTCAGCCCTAGAGTGCCTGGAATTATTTCCAGTAGGTATCTGCTATGGGATCTTCTACCACGAAATCGAAGATGCCGCAGGAAAGCAACGGGAAGACAGGATGACAGACCAGCACACTGTAAACTATGGCTTGGCCTGCTCGCGCAGCAAGGCCAAGTCGGCCCGTGACGGGAACTGGCAGTTAAAGCCCTATAATCGCGAGCGGCTTGCAGGTCTGGAGGCAAAGATCGTTAGTGTTATTGCAACCTACTTTCCAGACATAGGGAGCAATACGGGAGGACAGCCCGGACCCAAGCGTGGTCTTTAACCCACGTGTTGCGTCGAGTGGATGAATCCGCAGACTAGAAGCGGACGCTCATTTGTCTTTTACTCTCTGGATTAAATCGTCCATCCTGACCGAGTCAACAGTTTGCAGGATCTGATCGACCTTTGGACCGTCCAATTGGTTCCATTCGATTGTAGATACACCACCTTCTCGGCGGATACTGTACTCAACCCCCTCGGCAGAAAAGGCCGTTTCGTAATCCTGGCGCTGCTGTTCATTAACAAATATCGCTGATTCCCAGATTGAACCATGGACTTCCCACGGTTTTGTAGACACCACTATGCTTAAATTCGAGTTAAGTGGAGAAGTCTATGAGCAGCAACCGATATCCGGAGGAATTCCGGGCCGAAGCCGTTAAACAAATTATTGATCGCGGGTATTCCGTACAGGAGGTATCTAAGAGGCTGGGAGTCTCAACGCACAGCCTGTACAAATGGCTGAAAGCCTCAGGGCGCTGGGGCGACAAGGCCCAGGGCGAAGAGATCGACGCGGTCCGTCAGGAGAATCTTCGCCTTAAAGCGGAATTGAAGCGGGCCGAGGAAGAGCGGGATGTCCTAAAAAAGGCCGCCGCATACTTTGCCAAGACATCCGGGTGAGGTATGCGTTCATCCGGGATCATCGGCAACTGTTTCGCGTGTCGACGATGTGCCGGGTGCTGAGGGTGCACCGAAGTGGGTTCTATGCCTGGCTAAGAAACCCGCTATCTGATCGAGCGCGCGAGGATCAGCGTCTGCTGGAACGGATTCGGAGCTTCTATATTGCCAGCGACGGCGTGTACGGTAGCCCGCGTATCTTCAAGGACTTGCGTGAAGAAGGCGAACGCTGCGGTGTTCACCGTGTAGCCCGGATCATGCGGGAGCACCGCATTCGGGCGCTACGCGGCTACAAGCGACCCCGCTACAAGTCCGGCATGCCGGCAATCGTGGCGCCAAATCGGCTGGAGCAGCAGTTCACGGTTGATGCCCCCGACAGCGCCTGGGTGACTGACATCACCTATCTGCGAACCCACGAAGGATTCCTATACCTGGCCGTCGTCCTGGACCTGTACTCCCGCATGGTAGTGGGCTGGTCGATGAAGGCCAGCTTGCACCGGGATCTGGTACTAGACGCTCTGGTGATGGCGGTCTGGCGCCGTCAGCCAAAACAGCCTGTGATCATTCACTCAGATCAGGGCGCCCAGTATGGCAGTGATGACTGGCAGCGGTTCTGCCGCGACCACAACCTGGATACCAGTATGAGTCGCCGCGGAAATTGTTTCGATAACGCGGTGGCTGAATCCTTCTTCAGCAGCCTGAAAAAGGAGCGAGTACGCCGCAAAATCTATCCGACCCGGAAGGATGGGCGGGCCGATGTGTTTGATTACATCGAAGTGTTCTACAATCGCTCACGGCGACACAGTCATATTGGTGATGTGAGCCCTTTAGCGTTTGAACAAGCCTCATTATGAGGGTAATCGGTGTCTACAAAACCGTGGGAAGTCCACCATCCAAATTTGGCCCATAAAGAACCTCGCGCTTTATTCCATCAACAGTCGCTTGATCTACCATCATTGTCTGCACAAAGCCTCTCCGGCGACCCTCGCGCTCAATAATGTATGGAACGCCCACTGCATCCAACCTAGCTATTATCTGCTCCTGTTGCTTTGGGTCTTCAAGCTTGAAGGAGCGGCCTCGCTTACCCGCTGGCAACTCCTGTTCTGCACAGGCTGCAAGAAGGAACACCACGAGAATTATTGGAACAACACGATACATTCTATTAAGGCTTCCTTTGGGGCCAAATGCAGGCCTTCATCTTGGCTCAAAATAGCTTGATACGTTCGCTTTCATGTAGAAGTACCAGTAGAGTAATCCAATCCACAGAAACATTCCGGGTATTACGGTCAAACTCGATGATCTGACAGCAAGGATCACCAGCAAGGCGACGAAAAGAGCGATAAAGCCATGCCTGGCAATTGGTATCCCCTTCCAGAAGCCTACTCCAAAACCCGCTACGAACAGCCAGCCGACAAATAGACTGAAAACAACTTCCAACCGCACTTCACCAATACTTGTTTCGACGCCATTCAATGTGACACTGGTGTCCCCACTCGCAAACGCAAAGTAGGCAATACTCGGCGGCAGTAAAACTGCCTGCCCCATAAGTAATAGGCTGAAGAAGGCGAGGAATATTGGCCTGGTCATTCTACCTAACTTCGAATCGGAGTTGCGTATGGGGCCCAGAGGTAGTTTTGGGACCAGGAGTTGCCGCACAACACAGACTCATCTTGAATTTTTTTGTAGCCATTTCTCGTAAGTCCAGGGGCATACTGGGGCAGTAATATCGCTTGACTTAATGGCACCATCTTCGAGAACTATGGAATAGCTTCCAGAAATTTCACCTGATTCAGCGATTGAATCAAGTAGCACTTTACCGGACACGCACTTTCGGGCTGTTTTCATATTGGCGCCAATATCGTGTGAGCAGAATCCGTTGCCAATCTGCAATTCTCTCGAGCCTCTAGGCACATTGAATAGAAGATGTCCGCCCTGTCGCGGATTGTTGTTCGCTTCGCTGAGATCAGTATTTCCCTCGAACACCCAGAAGATGAGAACTTTCTCAGCCTCTTCATAACATTGAACTTGCGGTCCTGACTCGGCATCGAGGTCGTATTTTTGGTAGTCGGGAGCTGCGGTGGTGCAACCCGAAACAAAGAGCAGTAGTGCTAGAAACTTGCTAGTTCGCACGCGAATTTATTCCTATTATGAACGGCAGCTTTGGGATGATGAAAGCGGACGTCGGTTATTTACAATTTAACATATGGGTGAAAGGTAACTAAGGGGCCAGAAGCCGACTCTGAGCACCTACGGAGCAAGTGCACATTTCTGGCTACTACTTCTGATTTTCGACCTCAGATTCAGCGTCCTCAATTAACTCGAACAGCAAATCCATCTCTTCCATTACAGCGCGTTGGGCACTCTCAATATCACTCAGGAAGTTGCCATAGAAGTCATCAAATGCTGATTTTTCCCCAGCATACTTCGCATAGACAGACATCGAACCTTCAGCCTGGGACACCGAAATACCGATTGCAGCTGGGTGAGCAGCATGGCCTTGTTTTGTGAGGAATATATCAGAGCCAATTCGGGCCAAGTTAAACGCAACAAAGTCGTCATCTTCAGAAATAACCACCCCATCAACTCGTCTCAAGCTATCCGCCAATCCTTCAATATCAGCTCGGCTAACCCTCTGCGTGTCTTCGCCAAGGAAGAACTCCCAGAATGGTTGCGGCGGCAGTTGCTCTGTTCCATCTCTAAATTGGATAGGTATACCATTGAAAAGCTGTATGCCATCGCCCTGGTTTTGGTAGAGGTACACAGTCCCAAAAATCGAGCTTTTATCTTTGAGCCTCCAACCAGCAAGTATTAGTCTAAACCTAACCCCACTCTCGTCATCCCGATAATCCACTTGAAGGAGATCTTCATCAATCTGGACACTGTTTCCTAACAGATTGAGAACCTCCTCTCTACCATCATCTTCTATTCGTGTCCAAGTTCCGCCGTTAGGTCGAATATCTAGAATTTGACGTTTTGGGTAAAACGCTGAGTTTGCTGTGGACCATACACCATAGAATTCGCTTCCAGAGATGGTCGTCCCGGCCCAAGAGAGGCTTGGTAGGCAGGCCAGCACCAATACGAAAGCTCTTAAAGTTTTGGACATATATTTCCTTAAAGTTTTGGTGAGCGCGGATGTGGAACTCGTGGTACCGTGACGTGCGCCCACTTTGGGGCCCAAAGGCTGCCGTTCAATTGTCCTGCTGGCCGTCTTTAGAAACGAAGCTGTAAACTTTTCCACCCCAGCCCCTTGTCGTTTCAGCAATAGTGATTCTGTCACCCTCTGTTATCACATATTCATGCGGTACACCGACATAAACGGGTGTGCCATTGTCCAGTACTGCATTCGCGGTTAACACAGGGAGATTCCTGTGACTGCCGTACGTCATCGCGATGCTGCTTACAGTGGCCGATCGGTACGTCGTGCTGCCATCTGGGGCATTGAGCGCTGCTACTGTTAGAAATCCGAGAGCCAGCACAATAATAACAACTGAGCCGATAGCAAATACCGGAAATTCGACAAAGTAAAACTGTATACGTTGACGCCAGTTAATTGCCTGAGCTCCTTTGATATTCAACAGTCAGTCTTGGGGCCAGGAGCTGCCGTGCATTTGCTCATGACTTCCTCGGATAATTGGACCTCTAGGTTCTCGATGAATATACCGTGTTCGCTTAATTGATTATATGGCACGTACTCACGACCTGGGAAGATATAGTCCCCCTCTCTTGATTTCAGTTCTCCGCTGTCGATTTTCGCCCGCCGGATTTCCGTATTTTCTTTCGAAAATTCTATCAGTAGCCCAAAGAAGTCTTTTGGATCGCAATCACCTTGTTTGCATGCGGTTACAAAATCATTCATATGAACGCATTGCATATGATTGTCGTAGATTGCCGTATCTCCAGCAGCGACGGGTATATCGATAGAAGGCAAGGATTGATCGCCATACCAGACCTCAAACCAGGTACCACCTCCACACAGCGCCCCCTGGTACTCACACACACTGGATTCGCTAAAGTGGTGGGTCACACCATCAACCTCAGCAGAAAAACTGGCGCCAACAGTGCGTGTAGTTCCTTGCTCTGGAAAAGACTGATCTTTCTCATTAGAACTGCAAGCAATGCTTCCGCCTAGCACTGCCGTAGAAGCGGTTAAAGCTTGGCACCCGGCCAAGAAGCCTACACAGAGAAGAATGCACAGAGACTTCAAGACGAATGTGCTATTAGTTGGATAACAATACCTCGGAGAGAAATCGCTCAATCTACATCCTTATAGGAAATTCGTTGGCCAGCGAAGCAGGGTCGGGAGGTCAATCAATGCAAGGTATAGGAGTGTCATTTACCTTACACGCCTTTGAATCAGCTGCTTTCGAAAAACTGTCTCCCACTTTCAAATCCCCCGGCTTCAATATGATTCTGTTGCTTGCGAAAACAATTTGCTTTCCTTCCTGCTCAGTAATCAGAATCTCCGGCATCATATGGTTTGGCGACTCCCAATCAATTGCGGACACGACACCGCGTATCTCTAGTCGCTCCGCCTCTCTGTAATCATAGTAACCAAAGATCACACCGATGGAGAGAACGGGAATCGCCAAGGCGAGAAACTTTACGAAATTAGGCATTAAAGTGTAGTCAGTTCAGGGGGCAAGAGTTATAGCTCAAACTACTCAGTACTATCTTGGGGTAGTTTCTCAATCATCACAGGTGTAACTCGATTGACCGGAAGCCCAATGATACTGGAGTTCAGTTTCTCAGCCGTCACTCGATCTCGATCCCAAAAGTCCTCGATGGTTACGTTTTCATTAGATAGTGGCTCACCAGTTAGAAGAATTTCGCCAAGATAGTTAATTGCACCGCCTTGGATTTCTATTTCCATTAAAATGTCGGTCTCGGCATCACTGCTATAGCTGTAGACATATACCGGCCCTGCGGGCACTAAAGAATCATAACCTCTACCCCTTCGCCCAATCAGATAATATTTTCCCTCCTTAAGCTCAAACATGTGCAGGAAACCATACTTGCCTTCACCCATATCACCTGTAGCCCCAGCCAATCGGACATCTTCAGCTTTTAGAAACTCATCCGAGACGATGCCGTGAGCAGCATCCATGTGCGCAACTTCATAACTTACAAACGGCAAGTTATCAAAAAGGCTGGTGTCGACACGCCCGTGAGTCATTACGACAACTGCCACGTCATCGGGGAGAGTTCCTTGTGAACTCAGTACCGGAGTCTTGACAGTAGTAGCGCATCCAACCAGCAGGCTGAGAGCAGCCATCAGAGTTATAAGAAGTTGCTTCATTGCTGATATTTCTCCAAATTGATTGATCGGGCAGGATGTCTGCGTTTCAGGCACTACTTGTACCATTGTTATAGCGAGCTTAGGCGCAGCTAACGGGCGATTAGCGCGCTCTAGAGACTAGCTTGCTCAGGAAGTGGCCCGTCCGCTCCCAGATACACTGAATTTTGTTTAGCTTTCTTGGTGTACTTCATTTCGAGCAGCGCGATTTTAGGGTCAATAGTTCCGAGCTTTGCTGTATAGCTGTACTCTCCCATATAGTTTACAAATCGGGATTGGTAGGCTTTAAAGAAGTAACTTTCCCCTGGCTTTGCTGATATTGTCGCTCTTTGATCATCCCCACCAAGTGAGACCCCTAGCAGCCCGTCTCGAATCAGGATCTCATAGTCTCCCTCTTCCAGTTGGAATTCGAGGTAACCATAATCGCCTAAGCTCTCTCTGTGATCATCGATGTAAACATGGGTAGTTTTGTCATTATTCAGCGAATAAACATATACAACTGCATACCCGGGAATGCTGTTAGCGTCACCGGAGAATTGAGGCCCCGTTGCTGCACAACTCGAAAGGAGAGTACCAAAAAGACATACAGCTAGTTTTTTCATAATCTTCAAATTCCATTGGGCGAGTTGATGCCCGCTTTGTAGATGTTAACTGCCTAAAAGATTACCACGACCGCTAGGGGCCACGGAGCGACCATTCGGTTTCCACTTACGATATGGAAAACTACAACACGTAATTCTTCTCATTGAAATCTACTTCGCCAAGCCCTAACTCGTTGAAGAGATCACGAAATCCATCTTCGACCCCCTGCTCAATTGGGGCAATAAGAATATCTAAGTCTTCAGGCGAGAGAGACTTCACATTATTCGGAAAGAGCTCACTTAGAGGGACGCCGCCAGTACCATTGTTGGTTCCGAGATACGCAGAAGTCTTTGGATCAAAAGCATAGATGTACTGTTTGCTATAAACCAATCCGGTTTTTTTCCTGCTATCGGTGTAGTACTGGACCAAGCACAGCTCTTCTGATTCGGCGGCAGGGATGGCCCCATTGAAGAGTAATACATCGAGTTCGTTATCAGTTGCGACTTCTTGTAGTAGATCTGCTGTGCCTGCCACAGGGGATGGCGCGCCACCCCATGAACTGAACTGAAAAAGCTCTGTTACCGGAACAGTGATTCTTGCGTCATCAACAAAGATAGCGACATGTCCATTCTCGGCCGAGACTCTTTTAAGAGCAGAGAACGCAACTTGCTCAAGATCAACAGGCAGCGGATATTGTTCTTTAGCACTCTGGAATGCCGTCCAAGAAACATCACTATGGCAGAGAGTGCTCCGATAAGGAAACTCGACAAGTCCGATCCTTCTGTTCTCACGGGAATACTCAGTTGACGGTGGTTGAGTGGCACAACTGAGGACTGCCGCCAGACTCACCAAAAGAACACTGATTCTAAAGACGGCAAAGGTTGTTTTCACCAAGGCTTATTCCTCAAAAGTTATAGATTTGAGAGGCCGCTATGGGCGACAGGAGCGGACATTGATTCAATTGTCTATGCCGGTTTGAGACCTAGCGTTCTCCACTGATTCCATCAGCCGAATAACCTGTGGAGAGTCAACTTTGTAGCCCATCGATGCCTGATAGGGATTGCCTCCGGCGAATTCTCTGATAGACAACGTGTGCATGGGCAGCATTTGTATTGGGTTCGGTGGAATCCCGAAGTGCTTTGATGCCGCTACCCAAGCTGGTCGAAGCTCCCCTAGAGCCTTATAGACTCTCTTCGACGTCGCGGTAAGAACAAGTCGCTGCTCATTCACGTCCTGGTCTACATCTACATAGTTAACAAAGAGCAGGTAATCTGCTTCTTCTTCGGAGGCCACCTCCGGCAGGCCTCTGTACTGAAGCACATATGAGACGTATTTCTTAATTCGCTCTTCCTCTACATGCCAGATAGTTTCATCGTCCAAAATGACAAAGTGTTTCGCTGACTGGAAGCTTCCATTTGCTCCCCCACTCATTGAGAAGGCGACGCTTTGAGTGCCTGTTGAAGAGCCAGAACCGTCAGTGGATGCGCATGCACCAATAAACACGGTGATACACAACGCGATAAAAATTCTCATCACCCCCCCTAAATCAGATCAGACTAAAGTCCCGCAAAGGCGCTCACAGCTCCATGAAAGCAACTCGTCGCCGTAAGCGCCAAGAGCAGGAAGTAAACATGTAGAGACTGGTAGAACGAAGAAAACTCGTAGAAACCTGATCATATAAGTCCGTTTAAAATTGCTGTACGTCCAACCGCCCTTTTCCATGCATACGCGGCGTCGCCCCAAATACGGCTCCTGGCCCACTGAGGTCGTAAGCACATCAAAGGTTGAATCGCGCGGGCCTTTCCAATGGCCTGCCAATATTTGGCGCTAGTCAAAAGCACCCAAAATGGTGCCCGGAGCCGGGGTCGAACCGGCACGGTCTCACAACCGAGGGATTTTCGTCACACTACAGTTTTCACTGCTAGCAAATGCTATTTGTGCGCTGGACTTTCTCTTGGCCACCACCCACCGTGCTGCGGCCCCGCCCGTCAAGTCTCTACACGTTCCTCTAGGAGGCTTCGCTCGGGATTGCCATCAGCATTACCTGTTAAGGTTTCCCCGAATTTGAGCGGATTCACTCTGGATGTTTCCATTCCAGGTGCTCAAGTTTTAACCTAAGTCCCTTGCGTCTACCAATTTCGCCATCCGGGCTAATTCATATACCAAAAATCCATGATGCCAGAGCATGCACAGATTTACACTTTTTTGCCTCCCAACCTAAAACGCTAGGCGCCCAAAATGAAGAACTAACATATAGTCTGATGTGTATACCAATTCCACCACACTCGCCTGGACAGGATGCTGGCTGGGCACTCTGATGTGCCGGACTCAGCCAAACAGTTGCCTCGTTCGCGGGCCAATAACGAGCAAACCGGAAGCGAGGCGGCGGCATCATAGCACAAGCATCCCCGCCGGGGAAAAGCTGCATGACAACCCGGACATGCTACAATTTTGCCCTGCCTGCTGAGGACCCTCGTTACATGCGCAAACTGCTGATCGCCCTGCTTCTGCTCGCAGTCGTTCTGGCGTTGCCGCTGTTGCTGATGCGCTCTGAGCGGGCGCTGTTGTTTCTGGCGCACTGGGGTGTCGAGTCCTTCACGGACTACCATCTGGTATTGCGCCAGCCGGTATTGAAACCCTTGCGGGGCGTACTGTCTGCCGCCGAGATTCACCTGTTTCCCAAAGCTGACGACGCGCCTCCGCTGTTGAGCGTTACCGACTTTGCCGCCGAGCTCACGGTGGCCGATGTGTACCGTGGAGACCTGCGCAACAGCCGGGTGAGCGCCTCACAGGTTACGGTCTACACCTCGGCACAGGACTCCACAGCCGACCCCGCGCCCATGCAGTGGCTGCAGTACCTCACCTGGCTGCCGCAAAAGCTCGACATTGGCCAGATGCACGTGATCAATGCCTCACGAGAGGTGTTCATCTTTCCGCTGCAGGATCTGGCGGGACAGCGCCACAAGGGCGCAATTTTCAATCTTGTTGCGAAAGCCCAGTACGATGGCGAACCACTGGATCTGGTGCTGAAGCTCGCTGCTGGGCATAGCCACGCACGGCTCACCAGCCTGGATGTTGATGCCGCATTTATCGCTCCCGCAAGCGGCAGCCGTGTGCAGCTGGTGGGTGATTTGCAAGGCACGAACGAGGCCTTTAGTTACGACCTGCGTATGGAAGCAGACTATCACCAGGTTGAACGTTTTCTGCAGGGACTGGACGGCGCGCCGCCTCTGGCGGGGTCGCTGAACATACAGGCGGCCATGCGTGGTGACACAGAGGGCTTCACTCTCTCGGACGCGAATTTCGTCCTCAACAACATGCCGGAATACGGTCTCGAAGCAGCGGGTACGTTCACTTACAAGCGCTCGGGAGAAAACCAGCTGACCTTGATTGCGGCGGGCGAAATTGACCCCGCCAGCGCGCTGCTGGACGGGCTGCCGGTGAATATACACCCGCTGGGGAAAGCACAGATGAACGCGAGACTTAGCGGGTCGCTGGAGCAGTTGGTGGTCGACAGGTTTCTGCTACACAGTGAGAACGCCGCAGGCCTGTCCATCAATATAAGCGGGCAAACCGAATTTGGCTCTCAGGCGGCCACCACTACCCAGTTTTATCTTGACTTGAAGGGGCCACAACTCGAGGTCTTGTCACACTGGACCGGACCCTTACCCTACGAACCGGGCCCATTTAGCGCAAGCGCTGTGTTGAGGAGCTATGGCGACTCCCTCCAGCTTGATAATATCATCCTGGAGGTGGGCTCCAGCAGCGACGTGAGCCTGCGCCTGCAGGGCAGCGCCTCGGCAAAACGGCCATTGCAGGGTCGTGGCCTGGCAGCCGTTAACCGGGCTGAAGTGGAGGTCCTGCTTAAGGCCACAGACTCTTCCAGCCTGTCCCCTTACCTGGATATCCCGGTGCCGGACGGCTTCGAAGTATCGGGTAGTCTGCAGCTCGCCGGGAGTGCCACCAGGCTGCTTGTTTCAGGTGGACGGATTGAAGCATTGTCCAGCGATATCTCCGTGAGCCTGCTTCCAGAAGGCGGCCAGATCGCGCTGACTGAGCAGCCCATGTTGCGCGGGCTGGCAGCCGACGTGTCCCTTTCCATCAGCGACAGCAGCGCCCTGTCGCAGTTCGTTTCGTTTCCGGTGCCGGTGCTGGGTGCAATTCGCGGCAGCGGCTGGCTGCGCCAGCGCGACTCGCTCTTTGCCCTGGAAAACACAAGGTTGGAGCTGCAATCCGAAAACGGAACCCTGCAGCTGCAAGGCGGCATCAACAATCTTGCGGCACTACGGGGAGTGTCCTTTGAAGGCAGTTTCTCCGGCATAGGAGTACGCGACCTCTTGCTCACGACGCTTGACGAACTGGACTACGCCGGTGAACTCGGCAGTCTGCAAGGCAGTTTTGCGCTAGGCCGGCAAGGCGAGGAATGGCAGTTGCAGCGGTTCAGGCTAAAGACAGAAGACGACGATGGCCCTCTACTCTTGGACGCCCATGGCGAGCTGGCCAAACTGATGACTGTGCCCCAGGGCAACCTCGCAGTGCAGTACCGACTTCGAGACCCATCTCTATTGGCCGCCCTTACCGGCCTGCGAATGAATCCCCTGAGCGGTAACCTGCAGGTCAGCTCTGGTGATGGGATTACTCGTGTGCAGGGTGAGGGTCGCGCAGGCGATACATTGATCAGCCTGCAAGGACAACTGCAACACAGCCTGGAAAAAATCGACCAACTCACGCTACACCTGGCAAGCCCACTGGTGAGACTGGACGACCTGGGGCTGCAGGCGACGCAAGCCCAGTCAGACATATACAAGCCCTCCGAGCAGATCGAGCTGAAGCCATTGCAACGTCTGGAGCAAGCACTATTGAATGCGCCACAGTACCCGACGGATATCACCATCGACGCTACCGGGATCATCGGTGAAAACACCAACATCAACAGTTTCGACCTGCATTTCACGGGCGAGGATCACCGTTATACCCTGCGCCGCTTCACCCTGGACTACGACAGTTCGGTTACCGAAATACGTGGAATAATAGACCTGAACAGCAGGCCCGCATTCGCCAGTCTGGCCGGCGAAGTCAGCGCATTGCCGCTGAATACGCTCACCCGTGACCTCGGTATGGATAGGGACATCTCGGGCAAACTGCATATGCGCGGCGGCCTTAGCGCCACGGGGACAACAGGTGAAGCGCTGCTGGCCAGTCTGGACGGCAACATGGCGATGGCACTTGAGGACGCAGAGATCCAGGGGGCCGCCTACGATGTACTGGCAACAGACCTGCTCGCGTGGTTTTACTCCGGAGCTGTACTGGAAAAGTCGACAAGAATAGACTGCACGATGGCAAAGTTTCTCGTGGACGATGGCGTCGCCTCCAGCGACAGCCTGTACATTGAAACCAGCAAGATAGTGGCAACAGGTAACGCTCGCCTGAACCTGGGCCAACAGACCATGAAGGTTGATTTCACGCCCTTGTCGAAGTCGCGCTCCTTGCAAATACCCTCGTCGATCAAGCTCAGGGGCACGTTCGACAACCCCACCGTGACCTTGTCGCCGGTGACAGCGGCCTTCGACGCCTACGCACAGATACTCACCCTGGTGCCGCGCATTGCCGGCCAGATTTTCGGCATAAAAACCAACACAGACAAACTGCGCCCCTGCGCCACCAACCCGTAAGGAAAGCACTTGGGCAGTAGCAATGCCATGCTACAATTGCCGCACAATAAAAGGGTAACAGGGTGACACATGGCGGCTGCCAGGGGTGAATTTACGTCGCGCTTCGGTTTTGTAATGGCCGCAGCGGGCTCAGCAGTTGGACTGGGGAATATCTGGGGTTTTCCCACCCAGGCCGCAAGCAACGGCGGCGCCGCATTTTTGCTGGTCTACCTGGCCCTGGCTTTTTCACTGGCCTACCCGGCGCTGATGGCTGAACTGATCCTGGGCCGTCACGCTCACGCCAACGCAGTTAACGCGCTGCGTCTCATATCACCCGGTACGCTGCTACGCCGGATTGGGGTGAGCACCGGTGTTATCGGCTTATGCGTGGCGAGCCTGATTCTCAGTTTTTACGCCATCGTCGCTGGTTGGATGATTGCCTTCTGCCTGGCATCCATAGCCGGTTTATTGGGCCTCGAAGGGTTTGCGCAATGGCTCACCTCGTTTGGTGCGCCACGCAACATCACCTTCATGTTGCTGTTCATGACATTGACCATAGGCATTATCTCCGAAGGGGTGAGCGAGGGCATTGAGCGCTGGTCTGCGCGCCTTATGCCGGCCCTGCTGGTGACGTTGGTGCTGTTGGTGGGCTATGTATTGACGCTGGATGGCGCTATGGAAGGCCTGAAAGTCTACCTGCTGCCGGATTTTGAGCGCGCCCTGTCACCCAAACTCATCATCGCTGCGCTGGGTGCCGCTTTCTTCTCGCTGTCACTGGGAGTAGGCACCATGCTGATCTATGGCTCATATATCTCGGATAAGGAAAACCTGCCACTTCTTGGTGGTATGGTCACCCTGGTGGATATATCCATTGCCGTGCTTGCGGGCTTCCTGGTGCTGCCTGCCATGTACGTCGCATTACACAATGGCGTGGAGATATTCACCGCAGGCGGTACGCTCATCTCTGAAGATACACTCATTTTCACCGTGCTACCTGAACTGTTCAGCACCATGGGCACGGCCGGCATCATCGTCAGCATCACCTTCTTTTTCCTGATGAGTATTGCCGCCCTCACCTCGTCAATCTCCATGCTGGAAGTACCGGTGGCTTACACCATTGAAGAACACGGTGTCAGCCGGAAAAAAGCGGTGTGGGTTATTGGCGGCATTATCGCGGCAATCAGCACTGTGATTCTGTTCAACTTCGCGCAGTTGTTCGGGCTTGTTATCGCTTTTACTACACGCTACAGCCAGCCATTACTTGGCTTCATGTTCTGCCTCTATGCAGGCTGGGTGTTTAACCGTAATACACTGCTGCAGGAGTTGCGTAAGGGCAATCCGCAGGTGGAACAGGGTCTGTTCTGGAAAATCTGGCCCTGGTACGTGAAGCTGGTATGCCCGCTGATTATCCTGGCGATCTTCGCCCAGTCACTATGGGGCTGAGGCTGCACCCAGGGAAATAGAACCGGTCTCCTCTATGCGCTGGGTTGGCACAAAGCCCTTGAAGTCTATCTTGCCCAGAAACCGGTACTCAAGGTTGTCCGTAGGCTGCATGCCCAGCCCCGCCAGCAGGCGCATCATCTGCAACAACTGCAGGCCCGCTTCCATCGTCACCACTTCCTCGGAATAGGCTTTCAACAAGGGCACTTCGTTGGTCACGCCGCTGATCAGTTCACGCCCCTGAATCTCCACACTGTAACTGATTCCAGCTATATCAAAATCCTGCTTGTTGGGGTTGGCTATGCGCAGTTTGATTTCAAATCTCGGCGCCCCTCCTTCCGATGGCAGGGCCTTGAAACTGTCCAGGGAAACTTTGGGTGGATCTATCTGCGGCTGCAGTGATGCACAGGCCGAGAGCAGAAACAGCAAGCCAAACAACCCGGTGAAATTCAGAACGTGGCTCATGCCGAGTCCCCTTTGGAAAAGAAAAAAATCGCGTAACCCAGGCTGCCGGCGGCAAAAACCGCGGCTACCCAGTCGCCCGTGCGTTGATACATCCAGGCGCTGAACGCGAACATGATGCAGGTTAAAACCAAACCGATTATTCTGCCTGTAGGGGTCAAGACGCACTCCTTGGGTGATGCAGGATCACGCCTGGTCAGGCAATGGCCTGCATTCGTTTGCTGTAATCCCAGCTGAAGAAACGGCTGACTTCTATGCGAATCAGGACTTCTTCGTCACTGCGCGACAACAGCCACTGCGCCAGCTCGGAGTTAGTGCGTCCCAGATAGTTATCAATCAGTTGCCGCAAGGTTTCGGCGCCGCCCTCGCCGGACACCTCAGCGATTCCCTGGCCACGCACTCCCAGGTAAGGTGGCTCGTTGGTGGCCACTTCAAACCCGACGCGATTATAGTTTCGCAGCATTCTTACCAGCGAGGAGTCCTTGTGAGAGGCGCAGTAAAAGGAGCCGTCCGCATACTTGAACCATACTGACACTACACGCGGAAAGCCGTCTCCGCCTATGCAACCAAGGCGGATCGGAATGCGGCTCTTATCCAGATAATTGTCTATATCCCGGCGGCGCCAGGGGCCCTTGATGGTTATATCCATACCCTCTCGTCCCAGATAAGTATCATTCTTATACTACTTCTAAAGCCCTGACAGGTATAGGCGACTGGCGGGAACCTGGCCCGTTAAAGCACTGCAGTTGGCCAGGCGGCAAACCAGCGCGCCTACTGTCAGATATTCTTACAAGAAGAGACCTGCAGCAGATAGCTAGCGCGGTATGTAACTGTTTTTTATAGTTTTTAAAAATATGGCGCTTTTCTTGCAAAACTCAACATGGACAGAACGTGAACAACTATACGTAAAAAAAAAAGGAATCGACCATGAGAATCAACCAACTTGTAGCGGCTGCCGCGATCAGCCTCTTGTCTGCTGCCCCCGTCAGCGCCGGCGTGATTGATTTGATCGGCCTCCCTGGCAACTTTGACCAGGCAACTTTTGGCGCATCAGGCACCGAGCATTATGCCCAATCTCTGGAGGCTGACGACGTCAACCTCGCGGAACTGGTTTTTGGCATCATCGACAGCGAAGGCGGTAGTTTTAAGGTTCAGGTAACAGAATCCAGAGCCGCCGGGCTGCCTGGCACCGGAACAGCACCAGATGCCAGTGGCATTCTGTGGGAGCAAACACTTGACCATTTGGGTGGCGGCCTGCAGTGGTTCACGGTCAACCCTGACGTAGCCACAAGCGTGGGCAGTGTTTACTTTATGAACCTGAATGCTTTCTCCCAAAGCCTGGTAGGGGCACGAGTACGTGCCACGGCCTTCAACGGCGGCACAGACGCCTACACTGGCGGTGAGTTCATCTTCTCCAATACCAACAGCGACCTGAGCAATACCCTGAGTTGGTCAAGCCGCTTTAGCGCAAATCAGGACCTGGCAGTGCGTGCAGTCTTCAATGGAGGATCGAACGAGGTTCCTGCTCCGGGTACTCTCCTGCTGATCGCAGCGGGTCTTTTCGGCGTGAGATTGTTTGGGCGTAAATCAGCCTGAGCCGACGCAAGACAGACAATTCCAATGAACTTGCCCGCAGACGCGGGCATTTTTTTGTCTGTTTTCGGAGCACGGAGAGCTTTGCATGGCCTGCAGTGAATCCGCGCGGAACGCAATCAGCTTTCCGGCAGGGAGGCCAGGCACAAACTGCGTACCTCGCTATCAAACGGTCGAAAAGGCAATTGTTGATGCTCTGACAGCGCACCGTGTCCATCGCGCATGCCGTGGCCAGCTCTGTGAAAAGTTACCATGGATTGCGACGTATACTCACGCGCAACAGGTGATCCAGTGCCTAATGCGTGGGTTGCGTATCAGTAAAAATGGAGGCTCGGGTCTCGTCCAGCGGCCCATTTTATCCCGTCGCATATAATGACATCAACCCTGTAAATAAAGCACTTTTGGCAGGTTTGTTGTTTCCGCTCGTTTCATGCTGTAGTATGCAATGATCCCTCTTATGTTGGGATAGAAATTGGGATAGGAAGTTCGAGTCCTGAAAAGAAGTGGTATCACCTTTGGGGTATTGACATGCCAAAACTGGCGCGGGAACTATCCGATGCCGAAGTCCGCCGCCTGAAATGGGGCAGTGTCCAATCTGGGAGCAACACGGGAGCACCCTGTCCCCGTCTGCACGCTGTCGGCGGTGTCGGGGGTCTGTACCTGTACTGCGCCCCTCCTGCCCCCGGGAACACCACCTTCGGACGTTCCTGGATACTCCGAACACCCATAGGCCGGGATCGACCCGACCTCGGGCTAGGGCCATACCCTGAAGTCACCCTGTCTATGGCGCGCCATAAGGCGCGGGAGTACAAGGAACAGATCAGGCAGGGTGTCGACCCGCGCGTGACCCGAAAAGCTACCAAGTCGGCACTGATGGCTGAGCAAGCCAAGTCCGTCACCTTCCGTGCTGTTGGTGAGTCCTACGCCGCCAAGAAGGCGCGGGAGTATAAGACAACCAAGCAGAGCAAAAAGCTACAGGCAATGCTGGAAGCCTACGCCTACCCTACTCTCGGCAATCTGCTGGTATCCGACATTGAGCGGGCGCACATCATCAAGACGTTGACCCTTATCTGGGAAACCAAGACCGAGACGGCCACCCGCGTTCGCGCTATTGTCGAGCGGGTCTTAGATATGGCTGGCGCTGAGGGACTCCGCACTGGTGACAACCCGGCCCGCTGGCGTGGCAACCTCGACCTGTCCCTACCGATGCCTGGCAAAATCTCCTCAGTTCGTCACTTCCGCGCCATGCCAATGCCTGAGCTTCCCGAGTTTATGCAGGAGCTGTCCGCCAAGCACACCACAGGGGCGCTGGCTCTTCGGTTCGGTATTCTCACTGCCGCTCGATCCGGTGAGATTCGGGGCGCAACATGGAGAGAGATCGACCTCGATAACATGGTGTGGACTGTACCCGGCGACCGCATGAAAAACGGCAGGGCTCACAAGGTGCCGCTATGCCCGGACGCTGTGGATCTGCTGAAGTCCCTCCCCCGCGACCATGACACCGATCTGGTGTTTGTCAGCCCTCGTGGCAAGCAACTGTCCGATATGACCCTGACCAAAGTATTAAAGGATATGGGCCACAAGGTTACACAGCATGGCTTCCGGGCCACGTTCCGCACCTGGGCGCAGGAACTCACCAGTTACCCAGAGGAAGTCTGTGAGCTGGCCCTGGCGCACGTCAACAGCGATGCCACACGGGCCGCCTATGCCCGGTCGGAGCTGATCGACAAGCGCCGCCTGCTTATGGCAGATTGGGAGCGATTCTGCCGCGAGGGGCTACCGACCAAACCCAATTACGGATATGCTCTGGCGTAATGTTTCCCGCCAACGGCGCTTCGATCTCCTCGACGGTTTTGCCCGAGGTGTGAAGTGGCAACCTACACGCCGTACTATATCCAGCTCGATGCTACCGAGAGATGTCGATACGACATCGAAGTACTGGCGACGCAGTTCCACGTTAGCCTTGAGCAGGCCTGGCCAAGCCTGAATGATCTTGCAGGAGAGCAACCGTCATTGCGGCTAAAGTGCACTGATCCATCGCCAACGTGGCTCCGCCTGGCCCACCGCCACTATCCCTTATAAATCAATGAGTTACAGGCGGTAATGCTCAGTTGCCGCCAATATTCCCGCCATAAAATAAGCGGCTCTACCCACTTAAAGGGGGATGCACCGGATTTCACTAAACTCGGTTGATAATGCCATCCCATCCACAGTGGGTTAAGACCCGCAGTCGATAGTTTTCAAAGTTTCTAAATCCATAAGCTCGCCTGGACATCATCTCCATCTTGTTGTGAAAGCCCTCGGTGGGCCCGTTGCTCTTGCTGAATCGCCACATCATGACGATCGGCTCTAGCCAAGATGTCAGGGTCTTGGCCAGTCGCCTGAGCGGGCTTTGCCGCAGCTGGTCGCTCAGGTAGCGCTGCAGGTTCTCGCGCTGTTCTGGTTTCAGGCGCCAGGCATGGCGTCGCATGAGGCTCAGTAGTCCCCGGTTCCGGCGACCCTCCGGGTGCACGTCCTTCCAGGCGTTCAGGAAGTGCTGGTTGACCAGGCGAATAACGTGGAACCGATCGGCGACGATCGTGGCCCCTGGGAAGTACTGACGAGCGATGTTGCGGTAGGTTTCCGACAGGTCCATAACGACGAGCTTCACGTTGTCCTTACCCGGCAATCGCCGCAAATAACCGTCCAAGCTGGCCTCGGAGCGCCCCAGGCGCACATCAAAGACTTTGTTGCGGCGCAGATCCACGAGGGTTGTGGCAAAGCCCCGTTTGCGGGTGAAGAAGTGCTCGTCGATGCCCAGGACCTTAGGGCAGGGCCGATTCGACATCTCGGATACCCGTCGTTGGCAGTGTGCGTGATACCAGCGTTCGGTGGTCGCCGCGCTGATGCCATGCGTGCGCGTCAGTTTGGCCTGGGTGACGCCGCCGTCGTGGGTCTCGAAGACCTCAAGCCGGAAAGCTTCCGAAGCCCTATAGCGCGGCCGCACGCCCTTGAATCGGTGGCGGAAGTAGCGACCACAGCGGGGGCAGTGATACTTCGGTGCTTTGAGATACAGGGTGATCAGCTGATTCCCCTGACGTGTGTGCTTCAGGGTTCGCTGGTAGGTCGCCTTGATCCGGATTTTCGGATGCTGGCAGTGCAGGCAGCAGGGCCGCTTCCTGGGTTTGGCATAGACAGAAATCGCATCATTGCGATCAACGCGTTCGACCTCCAGCTCCGGAAGGCCTTGTATTAATCCTGCGTGGGACATCGGGGGTTCTCCATTAAATGATTCCGCAAAATCAGTTTAATGAATGCCGGTGTCCCCCGTTAATGATGAAGAGCCTAATCGCGTCCCGCCCTCACCCCAAGCTCAGCATATGCAATCGATAGACGCAGATCGGCGCGTCCGCTGGACCGTGGCGGCCACTGAGAGGCTCATTGCAGCCCTCACCTAGCCTCAAGCCAAACAACCTCCCCAGCTGGCTCCAGCAGCGCCGCATCCTTGTTCCGGGAATTACCGATCCCCGACGCCACCGGGTGAAGGGCCAACGGGAATTTCAGTTTCGCACGAAACAGCGGATCATCCGGCGGAATCTCCGCGGTATTGTCCAGCCAGCGGGCGCACTCCTCCGGCGACAGCATTACCGGCATGCGCGCGTGCCAGGGCTGGAACTCTGGTGCAGCCTCGGTGGTAACAAGGGTACAGGACAGCAAAGGGACCTCGGCACCACGCCAGACGTCCCAGAGTGCCGCCACAGCCAGTGTGCTGTCTTCGTTGGCAATCAACCAAGGCTGCTTATGAGCTTGCTCAGTGCGCCATTCAATGAAACTGCTCATCAGGACGATGCCGCGCTGACTCTTGAAAGGACCGCGGAATGCCGGGCTCTGGGTCAGCGACTCGGCGCGGACATTGAACATGCTGTATTTCGTGCTGACCTCTTTGGCCCATGAGGGGGTGAGCCACCAGCGGGCTAATTCCCCCCGCCCATCGTGAACCAGCAGCACATCTTCGGTGGGCGCGACATTGTAGCGTGGCGGCGGTAAGCGTACATCGATGCCCAGAGAATCCAGCAGGTTCTGGAGGCCGGGCTGACACTTCGTTAGCCTTGGTCAAATAGGCGTTGACGTAAATTGGCGCGTACACGTTGCAACTGTCCGATCAAACTGTCGCGCTCTTCGATCGGGATGCCGTCCAGTAGAATCTCCTCAATCTGTTCAACGACATTTTCCAGTTCGGGCAGCAAAGGTCGGATCCTGCCCGTGAGCACAACGCGTTTCACGCGTTTGTCACTTGCGTCTGGCATGCGTTCAACCCAGCTTGCGTCTTCCAGACGATCAACGATTTTGCCCAGCGGCGGCTTCGCCATCAACAGTCTTTCGGCTATCTGTGTCTGGGTTAGTGGCCCCTCTGTATAGAGTAGGTAGAGAACCTGCCACTGACTGCGAGTCAGTTCGAAGTCTCGAACCTCGCGATTGAAAATCTTGGCAACCATTAAACTCACTTCGTGCATCAATGTACTCACGTGATGGTGCGTAAACCGCTTGCCCTGAATTTCTTGACTTTTCACTGAAATATTGATTACCTTAGTTATAGAAACTACAGTTACTTTTTAGCTGACATGCAGACACTAGTCAACTCTCTGAGCGCTTATTGAAAGAATGGACACAGTTTCACCGCCCCGTAAATTCCTGCTGGCCGGCTGTCTCTTGACAGTACTTGCGGCCTGTGACCATTCAACCAC
>Ga0209578_10001003_pt1 | contig 28280 bp, 30 predicted proteins | sample tdAd472_FD_187127 | JGI IMG/M metagenome (GOLD analysis project Ga0209578, IMG submission 187127) | Marine sediment microbial communities from the Atlantic coast under amendment with organic carbon and nitrate - tdAd47.2 (SPAdes)... | ecosystem: Environmental > Aquatic > Marine > Coastal >...
TTCTTCGGATATCATCAGGGCCAGCGGCAAAATGTCGCGCTAACAGGCCGAACACATGACCGTACCCAAACCGGCAAAAAACAGCGCAACTTTCCCCTTGCTAAAACGGAGCCGTCCACACATGACATTGAGAATATCAGAAAACAGGGGATGGCCTAAGCCGTCGCTCATGTCTTCCGGCTATTCAAACGAACAAACGCAATCCGGTAGAATTTGCTGCATTACGGCAAACCCTTTAAATAGAGCCATTCCAACACCATGCACTAATTGCATGGCTGAATTGCCTTTTTTTCAGTTGCCTTTGTTCGGGGTGCGATCTATTTTCACTACAGATGTTGCACCGCAACATTACGCCCGAGCGCAAGGCTTGGGCGGAGGGGTCCTTCTGAAGGACCCTACGTCTCCCAGACGTAAAGCCTCCCTGTTAAACTCGCCGGGCCATTTTTGGCCCGGTTTTTTTTTGCTCTCTACGCATCTGCGGAAAGTTGTAATACCACTCCGTCTCTTTAACTGTTCAAACTTCACTTTGGTCAAGCCATGCGCTAATTGCATGTCAGCCCGTTGAAATTGGCAATAGTGGTTTACCCTTACCTCCTGTAGAAAGTTTCTCAGACGATGTTGCACCGCAACAAAGTCGAGATCGGGCGCAAGGCCTGATCGGAAGGGCCCTCGGGTCCTACGTCTCCCAGACGTGAAGCCTCCCTGTTAAACTTGCCGGACCGTTTGGCCCGGCTTTTTTTTGCCTACTTTATAAATTTACCCCTCCAAAAGATCGCCGCCCCAACCGGGGCGGCTTTCTTTTGTGTGGTTACACAAACCGTCGTCGCGGGCAACGCCCGCTCGGGGTTTGTTATTTCAAAGCCTCCGCCCGTTCGGCGACCACCTTGTCGGCCTCTTTGCCCGAAAACTCCTGCAGGTGGGCGAACTCGTAGGTGTAGGTGCCGACGCCGAGGCTTTGCGAGCGCAGCTCGACGATCAGGTCGCCGATCTCGGCCTGGGGCATCATCGCCTGGACCTCGTCCCAGCCCTGCCAGCCTTCCTTGGCGTCGAACCCGAGGATCTGCCCGCGCCGCCCGCTGACCATGCGCTGAACCTTCGAGGTGTACTCACTGGGCACCGAGACGGTGACGTTCAAAATCGGCTCCAACAATACCGGACTGCAGGACGGCAGGGCTTCGCGCATCCCGGCTGCGGCGGCTTTCTGGAAGGCCATGTCGGAGCTGTCGACCGCATGGAACCCGCCGTCGGTCAGGGTGACGGCCAAGTCGACCACCGGGAAACCGAGCGGTCCCTGCCCCAGGGTGCCGAGCACGCCCTTTTCCACCGCCGGGATATACTGCTTGGGCACCACCCCGCCGGTGATGGTGTCGGAAAAGACGAAACCCTCGCCGCGCGGCAGCGGCTTGATCTCCAGATGGACGTCGCCAAACTCGCCGTGCCCGCCCGATTGCTTCTTGTGGCGCGAATGCTGGGACGCCGGTTTGCGGATGGTTTCCTTGTAAGGCACCATCGGCTTCTTCGACGCAACCCCCAATCCGTATTCGCCCTTCATCCTAGAGAGCGCGATCTGCAACTGCACCTCGCCCTGGCCGGACAGGATAAACTCGCCGGTATCCTCGCTATGAACGGCGGAAATCGACGGGTCTTCTTCGGAGAGTTTGGTCAGCGCACCCGAGAGCTTCACTTCGTCCGATTGCTTTTCAGCCGAAATGGCGAAGGCGTAAAGCGGCGCGGGCGGCGTCGGCCAATCGCACTCGACCTTGCCGCCCTCGCTCAACAAGTCGCCGGTCTGGGCGTTTTCCATCCGGCCCAGGGCAACCACCTCGCCGGCCGTGGCCGAGGTCTTCTTGGTCGTCGTCTTGCCGAGCAAACTGCTGATCCCGCCGACCCGGTCGCCGTTAAGCGTCATGCCGTCCTTGATTTCGCCGGACCACACCCGGGCCAGGGACATCTTGCCCGAATGCCCGGCATGGACGGTCTTGAACACCTGGGCCATATTGCCCGACACCGAAGCGCCCAACCGCTCGGCGGTCGTGGCCACTTCCGGGGTTTCGTGGCGCAGGGCCTTCAACAACCGGTTGATGCCGTTCTCGTTTTCCGCCGAGCCGAAGAACACCGGGACGATCAGGTCCTGCTGCAAATCCTTGGTCAGGTTGGCGTAAATCTCGTCGGTCGACGGCACCACGTCTTCCAACAGCTCTTCCATCAGCTTGTCGTCGAAGTCGGCCAGGGATTCGAGCATTTCGGTGCGCGCCAGTTCCTCGTCGTCCTTGACCTTCTCGGGCAGGGAAATCAGGTCGGACGGCTTGTGGGGGTTCCACTTCCAGGCCCGTTCGCTGACCAGATCGACCATGCCGGTGACCTCGCCCGCCTCGTTGCGGATGGGGATTTCGCGCAGCAGCAACGGGCGGCTCGACACGCTTTGCAGGGCCTCGAAAGTGGCGCGCACCGAGGCTTCGGCCTGGTCCATTTTGTTGATGTAGAGAATGTGCGGGATATCGCGGTCGTCCAAAAACTTGAGCAGCGGCGAAATGGTCACCGCGCGGTCCGGGGCGGGCTCGCAAACGACGATCACCGTGTCGGCGACCATCATGCCGCACTGGGCGTCGTAGGTCAGCTCGACCGAGCCGGGGCAGTCGATCAGCGTCCAACTATCGCCCAGATACTCCATGCTGGCGACGGTCAGCTCGGTGCTCATGCTCCTAGCGCGGGCTTCCGTGCCGCCGTCGCCGACCGTGTTGCCGTCCTTGACCGTTCCGCGGCGGTCGATGGCCCCGGCGGCGAACAGCATGTCTTCAAGAAGCGTGGTTTTCCCGCTGGTGTAAGGCCCCACCAGAGCGGCGCAGCGTGGTCCCGATGTTGTTTTGGTCATTGGCGCGTGTCCCCCGAACGTGATTGCGGTTGGGGCGCGGCCCAGTATCCCATCCCAGGGCGGCGGGCCGCCCCAATATCTGACGCCGTCATGAACATGACGACAGATGAAGCGTACCCCGCTGACGAATCGATGCAAGCGAAAAACACCTGCAAACGAAGCAGGTTATCCACCGGTGGGCGGGAGGGGCTTCAACCATTGGGCGGGAGGCGGCTCTAACCATGTTTTTGCCCGGAAAATGCACAAAAACAGCCGTTCAAAGCACAAAAACCGGCAAAAAATGGCAGCTGTTTACCCCTTAAGCCGTTGATATAACAAGAAACACGGGTTTTCTGAGAATGAATCCTTATCATTATTTATCATTTTCCCCATCTTCCCCATCCTCGGCGGGCGCGTCCGGCGGGCTGAGAGGACGGTCGAACCCGGCGATCCGCGCCTGCAGAGCCACGGCGCGTTGAGCCGAGCCGTACTCCTTGTAGAGCATGGCCTTTTCGTAGATCAGCTCGAGCTTGGCCAGCATCTCCACCGCGTCGGAACAGGACCGCTCGACGACGGCCTCGCGCAGGTCGCGCAGACGCTGCTGAATGCGCGGGTCGGCCAACAGCCGCGACGCCTGAACATGGCTCGACTTGAAGGCGTACCCGGCGTACCGCGCCGCCACCGCCCCTTCGGTTCCGGAGAAATAGTGCTGACAAAAAGACTCCCGCCGCGCGCTCAATGGCCGCATGACAAACCCTCCTTGTGATGGATAAAAGAAAAAGGACTTTTATCCTATTTTGGGTGATTTGTCAAGAATTCCTCGATTTTGGAGCGTTTTCCACTTATTGCGGGCTATGGCGATTGAGCATCTTCCACCGACTGAACCAGCCGCTACAGGCTGGGCGCGACGTTCCACCGATACCCATCGTCTGTATGACGCCAACGGTCTTCACGGCACGGACTTGTTCTTTAGCGCCTTAAGCAGCGGCGGCAGTTGCGGCGCATCGTCCCGGATGATGCTCCAAAGCGTGTCGTTATCGATGCCGAGATAGCCGTGTATCAGACGGTTACGGGTGGCGATGATCATCCGCCAGGGGATTTCGGGATGAGCGGCCCTGACGTCGTCAGGAATGTGGGTGGCGGCTTCGCCGATCAGTTCCAGATTGCGCAAGGTAGCGTCATAAGCGAGCTCGTTCGCCACAAAGTCGGTCTGTGTCAGTCCCTTTGTGTAGGACAGCACCTTCTCGGTGAAGTGGATCATATCGCCCAAGTAAAACCGCCATTCCCGGCGCCGGGCGTCAGACATTCACCCGCTCCTCTTCGATGTAGGGGCGCAGTTCCGGTCGCAGGGCTTTTTCGGTAACCAGATCGACCGGACAACCGAACATATCTTCCAGATAAAACTGAACGCCGAAGTAACGCTTGGAGGTAGCGGGGCCATCGAACTCGACCAAGACATCGACATCGCTGTCGCCGGTCGCCTCATCGCGGGCGGTCGAGCCAAACAAGGCCAGCCGGGTCACGCCGAAATCGGCCTGTAGGTCCGGCTTGCTACGGCTCAGCAGCTCGAGAGCGCTCTGCCTGTCCATCGGTCCACCTCCGGATCGCATTCGTTTCATAGGCTTTAGGGCACAGGAAAAATCCAGGCAACACAGGTCATTGAAAGCCGTTGATCAACATAACATCTGCCATGCACCGTGCAACTCATAATGCGAATAGGCCTAGAGGTGCAAATCCTTCGGCAAATGAGCGCAAAAGCCCCCATAGGATCGATGGCGGCTGTAACAAACCGTCCCTTTGACGGCTAAAAGGTTTTTATCCTATTTGAGCGATTTACCATGACCCCACCCCCAGAATACTCGCAAATATAGATTATTGATAAGAAAAACAACTAATTTATAGACAAGCGCTTACGAGCCTAACAGTATGTTCTTCGGCGGTTTCAAGCGTGGAAGAACGATATGACTGATCATGAGTTTGGAGGAGAACACACGGAGCTAAAGCTTGAGGTTATCAGTTCGTATTTACAGCGCTTCAACACAGTCCTGAAAAATCAGAATTTCGAACGTGTCTATATTGATGCCTTTGCCGGAGCAGGAAAAAGACTCGCTGCAAAATCAAACGATCTATTTGGAGAAACTCGACAACTTCTCTCCGGTTCCGCTGAAATAGCAATCCAAACCGAACCTCCATTTCATAAGCTGGTTTTCATTGACCAGAAAAAGAAACACGTCGAAGCGCTAAGGGAATTAGCAAAAGAGCACCTTGGTCGGGAAATTGATTGTAGACACGGTGACTGCAACCAAATTCTTCCAAATGTTTTAAGGGCGATTAATTGGCGAAACCACAGAGCCGTCCTATTTCTCGACCCATATGGAATGAATGTCGATTGGTCAACTTTAGGTGAAATATCAAGCTTTAAGGGTATCGATCTTTGGTACCTTTTCCCAACTTTTGGGATGTTACGGCAAGCACCTCGAAATCCTGAAAAAATTGATGGCATCAAGGCCCGTAGCCTAACTCGCCTTTTGGGAACGGATGATTGGCGAGAAGCTTTGTACGAAACTAGTTCAGAACCCGATCTTTTTGGTATCTATCACGAGAACAGACTATCAATTCCAGCTATCGATTCATTCGTTCATAATAGGCTAAAAGAAATTTTTCCGTCTGTTCTGAAATCGGCGCCTATCTTCGACAAACATGGGCGACAGATATTTTCGCTCTATTTTGCCCTAACGAATGACAGCAAAAAAGCGATGGCCGTTGCCAAACCCATTGCCGATTATATCCTCACGCCATTACGGCAGGGTACTCGTCCCAGGTCCGGCCTTTGAATAACCGGCCCGTCTTCTTTTTGTTGGTGCCACCCCATTGCTTGAAGAAAAACGCTGTTCCGAATAGACGACAACGTTGCTGGATTTCTTCAACCCAAGCCTCTTCAATCGGGCGAGCCTTGGGACCACTTTCTCCCCCAATAATCGCCCAGTCGATCTTGCTCAAATTGACCGGACCCACTGCGTCCAACAACGGCTCAAACGAGACGAACCGGATGAGCGCATTGGTGTTTCGTAAATCATCGAGACGACCCACGAAGTCTTCGCTCTCGACGCTGACGCCCAACCACACGTTTGGTAGCTTTTCCAATTGCTGAGAAACTTCCGCCATACGCTGCGAGCGTTTTGTCAAAATCTGATAGGTGTGTTGGGGCGTCGCTTTCATAACGTCCCAAACTTTGCCAATAAATTCTTCGGGCACATCGTCTTGGAAAAGATCGGACATGGAATTGACAAAGACCATGCGCGGGGTTCGCCAAGTTAACGGCGCTTTCAGAGCCTTTTCATCGAAAGCCAGCGTCCCGGTCCAGACGCGCCGTTTTCCCGACTTGCGCGTCAATCCGGCATACTTTTCCATTCCCATAGCTTCCAGGCGCGCCGCCATACGCATGGCGTAGCAGTTGGAGCATCCAGGAGAGATGATCGAACAACCGGCAACCGGGTTCCATGTCGCGTCGGTCCACTCAATATCTGATTTCGACATACAACCTCTCTGGAGTCTCGCCAAAAAAATACACCCCATGTGCACAAAGAACATGAGGACAAAGCTCCTAAGTTTCAATTAAGGAGATCAATTGACCAGAAAATTCTTAAACCCCCACCAATCGAAAAACCCGATAGCATCGGCCATAAAAATTCATCCTTTTGAAGCCTATCGATTCTTGACGCACGCGAGCAATGATTTAACAATCGGCCTTGCGGATACAGGCCGGTGACCCTGCTCGAAAAAGGGGCAGGTAGGCGAGACCCAGGGTCCGTATCTTTTCACAAAAGATACAGCGGAGGACTTCCCGGACTCTCGGCGACGCTACGGCTTCTCCTTTTTCCGCAGGTTCTCCCGTATCAACTTTTTTGATTAAGGTACACGCCGGGTTGCGATGCGCTCGTTTTCTCCGGCGTCTGGAGGACCGACCATGAGACTGACTTCGCGCGCCCACCGCACTATTGCCTTGCCTCTGAGCGAAGACCAGAGCGCCGACATGATTTACCCGGACGACCTGCCCTACAGCCCCCGCCTGCCGCGCCGCAGCCAATTCGACGTGTGCGACGAAGGCAGCATGGGCCGCGGCATCCGCACCAAAGTGGCTTTCGAGCGCGGCACGGTGATCGCCGAGTTCGCCGGTCAGTTCACCTCGCAGGTGCTGCAACACACCCTGCAAGTGACGCCGACCAGCCACGTGCACGACCCCCATTTCATCGGCCTGCTGTCGCACTCCTGCGCGCCCAACAGCCTGCTCGACATGCAGGGCATGGAACTGCTGGCGCTCACCGACATTCCGGTCGGCACCCTGCTGACCGTCGACTACGCGCTGACCGAAGACATTCTGTTCCGCCAGTTCCCCTGCGATTGCGGGGCGAGCAACTGCCGCGGCTGGATCACCGGCCGGCGCGAAAAAGTCAGCGCCAAGGGCCGCCGCCATCTGGCGAAACGGCAGCATTAGGATACCAACCCGATGGGCATCGACATGTCGGAAGCCATCCCGGTCTTCGGCCGCACGGAAGATATGATCACCGCATTGCACCCGGCTTTTCCGGTCCATTGCCTGCGCCCCGATCAGTTGACCGATGCGGCCAAAACCTTCGTCGACGGCTTTCCCGGCGATACGCTCTACGCGGTCAAGTGCAACGCGCACCCCTTGGTGCTCGAACAGCTCTACGCGGCGGGCATCCGTCATTTCGACGTGGCCTCCGACCACGAGATCGCCCTGGTCCGGCGGCATTGCCCGGAAGGCATTCTTTACTATCATCACCCGGCCAAGACAGCGCTGTCGACCGCCAACGCCTACAAGCATTCGGGCATCCGGCGGTTCGCCGTCGATTGCACGCCCGAGCTGACCAAGGTGCTGGCCAACACCGGCACCGACGCCGCCATCACCGTGCGCATGGCGGTGCCGCAGGACGACGCGGTCTACGACCTGTCGACCAAGTTCGGCGCGTCCTTCGATGACGCCGTCACCCTGTTGGCCGAAGCCGCGCGCTGCGGCCGGGAGGTGGGCGTCACCTTCCACGTGGGCTCCCAATGCCTGCACCCGAAGGCTTACGAAACCGCGCTTGAACTGACCGCCAAGGCCGAGGAACAAGCCGGCGTCAAGCTGACCTATATCGACGTCGGCGGCGGCTTCCCCGGCTATTACCGGACCACCGAAGCCCCGCCGCTTACCGCCTATTTCGAGCGCATCGCCAAGGCGACGCAACGGCTGTTTCCCGCCGATCCGCCGCGCATTCTCTGCGAGCCGGGCCGGGCGCTGGTCTACAAGGCCGCTTCGCTGGTCACCCGGGTGATCCTGCGCAAAGAGAGTACGGTTTACCTGAACGACGGCATTTTCGGCGGGTTCGCCGAAATCTACTGGGGCAAGGACGCCCTGGTGTTGGAGTGCAAAGTGCACCGGCCGCGCAACAAACGCCGCCCGGCCAAGGAGACCAAACCGTTCATCGTCTACGGGCCGACCTGCGACGGCAACGACCGCCTGCCCTACAAGGTCGACCTGCCCGTCGATATCGCCGAGGACGACTGGATCGAGTTTAACAACCTGGGCGCTTACGGCCGCGAAATGTCGACCGCCTACAACGGCATGAAGTCGGATCGCCTGGTGGTGCTCGACCAGCCTTACTAGAGGGTGAAATTCCCTTCGCAGACCGCGCCGCACGGTATAGACTCTCCCCTCTAAACGGATCGTTTGAGGGGAGAAAATGATCGAGTGGAAAGACGAGTACAGCGTCGGGGTGGCGTCCATCGACAAAGACCACAAAACGCTGATCACCCTGGTCAACCGCTACTTAAAGGAATCGCAGAACAAACCGGCGATCCTGGTCCACCGGCTGTTCCGCGATCTCGAGAACTACACCGACTACCACTTCGAGCGGGAAGAAGGCTTAATGGCTCAATGCGGCTACGAAGGCCTGGAAGAGCACAAACAACGGCACAACGACATCCGCGCGACCTTGAAAGACTTTTCCGATAAGGTAACGGGGCGGTTCTCCAAGCAAGACGAGGCCGACCTGAAAGCCTTTCTTAAATCCTGGCTGCTGGAGCATGTGTTGAAGGAAGACTTCAAGTACCGCGCCGCCATGGCCGGGCACAATCTCGACTGATTCGAGTCACCTCACCGAAATCCTGTAACAAAACTCGGTTAAGAAAAACCGTTTGGTTCTTCTTTCGGGAGCGGCCCGGTGCGGCGGCATTCTTTCGCTCAATCGATCTTGCGGCTGATCAAATACCGTTTGATCGTTCCCCTCTTGCGCAGCGTCGAGTCGCCCGAACACACGGCGCGCGGCGTGTTGGTCGGCGTCGCCTGGGCCTTCACGCCCCTGATCGGCGTCCAGATGCCGCTGATCGCCCTGACCTGGGCGTTGGCCCGTTGGCTGATCGGCTGGCGATTTCATCTGTTGGTGGCGCTGGCCTGGGCCTGGGTGACCAACGCCGTCACCCTGGTGCCGACCTACTACGGCTTTTACCTCACCGGGCAACTGCTGCTCGGGCGCTGGAGCGATCTATCGGGTTACGACGCCTTCGGGCGGTTGCTCGACCGGTTCGTCCTCGGTGAAGGGCCGCCGCTCGACCGCGCCGCTCAGGCTATCACGCTCATTGCCCAAGACTGGGGCTTGGCGTTGGTGCTCGGTTGCCTGCCCTGGATGGCCGTGCTGAGCTGGCTCGGCTACCGCTGGACCTTCCGATTGATGACGGTAAGACGGCAGAGGCAAACCGATAAAATTTAGAGCATATCGACCCCGGCGGGCGGCGCGCTGCGCAAGGCCTCGAGCAAGGCGTCAATGGCCTTCTTGTTGGGAAAGGTCGACCGCCAAGCCAGTGCGATGCGCCGAGACGGCGCCGGGTCTTTGAAGTGGGCGTATTTGACCAGGTGGTTGCGCCGTTCCTCGCAGTTCATCGCCGTACACATGAAGCTGTTGACCGAGGTCATCGGCAGTACGGCAACGCCGGTGCGCACCGCCACCATATGCCGGATGGTCTCCAGGGAGTTTCCCTCGATGCAGTTGTGCATGCCTTCCGAAGTGTCGTCCAAATGGTGGCAGGCCGGGCAGATTTCGAGCACCTGATCGCGGAAGCAATGCCCCTTGCCGAGCAAAAGCAGTTTCTCCCCGGCCAACTCGTTGCCGTCCAGATCGTCCCGCCCCTGCCAGGGATGGCCGTTGGGCACGGCGACGAGGAAGGGTTCGTCGTAAATGGGAGCCACCTCTATGCCCGGCTCGTCGAACGGCAAAGCGACCACAATGGCGTCCACCTCCCCGCGTTTGAGCCGCTCGGACAGCACGGCGGTAAAGTTTTCCTCGACCAACATGGTCATGTTGGGAGCGATATCGTGAAGCTTGGGGATCAAGGTCGGGAAAAGATAGGGACCGACCGAATAAATAGCGCCGAATTTAAGAGACCCTTCGAGCGCGCCGGATTCACACTCGGCGATCTGCTGAATGCGCTCGACCTCCTCGATGGCCTTTCGCGCCTGGGCGATAACGTGCGAGCCCGCTTCGGTGATCTTGATTTCGTTCTTAAAGCGCTCGAACAACGGCGTGTTGAGCTCTTCTTCCAATTGCTTCACCGCTACGCTTAGCGACGGCTGGCTGACGTTGCAGGCCTCGGCCGCTCGGCTGAAGCTTTTCTCCCGGGCTACCGCAAGAGCGTACTTTAATTGAGTTAATTTCATTGAAACCGCGTTTCCCGCTAGCAAGAGCACCTCACCATCGCCCTTCGAGTCCTACTTGCGAATGGCCGATGAGGTGGAATAATAGCAATATGCACCAAAAACCCCAGAAGGTTTTTAACGGCGATCAAGCCGGGATCATTAGGCAAACCCAGCCTGACTATTTTTTCGTAGTTGTTTGCAGCCACGCTAATAGAAGTGCGGATTCCTTGCCGGTCAGCGGAGTCAAACGCGCCATCGAGTTGACGTGGCCGATCCAATTGTTGGCGCTGTATTCATCAGGCGAATGCAACGCATGACAAAGGCTGCAGTTGTCTTCGTACAGGCGGCGGACCGTCTTCCAGAGCGGTTTGGTATCGCGGAGGAACCGGCTTGCCGGCGCCCAGGCCTCCAGTCGAACTTCCGTCCATTTGTGGCCGGTCTGCGCATCCTCGACCATAGCAAGGCTGCGCAAATCTTCAACGCGCGACAGGTCGAGGGCGGCCAACTCAATTCGCTGGCCCTGGCGCAAATAGAGCGTATTTTCTTTCCCTTCGCGACGCCAACCGGCCAACTCAACCCGGGCGAAATCGTTCTCAACCGCCAAAATCCGCACCGGGAGACCGGCAGCCAGTTGACCTATCGGCTCGCCCCCTTGGGAGGCGGCAATCGGCTGCGGGTCAAGCGCAACCACCGTGTCGCCAGCAGCCACCGATGCCGGGGTCAGATCCTGAAACATCCGGCGATGAACCGCCGTCACGTCCGGCATCTTGTGGGCGACCGCTTTGTGGCAGTCGATACAGGTCTTGCCGATTTTGGCGGCATCCCGCATGGCGCGGGACGCCTTGATCGGCTGTTTGTGGAAATCCATCGCGTCGAAAGAGTGACAGTTGCGGCATTCGGCGCTGTTGTTGACGCGCATGCGCTCCCATTCCCGCTTCGCCAGCTGATGGCGCTTGGCGGCGAATTTTTCGGGCGTGTCAATGGAGCCGACCGCCCAATGGTAGAGCTCGTTGGTCGCCTGAATTTTGCGCAACACCTTGTGGGTCCAGTCGCGCGGCACGTGGCAGTCGGGGCAGGTCGCCCTGACGCCCGATGGGTTCTTGTAGTGAGGCGAATGGAGATATTCGGCGTAGACCGTATCGCGCATCACATGACAACTGATGCAAAAAGACATTTGGTTGGTGGCTTCAAGCGCCGTGTTGAAGCCCCCCCAGGCGATCACACCGACGACGATGCCCAGCAATCCGCCCAAGACGATCTTTCGCATCCCACCCCCTAAAAAACAAGGAGCCGGGCACCATCCCTGACGCCCGGCCCTATTTAGATCAATCCGATCAATCGAACGGCGTCGGCTTCGGCGTATTGTCGTTCGACGGCGGCAAAATCGGCAGCTTGAAGTCGGGCTGATCGCCGGTCAGGGACTTCAGGAAAGCGACGATGCTGGCGTTTTCCTCGTCGGTAAACTTCTTGCCGAGCTGAATGCGGCCCATGACGTCAACCGCTTCCGTCAGCGTTTCCGCTTCGCCGTCGTGGAAGTACGGATAGGTCAACTCGACATTCCGCAGCGTCGGCACCTTGAAGTAGAAGCGGTCGGCCTCATCCTTGGTAACGGCCACGCGGCCTTCCGCCGGGCTGGTGGATTGGTAAGGCTCAACCACGCCCATCTTCTCGTAGGTGTTGCCACCGGCGGCAGAGCCGTTGTGACAGGCCGTGCAGCCTGAATCTTTAAACAGCTCGTAACCGGCCACTTCCTGTGCGGTCAGAGCTTTTTTGTCGCCCATCAGCCACTTGTCGAAGCGCGAGTTCGGAGTGACCAGAGTTTCCTCGAATTCGGCGATGGCCTTGGTCACGCCGTCAACGGTGATTTTATCGGAGTTGAATACTTTCTTGTATTCGGCGACATAAGCCGGAATCGATTGCAGAACCGCCAACGCCAGGGTGTGTGTCGCGGCCATTTCGCCCGGGTTGGCGATGGGGCCGCCGGCCTGGTCCTGAAGGGTCAGCGCACGGCCGTCCCAGAACTGAGCCAGGTTGAGGCTCGAGTTAAGCACGGTCGGGGCGTTGATCGGGCCTTTTTGCCAATTGTGGCCAATCGAGGTCTTCAAGTTGTCCGTGCCGCCCATGGACAGGTTGTGGCACGAATTACATGAGATGAAGCCCGACTTCGACAAGCGCGGGTCAAAGAAAAGCTTCTTGCCCAGCTCCACCATGGCCGGATTGGCCGCTTTGTACGGCTTGATTGGCGAAATTGGTTCATCGCTTGCGATAGCAGGCGATGCAGCCATGACGATCGCTGCAGCGGTTGCTAGAACAATCTTCTTCATAGTATTTGGTCTCCTAAGAATGAAACAGAGCAGGTTCCTACCCAAGCAAATTTTCCCACTTGTATTTGCTCAGCTCTGCCAGCAAGGACTAAAGATTCGACCCTTCAAAAAGTTCGTGTCCCTTCGGTCGTCCTCTTAAGCAAACGGAATGCGAAATTCCCAAATGCGATGCCGGACTGTATTGAATTGCGGCCCTCATTCCTTTGATTCTTTCAAATTCAAAAATCCTGCATAGCACCTTCAAAATCGTATATTTCACAGCCGCCATAGGGGAAATACTTTTTGGCAATTTAGGTTATAAGCAATGCCTATAAAGAGCCAAAAAGGAGCGCGGACATAAGAAAAGCCGCCTTCCCAAAGGAGAGCGGCTTTTCCTAAAAATTGATGAGAATTTATTTCAGCCCGGCGCAGGCTTTCTTGATCCGCTTGCAGGCTTCTTCCAGCGCTTCGTTGGAGGTCGCATAAGACACCCGGAAGTAAGGCGACAGACCGAAGGCCTCGCCCTGCACGGCGGCCACCCCTTCGCTTTCCAGCAAGTAGGTGACGAAATCGCCGTCGGTTTCGATCTTTTTGCCTTCGGGCGTCGTCTTGCCGATCACGCCTTCACAGGACGGATAGACGTAGAACGCGCCTTCCGGCGTGGCGCAGGTGAGGCCTTCGCATTCGTTGAGCAGCTTGACCACCAGATCGCGGCGCGTTTTGAACAAGGCGTTGTTCTTGGCGACGAAATCGTGCGGTCCGTTGAGCGCCGCCACAGCGGCCGCCTGACTGATCGAGCTGGTGTGGGTCGTGCTCTGGCTTTGGATTTTGTTCATCGCCTTGATCAACTCGACCGGGCCCGCCGCATAGCCGACGCGCCAACCGGTCATGGCGTAAGCCTTCGAAACGCCGTTGAGCGTCAGGGTGCGCTCGAACAGGCCGGGCTCGACCTGGGCCGGGGTGACGAACGTGAAGTCGTCGTAGACGATGTATTCGTACATGTCGTCGGTCATCACCCAAACGTGGGCGTTTTCCGGCCGCATCAATACGTCGGTGATCGCCTTCATTTCATCGCGGCTGTAGCCCGCGCCGGTCGGGTTGGACGGCGAGTTGAGGATCACCCACTTGGTTTTCTTGGTGATCGCCTTGGCCAGATCTTCCGGCTTGAGCTTGAAGTTGTTCTCGCCCGGGCAGGCGACGAACACCGGCTCGCCTTCGGCCAGCAGGGTGATGTCGGGGTACGACACCCAGTAAGGGGCCGGGATTACCACCTCGTCGCCCGGATCGAGGGTCGCCATCAGGGCGTTGTAGATGGTCTGCTTGCCGCCGCAGCCGACCGAGATCATGTCGGGCGTGTACTTCAGGCCGTTGTCGCGCTCCAGTTTGGCGCAGACGGCTTCACGCAGTTCAAGGGTGCCGGGCACCGGCGTGTATTTGGTTTTCCCCGCCTTCATGGCTTCGACCGCCGCGGCTTTGATGTGCTCGGGCGTGTCGAAGTCCGGTTCGCCGGCGCCAAGGCCGATGACGTCCATACCGGCCGCCTTGAGCTCGGCGGCCTTGGTGGTTACGGCGATCGTCGGCGACGGTTTGATACGCGACAGACGGGAAGCGATGAACGCCATGGGAAAACCTCTCCATATATAAAAAACGAGTCGAAAAGAATGCGGGCAAACTACGCCGAATGTTGACCTTTCGCAATGGGGTATGCTTGCTTATGCGCCTCAAGTTTCACCAGTTGGACATGCCCGCCATGAAAGTCCTTATCGCCGACGACCATTCCATCGTACGAAGCGGTCTTAAAATGATCCTCGAAGAGCTCGGCGAACCGGTCGAAACGGTCGAGGCGATCAACTTTGATCAGGCCCGCCAAGCCTGCGAGCGCGAAGCCGGTTTGGACCTGGTTATTTTGGACCTCAAGATGCCCGGCGCGGGCGGCATCGATTCGCTCAGCGAACTGGTGGAAAAGGCCAACCCGGCCCCGGTGGTGGTGTTCTCGGCGTTGGAAAGCCCGGAGAAAATGCGCTCGGTGCTGTCCAAAGGGGTGCGCGCCTTTATCCCCAAATCGACCGACGAATCGCTGATCGCCAACATCTTCCAACTGGTCCGGGCGGGCGGCGCTTACGTCCCGCCGGTTTTGGGCGGCCTGACCGAGAACGGCGGAAGATTGGCCCCGGAAGCCAGCCTGCCGCTGACCGGGACGCCCTTGGAAGAATTGACGTCGCGTCAGCTTGAAGTGTTGGATTTGCTGGCCGAAGGCATGTCGAACCAAGAAATCAGCCAGCAGCTGAGCCTCAACCTCTCAACGGTCAAAACCTACGTCACCCGGATTTTGAAGGTCTTGGGCGTCGATAACCGCACCCGCGCCGTCCTGGCCTTAAAGGAAATGCGCGAAGAGATGGAGTGAGCCCAGAACGGGAGCCCGCCTCTCAGAGATACGAATTGTGACAATTGACGCCATATGTCGTCATATGACATAATCCTTCATGCCAAACGCAAAGCTCATCTTCAAGGACCGTTACACCTTCGATGACGGCGCGATTGTCGAGATGACCATTTGGCAAACCCCGGAGCCCGTACCGCCGTCGGAACACCGGCTCAAATACAGCTTGTATTACGGATATCCGGGCAAACGGATCATCGGGTACGATAACGAGCGGGGAAAAGGCGATCACAAGCATATCCAGGGCAAGGAAACGGCTTATGTTTTCGTCTCCGTCGACCGATTGATCGACGACTTTCTAAACGACGTGAAGGAGCAACGCTCATGACCAGAAAAACCGGGACAAAGTTGCAGGTCCATGTCGACTCTCTCGACGACATGGGACGCCGGTTCAAGAGCGCCTGGAAGCGGGCCGAAGCCGGTGAAACAGTCGACGAGCGGCATATCACCTTCGAATCCTGGGAGGGGCTGTCCAAAGCGCTGACCGGAAAACGCCTGGAACTGCTCCGCTATCTTCACAAGCACCCGGAAAAGAGCATCCGTTCGTTAAGCCAGAACCTGGACCGGGATTACCGCCGGGTTTACGACGACGTTAAAGTGCTACGCGCCGCCGGCCTCATTTCCAACGACGATCTCTATGTGGAATGCGACCGCATCCAAACCGATATCGCCTTGTAGGAAATGCGTGAAGAGATAGCGAGGGAGCGAGACCTTTACCCCTTCGCCCAGGCGATGGCCTGTTCCAGGCGGTCGTTGCCCCAGAAGAGTTCTTTGCCGACCATGAAGCTCGGCGCGCCGAACAGGCCGGCCTCCTTGGCCCGGCCGGTTTGCTCCTTTAAGCCCTCCTTGTTTTCCGCCGATTGAGCCTTTTCCAAAATCGGCTCCGGCTTTTGCCCTTGCCCGGCCAACAACGCGCCGATCACGCCCAGGTCGCTGATGTCCATATCCTCGGCGAAGTTGGCCGCGTAGACGCTGCGCACGAAGGCGGGCAACCAGGGTTCCTCGGCGCAGGCAAACGACACCCGCGCCGCCAACAGCCCGTTGCGCGGAAAGGCCGTCGGGCGCTGAAACGGAATATCCTGGGCGTCGCAGACCCGCTCCATGTCGCGCCACATGTATGCGCCCTTGGCCGGATAGATATTGAACGGGCTGTTGTCCCAGCCCTGGGATTGAAAAATCGGCCCCAACAGAAACGGCCGCCAGACCACCTTGACCCCGGCCTCGCGGGCCAACGGCTCGATCCGCATGGCGGCGGGATAGCTGTAGGTGCTGGCGAATTCAAACCAAAATTCGAGAACGGGCTGATCGGTCATGGGGGGAAGGCTCCGGCTGGAAGAGAGGGGAAGTCGTAAAGGGATGATCCGGGATTTACGTCAAGGGTGTCAATATGAGTAACTTTTTCCACTACTCAGTATATCTGCACTGCCCAATTGTTAGTTATAGTTTGGCACACGTTTTGAGTAAGAGGTTGATTTGGCCGATCATGTGAATGCCGGGAAACGAAGCGCGATCATGGCGTCCGTGAAGAGCAAAGACACAGGGCCCGAACTGACCTTACGGAAGGCCCTCTACGCCGTTGGTTATCGCTATCGTCTATTTGGCAAAGGTCTGCCGGGGCGGCCGGACGTAGTCTTCGCCGGACGTAAGAAAGTCGTGTTCGTTCACGGCTGTTTTTGGCACGGCCACGATTGCCGAAAAGGCAATCTCCCGAAAAGCCGGACGGACTACTGGGGTGAGAAAATATCGAGGAACAAGGAAAGAGACGCGAGGAACCTCAAAGACCTTCGAGATGCCGGTTGGGAGGTAGGCGTCGTGTGGGAGTGCGAACTCAAGGACATGACGGGCGTTTTGGAGCGATTGCGGCGTTTTCTTGGGCCGCCAAGAATTCGTTGATGCTTCGCTCAAAATCAAAGTACGCTTGAGCAGGGATTCGCGGAGGAATTCAAGAAGCGTATGAGCGCATCGAAACGACCGATAGGGATCGATTTGTTCGCCGGGGTAGGCGGCATGAGTCTCGGGTTCGAGCAGGCGGGGTTTGACGTCGTTGCGGCTGTCGAAATCGATCCTGTTCATGCGGCTGCGCACGCCTACAATTTCCCGAACTGCGAGGTCGTCCCCCGATCGGTTTCCGACTTATCCGGGGCCGATATTCGACGCGCAGCGAAGCTGGGCGATCACAAAGTGGACGTCGTTTTCGGTGGCGCTCCCTGCCAAGGTTTCTCGTTGATCGGCCAACGCGCCATGGACGATCCAAGGAACGAGCTTGTGCGCGATTTCGTTCGCCTAGTGGCCGAGTTGCAAGCCGACTATTTCGTCTTTGAGAACGTCAAAGGACTGACGGTGGGGAAGCACAAGAAATTCTTGAGCGAACTTATCGACGAGTTCGCCGCGGTCGGCTACGACGTCAAGATGCCTTGGTCGGTATTGAATGCATCGTCGTACGGCGTTCCACAGGACAGGAGACGCTTGTTCCTCCTCGGCGCTCGAAAGGATATCGAGTTACCGGATTATCCGGAACCGACGACGCGTCAGTCCGGAAAGGACGAGAATTCGGAATTGCCGTTCGGTCCGACCTGCAAGGACGCTTTGGGCGATTTGCCGGACGCCGACGAATTCGAAGAGCTTCTGGGAAGCGATGAAGTCGTGACGGACCGCTGGGGCGATCCTAGTCTGTACGCCCAAGAACTACGTTGTCTTGCCAACGACGCTTGGCATTTCGGATATAAGCGGTCGTGGAATCCCATGCCCCTTACCGCGAGCCTGAGAACGAACCACACCGATATCTCGCGACGTCGTTTTGGAGAGACCGAACAAGGGACGGTCGAGCCTATATCGCGGTTCTTCAAGCTTCACGAAGGCGGCGTGAGCAACACCCTAAGGGCGGGCACGGACTCCGCGAGAGGCGCATTTACCAGTCCGCGACCGATTCACTACTCGCTGCCTCGATGCATTACCGTTCGAGAAATGGCGAGACTTCACGGCTTCCCCGACTGGTTTAGATTTCACGAGACGAAGTGGCACGGCGCCCGTCAGATAGGCAATGCCGTTCCGCCGCCCTTAGCGCGCGCCGTCGCTTCGGGAATTTTAAGAGCAATCGGCTTGAAGCCGAGATGTCCGCGAAAAACTCTGGACATGGGGGATCCGACGTTGCTCAGGATGGATATGTCTCAAGCGTCTCGATTTTGGGGCGTTAAGGTCCCTATTGGAAAACGAGACAGAAAGAGCGGCGCTAAAAAGCGCAAGCAGCAGGAGATTGAAGCAAGTCGTTTGGAGTTTCGGGGGGAGCATGGCCAAGCAGCAGAGTAGCAATCGTTATTCGATCTTGATCGAGAAGGTCTTTTTCGATCGATACGAAGAGGGAAGTACGGATGTTCCCTTTTTGAGAGATGATCTGGTTTCAGCGGCAAACGAATTGGGGATCAAGCTGCCAAAGAACCTTGGAGACGTCATATTCGCAATGCGTTATAGAACGCCTCTACCGGCATCGGTCGTCGCCACTCAATCGGAAGGTATGGAGTGGATTATTGAGGGACGGGGGATAGCGCAGTACGCTTTCAGACTCGTTAGGATTAATCGGATCGTTCCCAATCTGGAACTCACAACTATCAAGATTCCCGATGCGACTCCGGAGATCATATCGAAATACGCCCTTTCGGACGAACAAGCGCTTCTAGCAAAGGTCCGCTACAATCGGCTGGTCGACATTTTTCTCGGTTTGTCGGCTTCGTCATTGCAGAACCATCTCAGGACGACGGTCACGGGGACCGGGCAGATAGAAATTGACGAAGTCTACGTGGGCATTGACCGTCAGGGACGTCATTACATTCTCCCAATGCAGGCGAAAGGCGGCTCAGATCAGCTCTCCGTCGTCCAAACCAAGCAGGATATCGACTGTTGCGCTCAGAAATTCCCGGACCTTATCTGCCGGGCGTTGTCGGCTCAATTTATGGACGACGATCTCATCGCAATGTTCGAGCTTGAGCTTGAAGACGATATGATCAAAATCGTCGACGAAAGACACTATCGGCTAGTTCCCGGCGACGAAATTACGTCCGAAGACCTTCAAAAATACGGTTCGCGATCCTAGCCTCCGGAGTTGTAAATTCTTGCTCCTCACCCCGTCCCCACACTGACCGCGAATCTTGAGCCCTTGCCGACCGCCGAGGTGAGCGTCACCTCGTGGCCCAACAGCCGGGTGAGGCGGTCGACGATGGCGAGGCCCAGACCGATGCCTTCCGAGCGGTCGCGGTTGGGGTCGTCGAGCTGGGAAAATTCCTCGAAGATTCGTCCCCGTTCGGCCTCCGGGATGCCGGGGCCGGTGTCGTAGACCTCGACGCGGATGTTGCCGCCCCGTTTGCGGCAGCCGACCAGGATGCCGCCTTCCTCCGTATAGCGCACCGCGTTGCCCAAGAGGTTGCGCAATACCCGCTCGATCAACGCCGGGTCGGTGGTCACCTTGGCTTTGGTCGGCAGCACCCGAAGCGTCAGCCCCTTGTCGGCGGCCAGCGGTTTGAACTCGCGCTCCAACTGGGTAAGGATGGGGGCGAGATCGACGGTTTCCGGCTTGGCCCGGACCACGCCCGCCTCCAACTTCGACAGTTCGAGAATGGACTGCAGCAACCGCCGCATGGATTTTTGCGCCGCCCTCAAGTCCTCGATCAACGCCAGCCCCTTCGGCCCGTCGACCTGACGGCGCAACATGCCCATAAACATCCCCATGGCTTCCAGGGGCTGCAACAGGTCGTGCCCGGCGGCGGCCAAGAACTTCGACTTGGCCTTGTTGGCCTGTTCCGCCGCCTCCTTGGCTTGGTTCAATTCGCGGGTCCGCTGGACGACCTTTTCCTCAAGGTTGTCGCGGGCCTGACGCAGGGCTTCGGAAATCTGGGTGATGTGATCAATCTGGGCCTGAACGTGCCGGACCATCGGACGGAAAATGAACCCGGCTTCGAGCATCAGGGTACAGAGCGTCATCAGCACCACGGCGGTCTCCAACCAGTGCAACCGCTTAAACGCGCCCTCCCCTTCCAACTGGTATTGGAACACCATGGCGTCGAGCGACTCCAGCAGCCGTCCGGGGGCGGTGGAGAGAATATAACGGACCTCCTGAACGCCGGGGCGCATATCCTCGTAGGGCATGGACAAAACGGTGCGCAGGGCGGAAACGTACATGCGCATCTGTTTATCGAGCGGCCATTCTCCTTCGAAATACATGGCCCGGACCTTGTCGCTCATCTCGGCGGGGAGACCGAGGCGTTCGTCGCCTTCGACCAAGGCGATATGGGAGGCCTCCATAAGGTTCGTCGTTTCGCGAAGCTTGCGGGAAAACTCGTTGTACTGCTTGGTGCTCACCGCCCGCAGCATCCTCTCGACGAACAGGGCGGAGCGCTGGGAGAGCATCCGCTGACGGCCCGAGACGTTGACCACCGCCCCGGTGTTTTCCTGCTGGGCGATCAGCATTTCAAACGCCCCGTAGGCCGCGCAGGCCAGGGCGGCAATCACCGTCAGGGCCATGGCGTAGCGCCGGGTCATCCAATTGGCCGACCTTAAGGTATTTACGTTTTCAGACATGTCCGCTCTCTTCGTCCGGTTGCCCCTGTTTCAACGATCCGGGACGATCTTGCGTCAAAACGGGCGCCGGGTCCAAGAATCGAATCAGTGAAAACCCCAATCGGCGCAAAATCTACTTTGGTTGATTTCGGCTAATTTTGAGATAATTTTTCCGAACCAAAAACGCGAGTAACCCACCTGCCGGATACCCGACTCTCACGGTGCAGCGGATCGGCGGCGGTTTGTCATCCCATTGTCAGACACACGAAAAACCCAGGCTTTCCTTGATTTTCAGAACGCGCCCGGAGAGGGAAAAATAGGTGCGACCAATACCCCACAAAAACAGTCGGGAATTATCCATAAGTTTTCTGTGGTTATTTAACCAAAGTCAATGAGGGTTTTCCCTAATGCTCCTATTTTCGCCCTTCACCTCGCAGGGAATAGATGTCCACTGGGGAGCGGACAGGTCTGCGAGGCTTTGCAAAGAGGCCAAACTACGTGCTTCAGAACGAGAAAGTCAGCCGTTTCCAACTGCTGCGGGGTGGTTTCAGAACCGCCTCTTTCGCCGTACGGGCGCCTTTCTCCTTACCGGAAGAACAGTTCACCGAAACCTGCACCCGCCAAGGGGCCTGCATCAAGGCCTGCCCCGAAAACATTGTGGTGCGCGGCACGGGCACTTTCCCCGAACTCGATTTCGCCCGCGGTGAATGCACCTTCTGTTTCGACTGCGTCGAGGCCTGCGGCTCTGGCGCACTTTCAAAAGACAACCTCGCCCAATGGCGCGCCGATCCGACCACCGGCTCCCCGCTCCCCTATAAAGCGGTGATCGGCGAAGGCTGCCTATCGAGCAACGGGGTAACCTGTCGTATTTGCGGCGACACCTGCGAAACGCGGGCCATCAGATTTCAACTTGCAATCGGAGGGAAAGCCTTTCCCTCCGTCGATACATCGGCTTGTAACGGATGCGGCGCCTGCCAGGCGCTTTGTCCGGTGCACGTCATTTCTTTCACAGTGAGCGATAACTCGGATCATCTCACTCAACGGGAGGAGGAGGCATGAGTATTTCCGGGCTGGTCATTCACGCGAACCCGACAAAGGTCGCGGGTGTGACGGAACAGCTTAACGCGTTACCCGGTGTGGAGGTCCACGCGGCCAACGACGACGGGCGTCTTGTCGTGACCGTGGATCTTCCGGACGACCAAGCATCGGCGGATACGCTTTATAAGATCAAGGACATCGAAGGCATCGCCGATACGGCCTTGGTCTACAACTATTTCGACAATACCAACACTATTTCAGAGGGCGCCGAAAAGGAGGAGACTTATGAAGTTAACTAGGCGTGATTTCATTAAAGCCAACGCAGCAACCGCTGCAGCGGCTGCTGCGGGCGTCACCCTGCCGGGCGTATCAAGCGCTATGGCAGCGGATGACGGCATCCGTTGGGACAAAGGCGCGTGCCGTTTCTGCGGTACGGGCTGTGGGGTGCTCGTGGGCGTCAAAGACGACCGCGTTGTCGCCACCCAGGGGGATCCCGATGCACCGGTCAACAAAGGCCTGAACTGCATCAAGGGTTACTTCCTGTCCAAGATCATGTACGGCGAAGACCGTCTGACCAAGCCGCTGCTGCGCGGTAAGGGCGGCAAGTTCGACAAGAACTCGAACGAATGGTCCGAAATTTCCTGGGATCAAGCCTTCGACATCATGGCCGAGAAGTGGAAAGCCGCAATGGATCCCAACGATCCGAACGGCGCCACCAAGGTCGGCATGTTCGGTTCGGGTCAGTGGACCGTTTGGGAAGGCTACGCCGCCGCCAAGTTCATGAAAGCGGGCTTAAGGTCGAACAACATCGACCCCAATGCCCGTCACTGCATGGCTTCGGCTGTGGGCGCCTTCATGCGGGCCTTCGGCATCGACGAGCCGATGGGCTGCTACGACGACCTTGAGCACGCCGACGCGTTTGTGCTTTGGGGCTCCAACATGGCCGAGATGCACCCGATCCTGTGGTCGCGTCTAACCAACACCCGTCTGACCAAGCCGGGTTCGGAAGTGCACGTGCTCTCCACCTTCGAGCACCGCTCCTTCGAACTGGCCGACAACGGCATCGTTTTCGTGCCGCAGACGGACCTGGCGATCGCCAACTACATCGCCAACTACATCATTCAGAACGGCGCGGTGAACAAAGACTTCCTTGAAAAGAACGTCAACCTCACCAAAACCGTGACCGACATCGGCTACGGCCTGCGCCCCGAGCACCCGCTGGAAAAAGCGGCCAAGGGCAAAGGCGGCAAGCTGACCAAGATCAGCTTCGACGACTACGCCAAGTCGGTTTCCGAATATACCTTGGAATACACCTCCAAGCTGACCGGCGTCCCCGCCGAGAAGCTCGAGCGTCTGGCCAAGCTCTATGCGGATCCGAAGAAGAAAGTGATGTCCTTGTGGACCATGGGCATGAACCAGCACACCCGTGGTGTCTGGATCAACGGCCTCGTCTACAACATCCACCTGCTCACCGGTAAGATCTCCGAGCCGGGCAACAGCCCGTTCTCGCTGACCGGTCAGCCTTCGGCTTGCGGCACCGCTCGCGAAGTCGGCACCTTCGCCCACCGTCTGCCGGCCGACCTGGTCGTCATGAACGAAGGGCACCGGAAAGCTGCAGAGAAAATCTGGAACATTCCGGCCGGCGTCATTCCGCCGAAGCCCGGCTACCACGCCGTGCTGCAGAACCGCATGTTGAAAGACGGCAAGCTCAACGCCTACTGGGTGATGTGCAACAACAACATGCAGGCCGCTCCGAACATGAACGAAGAAGGCTATCCGGGCTACCGTAACCCGGCCAACTTCATCGTCGTGTCCGATCCGTACTTCACGGTTTCCGCTCAGGCCGCCGACTTGGTCCTGCCCACCGCCATGTGGATGGAAAAAGAAGGTGCCTACGGTAACGCCGAACGCCGGACCCAATTCTGGCGTCAGCAAGTGAAGGCTCCGGGTGAATCCAAGTCCGACCTTTGGCAGGTCGTCGAATTCTCCAAACGCTTCAAAGTCGAAGACGTCTGGACGAAGGAAGCGGTTGCCGCCAGCGGTCATGCCGGCAAGACCCTCTATGAGGTCCTCTTCGCCAACGGCCAGGTGAACAAGTTCCCGAAACAGGAAGTCACCGACGGCGCCGGCAACAAGTACGGCAACGACGAAATGGATGCTTTCGGCTTCTACCTGCAGAAAGGCATCTTCGAAGAATATCGTCGCTTCCAGCTGGAAGGTCCGAAGAAAGGCCACGAAATGGCTGAGTTCGACCAGTACCACAAAGTTCGTGGTATGCGTTGGCCGGTCATCGACGGCAAGGAAACCCTCTGGCGCTTCCGTGAAGGCTATGACCCGCACGTCAAGAAAGGCGAAGGCGTCAAGTTCTACGGCAAGCCGGACGGCAAGGCGAACATCATCTTCGCTCCGTACGAGCCTGCCGCGGAAAGCCCGGACAAGGAATACGATCTGTGGCTCGCCACCGGCCGTGTTCTCGAGCACTGGCACTCCGGCACGATGACCCGCCGGGTTCCGGAACTCTTCCGTGCCTATCCGCACGCCAAGGTCTACATGCACCCCGAAGACGCCGACGCCCGTGGGCTGAAACGCGGCGACGCGGTGAAACTGCAGACCCGCCGCGGCGAACTGGAAACCCGTGTTGAAACCCGTGGACGGAACAAGCCGCCGAAAGGCTTGGTCTTCATCCCCTGGTTCGATGCCGGCCAGTTGGTCAACAAACTGACGCTCGACGCCACCGACCCGCTCTCCAAAGAGACGGACTTCAAGAAGTGTGGCTGTAAGGTCGTCAAAGTCTAAGACGTTTTTGTAACCGCCGCTCGGGGGGAGCGGCTTTGTGGAGCATTGGAAAGAAGCACCAATGAGCAACAAAGAGCAAAAAGCCAATGGCGTTAACCGCAGGCAGTTCATGGCCGATACGGCCAAGGCCGCCTGTGGCGTGGGCGCTTTCGGCTTGGGGCTTGGCCTGTATTCCAACAGCGCCAAATCCCTCCCCTCGACGGCGATTCGCCCACCGGGAGCCGGTCACGAGGAAAGTTTCCTCGGCGCCTGCATCCGCTGTGGGTTATGCGTTCGCGACTGTCCATACAACACGCTTCGCCTGGCGAAGCTCGGTGAGAAAGTGCCTGTGGGAACGCCCTACTTCGTAGCGCGTGAGGTGCCGTGCGAGATGTGTGACGACATCCCCTGCGTCCCTGCCTGCCCGACCGGCGCTCTCGATCCGGAACTGACCAATATCAACGACGCCCGCATGGGGCTGGCGGTCCTCATCGACCACGAAACCTGCCTCAACTTTCTTGGGCTCCGGTGCGACGTCTGTTACCGGGTGTGTCCTGTCATCGACAAGGCCATTACCCTGGAACTGCTCGCCAATACCCGGACCCGGAAGCACGCCATGTTCATCCCGACGGTCCATTCGGACCATTGTACGGGATGCGGCAAATGCGAGCGGTCCTGCGTGCTGGAAACGTCGGCCATCCGCGTCCTTCCCCACAAAGTGGCGAAGGGCGAGATCGGCCATCACTACCGGCTCGGCTGGAAAGAGAAAGAGAAAAAGGGAGAATCCCTTATTGAGCGGCAAGGCATCTTCGATATGCCGGACCGCATGCCGGAGGTGGCGAAATGATTGATCGCAGCTACACCCCCGGCAAGGACGCCATTACCGAGAACGGCTGGTTCAAGGCCCATAAGTGGCTGATCGCCCGCCGGTTTTCTCAGGCGTTTTTCCTCGCTCTCTTCCTGGTGGGACCCTTAACGGGATTCTGGTTGGTTAAAGGCAATCTGGCGTCTTCCTTGACGCTCGACGTTCTGCCCTTGTCCGACCCGTTCATGCTCGTTCAATCGGTGTTCGCCGGTCATGACATCAAAACCGATGCCATTATCGGCGCGGCGATTGTGGTCGTTGCCTACGCCTTGTTCGGCGGCCGGACCTACTGTTCATGGGTCTGCCCGGTGAACCTGGTCACCGACGCCGCCAACTGGGGACGCCAAAAGCTGCAACTGAAGGGAGGCGTTCAAATCTCCCGGAACACCCGCTATTGGGTCATGGTTGTCAGCATCTTGGTTTCCGCAGTCACCGGCGTCATCGTTTGGGAAATGGTCAACCCGATCACCCTGTTGCACAGGGCGTTGATTTTCGGAATGGGATTCGCCTGGGCCGCCGTGCTCGCCGTTTTCCTGTTCGATCTCTTCGTCTCGCGCAGAGGGTGGTGCAGTCATCTTTGCCCGGTCGGCGCTTTTTACAGCCTGATCGGCAAGGTGAGCTTCCTGCGGGTCAGCGCCGCCAAGCGCAGCGCCTGCAACAACTGTATGGATTGTTACGCCGTATGCCCGGAGCCGCAGGTCATCACCCCGGCGCTCAAGGGGGCGGACAAAAATGTCGGACCCATCATCACGTCGTCCGAGTGCACCAACTGCGGTCGCTGCATCGATGTTTGCGCCCCGGACGTTTTCAAGTTCACCACCCGGTTCGATGCCGGAGAGGCCGACGACGGCAAGTCCGTCCAGGCCGCAAAGGAGGCAGCGTAATGTTTCGTCTCCCGATCTCCATAAGAGCCGGTGTCGGTTCACCGATACAGAGTTTCAGAGGAGGAGATTCCAACATGAAGAAGCTCGTCTTTATGGTCGCGGCCATCGCCATGGCCATCGGCCTGGCGTTGCCACAGAGCGCCGAAGCAGGCTCCGCTCAATCCCTGCGCGGAGAAAAAGCCATCGAAGATTCTTCGATTAACCCGGCCATGCCGAAATTGAAGCTGGATCAGGCAAAGCTGCCGAAAGCGTTCAAAGAGCAGCCGCCGCTGATCCCCCACAAGGTCGCCAAATATCAGATCGACCTGAAAACCAACCGTTGCATCAAGTGCCACGACAAGAAGTACTACAAGGAAGAAGAAGCGCCGATGATCGGCAAGTCGCACTACATCGGAGCCGACGGCAAAGAAAGCGACAAGATCTACATGGGCCGCTACTTCTGCACCCAATGCCACGTGGGCCAAGCCGACGCCAAGCCGTTGGTGTCCAACACGCATAAAGGCAACAACTAAAACTCCTCCCACTATTCGCGGGGGGCGAAGAGAGGAGAAGGACGGTCCTTTGGGACCGTCCTTTTTTGTCTTTTGATTATTCCATAAAAAAAACGGCGGCCCCTTGAGCCGCCGTTACTTCGCTTTAAACGGTTCGTTTGTTTAAAACGGAATTTCGTCGTCCAGGTCGCCGCCGCCGGGACCGCCCATGCCGCCGCCGTTTTGGCCGCCGCCGGAATTGCCCCAGTCGGGACCGCCATTGGAGCCCCCACCTGACGGTCCGCCGTAGTCGTCGGGATAGTTACCGCCGCCCGCGCTCTGACCGCCGCCGTCGCCGCGGCCGTCGAGCATGGTCAACTCACCGCGGTAGCGTTGCAGCACAACTTCCGTCGTGTACTTCTCGACGCCGTCCTGGCCGGTCCATTTCCGGGTTTGCAGCGCCCCTTCCAGATAGACCTTGGAGCCCTTGCGCAAAAACCGCTCGGCCACGTCGGCCAGACGGTCGTTGAAGATCACCACGCGGTGCCACTCGGTCCGCTCGCGGCGTTCGCCGGATTGACGGTCTTTCCAGGACTCGGAGGTCGCCACGTTCAAATTGACGATTTTGGTGCCGTCCTGGGCATAGCGGACCTCGGGATCCCGCCCCAGGTTGCCGATCAAAATCACCTTGTTCACACTGCCTGCCATGGTCTCCCCCCGGCGTTCGAAATTAACGTGGTCCGCAGTCTAACCGGATTCTGCCGAACCGAGTCAAATGAATCTCCCCGATTGGCCAACGCCCAATTGCCTCCTCCGTTCATTTTAATGATTGAAAGCTATTGTTCTAGTTGATCTACACCTCGCCCTCGGGATATTGTCGGGCCTTCGCCGGGGGACAATAAAAATAAAGAGGTGAAACTTTGTATCAGTACCGTTTCGAGCACGTGCGTCTGCTCCTCGCGGAACCGAACACCGAAATTCGACAAGGGCTCCTGGCCGCTCTGCGCGACTACGGTTTCCGCAACGTCGCGACCGCAGTCACCCGTCATAAACTGGACGAGGCGCTGTCAGGCTCCGATATCGACCTGATCATCGGCGACAGCCACTACGACCGCGACACCATCAGCAACGCGGTCAAAAACATGCGCCACTCCAAGCTGAGCGACAACCCGTTCACCGTATCGATTGCGCTGTGCTCGGAGCCGCTGGAGAAAAACATCAAGACCGCCGTCGACGCGGGGTTCGACGACGTGATCGCCAAGCCCGCGCCGGTCAACAAAATCGTCGCCCGCATCGCCAAGCAGATCGCCAACCGCAAAAAATTCGTTATCGCCCATACCTATATCGGACCGGACCGCCGCAAGGCCCCGCGCCCGGAAGAAGAGGCAAAGGGCGTTCAGGTGCCGCTGCTCGA
>Ga0209578_10001006_pt1 | contig 28099 bp, 10 predicted proteins | sample tdAd472_FD_187127 | JGI IMG/M metagenome (GOLD analysis project Ga0209578, IMG submission 187127) | Marine sediment microbial communities from the Atlantic coast under amendment with organic carbon and nitrate - tdAd47.2 (SPAdes)... | ecosystem: Environmental > Aquatic > Marine > Coastal >...
CTTGTCGTGCGACGCGACGCCGATCAGCGTACCTGGGACACCGTCCTGATTCGCCGGGCGGTTGTCGTGAAGAGTATCCCGGAACTGAAGATCGTCGATCGGGAGCATGGCATCGCGTATCTGCAGATCGCCGGTTTTCAGAAGTCGACCGGTCGCGAACTCGACGCCGCTCTGTCGGAACTTCAGTCGCAGGGCATGAAGTCTCTCGTGGTCGACGTTCGCGGTAATCCCGGAGGCCTGCTGACCGCGGCTGTCGAAGTGCTTGACCGACTCATTGACGAAGGCGTGCTGGTTTCGACCAAGGGACGCACCGGCGACCAGAACTGGACCTACCGGGCACACCGGGAAGGCACATTCGACATGCCGCTGGTTCTGTTGACCGATGGCGACAGTGCGAGTGCCAGCGAAATTGTCGCCGGAGCCATCCGCGACCATCGCCGCGGAACGATTGTCGGTCGCAAGACATTCGGCAAATGGTCGGTCCAGAGCATCTTCAACATCGGCAGCGACAACGGCCTGCGACTGACGACGGCGAAGTTCTACTCGCCGAATGGACATACGCTGAGCAAGATCGGCGTTGAACCGGACGTCCTGGTCGAAGAGCCCACCGAGCACACGGTGGCCTATCGCAGCAGCCTGTTTGGCGAAGACGAGTCAGACGCCGATCTCGACAAGGCACTTGAGATTCTGCGTCGGAAGGGCTCAAGGTTCTGAGGCTGACAGGTCTGACGACTGCAAGGCGAGAGTCGAAATCGAAACACCCCTCGAAGCATGACAGCTTCGAGGGGCGTTTTCGTTTGGAGTCTCACTGTCACGGCGCACTTATCGGTCAGGAACGATCTGTGTTTGGGATTTTCGCCAGAAACTCACGGGTGCGAGGAAGTGGCATTTCCTCGTCAGCTGCGAGCAGGCCTCGGAGCGTTGCGACTTCCGCTTCGGTGTCGACGTCGAACCAGAGAGGCAGCAGGCCGAGTTTCAAGTTCAACGAGCGGCTTCGTTCGACGGTCTGATGAAATACCTCAGCGGTACTCCAGTCGACGTTGTCGAAGATGGCGCGGGCTTGTGGTGCGGAACCTCGCAGGCCGACGAGCCAGTAGCCGCCATCGGCTGACGGGCCGAGAACAACGTCGTGGTCTTCGAGTAGTGCGAACGCCTGGTCGATTGAGCCGCTCGGCAGATTCGGGCTATCGGAGCCGATCAGAACGAGCCGGTCGTTTGGGCCGGCACACCACTGCCTGAAGCACGCGGCCATGCGTCCGCCGAGGTCCGTCTCTGGTTGTGGCCAGAGCTGCCACTGTTCGGCAGCTTCTTCAAACCAGAGGTGAGCATCGGCAGTGGCTGGCGAGTAGCCAACAACGCGACGGTCTGCTTCGCCGACAAATCGTTCGAACTGGTCGCGGAGAAAGCACTCGTAAAGTCCCGCCGCGCGCTCGGCTCCCCAGGTTGCCGCCAGGCGGGTTTTGACCTGGCCGGGAATCGGCTGTTTGGCGAACAGGACGAGCGTTTGCATGGATCGGTCAGTCGCTTGTCGAGGGATTGGGGATTCCGCGATGCTCCCGCGTTGTCTTTCGTGTCAGGATCAGATTTCAATCGAGGGTGGAGCGCGTGTTCCCAGAGCTGGAAACCGAACGACTGCGGCTGCGCATGTTTGAGCAGTCGGACTTTGAAGCCTACGCCGCCATGCAGGCCGACACGGACGTGATGCAGTTTCTCGGTGACGGCGTTCCCCGCAACCGTGACGATGCGTGGAAACATCTCGCGACGGTGATTGGGCACTGGCATCTCCGCGGGTATGGCTTCTGGGCGGTTGAAGAGAAGGCGACCGGCGAACTGATTGGCCGCGTCGGCCATTGGAACCCCGAAGGCTGGCCCGACTTTGAAGTCGGCTGGATCCTGCGGAGCCAGTCGTGGGGAAAAGGCTACGCGACGGAAGCTGGCGGCGCGGCGCTCGACTACGCGTTTGAGCAGATGGGGCGTGACAAGGTCAGCAGTGTGATTCGTGTTGGCAATGAACGGTCCGCCAATGTGGCGACAAAGCTCGGCGAGACGCTGGATCGCGAGGAAACAGTGATGGGCCAGCCATGCTGGATTTACGCGATCACGCGGGACGTCTGGGAGTCGCGGCGCGGTCAGTCGGCAGGCTGAGTGGCAGATCGAAGTCACACGTCAAGGAGCGTTCGATTGAGCACGCGATGGACAACGTGGAGCGAGCACGCGTGGTTGCAGCACGCTGCCGATGGCGTTGCGACTCTGCAACTGGGAGACCGTCTGCTGAGCCAGGTGGCGGAGGCCGATTCCGGGGCCGCGTACCTGACGACCGTGCTGCCGGATGTCGCGTCGGAGTTCGCGGTGCAGTGGGCCGCCGTGATCGATCGCTGGCCCGCGTGGTCAACGCGCGCTGAGTTCGGTCGCCAGCCGTTCGAGCATCTGCCGGCAAGGTTCTTTGAAGAGGTGCTCGATCGCGACGCTGGCGGGCTGACTACGGAAATCGAAAAGGACGGCTGGTCACTGCTGAGCGTGCCGCTGGCCGCTGATGGGCAGCAGCAGACGGTCCTCGCGCTGGCTGGCCGTCGGATTGAGAACGACGATCTGGCCCGCTGTGTCGCTGTCAGCCGAACTCTGGCGACAGGCCTCCTGCTGGCCGAGCGGCTTGGTCGACTCTCACACAAGGAAGAGCAACTTCGCGAGACATTGCGGGTTGCTTACCGGCTCTCGGACATCTTTGAGACCGTGCCGTTGCTGGAAGCTCTGGCTGAAGAGGCAACGCGATTGCTCACGTGTGACCGGTCGAGCATCTTCATCTGGGATCGTCAGGAACAGAAACTCCTGGCGTGCCCGGCGCTCGGGGTTGAAGGCGGAACGCTGTATCTGCCGGACAATGTCGGCATCGTCGGCTCGGTGATTCAAAGTGGGGAATCGATCTGCGTTGACGACGCCTACGAAGACGATCGGTTCAACCGGGCGGTCGACCGTGACACAGGTTACCGCACGAAGAGCCTGCTCTGCGTGCCGCTGCTCGATGGCGACGGGCGGATGATCGGCGCGTTTCAGGGCATCAATAAGCTCGACGGGTTGTTCGATTCCGATGACGAGGACATTCTCGGGCAGCTCGGCATTCAGGCGGCGATCGCACTGCGCAACACGCGCGAACGCGAGCGACTGATCCGCACGCACCGGCAACTGACCGAGCAGATGGCCAGTCGAGTGCGCATTGTGGGCGACAGCACGGCAACCGAGGCGGTGCGGGAGAAGATCGAACGACTTGCTCCCACAGATCTGCCCGTCCTGATCCTTGGTGCCAGCGGCACGGGTAAAGAAGTCGTCGCACAGTCGCTGCACTATCACGGTCCGCGTTGCGACGAGCCGTTCGTCGCGGTCAACTGTGCCGCGCTGACCGAAACGCTGCTCGAAAGCGAACTGTTCGGGCACGAGAAAGGCGCCTTCACCGACGCCAGCGCGACTCATAAAGGTAAGTTTGAACTGGCCGACGGCGGGACGGTGTTCCTCGACGAAATCGGCGACATGAGTCCCGGCGGGCAGGCGAAACTGCTTCGCGTGCTCGAACAGAAAGTCATTACGCGGGTGGGCGGCGGTCAGACGATTCCTGTCAACGTGCGCATCGTCGCGGCGACGAATGTGAAACTCGCCGAGGCCGTGCGCGAAAAGCGGTTTCGCGAGGACCTCTATTATCGGCTGAATGTGGTGACGCTCGAACTACCGCCGCTGTGTGAACGCCCGGACGATATCGTCCCGCTGGCTGAGTTCTTCCTGCGGCAGTTCTGTCCGCAGGCGCGACGTTCGGTGCTGGAACTCGGTGACGATGCTGTGCGCCGACTGAAGGCGCACGGCTGGCCGGGGAACGTTCGCGAGTTGCGGAATCTGATGGAACGTGTCGCCTTTCTGAGCAGCGGCGATCGTGTCGAGGAGGAAGACCTCGCTTTCGTACTGAGTCCGCTGAAGGAAGAGCAGCAGCTCGAAGCGGCGGTCGACCTGGGCCTTGCCGATGCAACGACGCGATTTCAGTCGCAGTACATCGAACGGGCCATTGAGCGTTGTGGCCGCAACATGAGCGAGGTCGCTCGAATGCTCGGTCTGCACCGTTCCAATCTGTATCGCAAGATGAAGCAGCTGGGGATGACGGTCCCGGACGAAAGCTGAGCAGGATTGCCAACCGGGAACGCTTTCGCGTGATCCGCTTCACGGAATTCGTGTGATCGTGCGAACGATTGAAGGCGGCACGACCCGAACTTCGTGACAGTCGTGACGAGCTGCTGCTGTCGGCCCTCCGACCGAATGCTCCTTTCGATCCCGTCCGGGCGGACGTACCATGATGCTCCGCGGCGCTCCACACTTCTCCATCAGGCGTTGAATTCCTTCTCAGCCGACGGCCCGTCGCTTCACCATGTCAGTCTTTCATCTCCGGTCGAACCGCCGCCCTTGCGACTCCCGGTATCAGTTTCTGTTGCGTGCTCCGCGCATTGCCGGACGAACGCTCAACTGGTACTTCGCGATCATTGCTGCGCTGCTGCTGACCGACGGAACGGCAACGCAGGCCTGGCAGAACGGAGCGGAGTCGCCCACGAAACCTGCAGCGCGTTCCTCGAACACTGAATCGAAGCAGGGCGATTCCTCGGCGTCGGCGACGGGCGACACCGCGATCATTCTCGACAAGGACGGCAATCCAGTCGAAGTCCCACTGGGCCCCACGCTGGAAGAGTACCTGAAGTTCGTTCGGGAACGCGGTCTGTCGGCGGCCAGTGACCTTCCGGACTATTACATCGCGCGACTGCAACTGGCTGGCGACGTCACTGTGGAAGACGGCGTTGCCAGTCTTGATGTGGAAATCCTCGTTCGTCTGCTGGCCGATGGCCGCGCTGTCGATGTTCCCTTGCGACTGACCGAAGCAACGCTGCGAGACTACAGCTATGTGGGGCCCGGCACGCTGGCCTTCGTCCCGACCGAGCGAAACAACGGCGTTGTCTGCCGCCTGCGGGGCAAGGGCGAGCACTCGATTCGGCTCAAGACGCTGGTCGCTGTTCGCAAGTCGGCAGACACTCTGCGACTGCAGTTATCGCTGCCGGCGTGCCCTCAGAGCGAACTGACGCTGACTGTCCCGCGAGAACGCATCATGGTGCGCGGCGATGCGTCCGGCGGTCGCATCGTGACGTCCACTCAGAAAGATGGCAGCACGCGGATTCGCGCCTTTGGTCTCGGACGGACACTTGATCTTTCGTGGCAGGAGCTGGCTGTTCGAACGGAAGTCCGTCCAGAGATTGCCACCACGACCTACGCCTCGGTCGCGCTGGAGCCCGAAGGGGCCAGCATTGAGGCGGAACAGACAGTGGTCGCGACGCGAGGCAACTTCGACCGGCTGACGATCGAGATTCCTGCCGGTTACACGCTGAGATCGCTGACCAGCCCGACGCATCCCGAAATTCAGTACGAGCAGCCGGAGTTTCCCCGCGTTGCCCTCGAGTTTGCCGGCCCGACTTCGGGGCCCGTCAAACTTGTCTGGTCGCTGTATTCCGTGAAGCCGGTCGCGGAAAACGGCGAGGGTGATTCGAGCGAAGCCGACGATGCGGCCGCTGTCGAATTCGAGGTCCAGGGGTTTCGTGTTGAAGAGGCAACCCGCCACGAAGGCCTGCTGCGTGTTGGTGTTCCGGAGGGTTTTCATCTGGGACTCCAGCCGGCTCCGTCGCCGGATCAATCGAGGCAGTTGCTGTCAGCCCGCCTCAGTTCGTTTCAGCCGGAACAGATCAGCCGCCGTCCGTCCGGGACCGAGGGCGAGCAGCGCGTCTGGAGAATCCTCGATCCACAGTTCCGGGCCACTTTCAGTCTGGAACGGATTGAACCGGGCTATCATGTGACGCCGAGGTTCGCGCTGCAGTGCAATGATCGTTTCGTCGAACTCACGGCTTCGTTCGACGTCCGGGTTTATCGCGGATCGCTGCAACGACTCGACCTGCTCTGGCCTGACTTTCATGCTCAGCAATGGCGGGTCGAAGTGGCCGGGTCTCCGGTCGATGTCGAACTGCAGCTGCCGGATTCAGCCGGCAACTCCGGTGACGAAGTATCGTCAGCCGCTGAGGGACGGCTGGGAATGCTGCTGACGGAAGCTCGATCGCGAACGCACGATAACTGGACGATCGAACTGACGTGCCGGGCTCCCGTGCCGGAGGGCGCGGAATCATTTCCGTTGACTCTGCCACAGGCGGATGTGCCCATCGAACGTCTGCGGTCGCCGATTGTGCGCGTGATCAACGAACGGAATATTGAGAGCACGCTGGTTGCCGCGCGCAGAACTGTGGCCCATGAAGTTCCGGATGACGCTTCGGATCCGGTCGACAGCCATTTGCCGGCGAACCTGCGAACGCGGGCCTGGGAGATTGACTCTCCGACCATCCAGTTCGATGCGACCGTGACCGCTCATGATCAGCAGGTGTCGTGTGCTCCTTATGCGACACTGCGTTTTGACGATGACCATTTCGAGGTGGTTCAGCGGCTGGACTATTCGGTTGTGTACGAGCCGCTGTCGCGGGTTCGCGTCGAGATTCCGACCGAGCTTGCCGGCGAGTCGATTTCGCGGGCCGAGTTTCGCCTGCTGCGTCCAGGAGTCGATACGACAGAGAAGCTCACGCCCGTTGGTGCGGGACTTCAGGCTGGCGAAAGCGTTCAACGTTCTCTGCAACTGCCGGACGCCCTCTGGGGACAGTTCACGGTTTTCTGCGAGTACTCCGTTCCGATTCAGGATTTGCGGGCGACGTCCGGAACTTCCGTAAGCGACGTCCCGCTGATCCAGTCAGCGGATGCGACTGCCGAGGCGACGCGCGTCGAGATTCAGGTTCCAGCAGACATTGAAATCCAGCTGCCATCGGACGCCTGGCAGCCGGAAGTCTCCGTCGGCCGCTTTCCTGTCTGGCTCGCCCAGGGAACACAGCGTCGGTTGCAGGTGACCAGCCAGTCGTCGACGGGACGCGCTTCGGAGCGATTCGCCGTCCGCAGCGCCGAACTGCAGACAGAACTGTTTCCCATCGGTTCCCGCACTCGCGTGGCGTACCGGGTCGAAGGTGATGTCTCCTGGCTGACGTTGACATTTCCGCCGGACTGCAGCCTGACGTCGATCCGTGCGTGGTGGGATGGCGCGGTCCTTGAGGCAGATGACATTCGCGAAGTTGCCGACTCCAGTCGCGCGCTGCGATTCGATCTGGACGTCGACAGTGGCGTCAGAACTCACCTGTTGCAGATTGAGTATCAGTCGCACGGCAGGCATGACTTTGGGCCCTTCAGCACCGTGACCGTGCAGGCGCCCGAGTTCTCCAGCGGTGTTCAACTTTCAGAATCCGTCTGGGAAGTCACTCTCCCGGAAGATCAGTATGTGCTCGCGTATCCCGAAAGCTGGTTGCCCCAGATGCGCTGGCAGCGCGATGGTCTGGCTTGGCGGCGGAAGCCCGCTGGCCGCGGTCCAGAGGCCAACTGGTCATCGCTGGAAAACACGAGTGCGGCATCGCGATCGCCATTCTTCGGCAGCGGCCTGATCACACCGTATCGGTTTTCCGCGTTCGGCCATCTCCAGCCCATGGAAATCCGTTCGATGAGCCGCCCCGCGATTGTGATGACGGGCACCGGACTGTCGCTGGCCATTGGCCTGATTCTTCTGCGGATTCCAGCCACTCGGCATGTGCTGACGCTGCTCGTGGTCACGTTCGCGGTTTCCGTGATCGGGCTGTGGCATCTGGAGTCGCTGCAGCTGCTCGCACAGCCTGCACTGTTCGGATTGCTGCTGGCGGCCGTTGGAACTCTGATCGACGTTCGAACCAGACAGCGGATGAAGTCGTCCTACGTGGCCTATTCGTCGCCCAGCGATTTTCTTGTTCCCGGCTCGTCCGTCGTCGACATCATGCAGGAAGACACGAAGGCCAGTCCGCGGCGTGCGCCCGACGCGACGGGCGTCTGACAGCGTCACGGCGTATCGACGACATCTCCTTACCGGTTGAGTGCTCGGCTCGAAGGGGCGGGCACGCGGCCATTCTGCGGCGCAGGCATCGCAACGATTATGAGTATCTGCCATCGTCAGACATCGCGGCGGCTGTTGCTGCTGATCGGGATCGCCCTGGCGGTTCTGGCCAGCAATGCGGGTCGCGTTGCAGCTGCTGACGGTGAACCGACGCTACGGCAGCGTTTTGTTCCAGCGGACCGCCCGGACCTGTGGCCCTCGGAAGCGGGCCGCGACTGGGTCCCGGTGCAACGAGCCGAACTCGACAGTCTGCTCAAGCAGCTTCGCGGCCAGTCGAGGAATCAACAGTCGATTCCCTTCAGCACGGCGACTTATCACGCGGAGTTTGATCCGCAGCGGCTGACGCTCGGCCAGGGCACAGCGTCACTGCAGGTATCCTCGGACCGCCTGCCCGGAAGCCTCGTACCCTGCGACCCGCTGAATCTGTCGATCGATCGACCACGCTGGCAGGACAGCGGCGAGCCAGCGGTTCTGGGAGCCAGCGCCGGTGGCGACCATTTTCTGGCGATTCGGCCCACCAGCCGCGTGTTGCAGTTCGACTGGCAGCTGGCCGGCACTCGGCGGCTCAGTGGTGTCGAGTTCACGGTTCGCGTTCCGTCGGCGGTGGCGTCGGCACTGTCGCTCGTCACGCCGCGCGACTGGAAGCTCAAAGCGTCGTCGGGAACCGTCACGCATGTTCGAGACAGCGATGATGCGACAACGTGGCATGTGAACCTGGGACGACGAACAGAGACGCAGTTGCGGTTCATCGAGCCCGGTCGAAGCATCGCGAGACTGGAATCCAGTCTGACGACAGCCAGCCTGAACTCACGGTTCGAGCTGGCACCTCTCTTTGTCCGGTCGGCGACGGAGGTCAGTTTCGAATCTCTCGCTGCCAGCGTCGACAGCCTTGAGGTCCAGATCGCCGAAGCGTGGCAGATCCGGTCAATCGAACGCGTATCCGGCGGGGCAGTGCTGTGGCAGGACCTGGGATTGATGGATGGTCTGCGGCGTTTGCGGATCGAGATTCCGGACGGGGCTGTCGCCAGCGACCGCGGCTTTGTGATCAACTCATCGCTGCCGTTCCACCTGGAAAAACAACTGCAGCTTGCCGCACCGCGATTCGTCAATGCCGTGCTTTTTGATGGTCGGCTGCAGGTTGCGCTGGGGCCGCCGTTCACCCTGCAGGATTATTCGACAACGGGACTGAGTCAGACCGACGTCTCCGCGGAATCCGGCGACGACGGACGAACGCTGTTGACGTTTCAGCAGTTCGCTCCGGATGCGCGCATCAGCCTGAGCCTGCGGGATGACGCTTCGAGCCGGGCTCGACTGTTGAGTATTCGCGAGTTCGTTGTCGGACGCTTCGACCTCGATCCGCCTGAGTTTCACGCCGACCTTCAGATTGCCGCACGCTCTCGGGAAGTCTTCTCGCTGGAGACCTGGATTCCCGACGGCTGGGAAGTCACTCGAGTCACTCATCGGGCCGCCGGTGGATTGCTGGTCGAGTTGCCCTGGCAAACGATCGAGGCGCGGACCGACGGGCCGGACCTGGTACAGATCAGCCTGCCGGACGGTCTCGAAACGGGGCGCCCCGCACTGCTGCAGGTGTCCGCTCAGCATGTGACCTGGACGCGAGGCTCAGCGCCGGCCCTGCCGGCAGTCTTCCCCGATGTCGGTGCTTTGACCTCAGTCACCACGGGGCTGCTGTTTCGGTCAGCAGACGATGCGAACTCTGTGCGGCTGGATGGCTTCGAACAGATTGATCAGGACGCCGGGCTGGCTCGGTCTGAGTGGTCGCCGATTGCCTCGGACCTTGCGGGCCAGCACGTGAGTCTGCACACGCTCGACTACTGGGAAGATGCCGAGAGTCGGGCCAGTCAGACAGTCCAGCGACAGGCGAGCAATTCAACAAACGGATCGCCAGGCACCGGCACGAAACGTGATTCCGCCTCGCCAGTCATTGACCCCGCCTCGCCAGCCGCAAAGGGACCATCGGAGAACGGTCCGCCGACTGACCTGAGTTCTGATGGTAACGCGCTCGAACCAGGCAACCCCGAGTCTGACAGTGCCGAGCATCCGGATGCGACGCGACCCATCGTGACCAGTCGGCTTGAGTCGTTCGTTTCGCCGGGACGGGGCGGTCGCGATCTGCACAACATGAGCTGGAAATTCGCCTATCCGGTCCCGGCTCAGACGCTCGTTCTCAAGCTTCCGCAAGGAGCGGTGTTGCTGGAGACGCTCTGGAATGATCAGCCGCTGGCAGCTTCCGCTGACGGCGAGAACTGGACCGTCCCGGTTCCAAAGGTCGCCAGTGGGGATACTCTGGCCGTCCGCTACACGCTGCGGTCGAAAGACATTTATCTGCGTGATACGCGCCGCGTCGCGCTTCCGGCCTTCGACGCAATCAGTGCTTCGTTCGAATGGGTGTTGCGGTTGAGGAAGGGCTATTCCGTCGTCTCTCTGTCGGAAGAGATGACCCGGCTGGACGAGGGCCGTCGCGCCGGATCGCTGCGCTGGTTTTTCGGGCCGCTCGCGCGCGGCCGGTCCGCCGACTGGTTCAATCCGCTGAGCAGTGAGGCCTGGCAGAAAGTCCTGCAGACGAATCGGCCTGAGATCAGCGATGCGGACATGTCCGGCTCCGTCGCCGCCGATGACGATTCGAATGCTGCAGAATCGAGTTCACTCGAACACGACTGGGTGACGGTCCGGTCAGTCTCCGGAGTTGTGCCGCAGACACTGTCGATCCATATCTGCCGCCTTGATCGACTTCACGCGCTGGCATGGTTCGTTCTGATCACGGCGTGCCTGGTGGGCGTCACGTTAAGAACGCTGAGGCTCGGTAGCCGAAACCGTATCGGCCTGCTCTGGCTGAGTGGCTGCCTGGTAGCCGCCGTCGTCGTACCGGACAGTTATGCCGAGCTGATTGGCGCTGCCATTCTGGGAACAGTGATCTCGACCCTGTTACCCCGATCTCTGATTCGACTGCAACCGAAGGTCGAAGAGACTTCTTACCTGTCGATGTCGTCCACGATCGCGTTGCCTCGCGGGAAGATCTCGGAGCTGGTGAGAATCCTGCTGGTGGCGGGAGCACTGCTGGGCGCGACCGGGGCTGCGGCTCAGAACGGAGAACCTGCCCTGCCCGCCGAGATCGACATTCTCGTTCCTTACACGGGAGATCGTCCGAGTCGAACGGCCAGGCTGCCGGACGTGGTGTATGTCGACGCGGCGGTCCTGCGGCAGTTGCAGCTCGCGGCAGAATCGACAGCGAAGGTTCCCACCGTGCTGCTCAACAGGACGGAGTGGGAGGCGATCATCGACCGCGATGGCCGGTCGAGCGTGCAGGGACGTCTCACCGTCGCCATCGCGCGCTCCGCTGAGGCGGTCGTTCATGTCGCGTTGCCTGCCTCGCTGGTTGATCCCGAAACTCCCGTGTTGCTTGACGGTCAGTCGGTCACCGCGCTGCCAGGTTTTGATGGGAAGTCTCTGCTGATCCCGAATCCTGCGTATCGCCAGCCTGCCGATCGACTTTCGCAGAACGCCGAATCAACCGCGTCGGTCGAACCAGAAGTGTCTGCCGATCCTGAAGCAACTGTCGCCCCGGAATCGTCCGTTGAGAATCCACGACCGACAGCTCCATCGCTTCCCGAACCTGCACTGCTTCCAGAAACCGCGACTGCTTCAGAAGCCGCGACCGTTCCTGAAGCCGAGCCGCCGTCGAGTGCCACTGACTGGAAACTGCACACGCTGGAACTGCGGCTGCGGCCGGAAACCCGCACGGATGGGGAGCTGCGACAGTTTGCGCTGCCCGTATCTCCGGTTGCACAGTCGCGTTTTCAGCTGAAGTTTGAGGTCCCGCCAGCGGCCGTTCGCGACAGTCGCACGGGAGCCCCTGTCAGTGTGGTTGAGGACGGAATGGTTGTGCTGCAGCCCGGACTTGAGGACGTCATCGCTCTCGACTGGTCAGCCAGCGCGACACCGACCATCGTGCCGGAAGTCAGCGTCGACATTCATTCGACCGCCGAGATTTATCCGGGCCGAGTTCTGCGGCAGACGCTGGCCAACGTCGTCCCACAGAACGATTCGCGGGTTGGTCGGCTGGCCTGGCGGCTGCCCAGGCAGATTCAACTCGACCGCCAGCAGATTCGAGCGGCACGGCTGGTTGACGTTGTGACCGAAGCTGCCAGCGATCATACGCTGGTCATTCTCGAGTTTGATCCGCCGCAGACTGAACCGTTCTCCGTTCAGATGAACTGGCAGCGGATTTCAGCCGACGCCAGCATCGCATCGGACATTCAGTGGGAGGAGCCCGTGTCCGTCGCCGATGCTCCGCTGCGTGCCGGCATCAGCAGTCGTCTTGCCGGGCTGAAAGCCGCTCCGGGTTTCCGTCTGGCCAGCGACCTCCTGACCTCGCTGGAGCAGTCGCGCGTCAGCACGGAAACGTTCCTTGAGCCGTGGCCCGAGAAGGCACGCCCGCGATCTCCGCAGATTGCTGTCCGGCTTCCTGAACGCGGCCGGTTGCCGATCGCCGCCAGAATTCTTCCGATCCAGTCGCAGCGGGCTGTGCGGCAGAATCTCGAAGCCCGTGTCGCGCCGTCAGGAATCCGATGGACGGTGTCGGCGGAAATCGAGACCAGCAACGCTCCAGCCTTCCTGCACGAACTCACGATTCCCGAAACCGTGCGCATTGATTCCGTGTCGCTGCAGCAGGACGAAGTTGACCGGCTCAGTCACTGGGAACGTCGAGCGGACCGGGTTGTTCTGTTTCTGCGCGACCGCTCGACCGGCATCCAGACGGTAACCATCGAGGGGCGGCAGGATTTCGATCGGCAGCAGCCTGTTCCTGTGCCGGCTGTGACCGTGATGGATTCGCAGATTCTGGCCAGCACGCTGCAGGTCTACAGCCAGGCTGGGCTTCGACCCGTCGTCAGTGGTGCGGCGCCGGTCGACAGTTCATCAGCGGCTGGCGAGTCAGTCAATGTCTCGCCGTCGGGATTTGCAGGCGAGTATCGGCTCACCCGGAACAGCGATGTGTTTCTGGAACTGCAGGCAGTCAATGACGAGCACCCGCTTCGCTGGCTCGGCATTCTCGATTTGCTCGATGACGGGCGTCTCACGATGGAGCTTGCGATTGCCGTATCGACTCAGGAAACAGGCGAGTGGCAGATCGAGCTTCCCCCCTGGGCGGCTGACGAAACAGAGCTTCTGCCCGTCGATGGAGCAGCCGGTGATTCGCCCAGCGCTGCAGTCATGGCAGCAATTGAAGGCAGGAACCTGACGCTCTCCGTTCCGGCAGCCGGACAGGACGTCGGCAGGGTCCGCGTGAGATTACCGATCGACCCGGCGTTGCAGACGCGTGTTGAGAGCGGACAGCCAGTGACGCTCACTCCCCCCGTCTGTGAGCGTCAGCAGGATGTTCCTGCCGCCATTGTTGCACGAAAGGGAAGCACGCGACTCGGGCTGACCGGACAGCTCATCTCTGATCAGCAGCGCGAACATGTGGCCGACCTTGTCACGGCGTCGATTGATGAGTCCGAGATCCTGAACTGGAACACCTCAAGCGAGGTGAGCGTCGCGCCGGAAAGCACCTCCATATTGCCGTCGATTGTGCTGCACACGGTTCGGTGTGGCGGGCGGATGACGCAGATGTGCCGGACGCTCGTCCTGCTGAACTCCGACGTCGACACGGTGCGCGTTCACTGGCCGGAAGGCGTTCAGCAGATTTATCGCCGCATCGACGGACGATTGCTGCAGGCGGGAGCAGAAGGCGTTCCCGCGGATGATCTGGAGCTGTCCGGAGCGGAAGCTGTCGAATCCGTTGGGCTTGAGGATTCCGGCAGCGTGCATCAGCTGGAATTTCTCTGGAAGCCAGCGGCTGTTTCCGGACAGCTCAGAATTCGCCGAGCCACACTCGCGTTCCCGCAGATCTTGATGGACGACTCAATCGAACCATTCGTCGAGGTCGTCCCCGCCGCTGACGTGAACGTCCTGCCGGATGGAGCTGCCGACCAGGCAACGATCGACCGGAAGCTGCTGCGGCGCCGACTGTCACCGTGGAAGGAGTACAGTGAAAGCTCGACGGGACCGCTTCCAGTTCACATCAGGCAGACGCTCGCCGCGATGGATCGAACCGCCGGATCTGACATGTTCCTCGCAGACGAATCGGTCGGCACACAGCCCGATCAGGTGCTGGATCGGACCGGCATGACGGCCAGCAAAGCGTCACCTTTGAATCAGCGACTGTCAGTTGGCGACCGAACAACACTGCTGCTGCGTCCGTCTGCAGGCGGGCAGGTGGGCGTCTGGCTCGTCGACCGTCATGTCGACGTCGCCTTGCTGGTGGTTCTGGTCGGACTGGCCGTCATTCTCCCGATCCTCAAGTTCTTCAGCCTGCAATCGGGAGAGCGGCTCGCAGAGCGTCCAATGCTCTCGTTCGTTCTGATTGGACTGGTGTGGTGGCTCTGCCTGCAGGGAAGTTTTGCCGGCTTCGCCGTGCTGGTTCTCGCCGCCGTTGTCTGGACTGGTCAGGCCGCCATTCGCCGCCTGCCCCGTCCGGCGTCCCCCCGGCCTGCCGAGCGCTGACTGCAGATTCTGCGCGGTTCGCCGACTCTGCGGACGGCCTCGGGCCACGCAACCGCCTGCGAATCAGATCAACTTTCGCAGGTGATCTTTCAACGCCTGGCCGTGATCGGGATCTGCCAGCGCGAACTCGATGAACGACTTGAAGTAGCTTTCGTAGTTGCCGATGTCGAAACGCCGTTCACTGGCGGGCAGCGTCATCCCAACGCCTTTGGCTCCGCGCTTCAGCAGAATACGAATCGCGTCGGTCAGTTGAATCTCGCCACCTTTGCCCGGTTCGGTTTCGTCGAGCGCCTCGAAGATTGCCGGGCTGAAGACGTACCGCGCGGCAACGGCCAGATTGCTGGGCGCCTCATCGACAGACGGCTTCTCGATCAGGTCAGCCAGCTCGAAGCGCTCCCCGGCTGTCCCCCGTGGCTGTGCAATCCCGTAGCGGAACACGTCGGCCCGGTCGACTTCCTCGAAGGCGACAACGATGTCGGCTTTCGACGCTTCAAACTCGTCCGTCATGCGGCGGACGATGTCCGATTGAGCGTTGATCCCGATGATCGAATCGCCCAGCGCGACGACAAAATTCTGACTGCCGATCAGCGACCGTGAGCACAGCACCGCGTGTCCCAGTCCCAGCTGCCGCCGCTGCCTCGTATAGAAGTACTCGATGTCCTGCCGCTCAAACGCCAGCTGCTGCAGTTCCTCTTCGCGACCGGACTCGCGCAGGTAATTGATCAGCCGCTCGTCGAAATCGAAGTGGTTCTCAATCGACGTCTTGCTGGCACCGGTAATGAACAGCAGCTTGTGAAGCCCGGCCTGAGTCAGCTCCTCGACCACGTACTGCACAACGGGCTTTCGCCCAACCGGCAGCATTTCCTTCGGCTGAGATTTGGTCGCCGGCAGCAGTCGAGTTCCGTGGCCGGCAACCGGGACAACAGCAATATCAATGGGCATCGAGAATCAGCTTTTCGTTTGTGTCAGGGAAAACTCACGCGTCACTTCGTTTAACGCCCAGCCGCAGGCGCCGGCGACCAGAGACATCGTCAACTGAGGGCAGCCGGCGCCTGCGGCTGGGCGTTAAACAACGGACTTCACGAACAAAGCTCGCGCAGCTGCTTGATGTACTCCGGAATCTCTTCCCGAGGCTTGCTCTCTTCGTACTCCAGCACGACGTAGCCGCGATAGTTGGCTCCCTTAAGAATGTTGACCATTCTTGCCAGGTCGGCAGGCTGCTTCTGGCCTTTGGCTGTGACCGCCACCTTGATCTGAGCATTGATCGCGTACGGAGCGATCTGTTCAAGGTCACCGTACGGGTCGTCGGTGCGGAAATTCCCGCCGTCAAAATTGATGCCGAACCACGGCGATTCCTTAACGCGTTTGACAATCGCCAGCAGCTGCTGCGGTGTTGCCGTGATGCCGCCGTGATTCTCCAGCGCCAGAAAGACGCCTTTCGTTGCGGCGTACTCGAGGCACTCGTCAATCCCGGCGACGCAGCGGTCGAGCGCGACCTCTTCGGTGTCGCCTTTCGGCACCTTGCCGGCGAAAATGCGAATCACCGGAGCGCCGAGCACGGCGGCGTGATCGATCCAGCGTTTGCAGAGGTCAATCTGCTCGGTCCGCTTCTCACCCTCGGGCAGGCAGAAGTCGTTGCCGATCGCCGTTCCGGAGACGTCGAGTCCCAGACGGAAGCAGCGCTGCTTGAGGCTCAGCAGGTACTCGGTCGATTCCTGGGTGAAGTAGTAGGACGTCAGCTCGGTTCCGTCGAGATCCAGCTCGGCGCAGTAGTCGATGAAGTCTTCAAGCGTCATCTCGCCCGACTGCCCGCGTCCCGGTCGTGGCAGAAACCGGTTGAACGAATACGCCGCCAGCGACAGCTTCATGTGCGACTTGCCATTTCCTGGCAGAGGCTCGGCAGCCGACGCCGTTTGCAGTGCGACCCCGGAGCCGGCAACAGCGGCAGCTCCGGCAGCCAGAAACGATCGGCGGGAATGCTGAATGGTCATTGATGGTCCTTTTTCGTGTGCGGTCAGTATCTCTGTAGTGGAACTCGCCAGAGTTCCCTCGCCATTTCTGTAGTGGAACTCGCCAGAGTTCCCTCGCGTTGAAAGGGGCCTGGGAATTCTCGCGAACTCCCCTATCAAGGTCTGTCAGTTACGCGTGATGAACTCGTCGAGGTTGAGCAGAATGCGGGACGTCGCCATCCAGGCCGCGTATTCGGCAGCGGTGACTCCTTCGGGCGACTGGTCTCCGGCCAGCTGCTTCGTATCGTCGTCATGAGACTTGTACCAGTCCCGGGCCGACTGCAGCAGCAACGACAGCTCGTGGAGTTCGGAGTCAGACGGCTGGCGAGCGACGCACAGCCTGAAGGCCTGCGTCAGCCGTTCGCCATCTGACGAGCCGGTTGCCAGAAGCCGCTTCGCGAACGCATGAGCCGCATCGGTGAAGACTTCATTGTTCAGCAGGATCAGCGCCTGCAGCGGAGTATTCGATGCCTGACGCTGAAAGCAGGTTGTGTTCGCGTCGGGACAGTCGAACGTCACCAGATTCGGATGCGGCGAAGTTCGCTTGAAGAACGTGTACATCCCCCGGCGATAACGGTCCTCGCCCGTGCTGTCCCGCCATTTGAAATTGCCCGCGTAACTGAGTTCGGCGACACCCGGCGGCATGGGCGGGAAGACGCTCGGCCCACCGACTTTCCTCGACAGCAAACCGCTCACGGCCAGGGCGAGGTCCCGGACGATCTCCGCTTCCGCCCGCAGGCGGTTCTGCCGACCGAGCAGTGCATTCGTCGGATCCGTTGCCTGCAGGTCGTCACGGTGGTTCGAGCTTTGCCGGTACGTCTCCGAGGTCACGATCAGCCGGATCAGATCCTTGCGGCTCCACTTCAGCGTCGTTCGAAACTCGCTGGCGAGCCAGTCGAGCAGCAGCGGATGCGTCGGCGCCTCGCCCCGAACGCCGAAGTCATTGACCGTCGGCACGATGCCGGTTCCGAACAACTGTTTCCAAATCTGGTTGACCGTGACGCGCGGCGTCAGCGGGTTTTCCTGAGACACAAGCCAGCGGGCAAAGTCGAGCCGGTCCCGTGACTCCTTCTTGCGCGGTTGCAGGTCCGGCAGAACGGTCAGCGAGGCCGGGATGATCTCACGATCCTTCAGAGGTTCCAGGAACTCACCCCGACGGAACACGTAAGTCGTTCGTGGATTGCCGGCCCGTTGTGTGACGACACGAACCTGCATGAAAGGACGTTTCGGTTCGGCCGCCTGCTGCTTGCTGATTGAGGCGAGCAGCTTCGCCGTGCTTTCGTGCCGAGTCGCAAACCAGTCCGTTAAACGAGCGGTCTGTTTCGCGTTTCGCTGGTCCGCGTCAACCTGCAGAATCGCCAGCACGTCGGCCGGAATTCCGTCGCGGGGATCTGTGCCCAGTCGCAGCGAGATTCGAAAGCGCCCGATCGTGTGCTGCCCGCCGTACTGCTGGTCGAGCACGATCTGAAGCCGCGTTTTCTCCGTCGCTTCGATGGGCGACGCAAAGAGAAACTCCGCTGCGTGGCGCTCTGTCATCTTTGGAGAAACGGCCCAGCCGGTCTTCGCCGCGTCGCTGTCGAAAGCGTTCACTGGCGGAAACTTTTCCTGCGCAAAATCTGCGGTTGCGGACCCCAATGTGACGGCGTTCTTTCCCGTCAGCTTTTCAACCTCACCCGCGTAGACCCTCAGATCGCTGAGCACAAAGTTCCCATTCTGCATCCTCCCAGCACCCTTTGAGGGCAGACGCTCATCCGGGATCGTCTCAATCTTCAACCCGGAAACCGGTGCCCTGGGATTGAACTCGGGCAACTGCAGTTCGAGCGTGTACTTGTCTTTGTCGGGCGTTTTTCCTTCGACGAGATACGACCCGTCGTCCTGCCGAACGAACTTCGCCTTCGAGGTGGCCTGCAGCGAGTCGAACGTCAGCACCTGCCACTCGACCGGCTGGGAATCAGCGGCGGCCAGCTCCGACCGGAATGCTGTTTCCCAGTCAGCAAACGCGGGAGCGAGCTTCGACTTCTCCGCGTTGAACTGGCTCTGCAGCGTCTTCAGTTTCTCGGACCATGCTGCGTGGTCCGCCTCATACTTCGCCAGCGCCTCGTCCGAGATCGGCACGTCGGTATTCGTCTCGTCGCCGTTATTGAAGAACGCAAACAGCCGGTAGTACTCGCGCTGCGAGATTGAATCGTACTTGTGCGAATGGCAACGGGCACAGGTCAGCGTCAGCCCGAGCCACACCGTGCCGGTCGTTTCGACCCGGTCAAAACACGCCTCGACACGAAACTGCTCCTTGTCGGTACCGCCTTCGGTATTCGTCAGTGTCTGCCGGTGAAAGGCCGTCGCCAGTCGCTGCATGTCGGTCGCGTTCGGGAGCAGATCGCCAGCCAGTTGCTCGACGGTGAACTGGTCGAACGGCATGTCACGATTCACCGCGTCGATGACCCAGTCCCGCCACCGCCAGGCATTCGGTCGCGGACGGTCCTTCTCGTACCCGTCCGAATCGGCATAGCGAGCGAGGTCGAGCCAGTGTCGTCCCCAGCGCTCACCAAAATGGGGCGAGAGCAGCAACTGATCGACGAGTTTCTCATAAGCGTCAGGCGACGCGTCATTCACAAAGGCGTCCACCTCTGCGATCGACGGCGGCAGCCCCAGCAGATCGAGATACAGCCGTCGCACCAGCGTGTACCGATCGGCTTCCGGCGACGGAGCCAACCCTGCCGCTTTCAGTCTCGCCCGAACAAATGCGTCGATCGGGTGCGAGGCTCCCGTTTCCTTCAGCGGCGGCTGCGGAGAAGTCACCGGCTGGTAAGCCCAATGATCGTTCCCTGCAGTCTCGTCGTCCGCGCCGGTCGGCCAGTCTGCTCCCTGTTCGATCCAGCGTTTCAGCAGCGCCACGTCGGCCTCGCTGAGCGGATCACCTTCCGGCGGCATCCGCAGGTCGGGATCATCCGACGTGACACGTTCGAGAAGCGCGCCCTCGGCGACCTTGCCCGGCACGATTGCGTACCCCGAGTCCCCGCCTTCGAGCGCAACGCTGCGAACATCGAGCCGCAGCCCGCCTTCCTGAGCTTCCGCCCCGTGACACTCGACACAGTGCTTCTGCAGCAACGGTTTGATCTGTCGAACAAAGTCGACTTTCCCGGGGCCCGGATCTGCCGATACCGCTGACGCTCCTACCAACGTGAGACAGAACATCGTCAGGCGGATTGACTGTCGTTTTGCCATGATCAGCTCCGTTGCGTTGTTCCCGGTTTCAGGGTTCCGACCTGCGGAGTGGAAGTCGCGCAGAGTTTCGGGCGATGCCGAAACTCTGGCGAGTTTCGCGACGGTGGCATTACTGCCAGGACCTACTTGAAGACAGCGTGATCCGGGTTTCCACGAGACTGCAGGTAGGCCAGCAGGTCGCGGATTTCTTCGATCGTCATCGTATTCAACAGCTTCTCCGGCATCAGCGAAATCGGTGATGCCTGGCGGATGTCGATCTCGGATTTCTGGATCACGATTGGTTCGCAGTTCTCAATGCCCAGCGGATTCGGCATGAGTGTGAACGTGTCGTCGTCCTCGCCCACGGCCATCCCGACGTACTGTTTCCCCGCATCGGTGACGACGATCCAGGCCTGATACTTCTTGTCGATTTCCTTCGACGGTTCGGTCAGCGAACGCACGATATGAGCGAGATCCTTCTTCGCTTCCATCTTGCCGAGGTCGGGACCGACACGACCGCCGACACCGTTCATCTGGTGGCAGTTGAAACAGGCGATCGATGTGAAGAGCTGCTTGCCCTTCGCGAATGAGGCCCCCTTCAGGTTCTTCAGTTCGGCTTCGATTTCTGCAAACTTCCAGTCGCGAACAAACGGCCGGACTTCGGCAATCTCGGTCGGCTCGGCGATTGGATTCTCAGCGAGGTACGCGTCGACGTCGTTCACAACGTGCATCACGCCGGACATCGTCCGCCAGTGACCGGGGAACGTGCAGACGTACGGGTAATCGCCGGGCTCGCTGGGAGCGACGATGACCATCCGCTCGGTTTCGCCCGCCTGCAGTAGCTTCGTCGAATGCAGAATGTCCTTTGAGTCCGGGATGAAGCCCTTCGCGAACGCGTCTGGCGATGTCGCCATCCGCTCGGCCGCCATCGCCACGTCCATCATCTTCCCAGGCGACGTGATCAGCAGGTTGTGCGGCATGATGTCCGTGTTCTCGAGCACGATCTCGACCGGCTTGCCGGCCTGCACCGCGATTTCAATCCGGTCGTAACGCATGCGGTGTGGCACCGTTCGGATCGTCACGATGCGGACGCCGAGTTCGCCAATCTCGGCCTTCAAGCTGTCCCCTTCGTCACCCGGCAGCAGACTGGAAAGGTCGTTCGCCAGTTGCAGCGACGTGCGAACCGCCAGCGATGTCCGTTCGGCAATTTCAACACCTTTGGCATAGGCCAGCAGCGATTTCACCAGCGGACGGACGGCTTTCGGATCCTCGGGCCAGCGATAACGCGGAATCCGCTGCAGACTGCGCACGGAAGCGATGCGCTGATCACCCTTTTCGGCGAAACCCGCGAGCGTCAGAAAGGACTCGGTGTCATGACCGGGGATGTACGTGATGGCGTTGATGGCAGCTCGGCGAATGTGATCTTCCGGGTTCCCCCCCAGATCGAAACGGGCCGACTCGGCCGGAGCCTTGTTGCCCTTCTTCGAGTACACGACCTCGCGATCGGCATCGAGAACAGTCAGCCAGAAACCTTCCAGGCGATCAGCGTATTTGCCGTTCTCCTCGGAACGATTCCAGACGGTGATGGCTTCGATCGGAAGCTCTTCGTTGAGGTCGACTTCCCAGAAGACATCGCGTCCCTGCCCACTCGTATGAGTCTGTCCGTTGTCTGCAAAGCGACCGCTCCTGTTTCCGTCGATGGCTCGTTCGGCCACTCCGCCGTGAGCGACATTCGACTGCCGGGCTTTGCCCCGGCGGGCAACATTCTGACCGTTGCTGAAGACCTCGACTTCGGCCAGCGTCAGCGTTCGGCGATTGCCCGGCAGAGCGATCCGGACATAGCGGCCTTCGATCGACTTCGACTTTTGAGCGGCCTTCGCGAGATCCCCCGTCAGGCCGTGCAGCAGTGGTTCCACGCGACTGTACAGCGACGCCCGGAAGCCCGCGTCCGGGATGATCTGGATCGCGTCGAGAAAGTCCCGCAGCGACGTGATGGATTGTGTCGCAAGCTGCCAGGCCGGATCGACACTCTGATCGGCCGCGACGAGGGCGACGTAGCCGATGCGGCGCGTGATGGCTCGTTTGGCGTTCTTCGTCCAGCTTTCGAAAGTCGACCGCGCTTCGACCAGTTCGGAAGGTTCACGACGGCTCAACATCAGGACCAGGTCGTAAATTGTCTGAGTGGCACCGGCAATGTCATTGCGGTCGACGTATTCGATCGCCCCGGTGAGTTCCGCCAGCTCGGTCGAGTCCTTCGCTTTCGCCAGACCGCTGAGCGCTTCCAGACGCTGCTGTTCCCGCACGGCTGGCCGGGTCAGCAACGCGAGATAGACTGGAGCGGACTTCGGCAGATTGACGAGGTCCGCAGTCGGAATGCTCCCGAGGATGTAGTCGATGCCCGCCGGGTTGTTCGCCGCGAACGGCTGCCCCGAATTGATCGCGGATTTCCAGAGCGACTCGGCACCGCGCATCGTTTCTGACAGGGCATAGTCGATGTAGTAGTCACGTTCGTGCTTGACGACTTCGAGCGCGACTTCGGCAGCCGCAGCCGTGTTGACCCACGAGCAGGCTCGAACGGCTTCCAGACGCACGCGCGGATGCTCATCGTTCGCCTGGGTACGCAGCAGTGCGATGACTTCACCCTCGGGCAGCACGTCGCGCCAGTGCGAGAGAACTCGCGTGGCCGCGGCGCGAGCCCGCGGTTCGGGAGATCGCAGCAGGACCGTGAGCAGTTCGCGATCGACGATGTTGTGATGCTGTTTGACCCACAGCGATTCCAGCAGGCAGTGCTGGTAGCTCTCGGCATTCCTGTCGAGTCCGGAGACCCACTTTTCGAGAGCGGCCTCGACGGCTTTCGCAGGGAACTCGCGAAGCTGGATGCGAGTGCGATGCCGGATGCGGTCTTCCGGAGCTTCCAGCCGCGTGACCAGTTCATCAAGCGGCAGCTTCGTCAGGTCTTCGACCTTCTGCAGCGGACGGCTCGGGTAAGTGATTCGCCAGATACGACCGTGCGAGTGGTCGCGGTTGGGATCTCGAAGATTGTGCTGCATGTGGCCGATCAGCGGGTTGAACCAGTCGACGATGTAAAGGGCACCGTCCGGTCCAAACTGCAGGTCGGTCAGGCGGAAGTTGCGGTCCGATGAAAACAGGATCGGTTCAATCTCCTCGCCGACGAAGCCCGAACCTTGTTCCTTCACGGTGTGCTGCAGCACGCCCTGGAAGCCGATGCAGTTATTGAGCAGATAGTTGCCCTGAGCTTCCGGCGGGAAGTGAGCACTCGAAACCAGTTCGCAACCAGCTGTTGGACGCACGCGTTTTTTGAAGAACTGCTCCATCTGCTTGCGGTAGGTGAACTTGAACGGCCCGAAGTCGTCCTCGCCTTCGTAGTTCTTCGTCCACAGCGAGAAGGCAGTGCCGAAGTAGTTCGCCCCGCCCGATGCGTCCGCCACGAAGTTCTGCCCCCACTTGTCCCAGCAGTGTCCCCACGGGTTGGCGAAGTTGTACGACACGAAGGTCTCGACCTTCCGGCGAGTCGGATCGACGCGGTAGACGGCTCCGTGCCCGTTGCGGATCACGCCGTAAGGAGTCTCGACCTGAGTGATGTGGAACGTGCCTTCGTGCATGTAGATGCCGCCGCCCGGTCCCCAGACGAACGCTCCGATCGCATGGTGGCTGTCGCCCGAGTCGAAGCCGCCGAAGATGATGTGCTTCTCGTCGGCTTTGTCGTCGCCGTCGGTATCGACCAGATGAACGAGGTTCGGTTCCTGAGCGACGTAGGCTCCGCCGTCACCGACCTCGAAGCCGGTCGGCAGGTGCAGACCGTCGGCGAAGACCGTCTGCTTGTCCGCTTTGCCGTCGCCATCGGTGTCTTCGAAAATCAGGAGCTTGTCGTTCGGCTTGTGCGGCGGTTGATACTGCGGGTAGCTGGGCATCGTCGCGACCCACAGCCGGCCCTTCGCGTCCCAGGTGAAGTTGACGGGGTTCTTCAGGTCGGGGAAATCGATCTCCGACGCGAACAGATTGATTTCGTAACCTTCCGCGACCGTGAACTTCTTGACCGCCTCTTCGGGAGGCAGAATCGTGATCGGCTCTTTGAAGTTCGTCGGCACGTCGTAGAGCTGCCGCGTACTCGAATAATCAACCGGAGTTGTCGGCGGGGTGCCCTGAGCCGCGGCCCAGATGCGGCGATCGACAACCTCGCACATTTCGTCGAGCTTCGCTCGCTCGTTCTCCAGTACGTAGTTGTCGGTGAACGGCGGGTTGCCGTTGTCGCGCTGCGACCGACCGCCGTAGATGTAGAAGCCGTTGACGGCTCGATAACGGTGGAAGTACTGGAAGTCTTTCTCGGCGATCTCCGCCATCAGCTGCGGCGAGATGGCGTCGTACTTCGCGGACTTTCCAAACAGAGCATCGCAGAGAGCCGGGGCGAAAACTTTGTAGCCGTAATCGCTCAGGTGGATGCCGTTGGTGGTCAGTTTCCGCGGCTTGTCCGAACTGCTGTAGAGTTCGCGGCTGAGCGAGAAGGTGTCGACGAACGGCGTCTTTGTTTCAGCACAGACGCGGGCCATCGCTTTGGTGTACAGCTTGAGGTTCGGGTTCGTCGCTGAACCGTCCGGCAGGTTGGGGTCGCCGATATCCTCGTGAGCGATTGGTGAAAGCAGGACCAGCCGCGGTGCTCCCTTGCCCGAGTAATTCTGCTGACGAGTGTGCTCGATGAAGTCCTTCAGTTCCTGCTCGAACGTCGCGAGCCCCGCTTCACCATCGAACGATTCGCTGAAGCCGAAGAAGGCGAGAATTACGTCGGCGCGGGCCAGCGTGAGGTGCTTGTCCGGCGAGCCGAAGTCCAGCGATCGCGGGCGGAAACGAACTTCGTCTGCGGTAAAGCCCTGATTCCGCATCGAGATGTTGAGGTTCGGATGCGTGGCGTGGACCTGAGCCTCGAAGTGCCCGAAATACTGCTCGCGTTCGGCCAGAGCGTTGCCGATCAGCACGACCCGGTCACCCTTTTTCAGAGGGACAACGCCATCGGCCAGAGCGAGTGCCGTCGGGAGAGCTGCGACCAGGAGAGCCAGCGCAAGCGTGCGCACAGAAGAAAACGTCATTCGTCAATTCCGTCGAGAGTGTCGATGAGATTTTGCGAGGTGGGAAACCTGTCAGGCGGGAAGCCAACCATCGTCGCGGCGCCATTCGCGAGTGTCCAGTGAACGCCGCGCCGCCACGTCATGGTCGCTTGTTCGACTCGAAGCTGCACGCGACGGCGTTTGGTAACGTATCGACAACGAACTCCCGATTCGGCGGTGATCGAATCAGTCGGCTGGGGTTATGCGCCGGTTAGAAACCAGTGAACCGGGGCTTCCTTCGCAAGCTCAGTCCAGCCCCGGCCACCCCGGCATTGGCCATGAGTTCGTGGGACGTGTACTCAGCGCCTCCTGGCAACCGGGAAATGTCCTGGAAATGGTGATCAGCACATTCCTCAGATGCGTGATTCGCCATCGCCTGCGGCTTCAGGTCAAACGGCGCTCGAACTCTGAAAGCGTTCCATTCGTCGACGGGCGCAGTGTGCAATGAATTCAGGTTTCGTCCGTCTGATCTTCGGGGTCCTGCAGTGATGCCCCTGCGTGGCTGCTCCGAGGCTTGGCTCTGGAACCGCGTTGTGGTTTTGACGGAACGCCAGGATGGGTTGCTGGACGATGAGTGAATCTGAAGCATGGGTATGTGTTGATCCAACCTGCGATGGTATCCTGCCCAAGGAAACTGAGCCGTTTGATACGAGGCCCGATTCATGTCGCGATCTGAGCACGCTGCCGAACATCAGAATTTCAGCCAGCCGCTTTCCGGACTGGCACCAGCGCCTCGGGATTTGATCCGCGTTGGTTCTCGGCGCTGGTTTCTGCAGACGGGACTGGCGGGGTTCGGCGGCCTGACGCTGCCGCAACTGCTGCAGGCGCGCGAAGCTCAAAGCGGCGGGAAGCCGGCATCGAACCGCAAGTCGGTGATCCTGTTCTGGCTGTCTGGAGGCCCATCGCAGCTCGACATGTGGGATCCAAAACCGGAAGCGCCGAGCGAAGTTCGCGGGCCGTTCTCGCCGATCAGCACCTCGCTGCCTGGCGTGCAGTTCGGCGAGCACCTGCCGCTGCAGGCGTCGATCGCTCACAAGATGTCGATCATTCGGTCGGTCGATTGTTCGGCCAGCAATCACACACCGATCACGATGCAGTGCGGCAATCCACTGGCGCGACGGACCAACGACGGTCGCGATGGCGGCGGCTTTCCTTCGATGGGGTCTGTCGCGGCGAAGTTTCGCGGAGCCAACGATCCGGCCATGCCACCGTTTGTCGGACTGGCCAACTCGTGGGCGTCCGATGTTTACGGAGCCGGGCATATGGGTTCTCAGTTTGATCCGGTCAAGGGTCTCGAGCTGGCTGGGAAGTTCAATCTGCCCGAAGGGATTCAGTCTGACCGACTCAGCGACCGCAACACGCTGCGGACTCAGTTCGACCGGGTGCGTCGCGATCTCGACCAGGGCCAGGCACTCGCGAAGACCGACCGCTTCACGCAGCAGGCTTATGACATGGTGCTTTCGGGACGCGTCCAGCAGGCGTTCAATCTCGACGACGAGACCGACGCGACACGGGACGCTTATGGCCGGATCAGCGTTGGTGAGAAGGCGCTGCTTGCTCGGCGGCTTGTCGAGTCCGGCGTGACCTTCGTTCTCGTCAGCGGAGCGTGGGGCTACTTCGATCATCACGGCGACGACGTTCGCTGGGGCGGGATCGAGAAGGGCCTCAAGCCACTGTGTCCGCGCGTCGACCAGGCGATGTTCGCGTTGATTAACGATCTCGAAGACCGCGGCCTGCTCGACGACACATTCGTGATGATGATGGGCGAGTTCGGTCGGACGCCGGTGATCAATGACAAGGCCGGCCGACATCACTGGACGAACATCATGTCGATGCTGGTGGCCGGCGGCGGAATGCCCACCGGACAGGTGATCGGCAGCAGCGATTCGCGCGGAGCGGAAATTGCCAGCAACGCGGTTCGGCCCCAGGACCTCGCCGCGACAACGTTCCGACACCTCGGCATCGATCTCAATGCCCACTGGACCAACCAGCGAGGCCGCCCGATTCCAATCGTGCAAGAGGACGGCCACCCGATCGCCGAACTCTCATAAAAGCGACGTTTCCCTCGTCACACAATCCGACCGCGCGCCGTTCATTGTCGGCATCCGGCATGTGCCGACGAGTTGGCGGGGTGTCGGCAACAATGTTTGCGCGGCGGCAGGTTGTGCCGACTCAAGCGGCAACTTCCCCGCAACTCAGGGATGTTGTGGAAACACGTTCCCGTCTCAGTGCGGGCGATCGATTGATAATGAGTTCTCAGTAGTGGATGAGGTCACGAGTCCCGTCGCATCGGACACTACCGCAGAAATGCATAGGACTCGTGACCTCGTCCACTACCGCAGGAATGCGAGGACGCCTTCCGTTTCCACGCAGCACGGATCACCGTGTCACGCGGCGGCGGACGATGCGGTCGATCGCCAGGCGGAAAATTACCCACAGGGCGGATACGGACTCCTTCCAGCTGATCTTCGACGTGCCGAAACGGCGATCCTCGAACGTGATCGGAGTTTCGAGTTGCCGGCAACCAATGCGGCGGCACATGTAGAGGATCTCTTCCTGGAACGAGTAGCCGCGCGATCGCACCTGATCGAAGTCGAGCTTTGCGAGATCGGAGACGCGGTAACAGCGGAAGCTGCCACTGTTGTCCTTGTTCGGCAGGCCGAGCAGCAGTCGCGCGTAGAGGTTGATCGAGGTGCTCATGAAGTGTCGCTTCCAGTTCCAGCCGACGACTCCACCTCCCGGCACATAGCGCGACCCGATGCCTACATCGGCTGACGTCATACACTCACGCAGCGCCGGAATGTGCCGCGGGTGATGGCTGAAGTCGGCATCCATGTTGATCAGCGTTTCGTAACCGTGCTCGATGCCGTAGCGGAAGCCGGCAACGATCGCCGTCCCCAGACCCAGTTTGCCCTGCCGATGCATCGCGTGAATCCGTTTGTCCTGAGCGGCCAGTTCGTCAGCGAGCTTCCCGGTGCCGTCCGGCGAGTTGTCATCGACGACCAGAATGTGCGCGTCGGGAGCGAACTCGTGGATTTCGGGGATCAGCTTCGGGATGTTCTCGATCTCGTTGTAGGTACACAGCGTGACGAGCAGGCCGCCACGCAGAGACTCGGCGGGATCACTGGTTGACGGAGCGGCGTCAGGCATAACTGAAGACTCGGATTCGAGAGTAGCTGCCGTCGCCAGAC
>Ga0209578_10001007_pt1 | contig 27975 bp, 23 predicted proteins | sample tdAd472_FD_187127 | JGI IMG/M metagenome (GOLD analysis project Ga0209578, IMG submission 187127) | Marine sediment microbial communities from the Atlantic coast under amendment with organic carbon and nitrate - tdAd47.2 (SPAdes)... | ecosystem: Environmental > Aquatic > Marine > Coastal >...
GATGCCTGAAACAACTCCCGCACCTTGGCCGCCGTAGCGCGACGGCTTTCGCCATCCGGTCCATAGATTTCAGCCAATAGCGTCGCGAGAACCGGCGGTCCCGGCGGCACTTCCACAACCTTCAGCACAGCGCCTTCGGGTAGAGAAACCGATTTCAGGCGCTCCCGCACCTCCAAGGCGATTTCGTGGCTTTCCCGGTCCCGCTCATGTTTCGGTAGAAGATTGATTTGCAGATCGCCCAATTCGGGACTTTGCCGGAAATAGTAGTGGCGGACCAAGCCGTTGAAGTTGAACGGCATGGCGGTTCCGACATAGGCCTGCATATGGGTCAGCTCGGGCAAATCGCTCAGGATCCGCGCGACATCCCACAACACTCGGTCCGTTGCCTCCAGGCTCGCACCTTCCTTGAGGTCGACGACCACCTGAAGTTCCGATTTGTTGTCGAACGGCAGCAACTTGACCGTCACGTGCTGGGTGTAGAACAAAACACAGACCGCCGCCGTCGCCACACCCACAGCGGTCAGAAATTTTTTCGACCGCGAACGTCCTTGTAACAATGGGCGGGCAAAACGGCTGTAAAACGCCCCCATCTTGCCGCCCGTGCCATGATCCTCATGTCCTTGCGCTTCTCCCGCCTCAAGGCTTTTGCGGCTCATCTTGTAGAGCAACCAGGGCGTAATGATTACCGCGACGAAAAAGGAGAACAACATAGCCGCCGAGGCATTGGCCGGGATGGGGCTCATGTAAGGCCCCATGAGGCCGGAAACGAACATCATCGGCAAAAGCGCCGCCACAATGGTCAAGGTAGCAATGATGGTTGGATTGCCCACTTCCGCCACCCCGTCGATAGCCGCCTGCAAGGGATTGCGCCCGTCCTTCATCCGCCAGTGACGAACGATATTTTCAACAACGACGATAGCGTCGTCGACCATGATGCCGATGGAAAAGATCAGCGCGAAAAGACTGACCCGGTTAATGGTGTAGCCCATGAGCCAGGAAGCAAAGAGCGTCAGCAAAATTGTCGTCGGGACGACAACCGCGACAACCACCCCTTCACGCCATCCCAGGGCCCAAGTGATCAACACAACGATTGACAACGTCGCCAAACCTAAGTGAAACAGCAGCTCATCGGCTTTTTCGGTGGCCGTTTCGCCGTAGTTGCGGGTCACCGTTACCTCGATGGCTTCCGGCACCAGCGCCCCCCGAACGATTTCCAAACGTTCCAGCAACCGCTCGGAGACCAACACAGCGTTGGCGCCTTTCCGTTTAGCGAAAGCCAAGGTCACGGCGGGCAATCGCGTGAGCTCATCATTCTCGGTTTTTTCAATTTGCCAAACCCGTTTGTCTTCAGGCCGCGCTCCGACGACCACCTTGGCAACGTCTTTGACATAGACGGGGCGTCCATCCCGCGTCGAAATCAATAACCGCCCGATATCGGCAGGTCCCTGCAACGTCTGCCCGGCAACCACCGGCACCGCACGATCATTCGACCGAACCGAGCCGGTCAGGAAGGACCGGTTGGCATTCTCCACCTTGGCGACCAACTGATTGAGCGTAACGCCATAAAGCGACAACAACTCGGGGTCCGGCTCCACACGGATTTGGGCGGGCCGTCCGCCTACCGTATAGGCGAGCCCCACGTCCTCAACCTTAACCAATTCATGCTGTAATTCATCAGCGATGGTGAACAGAGTCGCATCGGTCCAAGTATCCCCCTGCGCATGTTTGGGCGCTAACGTCAAAGTAAGAATGGCGACATCATTAATCCCCCGCCCAACAACTACTGGCTCTGGGACCCCCGCAGGCAAACGGTCTATATTGGCGCGAATTTGATCGTGAATGCGGACAATCGCCGTATCTTCATCGGTCCCAACGAGGAAGCGCGCGGTAACCAACGCCCGGTCGTCGAACGTCTGCGAATAAACATGCTCAACCGCATCGACACCCTTGATGATGTCTTCCAAAGGCTCGGTGACCATTTCCAAAACATCGGCGGCTTTTAGCCCGTTGGCCATCACCTGAATATCGACCATGGGAACGCTGATCTGCGGCTCTTCTTCGCGCGGCAAGGAAGAAAGAGCGACGAGCCCCAAAGCCAACGACGCCAAGAGCACCAACGGCGTCAGAGGCGATTGAATGAAAGCCTTGGTGATATATCCGGAAAGTCCCAGCTTCATGATCCGGCTCCCAGCGGCTCGACCAACACGTCGCCTTCCCGGATACCTGATAACACCTCAACGCCGTCGTCTAACATTCCACCGGTTTCAACGACGGCCTCCGTTCCATCCTTCAGTTTCACGTATTGCAGCCCGTAGCGGGTAAACAGGTATTCTGCCGGCACGGCATAGACCTTACGCTCACCGGTAGAAACATAGACCGGCACCCGCTCACCGACGAAATAGGAACCGAGACCTTCCACCTCGACGTCGGCAACGACCCGGCCCTGCGCCAATTCAGGATATACCTGACGTACCCGCCCGTGCTTAAGCTCACCGCCTTCAAGAGTCGGTTCCCCAACTCGAACCACGTCACCCACATCGATAAAGCGGGCATGACGTTCCGGCAGATGAAGACGCAGGATATAGGTTTCCTGAGCCAGCACAGCAATGGTTTCTCCAGGAAGAACAACCGACCCTCCTGTGATATTGACCCGTAAAATTCGTCCCGAGGCAGGAGCCAACACGGCACCTTCCGCCAAACGTTCGGCAATAACAGAGCGTTCGGCTTTCATCGCCACTAAGGTACGCTGGGCCACATCCAGGTTGGTTTGGGCTTCATCAAGCCGGGCCTGACTGCCCGCGCCGCTTTTGCGCAGTTTAACCGCTCGCTGAAGATCGGTTTCGGCCAGTTTCAACTGCGACTGCAACGATTCAATCCGCGCATCAACAGCACCCAGTTCCAACCCCAGCTTGGGATCTTTCACGCGGGCTATCACGTCCCCCGCACTGACCCGATCACCTTCATCCACCACCAGACTTTCAATGGTCCCGCCAATTCTTGCCCGGGCCGGGACAACATCGACACTCTCAACCGTCGCAAAAACGATTTTTTTGTCGGCAACGGTTTGCAGGGCCACATTGAACTCCTCCGCCTTTGGACCGGCGGCTCCCAGCAGGATCGACCAAAGAACGAAGAACGTCGGGAGGGGAATGCGGTAAGCCATTCGAAATGCCTCTTGCTTTGAAATATTACACTTGACTTATATATTAGTTATCACTAATTTAGCAAGCATGAATATGAAAGAGCTTCAAACAAACGCTGAAAGAGCCGCCGACCTTCTCCGTGTCATGGGGAACGAAAAGCGCCTTCACATTCTCTGCCGCATCGGCATGGGAGAGATTTCAGTGGGCGACCTTGAACCTCTGATCGGCTTGAGCCAGTCAGCTCTGTCGCAACATCTTGCCGTATTGCGGGAGAAAAATCTGGTGAAAACACGCCGCGAGTCGCAGCAGATATTCTATTCCTTGGCCGATCCTGCCGTGGTGAAGATTATCGAAACACTGCATTCGCTCTATTGCGAAATACCCGTGGCGCAAGATTCTTCGAGCCGTGACCATATAAAGCTTGTTCACAATGAGGAAATAGTTCGATGAACTTGGGTCAAGTTATGAACGCATTTGCCGGTGTGATGGTTCTCGCGAGCCTTGCCCTGGCTCACTACCACTCCCCCTACTGGCTGTGGTTCACAGCCTTTGTCGGCGCCAACCTCTTTCAGTCAGCGTTTACCGGATTTTGCATTCCGGCAATCGTCTTTAAGAAACTCGGCGTTAAACCCGGATCTACCTTTTAACCCTCCCACGAGTTAGATCCATACGCCGGACCCGGCGGCGCGGCCAAGTCTCCTCCCCCCAAAGACCTGGCCGCGCCGTTTTTTTGTAAATTTCAGACAAAAGAAAAGGACGGCCTGGACTGTCAGGCACGCCCTTTTCAAGGGAGTGAACCGGCGGGGATGCCGGTCACTACAGGGGTCACGTTCTACTGGTTTTTGTAGAATTCCTTCAAAATCGCCACGACTTCCGGACGGCTGAATTCCGGCGGAATATCTTCGCCAGCAGCCAGCATCTCCCGCTGTTTGGTGCCGGAAATGGAGACGTGATATTTCGCATCGTGCGGGCAGGTCTTGGCGGTCGCCATCCCCATACACTTGGTGCAGTAGAAGGTGATATCGATCTTCAACGGTTGGGTGACCAACGCACCATCCCACAGGTTGTCGAAAATATGTTGGGCGTCGAACGGGCCATAGTAATCACCGACACCGGCATGATCGCGGCCGACAATCAGGTGCGAACAGCCATAGTTCTGACGAATCAGCGCATGTAACAGAGCTTCCCGCGGACCGGCGTAGCGCATTTCAATCGGGTAACCCGCCTGAATGACAGTGCCTTTGACGAAATAGTTATCGATCATGGCCTGGATCGCTTTGGTGCGTGTTTCCGCCGGAATATCGCCCGGTTTTAACTTACCCAAAACCTGGTGGATGAACACCCCATCGGTTACTTCAACGGCGATCTTCGCAAGATGCTCATGGCTACGGTGCATTGGGTTCCGGGTTTGGAACGCCGCCAGCGTCGACCAGCCTTTTTCCTGGAAAATGGCCCGGGCTTCAGCCGGACGGACATAAAGATCTTTATAAAGCTTGGGATACTCGCCTTCGCTCAACACGGAGACACGGCCGGCAAGATTAACCTCACCCTGGCCCATGACCTTCTGAACCCCCGGGTGCTCGGGGTCGGTGGTGCGATAGACGTGCTCACATTCGAAGTCCCGGTCGATCACGTACTTTTCGGTGACTTCCATGATCGCCATGATTTCGTCGGTTTCGCCGTCAACCAGCGCAACCTCTTCTTCAATGCCGATCGTGTTGGCCAAGTCCTGGCTTGCCGACAGAGTAATGGGGATCGGCCAAAAGGTACCGTCGGCAAGCTTCATATCGGCGCAAACGCCACGCCAATCGGCTTCGCCCATGAAACCTTCGAGCGGCGTATAGGCGGCCATGGCGAGCATGAGGACGTCGGAGGTCTCACGGCTGCTCATCGGAACTTTTTTCAGGTTGGCGGCACGTTTGAGTTCTTCGGCCCGTTCGACCTCTGGAATCAACAGCGGCTTCAGAACACCCCCACCATGGGGTGGGACCAGTTTGGACATGGTTTCTCTCCCAAAATCTTGCGCTCCGCCTCCCGTTTCGACCGTCTTACGGGGTCTTGTATAGGGGAGCGCCCCCTTCATAAATTCTCCCCTCTTTTATCAGAACTATATATATAAGGCCAAGGTAAATTATATTTTTCTAATATTTTTACCTTCCCTTCTCCCAGTCTGCTCTCAATGCTTTCCCGCCATGTGCCAGAAACTCCTCTACCATCGCGCCTACTTTTTGTTTCCAAACCCCTCACCTGAAACGCAACTTTCCTTCTCTCGAATCCACCCTATGGACACTTTATTTCGACACTGCAGTGCGGAAATAAATATCATTGTTTTCAGCGGTTTATGATATAATTCTCGACATAAATTAGATGTAATTCACTTTGGCCGTAACCATATAATACGGCAACGAAACAGTTCCTCGTTCTCCCGGCTGGGAGTGTTCCTCCTGGGAGAATTCAACAGGGAGGACTATTGATGCAGACCGTTCAAACCTTTGAGGTCGGCTACACCCAATACCTCAAGCAAGACGGCGAACCGGCCTCTTCCCTACCCGACCGGGCCGATGACCGCGACGCGGCAATCTCGATCTACCGCGCCATGATCCTCACCCGGATTTTCGACAAACGCTCGGTGGCCCTACAACGCACCGGACGGATGGGAACATTCGCCTCCTCCCTGGGACAGGAAGCCGTCGGCGCCGGCACCGCGGCGGCCATGACCAAAAACGATGTCTTTGTTCCATCCTTTCGTGAACAGGCCGCCTTGTTCTATCGCGGCGTCGGGGTTGGAGAATATCTCTTCTACTGGGGCGGCGACGCCCGGGGTAGCGATTTCACCGGCTCCCCCAACGATTTCCCGGTCAGCGTTCCCGTCGGCACGCACGCCCCTCACGCCGCCGGGGTTGCACTCGCCATGAAGTTGCGCCGTGAGCCGCGCGTTGCCGTCTGCATGTTCGGCGACGGCGCAACATCAAAAGGCGACGTCTACGAGGCAATGAATATTGCCGGTGCTTGGAAACTGCCCGTGGTTTTCGTGGTCAACAACAACCAATGGGCCATTTCGGTTCCCCGCGAGGCGCAAACCGCCGCCGAAACCATTGCCCAGAAAGCCATCGCGGCTGGATTCCCCGGCGAACAGGTTGACGGCAACGACGCCATCGCCGTTTGGGACCGGGTGTCCCACGCTGTCGAAAAAGCCCGCAAGGGCGGCGGCCCACACATGATCGAAGCCCTGACCTATCGGCTATGCGACCACACGACAGCCGACGACGCGACACGCTACAGGGATGACGAAATGGTCGGCAAGCATTGGAAAGACGATCCCATCGCCCGGCTCAAGAACTTCTTGGTTCACCGGCATAATTGGACCAAGGAGGAAGAGGAGACGTTGATCGATCAGTGTGCCGAAACCGTGGAAAACGGCATCGAGTCCTACCTCGCCAGCAAGCCGCTTCCAGTCTCCAGTATGTTCGATCATTTGTTTGCCGAACTGCCCAAAGACATCGCGGCGCAACGCGATCTTGCGGTCAAGCGCGCCGGGGAGGCCGACAATGACTGAAATCACCCTACTTGAAGCCGTCAACCTCGCGCTTAGACGGGCCATGAAAGAAGATGAAAACGTCATCGTTTTGGGCGAGGACGTCGGTGTCGACGGCGGCGTCTTCCGCGCCACCGACGGATTGATCAAGCAATTCGGACCGGAACGGGTGCTTGATACGCCCCTGGCCGAAGGCGTCATCGCCGGGGTTTCGGTCGGTGCTGCCAGCCAGGGGCTTAGGCCTGTCGCCGAAATCCAGTTTATGGGGTTCATCTATCCGGCCATCGACCAAATGGTCAACCACGCGTCCCGTCTCAGAACCCGGACACGCGGACGGCTGACCTGCCCGATGGTGCTACGCGCGCCCTACGGCGGCGGTATTCACGCGCCCGAGCATCACTCGGAGAGCACCGAGGCAATGTTCACTCATATTCCGGGTCTGCGCACCGTCATCCCCTCGACCCCAGCCAACGCTTACGGCCTATTGCTTGCCGCGATACGTGACCCGGACCCGGTGGTTTTCCTGGAACCCAAGCGAATTTACCGGGCAACCAAGGAAGAAGTGGAGGATGACGGGAAGGCGCTTCCTTTGGACAGTTGCTTCATTATGCGCCCCGGCAGCGATATCACCTTCGTTACCTGGGGTGCGATGATCATGGAAACCATGGCGGCGGCCGAAACTCTGGCCGATGAAGGCTACGAGGCGGAAGTGATCGATGTCGCAACCCTGGCGCCGCTGGACTTTGAGACGATCCTCGCCTCGGTCGAAAAAACAGGCCGCTGCGTCGTCGTGCATGAAGCGGCGCGCAACGGCGGTTACGGCGCTGAAATCGCCGCCCGTTTGGCCGACGAAGGGTTGATGTCGCTCACCGCCCCAGTGGGGCGCGTCGCCGGATACGACACGGTGATGCCCCTATTCCGCCTTGAAGACCATTACATGCCCAACGAAGACCGCATCTTGGAAGCGGCGCGCGAACGGCTCGCCTACTGAGGAGACAGATCATGAAGACTTTCGAACTGCCCGACTTGGGGGAAGGCCTGAAGGAGGCTGAAATCGTCTCCTGGCACGTTTCCGAGGGCGATCACGTCACAACCGACCAACCCCTGGTTTCGGTCGAAACCGACAAGGCGGTGGTCGAGGTCCCGGCGCCACGCTCCGGAGTGATCGCCAAACTCTTTGCCAAAGAAGGCGACCGCATCGAAGTCGGCGCAACTCTTGTCGAATTTCAAGACGGCGGCCAGGCCGACAAGGGTGCGGTGGTCGGCGATCTCGACAAAAACGGCACCGGCAAAACCCTCAACACCTCCGGCTCCAGTGGGCACAATGGGTCTGGTAAAATCAAAGCCACGCCCCAGGTTCGCGCCATGGCGCGCAAAATGGATATCGACCTCGGACTGGTGGAACCGACGGGTCCCAACGGAAGCATTACGGTGAGTGACATCGAACGCGCCGCTAAAACGCTCTCCTCCAGTGGCCCGGCCGAAGAGCTGACTGGCGTTCGCCGGGCCATGGCCGAGCGGATGGCCAGGGCTCACGAAGAAGTGGTCCGTGCGACGGTCACCGAATATGCCGATATCACCAACTGGGAAAAAGGCACCCCAGCCACAGCCCGCCTCGTCCTGGCCATCGCGGCGGGATGCAAGGCCGAGCCGGCGCTCAATGTCTGGTTTGACGGCGCCAAGTTGGAACGACGGATCAATGAAGGCGTTCATCTGGGCTTAGCCGTCGATACTCAGGACGGTTTGTTCGTTCCGGTGCTGAGAAACGCGCAGGATTTATCGCTCGAAGCCGCAGAAAGCGATATTGATCGCTTAAAACGGGCAGTTAATGATCGAAACCTGCCACCGGAAGAAATGCGCGGAGCAACCATCAGTCTATCCAACTACGGGTCCATGGGAGGGGTTCACAGCCAAATGGTCGTCGTCCCGCCGCAAGTGGCTATTGTGGGTGCGGGAAGGACCATCGAACAGTTGGTTTTGCGGGACGGCTCGCCCAAGGAAATCCGCCTGATGCCCCTGTCGCTGACCTTTGACCACCGTGCCGTGACCGGCGGCGAGGCTGTCCGTTTCCTTAACCGTGTTAAGATGGAGTTGGAGTTATAGAGGCTTTACCGAGGCCAAAAAACTCGCCTGGCTGCCGACGCGGAGGAAGGAGAGCGCGCAGCCTAAATCAAAATCTTTCCGATCCTCGTCTGCAACCTTGGTGACGATGGGCGTGCAGGATTCGGCATCGACTTTGATTGCGGACTGGGTTGCCGACTCGTTTGACACCTTAATAGCGTGTTCCAGGTCGGCCTCTCGGCGCGGACCTTCCGCGTCTTCGTCGCCCTCTTTCTCCCGCACCACCAAATCGATATCGGGAACAACGCCGTTCGCCTGGATGGTCTTGCCCGAAGGTGCGTAATAAAGCTGCGTGGTCAAACGAAGCGAGCCGTCATTGGAAAGCGGAAGCAGCGTCTGCACGGACCCCTTGCCGAAGGACCGGCGCCCCATAACAACCGCCCTATGATGCTCTTGCAAAGCGCTGGAAACAATCTCGGACGCCGAGGCGGAACCGCTGTTGATCAAGACGACCATAGGCATGCCCTTGGCGATATCGCCGCTACCCGCTTCAAAATGCCGCTCACCGCGGCCGTCCCGGCCCCGGATGCTGACGATCCGCCCTTTTTCAAGGAACGCGTCGGCGAGGGCGACCGATTGGTCAAGCAACCCGCCGGGGTTATTACGGAGATCAAGCACCAGCCCGCTCAACCTCCCCTGACTTTCATCGAGTAGACGGTTAACAGCGGCTTCGGTCTCGTCCATAACTTTTTCATTGAATTTGGTGACCCGTAAATACCCTATGCTTCCTTCCAACCGGGCTTTAACGGTTTCAACTTCAATAATGTCGCGAACGATTGAAACGTTGAACGGCGCTTGTTCTTTCCGCTGAATCGTCAGGGTAATCTTGGTCCCCGGCACACCGCGCATTTCGTCAACAGCGCGCATCAGTGTCCAGCCCTTCAGCGGGCGGCCATCCAAATGAGTAATCACGTCGCCCGCCTTCACTCCGGCTTTTTCGGCAGGCGTATCGGAAATCGGCGCAATCACGTAGACGCCTTGGTCCCGCATGGTCACCGAAATTCCGAGTCCGCCGAATTCTCCGCGGGTGTTGTCATACATGGCCGCCGCTTCTTTCGGCGTCAGATAACTGGAGTGCGGATCAAGGGAGGCAAGCATGGAATCGAGCGCCGCCTCAACCGTGCTCTCCGCATGATGCAGGTTTTCATCCTCTTCCACGTCCGCCGTCTTTGGCCGGTTGGGGTCGTAGTCCTCCATCCCCTTGATCGCCGCATCAATCAGCGCGGCATCGTCTACCGGATGGACATAGTTGCGCCGCGTATGTTTGTAGACTTCGATAAACAGGTCGCGTTGAAGGTCCCGCTCACGCTTTTCTTTCAAGTGAACATCAAAGACCGCATCGAACCGGGCCAGTTGCCGCTGCGCCTCGTCCGGCAGCCCTTGCTCTGCGCCGACAAGGTTTTCGAAAGTCCGGTAAAGCACCGAGTGTTCGGGACTGCATCCCGACAGCGGGGAAATCAGCAGACCGAGCACAACCCCAACGGCAATAACGGCAACGGGTCTGAGGAACGCAGGCTTCATTGGACGGACCGAAACTCCAAGAATCAAAAAGAGGCGCGGTTACAAACCGCACCTCCTAGATATAGGGTTGAAATCCCTAAAAAGTCTAGAGTGCGATCGGATTAGGTTTACTTAACCAAATCCGATCGCACCCTAAACCGTTGATAGGGGCAGATTAGCCGCCTTTCTTTTCGGCGTAGGCCATGGCCAACTCACCTTCTTCTTCGGGGTCGAGCATCTGATCGAGCGCCGGAAGAAAGCCCATTTCTTCCTTCTGAACGTGGAATACCTCCCGTTCAATAATCTCCAACCCCAAACGATGGAACTCCGCCCAGGACTCCCCGGTCAGTTGCCCACCGTTAAAGCTTTTGGCCAATTCAGTCAGGCGCCCGGCGATCGGGCGGATAATGTCGTGTTCGCCTTTAAGCATCATCGGAATGCCGGCATCGGCGAAATCGGCGAAACGCGGGAAGAGAAACTCTTCTTCAAACGAAAAATGAGCGCTGATTTCTTCCTGCATCAGAGCCGCCAAATCGGTCATTAAAGTCTGCAATTCGGTTGAGTCGGCTGCCGGCGGATTGGCTGCGTTATGCCGTCCCAAGAACGCTTCCAGGCGTTCCAAAAGGGCCAAAGTGGCCATATGGTCTTCGTGCAGGGATTTAATAAAATTCAGAGTAAAGTCGTACATGCGTTTTACTGATCCGTAGTTTCAAGCGTTTCTGCGCTGCCACCTTTATGATACGACAAATAAGTCGTTCCGACGGCAGAGGCGTACCATAAAAAGGCGACCGCCCCGAGGGTGCCGCAGAGTGCACCGACAAAGACAAAATTCCCTTGATCCTGGACAATTCCCACAGCAACCGACAAAACGGCCAAAACATGGCACACGGCAGCGGCTTTTAACGTCCGGTCATCGGCCATTTCCGAGAGAGTTGGCGGCTTCCGGCCTTTCCGGTTCATGTTCATGCTGGCCAAAAACGGGATAATTCTTTGCAATATCCCCAAAAGAAACGTCAACAACCAACCGGCAACCGAAACAAACCCAAAAAGCGTGATGCCAGAATACCCAAGCCACCCGGCGGTCGCCGCAGCCCCCAACAAGAGGGTGACCGGCAACATGACCCAGGCTCCTTTGATCATCACGAAAGACAACCCCAACCGTTTACGCATACCTTTTTTCAAGGCGAACCACATGCACCAGAGGTGAAACCCGGTTCCAATTAAGCCAAGCGCGAAGCCACCGTAAACAAGAAGCTTTTGCCCTAATACGACGCCCACAACCGCCAAGATAATTGCCGGAACGACGGCCACCAGCGCCATCCATCCCTGGCGGTCCGGGACAGCGGGCGACAACGCAAACATCGGGACCAAAATCGTGCTGAATCCGAAAGCCAACAGGCCCATAAACCCGAAGACCGCTAAGATAAAGTGTGCGAGGCCGATGGCCGCGTGATCCCTCAGGAAGCCATGATCGAAATCGGCAATAAGTGTGAAACCGAGTACCATCAATGCCGCCAGGGCGATCAACGCAAACCACGCATGGGTAATCGCCATTTTCAAACTTTTTGTCCGGCGCAGAACATCCGCGACCACAATGCCGTAAACCACCAGGCCACCAATAGCCGCGACGGCTCCCAACGCCTGAGCGTAATGATGATGAGTGGTAAAACCGATGAGCAAAATAATGACGCCGGGAAAGTAGAGCCACCAAGCCAGATGGCAGGGCCACACGGCCCTCAAAGCGACTCCCGTGGCGACGGTCAGCAGCTGAAACGAAGCGCCCATCGCCGTCATGGTAAACACGCCGAGCGTCAACGTATGCAGTGCAGCCAATACCGGCCCGGTACCGCCGACAAATCCTGGAACCTGATTGGCCGAAATCAATACAAGCGCCCAAAAGACAATATGGAAAAAGGTCGCCGCAAAAAAGAAACGAAACGGAATGGACGGTGGCAATAGGCGCGACTGCGCGCCCATTAAGATGGTTCCGGGAAACACTAAGCGGCACTCCTTTGGGTCGTCAAATGAAGCAAAAACTCTTCCTGTTCGCCGTCAATTCGATGCTCAAGGATTTCATAAGTCCAATCACGCTCCGCCAATTCCGGAAACAAAAACACCGGTTCCCGATGGATACGCACGAACATTTCTTCAACCGGAGCCGGCCCATCGATAAGCGTCAGAATTTCAACCAACGGCTGGGGCGGTTCCATGTTGCGGACGTCCAAATGAGCAACCTTATCCGCGGTTGCGTCTTGAAGCGAGTATGGCGACGATTTCATTGAACCATCCGATGGCGCGTCGTTATGGAAGTAGACGGTCCACCCCCCCTCGGCCATCGGCTCGGCGTAACTCGTCATCCCGCGCTCCGCCAATACATTCCTCAAGGGAACCGGATTGAAAGGCGCAATAAGCCGAAATCCATCATTTTCTTTTAAGCGGTGGACAACCGACATAATTTGTTCAAACGGGTCTTGCCCTTCCGCGAGAACCGGCCTTACGTCAAGCTCCAAAACATCCAATTTCTTCAAGGAATTAACCCATAAAGGCGCTTCTGCTTGAACTGAGCTTTCTGTTCCTGACCTGTTGCTGGTTAAACCAGCGCCGCAATTGACAAAGGACAAAATAGCCTCGACGGAAAGACCCACCCACACAGCCGCATCGGCCAAGCTGGCCGACTTCATTTGCTCGGACAACCCATAGCTCGCCATGTGAGCAAAATACGGATGCAAGGTAGAAAGCCTGTTTTTGAGGCCCGGTTTGGACTCCCAGACTTCCGAAAAGCTATCCTCTGGCAAAAACACTTTTTCCGTCAACGCACTTCCCAGACAAAATAGTTTGGCACAAAACAAAATAGGCCGTTTCGGCTCCCTATTCCCTAACCATCATCAATTTTCCCGAATTGATCTTCTCTTCAAACCCTAGTGGTTTGAGTCTGACGAATGGTTCCCATTCGTCAGGGGTCAAAAACCACGAGATTATAAGAGTCGTGGTGCGCAAGACACAAAACGGAAAGGACTCTTCCGTTTTGTTCGCACCACTAGGTAATGCGGTTTTACGCGCTCTAAAATTTCTAGAATCCCCCTAAACTATTTAATTTTAACGTTTTTTCTTTTTCGAACCGGTCAAAATGTCTAAAATGCCGTGCTCGTTGTAAATGAATGGGGACAAGGGTGTTCCCGGACCGTGCAGCCCGAATGGGTGGGACGCAACAAAAAAGGGATGGAGGGCCTAGAACCATGGGATTCCTTAACAACACAAAAATTCGGTCAAGAGTATTACTACTGCTGGCAATCCCATTGCTCGGCTTGATAATTTTCTCGAGTCAAATCGTTTTAGATCGTAGGGCCGAAACGACCTCTCTCAAAACGTTGCAAGACCTAGCAGACATCGGGGTCGCCGCCAGCGCGTTGGTCCACGAACTGCAAAAGGAAAGAGGCGCCTCGGCCGGTTTTATCGGCTCGAAAGGCGCCAAGTTCTCCGACATCCTTCCCGCGCAACGCAAAGATACCGACCAAAAATTCGACGCCTTTTTCAAAACCTTGGGTCAGTTTGACATTCCAAGCTACGGCAAGAAACTGGCCGAGCAAGTTAAGAAGGCCGAAGGCGCCCTAAGCCAACTGGCCGATAAGCGCGAACAAATCACCGCCTTTGAACTCTCGGTCCCGCAAATGGCGGGCTATTACACACCAACCATCGCCCAGTTGCTCGGGATCATCGAAAAAATGCCCGAGTTGAGTACGGATACGGATATCACCAACCAGTTGGCCGCCTACATTGCCTTCCTCCAAGGCAAGGAACGGGCGGGTATCGAACGGGCCATGGGATCCGGCGGATTTTCAGCCGGGAAGTTTGCTCCGGCAATCTACCAAAAGTTCTTAAGCCTGATTGCCCAGCAGGAAACCTACCTCGATACCTTCAGCAAATTCGCCCCTTCGGAAGAAGTAAAGTTCTACCACGACACCGTTAAGGGAACCGAGGTCGACGAAGTCAACCGGATGCGGAAAATCGCTATTGAGAGCGTTTACACCGACGATACGAAGGGCGTTGAAGGCCCCTACTGGTTCAATACGATCACGGTGAAAATTAACCTCTTGAAAAAGGTTGAGGACGAAATCGCCCGCACACTCAGTGAAATGACCCGTGAGCATTATAATGAATCAGCCACGGTCTTTTGGACGGTCCTGGCGATTACTCTCATTTTGGTTGTCGGCATGGCGGCGCTCGGCATGGCGATTATCCGCAGTATTACCGGAGCGATCAGCGCCCTCACCGACGATATGACCCGATTGGCCAGCGGCGACAAATCGATAGAGGTGACCGGTGCGGACAGAATGGATGAAATTGGCGAAATGTCCAAAGCGGTGCTTATCTTTAAGGAAAATATGATCCGCGCCGACAAGTTGGCCGAAGAACAGGAAGCGGAACGCCTACAAAAGGAAAAACACACCAAGGCCCGCGAAGACCTAACCAACGCCTTCCAAAGCACCATCGTAGAAATTATCGAAACGGTTACCAGCGCCACCGAAACCATGAAGATGACGGCGGACGCCATGTCTTCAACGGCGGACGAAACCAGCCAGCACTCGACCAGCGTGGCGTCAGCCGCCGAACAGGCGACGACCAACGTACAGACGGTTGCCTCGGCGGCAGAAGAGCTTTCAAGCTCGATTGGTGAAATCAGCCGTCAAGTCTCCCAATCGACCGAAGTGGCGAGCAATGCGGTTCATGAAGCCGAACGGACCAACGAAATGGTCCAGGGCTTGGCCAATGCTTCACAGAAGATCGGCGAAGTCGTCTCCCTTATCACCGACATTGCCGAACAGACCAACCTTTTGGCGCTCAACGCCACCATTGAGGCGGCTCGGGCCGGCGATGCCGGTAAGGGCTTCGCCGTCGTCGCTTCTGAAGTCAAGAACCTGGCCAACCAAACCGCCAAAGCAACCGAAGAAATCGGCAATCAGATCGGCGGCATTCAAGACGCCACGGCCGATGCCGTCAGCGCTATCGGCGGCATTGGAGCAACGATCAACCAGATCAGCGAAATCACCTCGGCCATCGCCGCTGCGGTTGAAGAGCAAGGCGCGGCAACGCAGGAGATCGCCCGTAACGTTGAGCAGGCCGCAACCGGCACTAAGGACGTTACCTCGAACATCGTGAGCGTCAGCAAAGGGGCACAGGAAACCGGGCAAGCCGCCAGTCAGGTGCTTGAAGCGGTCAACGAGTTGTCCCGTCAATCCGACCGCCTCAAAGCCGAAGTTCAGGCTTTCGTTACCGGCCTGGAAAACGCCTAAAAAAGAAATTAGCAAGAACCGAAAAGGCCGGGAAAATCCCGGCCTTTTTTGCGCCCTTTTATGTGCGTTATCCTTGGGTGGCGAATGCCCTCTGTTCTTCAAGAACAGCCAAGAACGCCTCCGGCGTCAGTGGCTTACTGAAATAGAAGCCCTGCAGGTAGTCGCAAGACAGTCCTTCCAGGAATTCCACATGCCGGGCGTCTTCGACTCCCTCCGCCGTTACTTTTAGTTCGAGGCTGTGGGCCATCGCAATAATCGCTTCGACCAGCGGCTTCTCGCCCCCCTTTTCAAACAGGTCTTTGATGAAAGTACGGTCCACCTTAATCGAATCGGCAGGAAGCCGCTTGAGGTAGCTGAGCGACGAATATCCAGTACCAAAGTCATCAATGGAGAACCGGATTCCCATCTCCCGCAATTCCTGCATCCAAGCCGTATTGTGCTCCGTATCTTCCATCACCAATGTTTCGGTGATTTCGAGAGTCAACTTCGATGGATCGAAACCTGTCGATGCAATAATGCCTTCGACCTTTTGCCGGTCTAGGCCCCGCTTAATCTGCTTGTTTGACAAGTTGACCGCAATACCAAGATCGCTAAATCCCGCATCGTGCCACTCCTTGGTTTGCCGTAAGGCCTCGGTCAACACCCACTCGCCAACCGGCGCAATCAAACCTGTCTCCTCGGCAATCCCGATGAACCGGTCGGGCATCATCAGCCCAGCCTCGGGGTCTTCCCAACGCACCAACGCCTCCGCCGCTACGACGCGTCCCGATGCCGTCTCAATCACCGGCTGATAGTGCAGAACAAACTCTTCGTTTTCAACCGCCCGGCGTAAAGCGCCTTCCATGACCATGCGCTGCAAGGCGGTCGTATTCATTTCCGGCGTATAGAAGTGGAAAGCGTTACGCCCCAGATCCTTGGCCTGATACATCGCCATGTCGGCGTTACGCAGCATCGTCGTCACGTCGTCCGCATCGTAGGGATAGATGGTGATCCCGACGCTTGCTCCGATAAAGGTATCCCGACCGTCTAAAATGAATGATTCCGACAGACTCTCGATAATTTTTTCAGCAACGACCGCCGCGTCCTCGGCCTTTGTCACTTCTCTCAAAATAACCGTAAATTCATCCCCACCAAAACGCGCAACCGTGTCGGATTCCCTGACGCAGGCGGACAAACGGTCGGCGGCAAGTTGGAGCAACCGGTCTCCAACCACATGGCCCATCGTATCATTGACCACTTTGAAATGGTCGAGATCGATAAACAGCAGGGCAACCATGGCGCTATCGCGCCGGGCTTCGGCCAACGTCGTCTTCAACCGATCAAAGAAAAGGCTTCGGCTGGGCAGGCCCGTTAATGAGTCGTAGTTTGCCTGGCGGAGGATTTGTTCTTCGTCTTGCTTGCGTTTGGTAATATCCGTGAAAACGCCCACATATTCGTTGATATGACCGTCTTCATCGCGAATCACCGTAATCGTCAGCCATTCCGGGTAGGTTTCCCCGTTCTTTCGGCGATTCCAGATTTCGCCCTCCCAAAACCCTTTGGAGCCGATGGACGCCCACATGCGTTCGTAGAAGTCCGCCTCGTGCCGCCCCGAGCTTAACTTGGAAGGATTTTCACCGATAACTTCTTCAGGTTCATAGCCGGTGATTTTGGAGAAAGCCGGGTTAATCGCCCGAATACGGTTTTCAGCATCGGAAACCATAATGCCTTCAGTGGTCGTGTTGAACACCGTCGAAGCGACCCGTAGGCCCTCTTCCGCATGTTTGCGTTTGGTAATGTCGCGCACCACCAATTGGGTTGCAGGAAGCCCTTCGTATGTAACCGTCCGCCCGGCAACTTCCGCATAAAACGGCGTTCCGTCGAGGGCGAGAAGAATTTCTTCGGCGACCGGCAAAACGCCGCCGTTTTCCCTGATCGAAGCAATGCGTTTCAAGACCATATTGAGATAATCGGGATGGACGAATTGCGTCACTTTTGCGCCGATCACCTCGTCGACGGATTTAGCATGCAGCAGATCCAACGCCGCATTGTTAAGGAAAACAATCTGCCCGTCTTGGTGAACGATAATCGCGTCCGGGGATGCTTCAACCAAGCCCCGGTAGCGCTCTTCACTTTCCCGTAGGTTTTCTTCGACCTGCACCCGTTCAGTGAGGTCCCCGACAAACCCTTCCAAAGCAATCAGCTTGCCATCGGCGTCAAATACGCCTTGCCCTTGATCCCAAACCCAACGATCTACGCCCTCTTTTGTATGCACCTTGTAATGAACGCGGTAGGGTTCTCCGGCGCTAGCGGCTTCAAAAATTTCCTTCCGGACATGAGCCCGGTCGTCTTCGGCCATGACCGTATCGGTATAAAAACGGCGATCCCCCTCCAACAATTCATCCGGGGTATAACCCGTCAGCGTCTCACATCCGCCGCTGACGAATTCAAGCTGCCAGCGTTTTTTTCGTTCCGCCCGGTAAACCATGCCGGGGAGGTTCCCAAATAAAAGGGCGAGTTTGCGTTCGTTTTCCCGCAGAACTTCTTCGGATTTTTTAGCAATATCGATTTGGTCGGCCAAATTCTGGTTGAGCGTCGACAGTTGCACCGTCCTTCGCTCGACTTTAGCTTCCAGGTCTCTTTTGTATTTAAGAAGTTCGTTTTCGGCGCGACGGCGCTTTGCAATGTTCGCCAGAAGAAGCAACACAAAGCAGCCCAGTCCAAACAACAGACCGACTAAAAGCCAAACAAATTCCGGCGAAATGCTTGCCTTCGCGGCGGTTTCCGTCGCGGCAAACGAAACGGTATAGGCGGACGTTCCCAGCAAAAGCGCCGCCCCCACAGCGGCTGCCTGCGTCGCGCCCTTCACTAGATGCACGGTACGGGTCCCTTCCCCACCAATTTTCCCCTGTTGTTACCGGACAGACTAACGATCATTTCCGGCGAGGACAACATTAGGGGCAGCCTCCTAATGACTGGTGCCTTCGTCGTAAGTAATTTTGTTATAGACGTTGTACTTACCAACAGGTTTTTTCATGGGAATCCGCTTGACCTCTTCAAACGTCCTGGCGTCGTAAACCACCAAAGCGCCATCCATTTCCCAGATGGAAACCAAAACGTACTTACCGTCCTTGGTAAATTCCACATGCGCATTGGTCTTGCCCGGTTCCGGGTTGATGGTTTTGACGATCTCCAGCGTGTTTTTGTCGATCACGTGGAGAAGATCTTTGTGCGGCCCGAAGAAAACGTCGACCCAGGCATACGGGCTGTTCTTATGGCTGCGCATGAAAAAGCCCGGCCCCTGGGTTTTGATCTTTTTGACCGTTTTCCAACTATCCATGTCGATGACGCTCACCGAATCGCCCTTGATATGTGGCGTCGCCAAGAGTTGTTGGTCGCCCCGCTTCCAATAGATGCCCGATGCGAGATGCGGCATGCTTTCTAGATCCAGTTCGGCCACTTTTTTCCGAACGTCGAGATTGACCACCTGCCCCTTTTTGGAGTTGCGCGCCGCACCGATGACTTCGGCGTAATAGGGGTCGAAAAAGAAGTCGTCCATGAAGTCGTCGGTCTTGATACGACGAATGCCGAAGGGCTGTTCATATTCAATAATTGCCTCGACATGATCCTTCCGATAGCTGTGTACGAAGTTCGAGTAAATCGGCAAGGCATCGGGATCGTAGGAGAGTTCCCACATTTCCTTGATGTCCTTCATGGCGACAATAAAGCTCTTACGCGGCGGAGCGTTGTAAACAGCGCTGACCCGCGAGGTGTTGCCATCCTTATCGGCCGCTTCGATGTACTTGACCGGTTTCAAAGTCTTGGCATCCAGCGCCACCACGGAATGGGGAAGATAGTTCCCCGCCATGACATATTTTCCATCGCTGGAAACGGCAATGTTGCGGGTATTGATCCCCACACGCACTTCGGCGACGGTTTGCAGGCTATGCAGGTCGTGCATTGAAACCCATCCATCCCGCGTCGCCAGGTAGACAAACCGGCCATCCGGCGAATATTTGGCGCCGCCATGTAGGGTAAACCGGGTTTTGAACCGCCAGATCGGCTCGAACTTGTCGCCGTCCAAAATCGTCACATGATGATCGCCGCTCTCAACCACGGTAAACAGATTCATCGGGTCGGATTGATGTTGAGGTTTTTCCGGCAAAGACTGGGGATCAACCATCACCGTATGAGTTTCAGCGATTTTCGCCATATCCCAAACGGGAACTTCCTTCAACGGCGTGAAAATATACTCAACCAGGGCATCAATTTCGGCTTCGGAGAGCTTTTCCTTAAAACCTTCCATCTGCGTAGCTGGGCGTCCCTCGGCGATCACCTTTGCGGCTTTATCTTTCTTAAGCCGTTTCATGCTCACCGGCTCAAGCACCGGCCCTTGTCCTCCGAGCCGCCCTTCGCCATGGCAAGCCTGACAATGCTCTTTATACAACCCATCGGCATCCGGCGCGGCCCACGCCGGAGCGCTCAACAAAGGCAGGGCCATTACCCCCAACAGCAATTTCTTTATCATTCTTAGGCGCTCCTTGCCGCCGGTTGAGCCGGATGATCTTGAGAAGCAACGCCGATTTCGTCATCGGTGAGGTAGCATCCGGGATCTTCCGTCCAGGGGTCGCCGGTAACGCGTTCGGCGCGCACCCGGGTATTCCCATTGCAAATCCCAACGTAGTCGCACTCGGCGCAACGGCCTTTTAATGGCCTTGGCTTCGCCTTGAGGCCGGCCATCAACGGATTGGAAACGTCCTGCCAAATTTCCGAAAACGGCCGCTCCCGCACGTTACCCAAAATATGGTGCCCCCACATGGTGTCGGGATGGACGTTGCCCCGGTTATCAATGTTGGAAACATTCACCCCGGTTGCGTTGCCGCCCCATTGGTTAAGCAGCGCCTCGATATGATCGGCAGCGTCCGGGTAATGTTTCCGTACCCAAAGCAGCATATAGACGCCATCCGCATCATTGTTGCCGGTCACCAATTCCTTAGGCGTCCCAGCACGCTCCCAAGCGAGACCGCGCTCGAAAAGCAGGTCCATGGCTTCACGGGTCATCTCGAAAAAGGCGTCGTCTTCACGGTTGGCGTTGCCCCGGCCGGCATAGTTGAGGTGAGACAAATAAAACTTGTCGAGATTGAGCTCGTCCATCAGGTCGAGCATTTTGGGCAATTCGTGCGCGTTGTCCTGGGTCATGGTAAAGCGAAGCCCTACCTTGATCCCGGCCTCGCGGCACAGAGAAATGCCTTTCATCGCCGCATCGAACGCACCATCCATCACCCTGAACTTGTCGTTGGTGGCTCCAATGCCATCGATGCTGACGCCGACGTAGTTGTAGCCGGTTTCAATGATCCCCTTGATGTTTTCTTCGGTGATCAAGGTGCCATTCGACGAAAGACCGACATAGAACCCCATGTCTTTGGCACGCTTGGAGATCGTGAAAATTTCCGGGTGGAGCAGCGGCTCACCGCCCGACAAAATCAACACCGGCACCCGGAAACCTTTAAGGTCATCCATAACCGTAAAGATCTCATCGGTCGAAAGCTCCCCGGAAAAATCTTTATTGGACGAGGCCGAATAGCAATGTTTGCAGCCTAAATTACAGCGGCGCAACAGGTTCCAAATAACCACCGGCCCCGGCATGCCGCGCGACGGCTTAATCGGCGTTGGGCTATCGATTTCACGGAGATACTGCGAAATCCGAAACATGGTGCTTCTCCTCGCTCGACCTTTATGCGCCTAGGCGCATGCCGGTCTTTTTAAGAATTCGGGAACTGAACAATACCAAATTGCCCTTGTTGTGGTCTCCCAGGACCTGGGCGATTTCCTCAATCCCTTTTTCCGCCGTTTCGCGGTTCTTGCCATGGACCATGGCGAAAAAATTGTACGGCCATTCCGGCAAATGCCTCGGCCTCAAATAACAGTGGGTAACGCACTCGAGCGCCCCGACTTTTGGGCCCAGTTCACGGACCTTCACGTCATCGACGTTCCAAACCGTCATGCCATTGAACGCGTACCCTAAAGCATAATGGTTCGGCACCAGACCGATACGGCGGATTGCGCCGTCTTCGAGCATTCGCGCCATCCGCTCAATCACTTCTTGCGGCGCGATTCCCACCACTTCACCAACGGCTTTGTAGGGCTCCGCCGTCAACGGCAACCCGCTTTGAGTGGCCAAAACGATTTTGCGGTCAATGTCGTCCATCATGCCTCAAACGTGAGTTCCACAAAGAACTCCTCCTCTTTGGGCATGTTATACACTTTATAGCCTGTTGCTTCTTCAATCCGCTTACACGTTTCAGCTATTCCCTCCGGCGTTTCAGTCGCCAGAACGAACCACATATTCAATTCATGCTCGCGGGCATAGTTGTGGGCCACCTCGGGAAACGCATTGACCTGCTCGGCAATCTCGTCGAATTTTTCTTCCGGCAGTTTCATGGCCGCCAAAGTCAACCCACCGCCCAATCTCTCCGCGTTGTAGAGCGGACCAAACCGGGTCAGAATTTTCTCATCCAGCATCCGGCCAATCCGCGCAATCACGTCGTCTTCCGAAAGTCCCAATTTCTCGCCAACGTCGGCGTATGGCCTTTCTGATAGCGGAAAACCTCCTTGATACGCATTGATCAAGGCCCGGTCCTTGTCATCCAGCAGGTGGCTTTTATCTTCCCGCATGGCGGCGCGCGACATGACTATTGAGCCTCCTTCATGGCGTAGCGGGCGCCTCTTTGCTTGAACCGCCGGCCGCTAAACAGCACGGCCCGCTCCACGTCTTCCAAACCACACTCCTTGGCCAGGACGTCAACTTGCTGCAAAACAGATTCCCGTTCTTTGCCATGGATCATGCAAAACAGCGTGTAGGGCCAATCGGGCAGGCGGCGCGGCCTTTGGTAACAAAGGGTGACGAAATCATAAGCGCTGAATCTCCGCCCCATCTCGTCCACTTTGTCATCGGGTATATTCCATACACACATGGCGTTTGCGCGGTAACCCAGTTCATGGTGCCGGACGACCAAACCGTGACGTTTAATAACCCCCGATTCGATCATTTTCTCGATTCGTTCGATCACCTCGGACTCGTCCATCCCGATCTGTTCGCCAATCGCGGCATAGGGTTCGGCGACAAGCGGCAGGCCCGGCGCAATCGCCTCAACCAGCTTTTGATCGGCCTCGGTCAATTCCATTGCAGTGCGAACCCCAAATCCAGGTGATAATCCGACAGCATCGGAAGATTTAAAACCTCCAGCCCCGTCGCTGCGGAGATTTCCGCCAGAACGCTTTTTACACGTTCCTGATCGTGCGCCGTGACGACAAACCACAAATTGAAACGATGCTCCCGTTCATAATTGTGATTGACCTCATCGAAACCATTAACCAATTCGGCAACGGCCTCCAACCGGTCGGCAGGAACGGCCATTGCGGCCAACGTACTATCGCCAACGCTTTTTGGTTTGAATACGGGGCCGACGCGGCTCAGCGCCCCGCTTTCCTTCAGCTCTTTAACGGCCTCAATCACCTGCTCTTCGCTGACTCCCAAACGGTCGCCGACGTCCTTAAAAGGGCGCGGCGAAACGGGAAACCCCCGCTGATAAGCGTCGAGCAGTTTTCGTTTAAGGTCGCCCACTATCTTACAGACCAATCTTATGCGCGCGGTCGGTGAAGAAAATGCCGCTTGGTTTTTCCGCCTCAAACTGGCCCAAACGCTCATAAGTGGCCGTGTCGTAGATATCAACCCGGTTCTTATCGCGCACCGACATCCACACCTTTTCACCGCGCGGCGTAAATTCCATATGCAGCACCCCTTTACCGGGCTTAAGCGTTTTGACCAGTTTCAAAGACATCGTATCGATGACCTGGACCGTATCGTTGTGCGGAATGGCGAAATTGACCCAAATTTTCCGGCCGTCGGGTTGCGCCATGGCGAAAACCGGCTGGCCGTGAACCTCGATCCGGCCGACTTCTTTCCACGTCTTGCTATCGACGACCAAGATTTCATGGAGACCGATTGCCGGAAGAAAGACCAGGTCGCCCGCCATGGCCCAGCCTTCAAGATGCGGCATCTTGTAGACCGGCAGCTTCTGCTTGCCTTTACCGTAGTGCGGCAGAATTCTGGTCACGCCGTTTTCCGGTTGCCACATGTCGACCATCGACAATCCGTCTTCACCGAACAGGCCGGCGATATAAAAGCGTCCGTTAGGCGTAATCAAACCATCGTAGGGATTGATGCCGGCATTTTCGTATTTAGTAATTTTCGGCGTTTTTCCATCGCTGAAATCGGCTGTCCAAATTTCCCCGTGATCCCAAAGCCCAAAGGCGAATTTTTGCCCAGGAACGTCGACAAGCCCAACGGTTTTCGACTGCTCACCCGGTTTTCCTGCCGGAATATCGGCGACCAAATCCAAGGTTTTGGAATCGAAAACCTTTACACCACCCGGCTGGTAGTTCGAAACGGCAACCAGACTGCCGTCTTGGGAGATCGCGCCACCGATACTATTACCGCCTTGGATGACCCGTTTTACGATTTTCTGTTTCAGAATATCGACTTTGGTCAACCCGCCATCACGGCCGAAAATATAGGCGTAGCGCGCGTCGCGCGAATAAACGGCGGAGGCATGGCTTAGATCGCCCAACCCCTCAACCCGGCCTAACGGCTTACCGGCGGAATGATCGACAACTAAAATCGATCCCGTCGCCCGCTCGATGACCAGCCCCATATCGCCGGTGCCCCGTAGGTCATGGGCGCAGGCCGTGACCCCGAAGGCCAGCGCCAGACCCGAAACGGCTTTCACTACGCGTCGAATCATCTTGCTCTCACCCCTCATGGTCCAAGCCTTTCCTAATCAGTTGAATGAGCCACATTGCGTCTTCCTCGCTCAACAAGTATTTCCACGGCGGCATCGCTGTGCCGGGAATTCCGTCAAGGATAATTTCCAGCATATTCTGGTCCGACGAATCGGCAACGTTCTCGGGTAGCAACGGAGACCCTAGACCGCCTTTTCGCGTCAGGCCATGGCAAGACCCGCAATCCTGCTCGAGAAGATAGCGAAGCTCTTCCTTGCGCGCTTCGTCGGGCGCAGATTGGGCTTCGGCGGCAAAAAGACATAGAGCAACCGCCAGCCCCCCGAAAGACCATCGGGAGACATTGCGGGTCATAAGGCGCTTAAGCATGGGCGGTCAGTCCGTCCTCCATGACGGCATCCGGAACTTTTCCGGCGTTCAGCGTTTGCCCCAACCGTCCAGCCAGGGTTACGACCTGACCGATAATAAACAGGGTCGGCGGCGAAAACTCTTCGGCAATCACCCGTTCTGGCAATTCCCCAAGGGTCGTCACGCAAATCCGCTGATTTTCGGTCGCCCCTTTTTCAACGGCTGCCGCCGGTGTGCTGGCAGGCAATCCCGCTTCAATAAGGTTTGCCGAAACTTCGGGAATGGTTCCCAACCCCATGTAGACGACCAATGTCGTGTTGGGATCGGCGAGGCTTTTCCAGTTGAGTCGCAACTCACCATTATCCCGGCAGTGCCCGGTAACGAACCGCACGCCTGTCGCAAGACCGCGATGGGTAAGCGGAATACCAAATGCGCTGCCGCAGCCCGAACCGGCGCTGACTCCAGGCACAATTTCAAACTCGATTCCGTGCTCCGCCATAAACAGCGCCTCTTCGCCGCCACGGCCGAAAATAAACGGATCTCCGCCCTTCAAACGGACCACTCTGCGGCCAGACTTCGCCAAACGCACAAGCATCTCGTTGATTTCGTCCTGGGAAACATAATGTTTTCCCGGCGCTTTACCGGCGTAAATACAGCTGGTTCCAGAAGGAATGAGCTTTAAAATATCGTCGGAGATCAATCGATCCAAGACAACCACCTCAGCTTCCCTTAGAAGCCTTACCGCCTTCATGGTCAAAAGGTCGGGGTCGCCTGGCCCCGCTCCGACCAAATAGACTTTCTCGGTACTCTTCACCGCACTCCTCCCTCACGGACTGCCGAACGGAGAAAAACCTCCGATCACTTAGCCTAAGGCCGCTTTCACATACTCTTATATAAAGTGACACGGGGCTTAGGTGAAACCCTAAATCAAAATCGGCCTGACAGGGTGTTCGGTGGATTATCACCCAGCCTTCACGATGGACATTGATGTTGGTCAATGTAAGGGCATCCCTGGGTTAGCGACGGCCCTCCCTTAATGAAAATCGGCAAAACTAGGGAAAACCCTAATATTCAACCAAGGCACCCCTTGAATTTGACCAAAGTTAAGGTGGGAGGCGGGAGGATACGGGTAGAACCATCACGTTACCGTTGCCTTAAAAACTAAGGGGTTATTGGTCTTCGATCTGACGGTGTCGCAATAAGGTGGCATTCCAAGGATGTTGTGCTGTTTCCCTTTGTTGATTACGACCTTTGTGGGGGCGATTAATGAGAAAACTTCTGTTATCCGGTGCCGCGCTCGGCCTGGCTGCGGGCTTCACCCTTGGTGCAGCTTCGATGGCTGCCGCTGCCGAGCCCACCCTTTCCAAAGAGGATTTCGCCGAAGCGCGTGACCTCTACTTCCAGCGTTGTGCTGGTTGTCACGGCGTCGAGCGTAAAGGCGCGACCGGTAAGAGCCTGCTGCCTGAAGCAACTCTGAAACTCGGTCAAAAGCGTCTTGAAAAGATCATCACGCTCGGTACCGAAGGCGGTATGAACAACTTCGACGATATCTTCTCGAAGGACCAGATCCGCAAGATTTCGACCTACATCCAGATGACTCCTCCGATTCCGCCCGAAATGTCTCTGGCGCAGATGAAGAAGACTCATAAGGTTCTCGTCGATCCGTCCAAGTACCCGTCCAAGCCGATGCATGGCCGGAACTGGGAAAACTTCTTCCTGGTCATCCTGCGTGACGCCGGCATGCTGGGCATCGTCGACGGCGACAAGAAAGAAGTTGTCGCTAAGGTGAACACCGGCTACGCCGTGCACGTTCTGAAAGAAAGCTCCGACGGCCGCTTCTGGTACACCATGGGCCGTGACGGCAAAATGACCAAAATCGACCTCTGGATGGATCCGCCGCAAGTTGTGGCTGAAACCCAAGTCGCTTACGACGCCCGTGACGTTGCCGTTTCCCACTACGGTGAGTGGAAAGACAAATACGTTCTCGGTGGTGGCTACTGGCCTCCGCACTTCGTCATTCTCGACGCTAAGACCATGGAGCCGCTCAAAGTTGTCTCCACCCGCGGCGTCAACGTCGATGGCGAATTCGTGAACGAAGCCCGTGTGGCCGCCGTTTACAACACCCCGACGGCTCCGACCTGGATCGTCGCGGTGAAAGAACTCGGCCAACTGTGGCAGGTTGACTACTCCGATCTGGATAACCTCCGCGTCGAAATGATCAACAGCCACAAGTTCCTGCACGATGGGTTCTTCGATCCGACCCAGCAGTACTTCCAAATTGCTGCTAACGCTTCCAACCGTATGGAAATCATGGACGCCACGAACCGTAAGTTCGTTGCTTCCATCGAAACCGGCAAGAAGCCGCACCCGGGACCGGGCGCAAACTGGGTCGATCCTGAGTGTGGTCCGGTTGCTGCAACCACCCACCTCGGCGAAGGTCTGGTCACCACCTGGGGTAACGATCCGAAAGGTCACCCGGACCAAGCTTGGAAGATTTGTAAGAAAATCGCCACCGATGGCGCTGGCCTGTTCATCCGTACGCACCCGAAGAGCCCGTACGTGATCGCGGACCAAACCAAGCACCCGGAACCCGCCATTCAGCAGTCGATCAAGGTTATCGAAAAGGCCACGGGTAAGGTTGTCAAAACCATCCGTGTCACCGAACGCGAAAAATCCTTGGCGACCCACACCGAGTTCAACAAAGACGGTACCGAATTCTGGGTCTCCGTCTGGGCTCGTGGCGGCAAAGCTGACTGGCTGAACGGTGAAATCGTGGTCTACGATGCGAAAACTCTTGAAGAGAAAGCCCGTATCAAGAACCTCGAAACTCCGACCGGTAAGTTCAACGTCTACAACCGTAAGAAACACGTCACCTGATACGGTCTAAGACGAGAAAATAGAGAGGCGGGCATGATTTCATGCCCGCCTTTTTCTCAATCTGACTTGAGCGAAATTAAGTTATCGAACTCATTCTTTAATTATAAACCTGAATATCCATTTTTCGTTGCCAATCGCTCTCATTTAGAGAGCTTAATCCGTGGGGGATTAATACGAAATGTCCGGGGAACATCTGATATTCCGCTTAATGCGCATGCGCATCCTGGGGGCTTCCATCGGAGCCGCCGCAGTCTTCTTCGTGGTCGGCATCCTGTTCTGGGGTGCGTTTAACACCGCGATGGAAGCGACAAACACCATGAGCTTCTGCATCACCTGTCACGAGATGGAGGAGAACGTCTACCAAGAGTACAAAGAAACCGTC
>Ga0209578_10001008_pt1 | contig 27971 bp, 27 predicted proteins | sample tdAd472_FD_187127 | JGI IMG/M metagenome (GOLD analysis project Ga0209578, IMG submission 187127) | Marine sediment microbial communities from the Atlantic coast under amendment with organic carbon and nitrate - tdAd47.2 (SPAdes)... | ecosystem: Environmental > Aquatic > Marine > Coastal >...
ATCTCCTGCGCAAAGGCGGTCGGCCCGTGATCCTTGTTGCCAACAAGGCCGAGGGAAGAGGCGGGGAAGCAGGCCTTCTGGACGCTTATGGGCTGGGGCTTGATGATCCTGTGGGCATCTCCGCTGAACATGGCGAAGGCATGGGTGATCTTTACACCGCACTCGAGCCCTTTCACGCTGCTGCTTTTGAAGCAGAGGCTTTGGAAGATGAGGGCGAGCCGGGTGATAAGCCCTTACGCATTGCCATTGTGGGCCGCCCCAATGTGGGCAAGTCCACTTTGATCAACCGCATTATCGGGCAAGAACGTCTTTTGACGGGCCCTGAAGCCGGGATCACGCGAGATTCGATTGCCATCGATTGGAACTGGCAAGACCGCAAAGTAAAACTCTTTGATACTGCCGGGATGCGCCGCCGAGCACGCGTGACCGAAAAGGTTGAGAAACTATCCGTAGGTGAAACCTTGCGCGCGGTTCGCTTCGCCGAAGTGGTGGTTGTGATGATGGACGCCACCGAGGCGCTCGAGAAACAAGATCTGCAAATCGCCGATCTCGTATGTCGCGAGGGGCGGGCGCTGGTGCTTGCCCTGAATAAATGGGATCTCATCGAAAATAAGAACGAAGCGCTCAGAGACTTGAAGGAACGCGTGGCGCGGCTCTTGCCGCAGGTGCCGGGCGTCCCGGTTGTTACAATGACGGCCGAGAGAGGGCGCGGCACCGAGGCGCTCATGAAAGCTGTCGACAAGGTCTATGAGTATTGGAACCGCCGCGCGCCAACCGGGCAGATGAACCGCTGGCTCGACATCGCAACGCAGCGGCACCCGCCGCCCGCCGTTCAGGGCCGTCGCATCAAAATAAAATACGTCACGCAAACCAGCACGCGCCCGCCCACATTCGCGGCGTTTACCCAACGCGCCGATAAGCTGCCTGAATCTTACGTGCGCTATTTGATCAACGGGTTGCGTGAAGCGTTTGACATTCCTTCGGTGCCCGTACGGCTCAACTTGCGCAAGCGCGACAATCCTTTTGACAAAGGCAAAGACGGGCCCAAAGGCAAGACGCGGACGCTTTCGAAAAGTAGAAAGAAAAAGCCTCAGCGCTGAAAATGCACGATCTCGCCATTGCGGGTGCAAGCGGGATCGGCAAGTTCCAGGAACAGCGGCACGATCTCGCGCGCGTGCGGCAAAGTCTCAGGATCTTCACCCGGAAACGCCTTGGCACGCATCGCTGTGCGCATGGGGCCGGGATTGATTAAGTTTACGCGCAGGTTCGTTTTGTCGTTCTCGGCGGCGTAGATCTCACCCAGCATGTTAAGCGCAGCCTTTGAAACGCAATAGGCACCCCAATAAGCAATGGGCCGGTCGCCCGCGCCGGAGGTTACAAAGATCGCTCGACCTGCGTCCGATCTTTGCAATAGCGGATCGAGCGTGCGGATCAGCATCCAACTGGCGTTGAGGTTGACGTCTATCGCTTCAAGCCAGGATTTGGGCTCGAGCTGATTAAGCGGCGTGACAACGCCGAGCGCACCTGCGTTCGCCACCAAAATATCGAGCTTGCCCCAGCGCTCATCGATGGATTTGGCAAGGCGTCCATAAGCTTCAAAGTCGCGCAGATCGAGCGGCACCAGCGTGGCTTCGCCGCCAAGCTTTTTAATCTCATCATCGAGTTCTTCAAGCGCACCCGAGGTGCGCGCAACCGCGATCACATGCGCGCCTTCCTTGGCAAGGCCCAGCGCCACTTGCCAGCCAATGCCGCGCGATGCGCCGGTCACAAGCGCGACGCGCCCTTCAAGTTTCTTATCTGTCATGGTGTGCCCTCAGGCAGGTTCGGTGTCAGTCAGAAGAGAGAGTTGGCGTTTGTCTTCGCCGCCGTCTTTGTCGATCAGCGGCACGGGGTATTCACCCGTGAAACACGCATCGCAATATTGAGGCGTTTCGCCATTGCGCGCAGCTTCACCCACTGCGCGATAAAGGCCATCGATCGTTAAAAACTCGAGACTATCGACGCCGATTTCTTTTTCCATTTCGCGCAAACTCATCCGCGCGGCCATCAGCTTGTCTTTTTGCGGGGTGTCGACGCCGTAATAGCAGGGATCCATGGTGGGCGGACTGGCAATGCGCATATGCACTTCTTTGGCGCCCGCCTCGCGCATCATCTCGACAATTTTCACCGAAGTTGTGCCGCGCACGATGGAATCATCGATCAGCACCACGCGCTTGCCTTGGATCAACGCGCGGTTGGCGTTGTGTTTGAGCTTCACACCTAAGTGGCGGATTTGGTCGGTCGGCTCAATGAAGGTGCGGCCCACATAGTGGTTGCGGATGATGCCCAGATCAAAGGGAACGCCCGCGGCTTCGGCATAGCCGATGGCGCCCGGCACACCTGAATCGGGCACGGGCACAACGATGTCCACATCAACGGGTTTTTCGCGGGCCAATTCCGCGCCGATGCGCTTGCGCACATTATAGACCGACTTGCCTTCGACCTGACTGTCGGGGCGGGAGAAGTAAACATATTCAAATATGCAAAAACGGCTCGGCCGTTGCGGGAAGGGGCGATGGCTTTCCACCGCGTCCGCTGTGATGACCACCATCTCGCCCGGTTCCACGTCGCGGACAAATTCCGCGCCAATGATATCAAGCGCGCAGGTCTCGGAAGTAAGGATCCAGGAGCCCTCGAGCTTGCCGAGCACCAAGGGCCGCACGCCGTAAGGGTCGCGCACGCCCACAAGTTTCTTTTGGCTGAGGCACACCAGCGAGAACGCACCTTCCACTTGGTGCAGCGCATCGGCGAGGCGCGAGAGCGTATCGGGCTCGCGGCTGCGCGCGATCAAGTGGATAATGTTCTCTGTGTCGGACGTTGTTTGAAAAATCGCGCCGTCTTGCACGAGCTGTTTGTGCAGCGTCCGCGCATTGGTGAGGTTGCCGTTGTGCGCAACGGCGATACCGCCGCCCGCGAGATCAGCAAAGAGCGGCTGGGTGTTACGAACCACTGTGCCGCCGGCGGTGGAATAACGCACATGCCCGATGGCGCCATCGCCTTGCAGGCGGGCAATCACATCGGGGCGGGTGAACTTATCGCCCACAAGCCCAAGCCTGCGGTCTGCGTTAAAATTCTTGCCGTCGTAGGTGACAATGCCAGCCGCTTCCTGGCCGCGGTGTTGGAGCGCATGAAGGCCCAACGCGGTGAGCGCAGCGGCGTCCGCGTTCCCGAAGATGCCGAAAACGCCGCACTCTTCATGCAGCTTATCGTCATCAAACGGGTTTGTTGTGAGAGCGGCTGGGGCGCCCTCGCCGGTGTTGGAACCGGTTAAATCCGCCATTTAGTGCCGTTACCTAATCAGTCGCCACTTGTGCTTTCGATCAATTGATCGAGGGCGCGTCGCTCAGAATCGGCATAGCCGTTTTCATCAACGTCGCCTTCGGGCGCTTCATAGGCGGGATCGGAGGCCGAGGCAACCCCTCGCGCCCGGGGCCCACCGGGCTGTGGCACAATTGCCGAAAACGCTTGAGCGGTCATGTCCACGAGGGGGAAAAGGCTGGCGCGGGCTACATAGGCGGGTGGCTGGCTGCCGGTGCCTGCGATGCCCAAAAACCAAAAACTTACGCCCACCAGAACTATTCCGCGGGCGAGGCCAAAGGCAAACCCCAGAGTGCGATCAACGCCGCCCGGGGCGTTGGTCTTCAATTTCCCTGCAAGACGTTTTGAAATGAAACTGAGGACCATCAAGAAGCCGAAGAACGTCACAAAAAGCGCGATGACATCAGCCAGCATTTGGATTGGGATGGCGTTTTGGGCGAGCGGGCGCATCCAGGGAAACGCGAAATACGTTCCCGCGCCGGTGGCGACCCAGGCAAATATCGAAATGGTCTCACGGGCAAACCCGCGCTGATACGCAAACAGCGCCGAGATTAGGAGAATGCCGAGAATTGCAATGTCGATAAGGCTCATGCGGCTCGCTCGCTCTCCTGGGGTTTAAGGAGATGTGGCCCTCACGCGCCGAGGGACCCCTCCTTCAGGAGTTCAAGCAAAGCATTAAGGTCGGCGACTTCATAAGTGGTTAATGCCGGTTCATCTTTGGCGGCTTTTTTCGCTTCACCCTTGGCGGGGGCGGGGAGAATGGCGGCTTTAAAGCCGAGCTTAGCGGCTTCTTTGAGCCGGGCATCGCTTTGGGCGACCCGGCGTATGGTGCCCGAAAGCGATATTTCGCCGAAAATCACCACATGCGGCGGCACAGCCACATTGAGGTGCGAGGAAATGAGAGCCGCTGCGACGGCGAGGTCGGCTGCCGGCTCGCTCACCCGAAGCCCGCCGGCCACATTGAGATAGACATCGTTTCCGGCGAGGGAGAGCCCCGCGCGGGTCTCTAAGACCGCCAGCACCATGGCAAGGCGGCCTGCGTCCCAGCCCACTACGGCGCGCCGGGGCGTGCCGAGAGGTGAAGGCGCCACAAGCGCTTGCAATTCCACGAGCACCGGCCGCGTGCCTTCGATCCCGGCAAAAACGCAGGACCCACTGGCGCCTTCATCGCGCGATGAAAGAAAGAGCGCGGAGGGGTTCGCGACCTCTGACAGGCCTTCGCCGGTCATTTCGAAGACGCCGATCTCGTCGGTGGGGCCGAAGCGGTTTTTAACAGCGCGCAAGATGCGGAACTGATGGCCGCGCTCGCCTTCAAAATAGAGCACAGTGTCGACCATGTGCTCGACGACGCGGGGCCCCGCGATCTGCCCTTCTTTGGTTACGTGCCCGACGAGCAGCACGGTGGCGCCGGAGCGCTTGGCATAGCGCACAAGTTCTTGGCTGCACGCGCGCACTTGGCTCACGGTGCCCGGCGCGCTTTCAAGAACGTCGGACCACATGGTCTGAATTGAATCGATCACCACAAGGCGCGGACCCGCAGCTTCGAGCGTTGAAAGAATGTCGCGCAAGTTTGTGGCGGCGGCGAGTTCCACCTCCGCGCCTGAAAGGCCGAGGCGCGTTGCGCGCAATCGCACTTGCGCGATCGCCTCTTCGCCGGAGACGTAGATCACTTCACCATCGCTCGCGAGCGCGGCGGCCACTTGGAGCAAGATGGTCGACTTGCCGATGCCTGGATCGCCGCCCACAAGAATAGCGGACCCGGGCACAAGCCCGCCGCCGGTGACGCGGTCAAATTCGGCAATGCCGGAGATCGCACGGGGCGGCTCGGCGCTTTCGCCTTTTAGCGCAACCAGTTCCAGCTTTGCGCCTTTGGCTTTTGCAGAGGCAAGCGAGGTCTTGTGCGCAGCTTCACCGACAGAGGCGGCTTCTTCCTCAAGTGTGTTCCATTCGCCGCACGCATCGCACCGTCCCGCCCACTTGGAAGTGGCGGCTCCGCAGCTTTGGCAAACATAGGTGGGTGCGGCACGGGCCATATTACGACTTTAGCACGTCCATCTGGATTGGGCCCTCGGCGTTGCCATGGACGAATTGTTCCACCATGGCGTTACCGGTTTCATCGATCTGGCTCGCGGGGCCCCGCCAGATGATCTGGCCCTTGTAGATCATGGCGATGTCGTCGGCGATCTTGCGCGCGGACGCCATGTCATGAGTGATTGAAAGCGTTGTGGCGCCCAAGTCCTTCACACGTTCGACGATCAGCTCGTTGATCACGTCCGCCATAATCGGGTCGAGCCCGGTTGTGGGTTCGTCAAAGAAAATGACCTCGGGTTGGGAGGCGATGGCGCGCGCCAACCCCACGCGTTTTTGCATACCGCCCGAAAGCTCCGCCGGAAAAAGATCGCCCACGTCGGCGGGCAAGCCCACTTTGCGAAGATTATCAATGGCCACTTCTTTGGCTTCTTTCCGTTTCATGCGCTTGGATTGAAAGAGCCCGAAGCCCACATTTTCCCAAACGGGAAGCGAGTCAAATAGAGCCGCACCTTGGAAGAGCATGCCAAATTTCGCGAGCATCTTCTCGCGCGCATGGGGCGGCATGCCCACAGTTTCGTGCCCGTCCACTTTAATTGAGCCCTGATCTGGGTTCATGAGACCGAGAATGCATTTGATCGTGACGGACTTGCCCGAGCCCGAGCCGCCGATCACCACCAGCGAACGGCCTTTCTCGACCGTGAGGTTCACGCCGGTCAGGACCTTCTTGGGCCCGAAGGCCTTGTGGACGTCTGTGAGTTCAATCTTCGGCGTTTGCGTCATGATCTAGAGTGGTGTCACGCCTTCGCTGAAAAGAAGCGAAGTCATCAGATAGTTGGCGGAGAGAATTAAAATCGATGCGAGCACCACCGCGTTGGTTGTGGCGCGGCCCACGCCCTGCGCACCGCCCTGGCTGTGGAAGCCCTGGTAACAGCCCATCATGGCGATGATGAAGCCAAAGACGCCCGCTTTATAGAGCCCTGACATAACGTCGCTTGCTTCCATAAACTCGTAGGAGTTCTGGATGTAAACCGCCGAGTTAAAGCCAAGACCTTGGGTCGCCACCAGATAGCCGCCCATAACGCCGATGATGTCGGCAATAAGCACCAATATGGGCAGCGCGATCACCCCCGCAATAAGGCGCGGGGCCACAAGATACTTGAACGGGTTTGTGGAAAGCGTTGAAAGCGCGTCGATTTGTTCCGTCACGCGCATGGTGCCGATCTCGGCCGCGATGGCGGCGGAAACGCGGCCCGCCACCATCAGCGAAGCAATCACGGGGCCCAGCTCGCGGGTTATTCCCAGGACCACAATGTTTGGCACAATGCTTTCGGCATTGAACCGCGCGCCGCCAATATAAATCTGCAGCGCCAGCACCGCGCCGGTGAAAACAGCCGTAAGGCCCACTACCGGCAATGAGAAATAGCCGATGCGCATGAGCTGCTCGAGCATCAAGCGCGGGTAGAAGGGCGGCGTCACCGTGTGGCGCACAGCGGTCGCCATGAAGCGTGCGAGTTCGCCTGTCGCGCGCAATCCACTAAGCGTCGATCTGCCGATCACCGCAAACGGGTTTGTAAATCTCATTTCTGCCCCTGGTTGATTGGGCCCGCGAACGCGGAGAGAATCAATAAGCGTTAAATGTAGCGTCTTAAGTAGCGTTTGCCGAGACTTGTGAACAATTCATAGGGAATTGTACCGGCGAGTTCGGCCAGTTCGGTGGGCGTTACATGCGCGCCCATGGTCTCGGCCCAGCCGCCCACTTGGACGGCCTCTTCGGGGACCTCGGTCATATCGACGGTGATGAGGTCCATAGAAACCCGGCCCACGATGGGCGCGCGGATGCCGCCGATGTGGACAAAGCCTTTGTTTCCCAAGACCCACGGATAGCCATCTGAGTAACCGATCGCCAGGGTCGCGAGCCGGGTGGGGCGGTCGGCGGTCCAGGTCGCGCCGTAGCCCGCACTTTCGCCGGGGGCAATGTCTTGCACTTGAAGGATCCGCGCTTCGGCGGTGGCGACGTTTTGGAGGTTGGCATCGATGTCGGGGCCAGGCTTGCAGCCATAGAGCGCAATGCCGGGGCGGCAAACATCAAACTGATAGTCCTTGCCCAGGAATACGCCGCCGGAATTGGCGAGGCTTGCTTTTGCTTGCGGCAGCCGGGCCAAGCCCTCGCGGAAGCGCTCCAATTGCATCTTGTTGACGTGGCTCTCTTGATCTTCGGATGAAGCGAGGTGGCTCATCCAGAAGGTCACTTCGATCCCGTCGAGCAGCTTTGGATTGCCAGCAAGCTCATCAAGCTCGGCGGCAGGAAGCCCAAGCCGGTTCATGCCGGTGTCAAAATGGATCGCGGCGCGCAGGCGTTCGCGGGGCGACTGGCGCACGGCGCGATACTCGTGGATCTCTGCAAGGCTGCTGAGGACCGGGATGAGATTATAGCGATGGAATACACCGCCCGTATCGCCCACAAGCCCGTCGAGAATATAGATGTCGGCGTCGATGCCGAGACGGCGCAGCTCCACGCCTTCGTGCGCGCGCGTTGTAAAAAAGAGATCGCAGCCGATCTCATCAAGCGCTTTGGCGACCATATCCGCGCCAAGCCCGTAAGCATTGGCTTTGACCACGGCTGACATGCGCGCGCCGGGCGCAGTGGCTTTCAGCGAGCGGTAGTTCGCCTTGAGCGCGTCAAGCTTCACTGTGAGCCGCGCGGTTTCAGGCGTCATGGCAAGGTCTTTGGTCATGGCTGGGGTCTTATAGACGCCCGCAACGTGGCGAGGTCAAGGCGTGCACCGTTAACCCTCATGGCCCCGCTGAGCGCCCTAAAGTGCGTGCTGATCCATGTCGTCGCGGGTCTCAAGATTGCCAAAGCGCGTGTATTCGCCCGTGAACGAGAGCTCCACATCGCCCGTGGGGCCGTGGCGCTGTTTCGCAACAATCACCTCGGCTTTGCCTTCCACAGCGGCGATCTCTTCCGGCAGCGCGCCCTCAAGACGTTTGTAGTATTCCTCGCGGTAGACAAACATCACCACGTCCGCGTCTTGTTCGATCGAGCCAGATTCGCGCAAGTCCGAAAGCAGAGGGCGCTTGTCAGGGCGGTTTTCCACGGCCCGGCTGAGCTGGCTCAGCGCCACGATGGGAACATTAAGTTCCTTGGCTAAGGCTTTGAGATTGGTGGTGATTTCCGTGACTTCTTGCACCCGGCCCTGGTTCCTACGGTTATCAGATCCCGCAAGCAGCTGAATGTAGTCAACGATGATGAGATCGAGCCCTGACTTGCGCGCTTGACGGCGCGCGCGGGCAGCAAGCGCCGCCACTGTCAAACCACCCGTGTCGTCAATGTAGAGCGGCAGCTCTTGCAATTCGTCGATGGTGCGCACCAAGTGGCGGTATTGGTTTTCTGTAATCTTGCCCCGCCGGATGTCGCTTGAAGGGATCATCGCTTGTTCGGAGATAATCCGCGTCGCCAGCTGTTCCGAAGACATTTCAAGGCTGTAGAACGCGACCTTAAAGTGTTCGGGCTCCTCGCCTTCGCTTTCAGGGTTGAAAGTACGCGCCACATTGAAAGCGATGTTGGTGGCGAGCGAGGTCTTCCCCATGCCGGGACGACCGGCGACGATGACGAGATCGGATTTCTGCATCCCGCCCAAAAGGGCATCGAGCCGTGTAAGCCGCGTCGCGAGACCTGAAAGGTGTCCATCCCGGCTAAAGGCGCTTTCCGCCATCACGCGGGCTTGCTCAAGCGCGTCTCTGAAGTTCAAGAACCCGCCAGAGGTGCGGCCGGTCTCGGCAAGGGTATAGAGGTCTTGCTCCGCATCGCTGATTAGACCCTCGGGGTCGTCATCCACTTCCGCATGGACCGAGCTTTCCACCAGCCGCTGACCGATTTCGATGAGCCCGCGCCGCTGGGCAAGCGTATGCACCAGCCGCGCATAATCTGTGACGATGGATACCGGCGTTGCCCACGCAGCCACCCGCGCGAGGTAATCGGTGCCGCCCACGTCTGCCATGGCGGGGTCGCGCTCAAAATAAGCAGCCATGGAAATGGGTGAGGCGAGGTGGCCCTTGTCGATCAGCTTCGCGGCCGTGCGAAAAATCCGCTCGTGCAACGCCTCGGAAAAATCCTCCGGCCGCATGATGCTTTCCACGCGATAGAAGGCTTCGTTGTTGAGAAGGATTGCGCCCAACACCATCTGCTCGGCTTCAACATTGGAAAGCCCATCGCGAACCGCTTCAAGGGTTTCGGCGTCGGGGGCATCCATTTGGGCAAGTATGTCTTCGGCTTCCATGGGGCGCGATTGAAATGCGAATCAGTTTCCGAATCAAACAGTATTCGTGATTCGGCGCGAAGAAGTTACTCCCAGAATCGAAAACTCTGTGGATGATTACGCGCGCAATCATTCGGCATTATAAATGCAAAAAGGGCGATGCATTTTTTGCACCGCCCTTTGTCTCAAGCCGAAGCTTGAAGCTTTCTTGCCAAGCCCTTATTCGGACTTCGTTTCTTCTTCTGCCGTCTCGGCGGGCGCGTCTTTCGCGGGTGCTTCTTCATCACCTTCATCTTCGCTTGTGGCGGCTAGTTCCTCGGCCACTTCGGCGATCACCTCTTCTTCGAACACCTCTTCGATGTCGAGGGCCGCTTCACGCTCTTCCGGGGTTGCCAGCACGTTTTCACCGCGCGCTTGGCGTTCGGCTTCTTCTTCCGAGCGCGCCACGTTTATAGTGATGGTGGCGGAAACTTCAGGGTGAAGTTGCACGCGCTGTTCCATAAGACCCAGCATCTTCACCGGCTTGTCGAGAACCACCTGGTTCTTGTCCACGGCGAAGCCTTCGGCGCCTAGCTTCTCGGCCACATCACGCGCGGCGACGGAGCCGTAAAGCTGGCCGCTCTCACCCGCCTGGCGGATGATCACGATCGAAACGCCGTCGAGCTTCTTGCCCACCGCTTCGGCTTCGGATTTGCGCTCAAGGTTCCGGGCTTCAAGCTCGGTCTTTTGCGCTTCAAAGTGTTTTTTGTTGGCGCTCGTGGCACGCAACGCTTTGCCGCGCGGCAGTAGAAAGTTGCGCGCAAAGCCGTCCTTCACGCGGACGAGGTCGCCCATCTGGCCGAGTTTTTCAACGCGTTCGAGCAGGATCACATCCATTGGTCTTCTCCTCTTCTGCGCTTAATCGACTGTGTAGGGCAGAAGGCCCAGGAAGCGCGCGCGCTTAACAGCTTTCGCGAGCTTGCGCTGGTGCTTCAGCGACACGGCGGTGATGCGGGACGGGACCATCTTGCCGCGTTCGGAAACGAACCGCTGCAAAAGCTTCACATCCTTGTAGTCAATCTTCGGCGCGTTGGTGCCCGAGAACGGACACGTCTTCCGGCGGCGAAAGAAAGGGCGGCGTACGGGAACTTGAGGAATACGGTCAGTCATTACGCGCTCCCTTTGGTTTCAGTTTTGGCGGCGTCATCGCGGGCTGGCCGGTCATCGCGGCGCGGGCGATCGTCGCGGCGGGGACGGTCATCCCGGTCACGACGGGGGCCGCGATCATCGCGTCCGCCGCGGCGGTCGTCTCTGCCGCCGCGCGAGGAAAGAAGCGCGGCTGGGTTGGGGTCAAGCTCGTCAACGCGGACGGTCAGGAACCGCAACACATCGTCATGGATGCGCATCTGGCGTTCCATTTCCAAAACGGCCGCGGTCGGCGCTTCGATATTGAGGCGCACGTAATGGCCCTTGCGGTTTTTCTTGATTTTGTAGGTGAGGCTGCGAAGGCCCCAGCTTTCGACCATGGAGACTTTGCCGCCGCCTTCTTCGATGATCGACTTAAAGCCGTCGGACATCTGGTCGACTTGTTGCGACGACACATCTTGTCGCGCGATAAACACGTGTTCGTAGAGTGGCATATTGGCCCTCATCTTTTCTTGTTTCACCCTGCGCCGCGGCACCTCTGGGGGCGCAAGCCCTCAAAAGCGACGGTTCATCTGGCGGAAGAGGGCCGAACAACCCCACCTCACTGGCCTCATTTCCTAGGGATCAGAGACCGCCCGACGACCGCAGCACGTCGAAGGCGCGGGATATAGAGGAAGGGGGCGGATATGGCAAGGGGGCCGGGATATGGCAGTCCCGACCCGCTGAAAGGTTCGATCTTGGGCGAGGTTACCCTCCGCCGCCGCGGCCCCCGCCGAGCGGATCGGAATTGGGGCCGATATCGATATCTGAATTGAGAATGTTGCCGCCGCCCCGGCCTTCGCCCGCCGCGTCGGCCTTGGCGCCGTCGTCCTGGTCGGTAAGGCCCGATTGGTTCTCGCGGCGGCGGAATTTCGGATCGGCGTTGCGGCCATCGTCATTATCCGAGCCCCACTCTCGCTCGCCCCGGCGGCCTTCGCCTTCGCGATCGGCTAGTAGGCCGCTATCGTTATCGGAATAAGCGTAGTTGCGCTCGCTTTCGTCACCATGTCGGTTTGCGTTGCGGGTGCGGTCGTTGTTGCGGCCCGTATCGTTATTGGGGCCATGATCGCCCACTGATTGCGCCCGCGCGCCCGCGACCGCTCCAAATGCGCCAAGCGCTGCCGCCGCACCTGTCACATTCCGCAGAAACGACCTGCGGCTGAGGGGTGTTTTCTTATTGGCCATGGGTTTCGTCCTTCCCTGTGCCGCGCCCCGCCAGAGGATTGGCTCTAATACCGGCCAAGTATCCGCTGATTGCGGCGTTCAGGGCAAGGCGTGGGCGCTTGACAGCCCCGCCTTGAAAGGCCAGAGAAGCCGCCAAATCACGCGAATCTGAGGAAATTGCGACAATGGTCACACGCGCTTTTACCTTCCCCGGACAAGGCAGCCAGGCAATCGGAATGGGCAAGCCATTGGCGGAGGCCTATAGCGCGGCCCGCGAAGTCTTCGAAGAAGTGGATGATGCGCTGGGTGAGAAGCTCTCAAGCCTCATGTGGACCGGTGAAGCGGATGATCTGACGCTGACCCAAAACGCCCAGCCGGCGCTTATGGCCGTCTCGGTTGCTGTGATCCGCAGTCTTGAAGCAGAAGCCGGATTTGATATTGGCAAGCACACCAGTTTCGTCGCGGGCCATTCGCTTGGCGAATATTCAGCATTGGCTGCTTCGAGCGCGCTTACGCTGGCCGATACGGCCAAGCTTTTGAGGACGCGCGGACAAGCCATGCAGAAGGCTGTGCCTGTAGGCGAGGGCGCCATGGCGGCTTTGCTCGGCCTTGATCTTGAAGTGGTCGAAAAAGACGTGATGGACCCCGAGCAATCCGACGGCATCTGCGCCATCGCCAACGATAACGCACCGGGGCAGGTGGTGATCTCTGGCGCAAAGGCTGCGGTCGATGCCGCGATCGCGCGCGCCAAGGAAGCGGGTGCCAAGCGCGCCATGGCGCTGCCAGTATCCGCACCGTTTCATTGCCCTTTGATGCAGCCTGCTGCCGATGCCATGGCAGAAGCGCTTGGTGACGTGACCATCGCCCCGCCCAAGGTGCCGCTCGTTGCTAATGTCATCGCGGAAGCAACCTCGGATCCCGAAACCATTCGCGAGTTGTTGGTCCGCCAAGTGACCGGCCGCGTGCGCTGGCGCGAAAGCGTCTTATGGCTCGGCACGAACGGAGCGGATACATTGGTTGAGACCGGCACGGGCAAAGTGCTGACCGGCATGGCCAAACGCATCAATCGCGAGCTGACAAATTTCAACGTGGAAACGCCCGACGATCTTGAGGCGTTCGGCAAAACTCTTTGATTCCGATTTCGGAGGAATGTTTATGTTTGATCTAACCGGCAAACGCGCGCTCGTAACGGGCGCTTCGGGCGGCATCGGGGGCGATGTTGCCCGCGCGCTTCATGGGCTGGGCGCGACGGTGACACTTTCCGGAACGCGCGCTGAAAAGCTTGAGGGGCTTAAAGCCGAGCTTGGCGACCGCGCGTTCGTTGCCACCTGCAATCTAAAAGACAATGCGGACGTTGATGCGCTTCCCGGTAAAGCGGTCGAGGCGATGGGCGGGCTCGATATCCTTGTGAACAATGCGGGGCTGACACGCGACAATCTTTTTATGCGCATGAAAGACGATGAATGGGATGACGTGATCCAGGTGAACTTGACCGCGTCGTTCCGTCTCGCGCGGGCGTCTTTGCGCGGCATGATGAAGCAACGCTGGGGCCGGATCGTATCGATCACCTCGGTGGTCGGCCATATGGGCAATCCGGGCCAGGGCAATTATGCAGCCACAAAGGCAGGGCTGGTCGGCATGTCAAAATCACTCGCGTCCGAGGTGGCGTCCCGCAACATCACCGTCAATTGCGTGGCGCCCGGGTTTATCGAAACGGCGATGACGGATGCGCTGACCGACGATCAGAAATCGGCCATCACCACCACCATCCCCGCGGGCCGCATGGGCCAAGGCGTTGACGTGGCCGCCGCAGTTGCGTATTTGGCCAGCGACGAAGCGGCCTATGTCACTGGGCAGACACTTCATGTGAACGGTGGCATGGCCATGATCTGACCGGGTTCTGTAGTGAATTCCGGTTTGAATTGAAGGGCTTAGCCCCAAATATGGGGCGTTCCTTCCAAGTAGCGTCCGGCATATAAGTATGCTAGGACACGGGCGAAATTCGGGGGCTATCCGCCCTCCGCGCCAATCGGAACCTTAGATTCCGGGCGGCAGGCATTAAAACCGAAGAGGGCAGAAATGAGCGATACCAAAGAACGTGTAGCAAAAATCGTTGTGGAACACCTCGGCGTCGAAGCCGACAAGGTCCAAGAAGCCGCCAGCTTCATCGACGATCTTGGCGCAGACAGCCTCGACACCGTCGAGCTCGTCATGGCTTTTGAAGAAGAGTTTGGCATTGAGATCCCCGACGATGCGGCTGAAACCATTCAGACCGTCGGCGACGCGATCAAGTTCATCGACGCCAACGCTTCCTAACTGTTTTGATGAGACGCCGCTCGTGGATACCGTGGGCGGCGTCTTTGTATCTGCAATGCAATCGCGTGGCCGAATAGGGAGAGCCCCATGAAGCGAGTTGTTATCACGGGTCTGGGAATGGTTTCCCCGCTGGCGAACGGTGTTGAGCCGTCGTGGAAGCGGCTGCTGAATGCTGAAAGCGGCATCGGTCCTATCACCAAAATTGAAGCTTCGGATATGGCGTGCCGGATTGCTGGTGAAGTGCCGCTCGATGGCCCTAACGCATTCGACTTTGATGAAATTATGCCTGCGCGGGAACGCAAGCGCGTGGACCAATTCATCGTATTTGGTATTGGCGCTGCGGATGAGGCACTGGCCGACGCAGGCTGGAAGCCCGAGACCGAAGAACAAAAGTGCCGCACGGGCGTTTTAATCGGCTCGGGCATCGGCGGGTTGCAAACGATTTACGACGCGTCTGTGACCCTGCACGAGAAAGGCCCACGCCGGCTGAGCCCTTTCATTATCCCTGCGATGCTGATCAACCTTGCGTCCGGCCAAGTTCAAATTCGCCATGGTCTGAAGGGCCCGAACCACGCGGTGGTGACGGCATGTTCCACCGGCGCGCACGCCATCGGCGATGCGGCGGAGATTATCAAGCGCGGCGATGCGGACGTTATGGTGGCCGGCGGCGCGGAAGCAGCGATCACGCGGCTCGGCATTGGCGGCTTTCAGGCGGCGCGCGCGCTGTCGACAAACTTCAACGAGACACCGGAAAAAGCCTCGCGGCCATATGATTCCGATCGCGACGGCTTTGTCATGGGCGAAGGCGCAGGCTGCCTTATCCTCGAAGACCTTGAGCATGCTCAAGCGCGCGGCGCGAAAATCTATGCCGAAGTAGTGGGCTATGGCCTTTCGGGCGATGCACATCACATCACGGCCCCGGCCGATGATGGCGATGGCGGTTATCGCTCCATGCAGATGGCGCTCAAGAATGCGGGCATGACCCCCGCCGACATCGATTACGTCAACGCTCACGGGACCTCGACGCCCAAGGGTGATGAGATTGAGCTTCGCGCCGTGGAACGCCTCTTTGGCGGTGAAGCCTCGAACATGTCCATGTCGTCCACCAAATCCGCGGTCGGGCACCTTTTGGGTGCGGCGGGCGCGATCGAGGCGATCTTCTGCATCCTTGCGATCCGAGATCAGGTGGCGCCTGCGACGCTCAATCTTGATAACCCAAGCGTTGAAACGAGCCTCGATCTTGTGCCACACGAGCCACGCAAGCGCGAAATCAAGGCAGCATTATCCAATTCCTTTGGTTTTGGCGGCACAAACGCATCGGTGATCGTGAAAGCCTTCGAGGCTTAAGCTATACTGCCGACCGGTTTGGGGGTGGTTCGCGTCACATGAGAGCACTTATCCGCGTCTTCTTTTTCTTGCTTCTGTTCGTCGCTGTTGCGATGGGCGGCATCTATTATTGGGGCAAGACCCAGTTTGAAGCCGCGGGCCCAGCCGCCGCCGATGGCGCTGCGGAGACCATCGTCATGGTGGATCGCGGCATGGGGGTATCGAGCATCGGCGCTCGGCTGGAAGGTTTGGGCCTGATCGACAACGCGCGGTTCTTTTCCATTGGTGTGCGGCTGGCGGGCGAGCAGAACAATCTAAAAGCCGGCGAATACGCGATCCCTTCTGGCGCCTCCATGCAAGACATCATGGCGGTCATGCGCGATGGGCAATCGCTCAAACACTGGATCACCATTCCCGAGGGTCTTGCCAATATTCAGATCGCCGAGATCATCGCGGCGAATGAAATTCTCGAAGGCGAAATGCCCGAGTTGCCGGGGGAAGGCGAGATCCTTCCCGAGACGTATGACTTCTTGCGCGGCACAACACGCACAGAACTTGTGGCGCGCATGCAAGAAGCAATGACCGAGACGCTTGAGGAGTTGTGGCTTGAGCGTGCTGAGGATACGCCGCTCACATCACCCTATGAAGCGTTGATCCTTGCTTCCATTGTGCAAAAGGAAACAGGGTTGACCGAGGAGATCCCACTCGTCGCGGGCGTTTTCATCAATCGGCTCAATATCGGGTATCGCCTGCAATCAGACCCAACAATCATTTACGGTCTTACCCAAGGCGTGCCGCTGGGCCGCCCCATCCGGCAGAGCGAGCTTGATCGCGTGACGGGCTACAACACCTATCACATTGACCGCCTGACGCCGACGCCCATTGCGGCACCCGGGCGCGCGGCCATCGCGGCTGTCTTAAATCCGCCGGATACGGACTATCTTTATTTTGTGGCTGACGGCACAGGCGGTCACGCGTTCGCGCGCAATGTGGAAGAGCATAATCGCAACGTGGCGGCCTATCGCCGCTTTCAACGTGAGAACGGGCTTCGGTAGCCCGCATACCCGCCATACCCTTGACCCGGGCCCCATGAGCCCGTACGCCATTTCCACCACCAAAACAGGGCGAGTCGCATGAGCCTTTCCAGCATGACAGGTTTTTCGCGTACCGAAGGCGCGAGCGGCAATTGGCGCTGGACCTGGGAGCTCAAATCCGTCAACAGCCGCAATCTGGAACTGCGCTTCCGCCTGCCGCCGGGCAATGATGGGCTGGAAGGGGATGCGCGCAAGATCCTGCAAGGCGCGCTGGCGCGTGGGTCGGTCTATGCGAACCTCAATGTCGCCCGCGAGGGCGGCACATCAGAGCTGCGCATCAACGAAGATGCCCTTGGCCAAATCCTTCCTGTCATCGAAGACCTCAAAGCCAAGACCGGCGCGGGGCCCGCGACGGTGGATGGCATTCTCTCCCTGCGCGGCATTCTTGAAGTAAGCGAGCCGGAAGAGGATGAGGGCGCGCGGGAAGCGCGCGGCAAAGCGATCCTCTCATCGCTTGAAGAAGCAACCGTCGCGCTCACCAAGGCACGCGCCGAGGAAGGCGCGAAGATTGGCGAAGTGCTGACGGGTCAGATCAAAGAGATTGAGCAGCTTTCCAAGGCCGCTGCGAAATGCGCTGCGGCGCGACCCGAATCCCTTCGCGAGCGTATCAAAACCCAAGTCGAAGCGGTGCTTGCGTCTGGCAAGAGCCTTTCCGAAGAACGATTGCATCAAGAGCTTGCGCTGCTTGCCGTCAAAGCGGACGTGCGCGAAGAGATCGATCGCTTGGGCGCACACGTGGCCGCTGCGCGCGAGCTTTTCTCGTCGGGCGAGCCGGTTGGCCGCCGTCTAGATTTTCTCGCCCAGGAATTTAATCGCGAAGCCAACACATTGTGCTCCAAGGCGGGCGATATTGAATTAACGCGCATTGGTCTTGATTTGAAAGCCGTGATCGATCAGATGCGCGAGCAAGTGCAGAACGTGGAGTAGGGGATGGCCAAGATTGCGCGCCGAGGAGTGATGTTCGTTCTGTCTTCGCCTTCCGGCGCGGGCAAGACCACGATCGCGCGCCGCCTCTTGGAAGAAAACAAAGACCTTGTTCTTTCAATCTCTGTGACGACGCGGGAAAAGCGCCCCAGCGAAGTGGACGGGCGCGACTATCGCTTTATCAAGGAGAACGATTTTGACCGCATGGTTGCGCGTGATGAGCTGCTGGAACATGCGGAAGTTTTTGGAAATCATTACGGCACGCCAAAAGACCCGGTCGAGGATGCGCTGGCAAGCGGTAAGAATGTTCTCTTCGATATTGATTGGCAAGGCGCTGATCAGTTGCGTAAAGCGATGCCGGATGATGTTGTGAGTGTTTTCATATTGCCTCCATCGCGCAAAGAACTTGAGTCGCGCTTGCGCCGCCGTGCGGAAGATCCCGATGACGTGGTCAAAGCGCGCATGGAAAAAGCCTCAGGCGAGATCGTGCATTGGGACGATTACGAGCACGTGGTGATCAACGAAAACCTTGACGCCGCGATCCGCGAAGTGACCGGCATTCTTTCAGGTGCAACTGCCAGGCGCGTGCGCCAGCCGGGTCTCGAAGAATTTGTAGCCAAATTGCTGGAGGAATAACGCCCTATGACCACGCCGGATCTGAAGCTGCTTATTGGCCCCAAAAACAGATCCTCTTGGTCGATGCGGGCGTGGCTTATCCTCACGCACTTCGGCATTCCGTTCGCCGAAGACAACGTTGATTACAACAAACCCCAAGGGTATCGGCGGCTGAAAGAAATCTCCCCAAGCAGTTGGGTGCCCGTTCTTTGGAATGGCGAACTCGCAGTGTGGGATACGCTCGCCATTGCCGAACACCTTGCGGAGATATTTCCCGAGCATGAGTTATGGCCGACCGACGTGAGCGCCCGCGCACGGGCAAGATCAGTCACCGCGGAAATGCATTCAGGTTTCGGAGGGATCCGAAATGAAATGCACATGGTCATAACCGCCACGGGGCTGTTCGTGGCGCCGGGTCGGGAATGCCGAGACGATATCCTCCGCATCCAGCATATATGGAACAAATGCCGCACTGAATTTGGTGAGGGTGGGCCGTTTTTGTTCGGCAAGTTTTCAATTGCGGATGCGTTCTATGCGCCGGTGGTCGCCCGCTTCCGCACGTACGGCATCAAGTGCGACGGAGCTGCGGCGGACTACGCCGAAGCCATATGGGCGTTACCCGCTATGCAAGCCTGGCTCAAGGGTGCTGAGGCCGAAGTGCGAGATGGGATCGGTTAGGCGTTACTTCGCAATCGCCGTCTCATAAAGATGCGCGTAATCGTCCGCACTGGGTGATTTGAGCGCACCGAAGTGACAAACATCCGTTAGCGCATGCTCCACCATGCCGGGGATCATGTCGGTGGTGACGCCCATGTCGCCAAGGTTCTTTGGAATACCAAGTTCGCCATTCAAGTTCTCGACAAAGTCGGCGAGATCGGTGCCTTCGCTGAGCCCCATGGCATTGCGGAGGCGCGCATATTTTTCATCATTTGTGCCTTCAGACCAACGCAGGATCACGGGCAAGATCACGGCATTGAGCGTGCCGTGGTGCAGACGAAGCTCGTGCTGGCGCCCGGCGGCGTGGGCCATGGCATGCACGGCGCCCAAGCCTTTTGAGAACGCCATCGCCCCTTCGGTCGATGCCATCATCATGTGCCAGCGGGCTTCTTTGTCCGTCCCGTCCTGCACGGCGCGTTTCAAGTAACCCTTGTTGATCGCGCGATAGAGCCCATCAAGCCCTACACCTTCCGCAGGCGGATTAATCATCGGCGTCAAAAACGCCTCAATGCAGTGTGTCACCGCGTCCATCCCCGTCGCCGCGGTCAGATGTTTCGGCAGGCCGATGGTTAGATCCGGGTCGCACACGGCGATCTTGGGAATAATTGTGCCGGAAACGAAAACGATCTTTTGCCCTTCATCGGTGATGACCACGGAACCTGATGAAACTTCCGAGCCTGTGCCCGATGTGGTTGGAATGGCGATCAGCGGCATAATCTCGCCGATGGGGCTGCCCGCAAGCGGCGCCTTGGCGGAGATGGGACCGTCATGGGTATCAAGAATGCCGACGGCTTTGGCGAGATCCATGGACGATCCGCCGCCCAGTGCCACGATGCCGTCGCAACCCGCGCTCTTGTAAACCTCGAGCGCATCGCGGCATGCGGCCTCGGTGGGGTTCTCGGGGGTGCCGTCAAAGACGGTGACTTCAAACTCGTTTCCGATCGCCTCGCGCACTTGGTCCAAAAGACCTGCGGCTACGATCCCCTTGTCGGTGCAGATGAGCGGATGCTTGATGCCTAGACTTTTGAGGTATTTCGGCAGCCCGTTGATGGCGCCGTGATCGAATTGCGTCGTGGTCATGTAGCTGAGAACGGCCATGGATGTCCCCCGGAATGGCAGTGGGTTGAGAATTTGTCAGCGAGGTTATGCGTCCTCAAAGGCCCGCGCAAGGCGGCAAAAGCCAGCCACATCCACGTCTTCGGCGCGGGCGGTTGGGTCAATCCCTGCCGCCACGCAAAGCGGCTCGGGCGTGGGCGTCAGTTGCTTGAGTGCTGTGCGGAGCATCTTGCGGCGCTGGCCGAACGCGGCGGCGGTGACCCGCTCAAGAGCGTTTACGGATGGCGCATCGGGTGGCGGCTCGGCCGGTTCAATGTGAATGATGGACGAAGTGACCTTTGGCGCCGGCACGAACGCGGTGGGCGGCACGTCAAAAAGAATTGAAGGGCGCGCGCGCCACTGGGCCAGAACCGCGAGCCGCCCATAGGATTTATTGCCGGGTGCCGCGACGATCCGCTCCGCCACTTCTTTTTGAAACATGAGCGTGAGCGATGCCCAATAAGGTGGCCAAGGCTCCTGTGTGAGCCATTTGACGAGAAGCGCCGTGCCCACGTTGTAAGGCAGATTGGCAATGATCTTCGCGCGGCCGCCATCGATATGCTCGCGCAGGTCCACTTTCATGGCATCGCCCTCAATCACTTTGAGGCGATTGGGATAGGCAGATGCAATTTCCTCTAGCGCCGGAAGGCAGCGCGGATCGCGCTCGATCGCGACAACGTGTTCCGCGCCCTCCATCAGCAATGCGCGGGTAAGCCCGCCGGGCCCCGGTCCCACTTCAATGATGATGCCATCGCGAAGATCGCCTGCGCCGCGCGCGATCTTGCGTGTGAGATTGAGATCGAGAAGAAAGTTTTGGCCGAGGGACTTTTTGGCGCGCAGCCCGTGCGCAGCAATAACCTCGCGCAAGGGCGGCAGTTGGGCGTCCGTGCTCATACAGCGGCCCGGCGCGTGGCCATCTCGCCCGCCATAAGGATTGCGGCGATCAGCCCGGCGGGCGAGGCAACGTCTTTGCCGGCTATTTTAAGCGCCGTGCCGTGATCCGGCGAGGTGCGCACAAGGGGTAATCCCAATGTCACGTTGACGGCGCTGTCGAAGGCAAGCGTCTTAATCGGGATAAGCGCCTGGTCATGGTACATGCAAAGGGCGACGTCGAATTTCTTGCGCGCTGTTTCGTAAAACATTGTGTCGGCGGCATGGGCCCCCGAAACTGAAATTCCTTCAGCGCGCAATGTTTCGATAGCGGGAGCGATGATATCGCGCTCCTCCGTCCCGATCTTGGCGTCTTCGCCTGCGTGCGGGTTAAGGCCGGCAACCGCAAGCCGGGGCATCGCTACGCCGAAATCGTTTTTAAGCCCTGCGGCGATTATCCGCCCCGTCTCGACGATAAGGTCGGTGCTAAGCGCGTCGGCTACGCCTGAAAGCGGAATGTGGTGCGTTACCGGCACCACGCGAAGCGTCTCGCTCGCGAGCGTCATTACGGGCAGGGGCGATCCAGGACATAAATGCGCGATATAGTCCGTATGCCCCTGAAATTGGAAACCCGAATCGTAAAGCGAGGATTTTTGAATGGGGTTTGTAACGATCCCAGACGCTTCGCCCGCAAGTGCAAGTTTGACCGCGCGGTCGATAGATCCCAGCACCGCCTTTGCTGAATTGGGTGAAGGCGATCCGAGGGTCGCTTTGGTCTTTAGCCCCACATCCAAGACTGGCAGGCCTTCGGAGAATGCCGTCTCGGCTTCTTTTGCGGAGCCTATGGGCCGGATGGGGACGTCCAGTTTGAGATCGGAGGCGATCGCCAAAAGACGCGCTGGATCATCAATCACAAAAAAGGGCGGCAATTTGCTCGCATCGCGGGCTGCGTACGCTTTTATGGTGAGCTCTCCGCCGACGCCCGCAGGCTCTCCCATGGTGAGCGCGAGTGGCGGGAAGGGCGGTGCCATATTAGCCGTCGAAACCCTCAAAGCCTTCGCGGAAATCGATCAGCGCATCACGGCGCAGGTCGCGCAAATGACGCCGAGCAATCGAGGAAACTTGTTGCTGGAACAGTTGGTCTTCGATGGATTCCCGTGAAGGAAGATTGATCTCGTCGCCTTGGCGGTCGCACACGAATATGACGTGGAAACCCACTTCACTTGGAACCGGGGCCGTGGCCGATCCTTCGGGAATGCCCCGGAGGGCCTGCTGAAAATGTTCTCTGAGATCTGTCAGGCGTCTGAGACCGATGTCGCCGCCAACGATGATCGGACTGGCAAGCGCAATCTCACGCATTTGCTCGCAAGATTCGACGGTCTCGGAGACCCGATAGGCGAGCTCGCCCGCTTGCCGGATGCGTTCTTCATCGGCATTGGAGCGCATCGGCACAACAATTTGCCGAAGGTTCACAGTGATGAGGTTGGGATCGGTCGCGCCAGTAATGCGTCGATCGCGCAGAGCAAGAACATAGTAGCCGCCGGTCGAACGCACAGGTAGCGAAAACTGACCGGGCGTAAGCCTGCGAAGCATCTCATTAAGTTCATCGGAAAGTTGACCATCCTGAACCCATCCAAGATCGCCACCATTTGCGGCTGACGGGCTCTGACTAAACTGGCGTGCCACAGCGCCAAAGCTTGCGCCGCGGCGGATCTGCGCGACCAGGCGTTCCGCATTGAGGCGTGTTTGTTCTTCTAGGTCTGGATTATCAACCGGGATAAAGATTTCCGACACTTCATACTCAGGTTGATTGATGCTCCGCCGAATGCGATCGAGGACGAAGTCAATTTCTTCCTCATTCACACTCACTTGCGACGCGTAAAGACCGTTCACAAGTTTGCTCCACGCGATGTCGGCCCGCATCTGTGCGAGCAGGGTTTGTGGGTTGACGTTTGAAGACCGAAGCAATTCGAAGAGCTGATCCGGCGTCATATTGTTGCGGCCAGCAATTTCAGTAACCGCGCCTTCGAGCTCTTGTGGCGTTACGGTGAGTTCCCAACGTTCGGTTTCGCGAAGCTCAAGGGTTTCGTCAATGAGCTGCCGCAAAGCTTGGGCGCGATACCTCGCCAAGACCTGCGGGCTTCGCTCAAGGCCCGTTGAAAACATGAAAAGATTGACCCGCTGCTCGACATCGTAGGTCGAGATAACGTTGTCGTTCACGGTCACGGCAATGCGTTGACTGTCTTGGGATGCGGCTGGAATTGCCCAAACGAGGGAGAAAAGACCCACCGTCGCGGCAAAGCGGAGGAATTGGCGAATGCTCATTGATCTCACGAACTCTTATAAAACCCGATTATGGCCGGGCACGCCCGGCGTCTCTAGCGCGGCCGAGGCCGCGTTGGTCCGCCCCAATCCCCGCCGAAACATACCTATTTCACGCGCTGGCGCAAGGCTGTCCTAATTACCGACCGTGCGAAGCCTGACCCTCAGCATAACTGCGGTCGAGGGCTCGATGTCACGATCTCGTGTAAAACGCCTGCGGTAGGAAAGCTCGAGCTCGGTGCACTCGTTTTCAAAGATCAGTCCAGCAAAGCTGTTGATCATGGCGTCGTTTTCTATGTCGCGGCGGGCCCCTGCACGGAAGGAAAAGCTGTCGCTGAGGGTGAGATAGGTGCGCGCGCTGATCTCTTCCCGACTTCCCAGGGTCGAAGCGATCTGGTCATCAGCCAGCCGCGCATACCCAATCTCAACGTTATAGTCCTCGGTGCCGGCCCACAGCGAGACTTCATTGCGGCGGAAGTGGAAGTCGTCGCGGTCGAGACGGAAGCGGTGGATCACATCAAGGTACCGTCCGGGGCGAAGGTCGATGCGACCTACATAATCGGAACGCTCACTCTCAAGTCCCGAGTCGGGATCAAACTCCTCGTCGTCCCGGAACCGGAAGCTTTGGCCAAAGACCACCGAGCCCGATCCGCCCCCAAGCGTATTGGCCGCAAGGCGCACGCCCATATTGACGCGCGGGCCTTCTTCCCATTGATCAAGCCCGGGGAATTTGTTGTAGCTAAAGAGGTTTGTCTCATCGAACTCAAAGCTTGCGGCGTCTTCGTTGGACAAGTCGTCCGGGTTGCCCCCATAGGGGGTGGCCACGAACTGTACGATCGGCTCAATGACTTGCCGCACGCTTCCGTTTTGCCGCACGAACGGCCAGCGCCACTCAAAGGCGGCCAAAGGAAGCGCGCGCAAGATGATCTCTTCATCCGCAGAGTCGCTAGGCAGGATGGGTACATTGTCCACGTGATAGATGTCGCCCCTGCCGCTGACAAAGAATGTGTAAACTTGGCCGTTGGGGGAAACGTGTGTGCGCGTCCAATTCACTTCGCCGGAAAGCCTCGTCGTATCAGTGCCTTCGGTCCGGTAGAGCGCAAGGGCGTTGAGATTAACCTCAACTTGACCGCCAAAATAGCGCTCATCGAGAACGCGGCGATGATCGGCGAGTAGCGGCACGATCGGCGTCTGGCCCGCATCGTCGTCTTCTCGCAGGCCGATGAAGTAATAGGAATCAAGGCTAGTGACATTCCGACCGTCAAAACGGCGTGCGTAAACGTTGCTTGTCAGTCTGTCGCGGTCGGTAAAGTCGTACCGCTTAAGATAAGTATCGTCGGTCACCAGCTCCGCGAGAAAGCCAAATTGCCACCCGTTGTCGATCTGGAACGCGCCTTCACCAAACAAGTGGCCGCGAATGCGGTATCCACCGATTTCGTTATTGTTGTCGTCACGACGCGCGGCGCGCGTAACACTACCTTCAAGTTCATAAGAGCCCGAACGCATGAGGTGCCGCCATTCGGCCTTCATGACCAAGCCTTCGCTCGATGTCAGGAGAGGCGAGACCGTCAGGTCATAATTTGGTGCGAGCGCAAAATAGAACGGCACTTCGATGAAGTTGCCAAGCTCGGTCGTGTTGCCAAGCGAAGGCGGCAGCACGCCTGATTGCCGCTGCACTGTCGGATCGGCGTGGCTGAAATAGGGAAGATACGCAACCGGCACTCCAAGCACCTCGAACGAGGCACCGCGGTAGACGATGCGTTGGCGTTCTTGGTCGTGCGTTACGCGGAAGGCGCGGATCTGCCACAGCGGAGCGCCCGCCCATTCGCATTCCTCGCATGAGGTGAACACGGCTTGCTCGAGCTCCGAGACATTGTCGCCGGTGCGCGTTGCCCGCGCCGCCGCAAGCTGGGCATTGTTTTGAAGCAAAAGGCGCATTGATTCGATAACGCCCTCGCTCAAGTCATTGCGTAGGCGAATGCGGTCGGCGAACAGCACCTCGCCCGAGGGCTGCATGATCGAAATGTCGCCTTCGGCAAAAACCTCATCTGTCCGATCATTGTAGGTGACCGTATCAGCGAAAAGGATGCTGCCGCCGTAATTCGCCTCCACATTGCCTGTGGCGGTGACGATGCCGTTGTCCGCATCGTAGGAAAGGTTGTCAGCTTCAAAGAGAACTTGCTCGGCAGGCTCGCTCATCACGTCATCAAACGTGGTGGGAACCTGAGCCAGGGCAGGGCCGGCAAAAACAAGTGCCAGCGCTCCTGCGCCAAGAATCAAAAATTGTCGGAAGAGCGAAATCAAACGCACTCAGCCATCCTCCAGGTGCAACAACGCTGTCGTGCCGAATAACAAAGCAACAAAAGTAGGGGCCCAGGCCGCGAGCGCGGCAGGCACAACTCCTGTTTGTCCCATGGCAGCGGTCACATCTGCAATGAAAAAGAGCCCAAATCCGGTTCCCGCCGCTGCGGCCGCCAGCCCCACAAAGCCCGTGAGCCGCGCGGTTCGCAAGGAAAAGGTCGCCGCGATCATAACCATGGCGAGAAATAAGAGCGGCGTCGCCAGGATTGAGTACCAGTGAACCTTGTGGCGCGCGGCGCTGAGCCCCGCTTCTTCAGCCTGTTCGATGAACTGGGGTAGCTCGAAAACCGATAGGGTTTCCGGCGAGGCAAAGCTTTCCCTAATCTGATCGCGCGTCAGGGTCGTTGGCAGGGTGAGGGTCTCATGGTGCTCAGGGGCTCCATTGGCCGGCGTCACATAGGCGTCTTCGAAGTGCCAAAAGGGCTCCTCAAGCCGGGCTGATTCGGCAGTGATGTAGCGGTCAAAGACGTTCGCCCCGGCAAAGGCGATGACGGTTACATCTTCAAGCCCCAGAAGAATGTCGCCGCGGTCATCGATCCGAAGCGCGTGAAGCACGGCGTGATCGCCGCTTTCGGCTTGGCGTAGCCAAAGCCCTGTTTCCGATACCGCGATTTGGCTGGTTTGCCCGCGCAGCCACTGTGCTTCAAGCCGGGCGTACTGGGAAAACATTGTAGCCGCCACGGGGTTGTAGATGAGAACCACAAACGCTCCGGCGACCACAGATAGTGCGACGGCGGGCGCAAGAAACTGCCAGGCCGAAACACCGGACGCGCGAGCCACAACAAGTTCTTTCTGCCGGTTGAGCGCTGTAAACGACCACATCGCCCCCACAAGGACCGCGAGCGGCAGTGCCTTTTCGGTGATGTTCATGAGCTTTAGCAGGCTCAGCCCCAAAGCCGCGATGGGTGTGACCGTATCGCGCGAAGCATGCTGCCGCAGCATTTCCACCGCATCACCCAAAAATAGGATTACCAAGAGCGCGCCCAACACAATCCCGGTGCGAACCAGGAACAACCGGCCGATATAAAGTGAAAGCGTGAAGGACATTCGCATGGCGCTACGTTGCTTCCACGGGGAGGTCAGGTTTTTGCGTCCAATCGGTCATCCAACGGGGCAGCCAATCGCCAATAATCAGTATGCATATTAATATCGTTGATATGGGCAATATGTAGAGCAATGATGATAGGCTAGGCGTAGTGGCGGCCAGCCCCGCAACGCCAAATCCCGCTAATCGCACCCCGAGCGCTGCACCCATGGCGATGGCAATGCGCCCGGCATATCCGCGCCGGTTATATATCCCACACGCCACGGCAACGAACGGAATAAGCGCCAGGGCAATATTGTAGAGCGGGCTGGTAAGCCGGTCATGTGCTTCGGCGTATAATCGCAATTCGTTTCTTCGGTCCCAGTTTCGTTCAAAGTTGGGATCAAGAAGCTCGCCCAAGTATCGCTCACTTAACTCGCGTGAATGATCACGCGGCGGTTCAATAAACTGGGATAGGTCGAATACGTAACTGTCGAACTGAAGAAGAGTGACGTTGTTGCTCGTAATGTCTCGGCGAAGAATGGTTCCGTTTTCCATCACAAGGCGCGGGCCGGTTTCCGTGCGCACAAAGGCGCCGCGCCGCGCAAGATACGTAAGCGGGGCCTCGGGATCGTGATTGTCTTGAACGATGAGGTCGAGAAGATCGCCGCCGGGTGGGGCCGATCCGATAAAGACGGTGACATTATCGGTGGGTGTTACAAACTCGCCTTCACGCAACAAGATACCGGCAATGTCTTCGCGGATCTCAAAAACCATGTCCTTCATGGTGCGATAGCCGAGCGGCATGAGATAGAGATTGAGCAAATAGGCAAACAGCGCCACAAGCGCACCAAAAAGAACGACCGGGCGCACCATGCCCCAGCGCGATACGCCGGAGGCGCCCATGACCGTGAGCTCAGAATCTTCCCGCAATCGATGAAGCGCATAAAGCGCGGCCACGAAAACAGCGATGGGAAGGATGTTTGTGAGCAGCAGCGGAAGGACCAAAATGGACAGCTTGGCAAAGACAAGCGCCGACTGGCCACGATTGACCACGAGGTCGATCATGTCGAGGGAGTAGGTGAGCCACACAACGGTCGTCATACCGACGGTCGCAAAGACCATCGGTACCGCCATCTGGCGTAGCATGTACCAACTGAGGCGCCTCATTTCCGCCCTTCGCCCAGGTTTTGCCCCCACCTGGCACCTTCCCCGTATGGAAGGAGCCTGACATGGATGCCCAAATTTCCGGCTGCCCGCCGATTCACGTCTTCCCCGGCGCGGAGTCTCGCCTAATTTGCCTTTGGGCGCAAAGCCCTTAAGCTGCGGCGC
>Ga0209578_10001012_pt1 | contig 27932 bp, 18 predicted proteins | sample tdAd472_FD_187127 | JGI IMG/M metagenome (GOLD analysis project Ga0209578, IMG submission 187127) | Marine sediment microbial communities from the Atlantic coast under amendment with organic carbon and nitrate - tdAd47.2 (SPAdes)... | ecosystem: Environmental > Aquatic > Marine > Coastal >...
GCCAGATGGTGTTATCGAGCTGGCACACGTTGCCGGTGACGCCACTGACAGAGGATGCATTACACGATTACAGCGTGTGCCTGCTGTCGCGGATCGCCCAATGCGTTGTGGGCCGCCGTCCAGGCCGAATCGAACCCCGAGTCCTAAAACGTCGCCGCCACGGCTACCCCCTGATGAAAGAACCCCGCCAGACCTTCAAAGCAAAGCACAGCCCACCAGTGTGAGCCCCCAGAAAACACCCACCGCTGCTACAGTGCCATTCAGGCTGTTCCTGATTGATTGCGAGTTTCGGACAGACTCACCTGCGGAGTGTTGGGGTGGCTCGGGTGAGTTTGGGACACACGATGGAGTCTCATGTGCCGTTGTGAGGGTGTGATGGGTTGGGTTCGTGTGTAGACTCAATGTCCCGCCTCGGGGTGGAACTGGCCCGGACCACTCCGATTGAATCCTTCCCGCGTCGCGAAGGTCTGCCATGAAATCGCTGCCTGTCCTTGCTGCTCTCGCCATCGTTCTGCCTACCTGGTCGCTCAGTACCAGTGCTGTTGCTGAGAAATCGAAGGCTGACGCGGGCGCCGCTGCTGACCCTGCCGGGATCGAGTTCTTTGAGAAGAAGATTCGGCCGGTGCTGGTTGAGCACTGTTATGAGTGCCACTCGGCAGATGCGAAGGAAGTGAAGGGTGGGTTGCTGCTGGATTCTCGGGACGCGACGCGGAGTGGAGGCGAGTCTGGTCCGGCCGTTGTGCCGGGGAAGCCGGGGGAGAGTCTGCTGCTTGAAGCTCTGCGGTTTGAATCGTTCGAGATGCCGCCGTCGCAGCGGCTGCCCGACAAGGTCGTTGCTGACTTTGAACAGTGGATCAAACTCGGGGCGCCCGATCCGCGGGACGAGGTGACTCGACCGAAAGCTGCTGCCGGGATCGATATCGACGCCGGTCGCGAGTTCTGGTCGTTTCAGCGTCCGACTCGGCACGAGGCTCCGACCGTGCAGAATGCCGAGTGGGTGCGGCGGCCGATTGATGCCTTCGTGCTCGCTCGCCAGGAAGCAGCGGGGCTGTCGCCGAATGCGCGAGCGGACAGGCGGACGCTCATCCGGCGGCTGTATCTGACGGTTCACGGACTGCCGCCGACGGTCGAGCAGGTCGACGCGTTTCTGGCGGACGAGTCTCCGAATGCGTGGAGCGATCTGGTCGATCAGGTGCTGGCGGCGCCGCAGTATGGCGAGCGGCTCGCGCGGCTGTGGCTTGATGTTGCCCGGTATGCCGAGGATCAGGCTCACATTGTCGGCAACAATCGCTCGCTGTGTTACCCGAACGCCTGGATGTATCGCGACTGGGTGATCGAGTCGCTCAACGCGGACATTGCGTATGACGAGTTCATCCGGCTGCAGCTGGCAGCGGATCAGTTCGCGGCGGACGACAGCGACGCTCAGATCGCGCTCGGCTTCCTGGGACTCGGGCCGAAGTACTACCGGCGCGGCGATGCCGAGGTCATGGCCGACGAGTGGGAAAGCCAGATCGACACGGTGATGCGCGGCCTGCAGGGGCTGACGGTTGCCTGTGCCCGCTGCCACGATCACAAGTTCGATCCGATTCCGGCCACCGATTACTACTCGCTGGCGGGCATCTTCGCGAGCACCGAGATGTTCAACGAACCGCTCGACGAAGAACGTGAGAAGAACAAGAACGGGCACGCCAAGAAGGCGGAAGAGTCGCGGCACATCGTTCGCGATAAGAACCCGCGCGACATCGAAGTGCAGATTCGCGGCAACGTCAGAACGAAAGGCCCGGTTGTTGAGCGTGCGTTTCTCAGCGTGCTCAGCCCGAGCGAACGGTCGCACTTCAACGAGGGCAGCGGTCGGAAGCAGCTTGCCGAGGCGATCGCTCATCGCGACAACCCGCTGACGGCACGCGTCATCGTCAACCGTGTCTGGGCACTGTTGTTCGGCTCGCCGCTGGTCGGCACGCCCAGCAACTTCGGAGCACTCGGCGAAGCACCGACGCATCCGGAACTGCTCGACGATCTGGCCGTCCGATTTATGGACAACGGCTGGTCGCTGAAGTGGCTGTCCCGCGAGATTCTGCTCTCGGCGACGTGGCAGCAGAGCAGCGATCTCGACGCGGCGAAGCAGAAGATCGATCCCGCCAACCGGTTGCTGTGGCGAGCGAACCGGCGGCGGCTGGATGTGGAATCATGGCGGGACACGATCCTCGAAGTCGCGGGGCGTCTCGACCGGACCGTCGGCGGCGAGTCGATCGATCCGCAGAAACCGGACGAGACGCGGCGGTCGGTGTATGCCGAAATCAGCCGGCTCGACCTGAACCCGATGCTGGCGAAGTTCGACTTCCCCGACCCGAATGCTCATGCGGCGCGACGCGTCGAGACGACGACTCCGCTGCAGAAGATGTTTGTGCTCAACAGCCCGTTCATGGTGCATCAGGCGGAAGCGCTGTCGCAGCGGATTCAGGCTTCGGCGGAGAGCGTTGAGGATCAGATCGCGGCGGCCTGGCGGATCGTGTTCGGTAGGTCGCCGGACGCTGAAGAGACGTCGCTCGCTATGTCGTTCGTCGGCGGAGATGCCGAAGGGCGAGGCGAACGCTGGAACCAGTTCGCCCAGATCCTGCTGGCGTCGAACGAGCTGTTGATCGTGGATTAGTTCGTCATCGTTTAACGCCCAGCCGCAGGCGCCGGCCACCAGAAAGCGTGGGTCACTGGTGGCCGGCGCCTGCGGCTGGGCGTTAAACGAAAGTTAGAAAGATGAAACGCAATGTTCCTTTCACGACGAGACATGCTGCAGAAAGCCGGGGCGGGGTTCGGGATGCTCGGGCTGGCTGGTGCGCTGCAGACGGCGGGGCGGCTTTCCGTTGCCAGCGAGACGGGCTCGACCGGAGCACTTCCGGGCGGAGTTCCACATTTCCCAGCGAAGGCAAAGCGCGTTGTGTTTCTGTTTATGAACGGAGCGCCCTCGCATGTTGACACGCTGGATCCGAAGCCGGCGTTGAAGAAGTTCGCGGGCGAGCAGCCGTCGGAGAAGCTTTACAAGCCGTCGAAAGGCGCGGGGTATATGCCGTCGCCGTTCCACTTCCGGCCGCATGGCGAAAGTGGCGTCGTCATGAGCGAGCTGCTGCCGAATCTGGGCCGGCATGCGGACGATCTGTGCGTGCTCCGGTCGATGCATACCAACGTGCCGAATCACGAACCCGGCCTGCTGATGATGAACTGCGGCAACCTGCAGCCCATCCGACCGAGCCTCGGTGCCTGGGCGTCGTACGGCCTGGGATCTGAAAACCAGAACCTGCCGTCATTCGTGACGCTGTGTCCGGGGTTGCCGGTCGTCGGTCCGCAACTGTGGTCGAACTCGTTCCTGCCGGGCGAGCATCAGGGCACAGTCATCGACACGAACGATATGGCCGTCGACAAGCTCGTCGCGAATCTCAAGCACCCGAGTCTCTCGCGATCCGAGCAGCGGAAGCAGCTTGACGTTCTGCTGGCTTTGAACCGCCGGCACATGGAGAAGCGTCAGAACGACCCGTTGCTCGATTCACAGATTCGCGCGATGGAACTGGCGTTCGACATGCAGCGTGAAGCGTCCGAGGTCTTCGACATTTCCGGCGAGCCCAAGCATGTCCAGGACGCCTATGGTGAATCGGTCTTCGGTCGGAGCTGCCTGCTGGCTCGGCGGCTGCTGGAGAACGATGTCCGCTTCGTGCAGGTTTACTACGTCACGAAGTCCGGCAAGCAGCCGTGGGACACTCACAGCAAGAACAACGAACGGCATCGCCAGCTCTGTGAGGACGCCGACAAAGCCTCGGCCGCACTGATCGGTGACTTGAAAGAACGCGGGCTGCTCGACGACACGCTGGTTGTCTGGGGCGGCGAGTTTGGTCGCACGCCGTACGCTCAGGACAAGAAGAATTTTGAGACCGCTGGACGCGACCATCACCACACCGGCTTCTCGATGTTCATGGCGGGCGGCGGCGTCAAAGGCGGGATGATGTACGGAGCGACGGACGAGTTCGGGATGCGGGCCGTCGAGAATCGCGTCCACGTTCACGATCTGCATGCCACGATCCTGCATCTGATGGGCATCGACCACGAACGGCTGACGTACCGCTATTCCGGTCGCGACTTCCGTCTGACGGACATTCACGGAAACGTCGTGCGGGATATTCTGGCGTAGGCGTTCGTTCGTTGTCTGACGGCGGGCCTCTCAACGTAGCGAAACTCGCGCAGAGTTTCGGCAGCAGCGAACCGAAACTCTGCGCGAGTTTCGCTACCGGCTGGCTGACGAGACGCAGGTCGCTCGTTACGCTTCCGGGCACTTCTTCTGAACGCTCTTTCGCCCGGTTTGTGGCTTTATGAATACGCTCGATTATTTCGGTGAAACGCCGTTGCTGAACGACGGCACGCTGATTCTGTCTTTCTCTGGCTGGATGGACGGCGGCGACGCGTCGACGGGAACAGTCGATCGGCTGATCAGCCTGCTGGATGCCAAACCGTTTGCCGAGATCGACCCGGATCCGTTCTACATTTTGAACTTTCCCGGCCCGATGGAGATCGCGTCGATCTTCCGTCCAGAAATCAACATTGAAGACGGCATTGTTCAGTCGGTCGAGTTGCCGCGGAACGAGTTCTTCGCAGCTGAGGAGCAGAACCTGATTCTGTTCCAGGGCGTCGAGCCGAACCTCAACTGGCGGCGGTTCGGTGACCAGATTTTTCAGATCGCTCGGGACTGTGGCGTCAAACGGCTGCTGTTTGTCGGATCGTTTGGCGGTTCCGTGCCGCACACGCGCGAGCCGCGAATGTTCGTGACGTGCTCGACCGAGGAGCTGCATCGGGAACTGCAGGGCGTCGGTCTGCGGCGGACAAATTACGAGGGTCCCGGTTCGTTCATGACCTGGCTGATGCTGCAGGCGTCGGCCGTCGAGATCGAAATGGTGTCTCTGGTCGCCGAGATCCCCGGCTATCTGCACGGCCCGAATCCCTACTGCCTGGAAGCGATCACCCGGCGACTGGCGCGGATTTTCAAGCTCTCACTGGACCTCGACGAACTCCGGTCGGCGACGAACGAGTGGGAAGAGGAAGTCTCGGCGATGGTCGAAGAGACGCCCGAGATGGTCGACAAAATCCGGGAACTCGAAGACGACTACGATCGGGAACTCGTCGAACTGGAAGAGCTGCGTCGGGCAGAGTGACGACTGACGCTGGCGATCGAATTGACTCACACGAAGGCACAAAGGCACGAAGAAGAATTCAGGAACTTTGTGCCTTCGTGCCTTTGTGAGAGATTTCATCCTGCTGGAGTGAACAATGAAGATTGAGCTGACCGCGTTATTGCTGGCTCTCATGTCGTCCGTGGCTTCCGCTGCCGAGCGACCAAACATTCTGGTGGCGATTTCAGACGACCAGTCTTACCCGCACGCGTCGGCATACGGTTATCAGGCGATTTCGACTCCGGCGTTTGATCGCGTCGCGAAGAGCGGCGTGCTGTTCACTAATGCGTTTACGCCGGCTCCGGGCTGCAGTCCGATGCGGGCGGCGTTTCTGACGGGGCGTAACATCTGGCAGATCGAACATGCCGGCACGCATGCCAGTTCGTTTCCGACGAAGTACGAGGTCTATCAGGACCGGCTGGAAGCGGCGGGTTACTTCGTCGGTTCGACCGGCAAGGCCTGGGGGCCGGGGAACTGGAAGGCGAGCGGTCGGCCTCGAAATCCTGCGGGGCCGAGCTGGGGGAAACGGAAGCTCAAGTCACCCTCAGGCATCAGCAACAACGATTACGCGTCGAACTTCGAGGACTTTCTCAAGGACCGTCCGAAGGACCAGCCCTTCAGTTTCTGGTACGGAGCGACGGAGCCGCATCGCAGCTTCAAGAAGGGCATCGGCCGCGAGCACGGGCTCGATCCGAGCAAGGTTGTCGTCCCATCGTTCCTGCCGGACACGCCGGAGATTCGCGACGACATCCTCGATTACTGCTTCGAGATTCAATGGTTCGACCAGCACCTCGGTCGGATGCTCGACGCGCTGGAAGCGGCGGGCGAACTCGACAACACGCTGGTCATCGTGACGAGCGACAACGGCATGGCGTTTCCTCGCGCGAAAGCGAACTGCTACGAATACGGAGTTCACATGCCGCTGGCCGTTGCCTGGCCGCAGAATGCTCCCGGCGGGCGGACGAGCGACGATCTGGTCAACCTGATCGACCTGACGGCAACCATTTACGACGTATCGGGTGTCGAGCCTCCGAGCGAAACGCCGATCGCTGGACGCAGCATTCGCAACGTTCTGTCATCGGAACAGAGCGGCGTTGTCGACTCGTCGCGCGATGCCGTCTTCTGCGGTCGCGAACGACATTCGTCATCGCGGTTCAACTCGCTGAGTTACCCGCAGCGCTGCATCCGCACGCAGCAGTACCTTTACATTCGCAACTTCAAGCCGGAACGCTGGCCGGCGGGAACGCCACAGAAGCTCGGCCCGCCATATCGATTCGAAGACGGAGTCTTCACCGGGCAGCTTGGTCCGATGCACGGCGGCTATCACGACATTGATGCCTGTCCGTCGCTGTCGTTCCTGATCGGCAAGGCTGATGACCCGGAGCTGGGAGGGTTCCTGCATCTGGCTGTCGATAAGCGTCCGGCGGCAGAGCTGTTCGATATCCGTAAGGATCCGGGCTGCCTGAAAAACCTCGCCGGTGACGCGCGGTTCGCCGACGTCCGGAAGCAGCTGAGCGATCGACTGCTGAGCTACCTCAAAGAAACCAGCGACGCCCGAGTGACCGCGCCGGACGGCGGCGACATCTGGGAAACCTACCCGCGCTACAGCGGCCTGCGGTGGTTCCCGACTCCGGACTGGGCAATCGAAAATCCAGACAGCGTGCCGCAGCAGGACTGGATTGAGGAGAAGCGGCCCCGCTAATCAAGCTCTGCGATGGAGTGGCAGGCTTTGAGGGACGAAGGGCCTGGTCAGTGGCCACAAAGTGACTGGTCTTAAATATGCCCTTCGTATCTCAGGGCGTGCCACCCGACTGTGGTCTCAGCGATGCTTCGCGGGGAGAGCTTCGGCAGCGTCGGCGGGCCAGCCGAGGGCGTGGTGCAGTCGGAACTGGGCGACGTTGTAATCGGTTACCGATCGCAGGTACTCACGGCGAGACTGGTCCAGTGCCTGCAGCGACTGCAGAAACTCAATCGGCAGTCCCTGGCCCTCATTGATGCGCTGCCGGTTTCTGGCATAAGACTGTTCCGCTGCCGTGATCGCGGATTTCGAAGTTTCAATCTGACGCTGTCGTGACCGGACCTGGGCGTGCGTCTCGACGATCTCTCGCGAGATGCGGTCGAGCATCTGAATCTGCTGGAAGCGTGCCTGTTCGACACGAGCGTGTGCGGCATCGCGGGCAGCGAGTTCACCGCGGCCGAAGTTTCGGAGTTCCCACACGGCTGCGGCGTCGAAGTTCAGCCGGTCGTTGAAGTCGGCGACCGTACCGCCCAGCCCGCCTCCGAAACCGCCATAGCTCAGTCCCAGCAGCACGCTGGGGAGTAGCGGGGCGTACTGTTCTCGCTGCAGCCGTTCGCACGCCGCGTCGACCAGTTCGTTCTGTTCGCCGACTTCCGGTCGAGAGGACAATCCGGTCGCGACAAGTTGCTGGATCGCCGGTTCCAGCGAAACAAGGTCAATCGGAGTCGTCCGGTTTTCGGCAGGGACGACTCGCAGTGGCGCGTCGAGATGGAGAACTTCGGCCACGCGTGCGGACGCGACCGCGACGGCTTCCCGAGCACGGGCGACGTCGTTTTCCCGAATGGCTTTTTCAGTCGCGGCGCGGTCGGCGTCGGCCTGAGCACCCTGGCCGGTTTCGGAGAAGTTGGCTGTGAGAGCGGCCAGTTCGGATGCGTTGGCGAGTGTCTCTTTGGCGATGGCGAGTTCCTGATGCGACCTCAGCAATTCGAGATAAGCCTCGGCGGCACGCAGCATCTGGTCGTGGTACGTCACCCACGATCCGAACTCGCGGGCCGCGAGTGTTCGTTCGGCGATGCGTGGCTGAAAGATCGCATCGCTGAGGTGAAATTCGGCCGAGACGCCCGGCACCGGCGTCGTTCCGGCACCGACGGCCCGAGCGCCCAGTCCTGCCTGCAGCGACGACCGACTGATGTCGGCGATAGCACCGTTGGAAGCCTGCAGATTGCCCTCATGCCGATGATAGCTGACGCCAGCGCGGATCGACGGCAGCCAGAGTGCCTCTGCAGCGTTACGTTCGGCGGTCGCTTCGGCAATTCGTTGTCCGGCAAACGCGACCTGAGGATTCTGGCCGCCGACAAGCTGCAGCGCGGTTGGCAGGTCCAGATCGTGCGTGTCGAGAAAGTCGTCTTCGGGCTCGGGCGTTGCAGTCCAGCCCGGAACGGCATTGCCGGAATCGGCCTCGGTCGCATCCACGGCTGGTGCTGGCGGAGGCGTCAACGCGACATACTCGACGCGCGCGACAACGTACTTCGTGTTTTCCTCGTTGGTCGCGCTGGTCGCCGTGTTGCTGGTCGCGGATATTTGCCGTCCGGATGTTTCCGGGAATCGTTCGGGAGCGATGACGTCTCCGGCTTTGACCGGTGGCCGTTCAAACGCGACAGGCAACAGTTCGCTGCGCAGAGCGAGATCACGCGATCGAGATTTGCGGTCGACGGCGGTCTGCTCAAGATGAGGCTCGGCTTTCCGCGTCGCACTGTTTGACGTGAATTTGCGCACGGCCAGCGGCACGTTTCGCTGTGGCGATTGTGCTGTTTCGACGGAATCCAGACCGGCACAACCAGCCGCCATTGAGGCGGCGAAGCAGACCAATAGACAGAGGTCTGCCGGATTTTGGTTGGTCTGTTTCTGATGCGAGTCTGCCAAGGCGACGCTCCCTGCCTGTATTCATACGGCGCAACGCCCGATCGCGAGACCGGGTGCTCCTGTCGGAGATCGTCTGGCAAGCTGGGCAGACTTTAGGGGTTCTTCGGGTTGTGCTGATTTCGTGGACTCGGGATGCCGAGATCAGATCGTGACAATCTCGCGCCGTTCGCAGGCTTCGCCCTCGCGGCTGTGTGTGTCCGTGTTCCGGGCCGGAGCCCGCCGGTAGACTGGCCAGCCTTCGCAGGCCGCATATTCTGTGAAGGTCCTTTAATTGCTCGCGTGAGTGTTCCGCGCTCTCGTTTCACGTCGAGGAGCAGTGTTCCATGTTCAGAGTTTCTCCCCGGTGCCGTCTTGCCGCCGCTCTGGCGAGCAGTTTGATGGCAACCGTATTGAGCGGCTGTCAGCAGGTGGAGTCGACCGCCGAGGCTCAGCCCGCATCGAATTCGACACCGGTCGTTCAGGTCGTCGCGCCCACTCAGACCACACTGGTCCACACGACGACTCAACCGGCGACGGTTCATGCCTGGCACGAAGCCGAAGTTCACGCTCGCGTGGCCGGTTATCTGGAGGAGCTGAAGGTTGACATCGGACAGCAGGTGTCGCAGGGCCAGGTGCTCGCGAGGCTGGCGGTCCCGGAAATGGAGATCGCTCATCAGAAGCAGGAAGCCACGATTCGTCGATTGCTGGCTGACGAGCAGCGGGCGACCGCGTCCGTGAAGCTGGCGGCTGCTGAAGTACAGTCGGCTGAGGCTGAGGCAGCTCAGGCCGCTGCGGAGGTCGGTTCGGCGACCGCTCAATTGACCGCCGCGAAGTCGGAGTTCGTCCGTGTGACGGATCTGGTGAATGCGAAGTCGGTTGCCGGGCGACTGCTTGATGAAGCTCGCCAGAAGTACGAGTCGGCGGCGGCGCTGCAGGCGTCTGCCGAAGCCGCGCTGCAGTCGTCGAAAGCGGCTGTCGCTGTCACGCGTGAACGGGCGGCTGTTGCCCAGGCCGACTTTGCCGCTGCTCAGGCCGAAACCGAAGTCGCCCGCAAGTCACTCGAAGAGCTGGCGACGATGCTCAGTTACGCGTCGCTGAAAGCACCGTTCGATGGTGTGGTGACACGACGGTCGATCGATCCCGGCGACCTGATCCGCAAGGCGGATACCAGCAGCGCGGAATCCGCCCGCCCGCTGTTCTCGATCGCTCAGGTCCAGAAAGTGCGAGTCCGTATCGCTCTCCCGGAAAACGATGCCGCGCTGGCCAATGTTGGAGACTCGGTGGCTCTGCAGGTTCGGGCGCGTTCCGGACGCACCTTCAATGGAACGATCAGCCGGACGGCGCGAACGCTCGATGAAGCGACGCGCACGATGCTGGTTGAAGTTGATCTGCCGAACGAAGACGGAGCCCTGCTCCCGGGAATGTTCGGTCACGCAACGATCACTCTGCAGAAGACGCCGAACGCCCTGACGCTCTCGGCGACCGCCGTCAGATTCGACGAGAAGGGCAACAGCTCGGTGTACGTCGTTGATGGCAGCGGTGCGGTGAATGTGATTCCTGTGGTAACCGGTTATGACGACGGCAGGCAGATTGAAATCGTCAGCGGAATCGACGTGGCGGCGCGCGTCGTCGACGGCGGAGTCGGGCGGCTGCAAAGCGGTCAGAAAGTCCGCGTGCAGTAGTTCTCTGCAACCCCGCTGAACTCTGACCCTGCTTCTGAACTCTCGCGACACTGCCCTGCCATGAACCTCATCAATTTCTCGCTCCGCAATCCGTTCGCCGTGGTCGCTTTGTCGCTGGGTCTGTGCCTGCTGGGTGGAGCCGTCATCCCCGCGACACCAATCGACATTCTGCCGGACTTCGAGAAGCCGGTGATCGTCAGCTTCTTTTCGTATCCCGGCCTGCCGACGCTGGATATGGAGAAGAGTGTGTCGTCCCGCGTTGAGCGTGCGCTGACACTGGCCGGTCGCATCGAGCATCAGGAATCGCGGACGGTTCCGGGGGCAGCGGTCATCAAGGTGTTCTTCCAGCCGGGGACGAACCCGAGTTCGGCGATGAACGACATCGTCAACCTCGAAGCATCTGACATGTTTCACCTTCCGCCGGGGATCGAGTGGCCGTTCACGCTGCGCAGTGAACCCGCCAATCTGCCGGTCGTGCTGGCCGCGATCAGTGGTGAAGGACTGAGCGAAAAAGATCTGTACACAATCGGCTATTACGCCGTGCGAAACCGCATGGGCGGCCTGAAGGGCGTGCAGATCCCGCATCCATTCGGCGGCAAGTTCCGGCAGATGATGGTTTACATCGATCCGGACAAGCTGCAGGCGTACGGTTTGAGCGCACCTGACGTCGTGGAAGCGATGCAGAAGGCGAATCTCGTGCTGGCGTCAGGGACGGCGAAGCTGGACGACACCGAGTACCAGATTCACCCGCTCAACACGCTGCCGACGACGGACGACATTGACAACATCGTGATCACGGTCCGTGACGGGAAACCGGTTTTCATTCGCGATGTCGGGTATGCGAAAGATGACTCGGCCATTCAGTACAATATTGTGCGCGTGAACGGAAAGCGGAGCGTCTATTGTCCGTTGCTCCGCGAGCCGGGTGAGAACACGATCGCCGTCGTCGACCGCATTTACGAAGGCATCGCAAAGGAGATTCCCGCGATGAAGGCGCTGGGCCAGGTGCCGGAAGCCGCCGACGTGCAACTCGTCAATGACCAGTCGAGTTACATCCGCAATGCGATGCGGAATCTGCTGTACGAGGTCGCTCTGGGTGCGGTCCTTGTCGCGATTGTCGTCTGGCTGTTCCTGCGAAGACTCGTTCCGACAGTGGCGATTGTCAGCACGATCTTTCTCTCGATTCTGATCGGGGGCCTGGGGTTCTGCTTCACTGGAAACACGGTTAACGTGATGACGCTCGGCGGTCTGGCTCTGGCGATCGGAACCGTTGTCGATGCCGGAATCGTCGTTGTTGAGAACGTCCTGCGGCATCAGTCGATGGGTAAGTCGCGTGCCGACGCCGCCCGTGATGGGGCGGGGGAAGTTGCCATGCCGGTCCTGGCGGGGACGATCACAACGCTGGCCGTATTTGTTCCCGCGATCTTCCTGAGCGGCATGATCCGTTACCTGTTCGAGCCGCTGTCGATCGCGGCGACGATGACGATCGGTGCAAGTTTCTTCGTTGCCATGACAGTCGTCCCCGCTTTCTGTGCGAAGTTCGTGCGGGAGAGAGTTGATCGTCGATCGTCGATCGTTGATAGCACCCGGGCCGACGACGAATCGCTACCAACGATCAACCAGCAACCATCAACTCCTTATTCACGCCTGCTCAACGTCGCACTCTCGGCCCGGCACATTGTCGTCGTGGCCGCGGTCGCGCTCGTTGTCGGATCGGTCCTGCTGCTGCCGAGGATTGGCCGCGAACTGTTTCCAGAGGTTGATGCCGGCACGTTTGAGTTGCGCGTCAAGACGCGGCCAGGAACGCGGCTCGAAGAAACCGAGAAACTGGTCGAGCGACTCGAAGCAACGATCGGCGGTGAGGGCGGCGTGATTCCGTCGAGCGAGATTGAAACGATCATCTCGAACATCGGCCTGCCGGTTGGCAAGGGGGCCGGCTTTTCGACGATTCTCAGTTCCAACTCGGGTCCGGACACGGCCTACCTGATTGTCAACCTGAAGAGCGAAGGCCGATCGACGAGTACTCAGACTTATGTACGGCGTCTGCGTGCGAAGCTGGCCGCTGAGTACCCGCAGGAGAAGTTTCTGTTCGTCAACGGCAGCATTGTGAACATGGCGCTCAACGAAGGTGTGCCGGTGCCGATCGACGTGCAGATTTCGGCGGGTTCGCTGGAGCAGTGTCGCGAAGTCGCGGAACAGGTTGTCGAGAAGCTGCGACCGATCAGGGGCGCGGTTGACGTGCAGATCGCCCAGGCGCTTGACTACCCGCAGCTCGACATTCAAGTCGACCGGGTCCGCGCCAAATACATGGGCGTCGACCAGGAGGAAGTCGCGAAGACCATTCTGACGGCTCTTGGGTCCAGCGTCGGATACGCCTCGAACATCTGGATCGATCCGAAGAGCGGCACGGACTTCTTCATCGGCGTGCAGTACGAGAACAACGAGATCGATTCGCTGGAAGAGATTCACAACATCCCGATCTCACTGAACACTGCCGACGGTCCAGTCACGATTCCGCTGTCGAATATTGCCACTGTGCGGCGCGTCAACATCCCCGGCGAAATCGCGCATTACAACATCGCCCGCGTCAACGACGTTTACGTCAACGTCGATGGCCGCGACGTCGGTTCGGTGGCTGCCGACGTGAATCGAGTGCTGCGGGAGGCGGACTTTGGCAATGGCGTAACCGTCACCGTTCGCGGTCCGGTGGCTACGATGGAAGAGGGCGGGCAGATGCTCGGCGTCGGCCTGATCGTCGCCGCCGTGCTGGTGTACCTCGTGATGCTGGCGCAGTTCAAATCGTGGGTGGATCCGCTGATCATCATGCTGGCCGTGCCGCTGGGGCTGGCCGGAGTGCTGGGCACGCTGTTCATCACGCAGACCACGATCAACATCCAGTCGCTGATGGGCACCCTGATGATGATTGGCGTCGTGGTGAATAACTCGATCCTGCTGGTCGAGTTCGCCAATCACCTGTGCGCCGACGGCATGTCTCCGCGCGAAGCTGCGCAGAAGGCTGCTGAGATCCGGCTGCGACCGATCCTGATGACGTCTTTGACGCTGGTTGCTTCGATGGCACCGCTGTCCGTGCATCTGGCGCCTGGCGGAGAAGCGATGATCCCGCTGGCCCGAGCGGTGATCGGCGGGATGGTGGCCTCGACGGTGCTGACGCTGTTCGTCGTGCCGTGCGTCTACGCAATGGTCAAGCGTCCGATCGCTGCCTGATTGATCCGGGCTGAACCCGGCTGGAAGCTCAGGAGGGCTCAAAGTCGGCTCAACCCGGACAATCGTTACGACCGATACTCTCTCACAGAGTTCCCGGCTGACCGGCGAGGGGTGGTGTTGCGCTATGGCGGTTCGGCCTTCCGTCAGGGAAAGCGCTGCGATGCCAGAGTCCTGCCTTCGTTCAATCGCTGTGATCGTCATTGGGCTGCTGGTCACGGAGTCGCCGCTACTCGCTCAGGATGCCGACCTGGAAACGGCTTTGCGGCGGATCGCGGCGCTCGAAGAGCAGGTTCGCTCACTGCAGACCGGTGAGCAGATTCAGCCGGCAGTTTTCGAGCAGACTGAGGAGCAGTGTGGCAACGGTGGCTGTCAGCACGCGGATGGTGACTGCGGTGCTGGGTGCGACCGCGACCGTTCCGGTGCGAAAGCCGCTCAGCCGCTGCAGGCCGTCTATGACAGAGGGTTTGTGCTGCGGCCGGTCGATGCTGACCAGACTCCGTTTGAGATGAAGATCAACAGCTGGCTGCAACTGCGGCATTCGGTCTTCGATTCTGACGGGCCGACGCCGGATCAGAACGACTTTGAGTTCGAGCGGGCGCGGCTGGTCTTCAGCGGTTTTGCGCTGCGGCAGGAACTCAAATACTTCATCCAGATCGACGCGGATGACAACCAGACGCAGCGGCTTGATCTGCTGGACTATTACCTGTCGTACGACGTCGGGCACGACCAGTTCGGGCTGGACGCCGGGACGATCGGAATCCGAGCCGGGCGCTGGAAAGTCCCGTTCAACCGCACTCGGTACACGTCCGGTTTGAATCTGCAGTTTGCTGACCGATCACTGGCGAGTGTCTTCTTCGATATCGATCGCAGTGTCGGTGCGAGTCTGTATGGCCAAACGGACGGCCCGCTCGCTCCGGTCAATTGGGAACTCGCGCTGATTAACGGAGTCCGGACCAACGGGACCCGTCCGAACCGGGTCGGCGATCTGGACCGCAACCTGGGAGTCTCGGGTCGCGTGTTCTCAGATGTGCTCGGCGAGTGGGGCAGCGATTTCGAATCGGACCTCAGCTGGCACGAGGAACTCGCCGTACGTCTCGGGGCCGGTTTCGCGTTCTCGCGCGAGGACATCCTGGAGGGACCTGTGGAGGCATCCCGGCAGCGCGTTGTCGACAGTGGAGCGACGCTGGCCAGCGTGCTTCCGATGGGGGCCAGCGCTTATAACGTGACGCTGTTCGCGCTCAGTGCCGACTTCCGTTACAGGGGCTGGTCGCTGTCGACGGAGTACTACTTCCGCAGCCTGTCAGAATTCTCGGGCGCGGCCGTTCCCGACTTGTTCGATCACGGTTTTCTGCTGCAGGGTGGCTGCTTCCTGATTCCCGAGAAGCTCGAAGCCTTTACACGGTGGAGCCGCATCGCTGGCGATTCGGGCAGCCTGGGCGTTGCCGACCAGAGCGCGGATGAAGTTGCCGGCGGACTCGCGTGGTGGATCAAAGGTCGCAACCTCAAGGTCGTGTTCGACGTGACGCGAGTGAACAGCTCGCCGGTCAACGACAGCGCGGTCGGCTTCATGCCGGGCGACGATGGTTTGCTGTACCGTACTCAGCTTCAGGTTGCGTTCTGATGATCTGTCGGGCCATGGTGGCGATCGATCGAGATGATTCTGAAAACCGCGTGATTGATCCTCGCACGACAGACTCTGAGTGACGAATGCTCCGGTCCCGCCTCGAATCACTGCTGGGGATTCCTCGATCAGAGCAGGGCCGCACCTGGTTGCTGTTTCTCTACGCATTCGGGATGTCGGGAGCCTATGTGAGTGCGCGGACCGACGCGGACGCTCTGTTTCTGGCGCGAGCCGGTGCCGAGCGGTTGCCGGCGATGATTCTCGTGTCGGCGACCGGGGTGACGTTGATCACGGCGCTCTATGCCGCCGCCGTCCGTCGCATGCCGCTGCGGCAGGTCATTCTGCTGTTTCACCTCGGGCTGGCGCTGGGCACGCTTGTCCTCGCGCAGTTGATTGAGTCTTCGTCGACGGCCGTGGCCGTGCCGGCAGGGCTCTATCTGCTGGCCGAACTACGGGGCGCTCTCGGGACCATTCACTTTTCGACGCTGCTTAATGAGCTGTTCCACCAGTCTGCTCCCGCGCGAGTGACTGGCGTTGCCGGCGCGGGCTCCACGCTCGCCGGAATCGTCTTTGGCGGAGCGACCGGCGTACTGGCAGCATCCGTTGGGGTTTCGAGTCTTCTGTACGTGATCCCGGTTCTGGACCTGCTGGCTGGTGTGGTCGCCTTCCGGTGCTGTGTTGTCCGGCATCAGGCGGGCCCTGCAACGGAAGAAGTCGCAGGCGGCGAGCCTCAGCGGGCGCGAAGGGTCGAGCCAGTCTCAAGATCCGGGCGGCGACTGCTGACCCATCCGCTCGCGCGCTACATCGCGATGATCGTTGCGCTCAAGACGGTCGTCGTTCTGCTGCTGGAATATGAATGGAAGCTGCTGGCGGTCGAGGAACTGCGGACCGAGCAGGCGCTGGCGGCGTTCTTCGGCGAATTCTACGCGGCGCTGTTTCTGCTGACCGGAGCGATTCAGTTGCTGGGAACGTCGCGGGTGCTGACCAGCCTGGGCATTCGAGCGGCGCTGGCGGCCTTTCCCGTGTGTGTGGCTGGCGTGATCCTGATCGTCGTCCTGCCCGGCAACCAGACCATGGCGTTCTGGGGCCTGAGTGTCGCACGCGGTTGCGACGTGCTGCGACGGAGCCTGACGGATGCCGCCATTCATGTGCTGTACTGGCCGTTGTCGCCTGCCTTTCGACGTCAGGTGATCGCCTTCGCTGGAGGCTGGGTGAAACCCGTCGTCGAGGCCGGAACCGCGGCACTGCTGATTCCGCTGGCGGTTCATCTGCCGCCCCAGGGGTTGTCACTTGTAATCGTCGGCGTCTGTCTGAGCTGGCTCGTCGTGATCAGGCGCGGGCGGCACGCGGCTCGCCGGGCAGGGCCGCAGAAAGATGGCGGCTCAACATGACAAATGCTGACATTGCAAGGGGCAGTGGCGGCCTCGGGCTTCATCAAAACTTCACACTGTCTTTGCATGAAACAGATTCATTCTTCGCACGATTCGCACCGTTTTGAGCTTAGGGACGTGGTGGAATCATCTGTCGTCGTGGAATTCGCCAGAATTCCACAATCGGCCACACTGATGCAGGACTTCTGGCGAACTCCACTCCGGAAGACTCGACCATCAATTCCAGGGCGATCCTCAGCGGAGTTTCGCGTCATCCAGTGGAAGAGTGAGTCATGCTGCGGCAAGTCTGGACACACGACGTCGATCGTCAACCAATGGCCGGCGGAGAAAGTCGAGCATTCAGCGTTTTTCCCAGCCTGTCGGCGTGGCTGGTGGCTCTTCCCCTGCTGGCGTTTGGGCTCTGGTATTTATTGAGTCGTTAAGGCATTGGCATGGCTGCATCGTGTGGCTCGGCGGCTTACGTCGAGGATGACCCGGTTTCCAATTCTTCCCCCAATCCGGATTTCAGCAGTGTTCTGTCATCGCGCTTGACGCGGCGACAGTCGCTGAAGCAGCTCGCCACCTGGCTGGGAGCGTGCACGGTCGGGCTCGAGCAACTCGGCGACGACCGTTCCGCAGCAGCCGGAGTTCCGAAGCCCGAACAGCCGTTGCAGTTTCGTGAGCTGCAGCGCGGCATCGACGAATCAGCACGTGTCGCCGAGGGTTATCAGTGGCGCGTCCTGATCGGCTGGGGAGATCCGCTGTTTGCCGATAGTCCGGCGTTCGACGTCTCAAGGCAGACAGGAGCGACTCAGGCGAAGCAGTTTGGCTACAACTGCGACTACATCGCGTTTCTGCCGCTGCCTGCCGCTGAGGGCGGAGCCGAGCGCGGGCTGCTGTGCGTCAACCATGAATACACCGACGCCAATCTGATGTTTCCCGGCCTGCTGACCAGGGACGATCTCGCAGCGATGACGCGCGAGCAGGTCGAGGTTGAAATGGCAGCGATGGGGCACTCGGTCGTCGCCGTTCAACGCGATGGGTCCGGCCAGTGGCAGGTCGATCGGAGCAGCCGGCTCAACCGACGGTTGACGGTCAGCCACACGCCGATTCGGATCAGCGGACCGGCGGCGGGGCATCCTCGTCTACAGACGAAAGCCGATCCGACGGGCCGGAATGTGCTCGGCACTCTGAATAACTGTGGCGGCGGAGTGACGCCGTGGGGAACGCTGCTGATCTGTGAAGAGAACTTCAACGTGTGTTTCAGCGGCGCCGCGGCGGGATTGTCTGAAGAACAGACTCTGAAACGTTACGGCATCGACGGGCCGAGCCGGTTCAATTCGGCCTGGGCGAAGCATGACGAACGGTTCAATATCGAACGCGAACCGAACGAACCAAACCGCTTTGGCTGGGTGGTCGAGTTCGATCCGCGCGATCCTGACAGCGTGCCCGTCAAGCGAACGGCTCTGGGACGGATGAAACATGAAGGCGCCGGCGTCGTTCTGAACTGTGACGGGCGGGTCGTCGTGTACTGCGGCGACGACGAACGCTTCGAATATGTGTACCGCTTTGTGACCCGAGGCCGGTTCGATGCTCAGGATCCTGACGCGGCCAGGTCGCTGCTGGACGATGGCATTCTGTCTGTCGCGAAGTTTGATGACGACGGATCGGTGCACTGGCTGCCGCTGGTTTATGGGAGCGGCCCGCTGAACTCGGACAACGGATTCCACAGCCAGGCCGACGTGCTGATCGAAACGCGTCGTGCCGCGGACCTGCTCGGCGCCACGCCGATGGATCGTCCGGAAGACGTCGAGCCGTCGCCGGTCAATGGGCGCGTTTATGTGATCCTTTCGAACAATTCGAAGCGGGGTACCGAGCAGACGGACGCGGCCAATCCTCGCGCGAAGAACGTACACGGGCATGTGCTGGAACTGGTCCCGCCGACGGCTGATGCCGGATTCGATCACGCCGCCGATCGTTTCGAGTGGAATGTGTTTCTGCGCGGCGGGAACCCGGCCAGTGCGAGCGACGGTGCTGATTGCCATGTCGAGGTAACAGAATCGGGCTGGGTGTCGTGTCCGGACAACGGTGGCTTCGACAGTCGCGGTCGATTGTGGATCACGACCGACGGAGCCAGCGAAACGACGGGCATGGCGGACGGCCTGTTTGTCTGCGAGACGACTGGTCAGGACCGGGCGCGGACGCGGCTTTTCTTCCAGGGGCCGCGCGGCAGCGAACTGAGCGGTGTCTGCCTGACGCCGGACGATCGTTCGCTGTTTGTCTCCGTTCAGCATCCGGGCGAAGAAGAAGGTTCGGACTTCCAGCAGCCATCGACACGCTGGCCCGATTTTCTGCCTGACCAGCCTCCGCGACCGGGTGTCGTGCTGATCGAGCACGGTGATGGCGCATTGATCGGTTCCTGACATCCGACTGGGTGACGGAGAACATCCGACTGGGTGACGGAGAATCCGGGCAGTGTTCCGCGGCAGGACCGTGTGAGGCGAAGCGAACGGTCGGCAAGCAGGCTGGTGCTTTGACGATCGACGACGAAAGCGTGCGTGTAGTGAGCCATCCGTGTCACTGAGAACGTTGACGCGCACGTCGCAGCATTCGCAGACGATGGTTCCGGTGGCGCTGTCACCGAAGGAGAACCGCAACGCGGTTTCAGAACAGAGCCCGGGGTCGCGTCCTTGCGCGGCTGATCCCAGGCTTTGATCTCTGACCACGTTGTGGTCATGTCAGCGACCGGTTTCGAATGGCCATCGGCGACGCCGAAGCGAACAATCGGTTTATCCGGTGCGAGCGACCCTACACCCTGCCTGACCGGCAAAGTCTGCCGTGTGGGTTGTCCTGTTGAAGCGATTCCTGCGGACGGATAACCGGCATAATCGGACCAGGTGGAACGCCAGGCTCCTCCGGCAGTGCCGCTACGGGGCACCCAGCCGTTCTTAACATTCTCTTCGGAGTTTTCTGACGATTCCTTCTCTGCACGCTAACTGGAGTGATCCGGTGTCAGGATCGCGAGCTTCGCGCGAAAGCGCTCACACAGAAGGAACGTCACAATGCTATTCAAGCGACTGGCGTCGGCGGCGCTTGCCACGGCCGTCGGCATTGGAGCTGCGGGAGCAGCAGTCGCCGAGGATGTCACCGTCTCGGCCGAACAACTCAACGCTCTGATGCAGCGGCTGGAACAGGCCGAGGCGAAGATCAGCGAGCTGGAATCACAGAAGGCTGCTGGCCTTCCTGTTGATGTCAATCCGGCACCGCAGTTCGCCGATCCCGGCACACCCAGCTTTCTGGATCCGGAATCGCTGCATCGCAATGCCTCGCTGAGCAGCGCGGCGGATGCGGAACTACTGCAGCGTCTGGAGACGCTCGAAAACAAATGGGTGGATTTGCAGGAGTCGCACGACGGCGTCCTCGATCAGCTCAAGGAAGGCTTCATCCAGGATGGCACGTCGGGGTCGACGATGAAGATTTCCGGGCGAATTCACGGTGATGCCTGGGGTTTCCCAGGCGTTGATGACGACGTGAATCGGCTGGACCGCGACGGCAACCCGCAGGACCGCCTGATCTGGCGGCGCGTTCGTTTCGGCGTGAAGGGCAAGATCAAAGAGAACATGGAGTACAAGATTGAGATGGAGTTCGCTGACCCGAACGACACTCAGTATCGCGACCTCTACGTCGGGTTCAACGACCTGCCGTTCCTCCACACGCTGCTGATCGGTAACCAGAAACGTCCCCTGGGTCTCGATCACATCAACAGCTCGCGCTACAACGTCTTCCTCGAACGACCGTTCGTGGTTGAAGCGTTCAACCAGGATGCTCGACGTCTTGGTATCGCGTCGTACGGTGTCAGTGACGACCAGGCATGGAACTGGCGCTGGGGTTTCTACAACCCGGAACTGACTCAGGGCGACGAGGGTTACACTGGCGATCACTGGCAGGGACAGATTTCAGGCCGTCTCGCCAATACAGCCTGGTACGACGAGTGTACTGACGGTCGCAGCTACATTCACTGGGCCATCGCTGGTTCATCTGCCTGGCCCGACGGCAATGGCGGCGTCGGTGGCAATCAGGCTCGATTTGATACTCGTCCAGAGGCACGTACCCGCGATGACTGGCTGGATACTGGCTCGATTGCCAATACCGAGCACTACCAGCAGCTCGGACTTGAAGGCGTCGTGAATCTCGGTCCTCTTCAGCTTGTCGGCGAATACGAAAGCACCTGGGTGAACCGTGGTGGCGGTTCCGAAGATGTCCAGCTCTGGGGTGCGTACGGGTACGTGTCCTACTTCCTGACCGGCGAACACATCCCATGGGAGCGGAAGTCCGGCCAGCTGGGGCGCGTCAAGCCGTTCCAGAACTTCTTCCTGGTTAACACGTGCGATGGATGCACGGAAAGTGGCTGGGGAGCCTGGCAGGTCGCTGCTCGATACTCCTACGCCGACTTCAATGATGCCGACGTGAATGGCGGTATTGGCTCTGCATTCACTTTGGGTATTAACTGGCACTGGAATCCGAACGCTCGCCTTCAGTTCAACTACATCCACGGCGAGATTACCAACTCAGCGAACAGAGTCATTCGCGACAACGCCGCTGACATGATGATTCCTGTCGTTGGAGCAAGTGGCAACTACAACGTCCTCGGTGCACGCTTCATGGTGGACTTCTAAGCCGGAAAGTTGCGGCTGCTTTGCTCATCGCCGGGCCGGTGGACCAGGCCGGCCCGGCTGTTTCGGTTCTGAAGTCTGACCCTGGCTTCGGAAGACCTTTCCAACCAACTCATCTCGCGGAGAAATCCCGATGAAGTTTCTTGCGACTCTGACAATTGTCGGATTCACCGCCGCGACCGCGTTCGCTGGCGGAGCGGGCTGCAAGCCAGCTGGCTGCAACCCTGATCGTGAATGCACGCCGTGCTGCTGCAAGCCAGTGGCCAAGATGGTCGACATCAAAAAGACGTGCTACGAAATCGAAACGAAAACGATCTGCATTCCGCCGACCGTGTTTCCCTGGGACCGCAGCCCGTGTGCTGATGTCTGCGGTGAGAAATGCGGCGGCCAGTGCGGTGCGAAAGCTGCCTGCGGCCAGTGTGGCTCGAACGGGCAGTGTGGTGCCGGATGCGGCGCCGATCGCTGCTGTGAAAGCGGCGGACTGCTTTCGGGTCTGAGAGAGATGCTGGGAATGGGCCTGTGTCCGACCTCGCGCTGCATCAAAGTTCCGAAGAAGTCGTCGAAGAAGGTTGGCGAGAAGTGCGTCTGCGAGTGGGTCTGCGACGGCAAATGCGGCGCCGGCTGCAAGCCCGCCTGTGCCGCCCCAGAAGCTGCTCCGCCGGCACCGGCTCCCGCCAAACCGGCACCTGCTCCGCCGGAAACGGCGCGCGTGCCACGGTATCGCAGCGTGTCGTTCCGCTGAGAGATTCCTGCAGGAACCCGGATCCCAGTGACGAATGACTGGGCGCAACGTTGTTCGTCACCGGATCTCATCCTGAACGCTGCTGTTTGAAATTGAGCACTGCTGTTTGAACGACACCGACACGGGGAGAGTGGCACTGGCTGCTCTCCCCGTTTGTTTGCGCGTTGAGGAAACGGTTTCGCGGTGATGACTGCTCGGACACAATGCCGCGCAACTGTTTGACCCGCAGCCGCAGGCGCAGGCGTTTCAGGCAGCCCACAAAACGCCTGCGCCTGCGGCTGCGGGTCAAACGAGGATGAACTTCGAGCGGGAGGCACCAATGACGACATCACTGACGCTGAAGAGTGGCCGGCAGCTTCCGGCGGTGGGCATGGGCTTCTGGAAGGTCGGACGCGACATCGCTGCCGATGTGGCTCAGCAGGCGATTGAAACCGGCTACCGGCATCTGGACTGCGCCTGCGATTACGGCAACGAAGCCGAAGTCGGGGAGGGGATTGCGGCGGCTCTGCAGTCGGGCACGGTGACGCGCGAGCAACTGTGGGTCACGTCGAAGCTCTGGAACACGTACCACCGGCCCGAGCATGTACGCGCGGCGTGCGAGCGTTCGCTGCGCGATCTGCAGCTCGACGAACTCGACCTGTACCTGATCCACTTTCCGATCGCGCTGAAGTTTGTGCCGTTCGAGGAACGCTATCCGCCCGAGTGGTTCTTCGACCCGAATGCCGACAGCCCCTGCCTCGAACCCGAGGCCGTGCCGATTCACGAAACCTGGCAGGCGATGGAAGAGCTTGTCACCGCGGGACTCGTTAAAGAAATCGGCGTCTGCAACTTCGGCGTGTCGCTGCTCCGTGATCTGCTTGCCAGCGCTAAGATCCCGCCAGCTGTTCTGCAGGTCGAACTGCACCCGTATCTGACGCAGGAAAAACTGCTGCGATTCTGCCGCGAGTCCGGCATCGCGGTGACGGGCTTCTCACCGCTGGGCGCCCAGTCGTACTTTTCGTTGAACATGGCCGAGCAGGGCGAGTCGGTCCTGGAGTCTGAACCGGTCCGCCGCATCGCCGCCGCTCACAATCGAACGTCAGCGCAGGTCGTGCTTCGCTGGGGCGTGCAGCGAGGAACTGCTGTCGTTCCGAAAACGAGCCGTGTTGAACGCATGCGTGAGAACCTGGCGATCGACGACTTCTCGCTGACCGCCGATGAGATGGCAGCGATCTCGGCCCTGAATCGTCACCGCCGCTTCAACGACCCCGGCGATTTCTGCGAGGCTGCCTTCAACTCGTTCTTCCCGATTTACGAGTGAGCCGTGATCCTGCCACGGTGAAGCCCACTCTCCGGGAATATCCCGCACGGTTCGCGGATCAAGGCGGGTATGCAGCTCCTCTTCCGCCTCGCCGCTGATCTGACCGTCGTCTGCCACATGGCGTATGCGCTGTTCATTCTGGTGGGGCAGATGGCGATCATTCTCGGGGCGTGGCGAGGCTGGGTGTGGGTTCGCGGCCGCCGGTTTCGGCTGCTTCACCTGGCGGCGATTCTGATCGTTGTCGTCGAGAGCCTGCTCGGGGTTGTGTGCCCGCTGACGACGCTGGAAAAATGGCTGCGGACTCAAGCTGGCCAGGCGAGTTACCAGGGCGACTTTCTGGCCAGGTGGATTCACGATCTGCTGTTCGTCGAAGCCAGCTCGGTTGTCCTGACCGGGTGTTATGTGGCGTTTGGCCTCGGCGTGGCTCTGGCGATGTGGTTTGTCCCGCCAGAGTTGCGGAGTGTTCGGTCGGAACTGCAGAACTGACAAGAGGTTATGACATTCGTGTGGTCGGCGGCGAGTCGATTGGACCTGCGCTGAAAGCTCGCTATACTCCCCGCCCTTCAGCGGAAGACAATCTGCGGCGACGGTCTCGGACTGGCCGCTTCACACATCGGAAACTCACGACAGGAACGGAACAATGGCTCATAAGAAGGGGCAGGGCTCCAGCCGAAACGGTCGCGAATCGCGGGCACAGCGTCTGGGCGTCAAGAAGTTTGGCGGCGAGGCGGTCATCGCTGGAAACATCCTGATCCGCCAGTGCGGCACGAAGTGGCATGCTGGCAAGAACGTTGGCATGGGCCGTGACTACACGCTGTTCGCCCTGACCGACGGCAAGGTTTACTTCGATCGCGAAGGTCGCCGGATCAACATTGCGGCGGAAGAAGCGGTTGCTGCCAACTGACAGAATGCTGCCTTGCTGAGGCAGAACGTCGGCAGAATTGAAACAAGCGGACGAGTCATCTCGAGGGTGGCTCGTCCGTTTTTTTGTGCGCCGGGTTGAGGCGCGGTCACCCTGTCCGGCCGGGAGCGAGGCTGCTTCGGAACTGGTCTCGCTCCGATTCGTCGTTCTTCGATAGGCTGCCGGTGATTCGGGCAGACGGAGAGGGACGTCTGCCGCTGAGAATTCCGGGACAGGGAAGTCATGTCGACGGCTACGGTACCACCGCGAGCCTCGATCGTTCACATCGTCGGTCGGTCAACGATTGGCTTTGTGGGGACGGTCGGGGATCTCGTGCTGTTCACGCTGGAAATGCTGCGCTGGCTGTTCCGCGGTTTGCCGCGGCGAACGGTTGTGCTGCAAACCATGTACGAAGTTGGCGTGCGCAGCATTCCCGTCGTGCTGATCACCGGTCTGTTTATTGGCATGGTGCTGGCCATTCAGGGCTACGCTCAGTTTGCCCTGCTGAAGATGGAAACGCGGCTGGGAGCGGTCATCAATATGGCGCTCGTCGCAGAACTCGGCCCGACACTGGCTGCCACGATGCTGGCCGGTCGAGTCGGAAGTGCGATGGCGGCCGAACTCGGGACGATGCGCGTCACCGAGCAGATCGACGCGCTGCGGGCTCTTGGTGCCAACCCGATTCAATACCTTGTCGTCCCGCGTTTCCTGGCCTGCTTCCTGCTGATCCCGATGCTGACGGCGATCGCGGACGGGATTGGCGTTGTCGGCGGCTGGCTGCTGAGCACGCAGTCGCTCGATATCGACAGCACGTATTACTGGCACCATTCCAAGGCGTACGTCACGGCCTGGGACGTCTGGACGGGGCTGCTCAAGAGCATGTTCTTTGGCGCAGCGATTTCGATGATCTCGTGCTACCAGGGCTTTCACTGCGGGTCGGGTGCCGAAGGGGTCGGGCGGGCGGCGACGAGTGCGTTCGTGCTGTCGTTCGTCGCCATCCTCGTTCTCGACTTCTTTCTCGGGATGTTTCTCAACGAGCTTTACCGGACGATCTGGCCCGGCCCGGCGTCCTTCGTCTGACCAGTCTCGTCGCTGAATTCGCCAGAATTCTGACAGATCGACATGTCTGAATTCTGGCGAATCCAGCTACGGCAACTCGCCTGACCACTTTTCCGATTCGACGACCAGTTCATGCCGCACCCTCCTGCCACAACCCGGCGCGAACCATTCGATCATCCGTTTACCGGCGATGAGTTCGGGCAGCCGATCATTCGTCTGGACGGAGTGTCGAAGCAGTTCGGCGATCATGAAGTGCTGCGCGACATTTCGCTGACGATTCGCGCGGGAGACACCGTCTGCCTGATCGGCGAGAGCGGCTGCGGCAAGAGCGTCACAATGAAGCTGATGGCCAGCCTGCTCAAGCCGACGTCCGGGCACGTTCTGTGGGATGACGTTCCAGTCGATAAGCGGACGGACGAGGAACTCGTACGGGACAGGCTGAGGTTTGGCTACCTGTTTCAGGGTGCGGCGCTGTTCGACAGCATGAACGTGTTTGAGAACGTCGCGTTTGGACTGCGGCAGAACACGAAGATGTCGGAAGCGTTCATGCGGGACGTTGTCGCTCAGCGTCTGATGGACGTCGGGCTGACGCCGGCCACGGCTGACAAGATGCCGTCGGAGTTGTCCGGCGGCATGAAGAAACGCGTCGGCCTGGCGAGAACACTCGCCCTGATGCCGGACATCATTCTGTACGACGAACCAACGACCGGGCTCGACCCGATCATGATCGACGTGATCAACAACCTGATTCTGAAAACGCGGAAACGGCGGCCGGTCACCAGCGTCATCGTCACGCACGAAATGACGACCGTCCGCAAGGTCGCGGACCACGTCGTGATGTTTTATCCGCTGAGTCGTCTGCAGCCGGGGGAGTCGCAGATCGTGTTCGAGGGCACGCCGGACGAGGCGTTCGAATCGGACGACCCGCGAGTCTGGCAGTTCGTGTACGGCGAGGCGGGCGAGCGGATGCAGGAGTTCGCAGCTTAAGCCCGAAGCGAAGTAACGAGCTTTCGAATGGTCGATCTCCTCGGGATCAGATGATTGATAGACGCAGAGCGTCCGGAAGGACGTTCCCACGCGGAGCGTAGGAACGAGTCAAATGGTGGGCCTCGTGCCTCGACCCACCCTACGAAATGTGGAACGAAGGATCGGACGAGCAATTCCATGAACGAACGGCAGCTTCAGTTTCGAGTCGGGCTGTTTGTCATCGCGGCACTGAGCGTCGTGTGTGTGCTGGTGTTTCAGTTCGGCGAAGTGCGTGACGCGCTGCAGAAGCGCTACAACGTGCTGGCCCGGTTCGAGTCAGCTCCCGGCGTGCTCGTTGGTTCGCCGGTGCGGATTAATGGCGTGCAGATCGGGCAGGTCGGAAACATCCATCTCGACCAGCAGGGCAGCGGTGTTCTGCTGACGCTGAGCATCGAACAGAAATACTCGCTGCGCTCAGACGCCGTGCCGGCTCTGCAGCAGTCGCTGCTGGGCGATGCCGTGGTCGAAATCAGTCCCGGCCAGAGCGACACCGAGCTTGACCGGGGTACGATCCTCCACGGCAAGCCGCCGTTCGACATGACGTCGATCGTCAAGAAGATGGACCGGCAGCTGGAAACAACGATGGCCTCATTCGAAGCGACCAGCCGTGAGTGGCAGGTTGTCGCACGGAACATCAACGGCATCGTGCAGACGAATCGCGGCAACCTCGGCGTCGTGGTCGAGCGGACGGCAAAGTCTCTCGATGATTTTTCGGTGACGATGCAGCGGGCCGCTCAGACGTTCGACAACGCGAACCGCGTGATCGGCGACCCGCAGACCGTGCAGAATCTGCGGAAGGCGTTCGCTGGATTGCCGCAGATCGTCTCAGAAACGCAGCAGACAATCACAGCGATGCGGCAGACCGTGACGTCGATCAACAGCAACATGAAGAACATCGAGGGCGTTACGCAGCCGCTTGCGAAGCACACCACGTCGATCGTTGTGCGGCTTGATCAGAGCCTCGCGAATCTGGAAACGCTCACGGGAGAACTGCGGGACGTCGCTCAGATCGCGGCCAGCTCGGATGGTTCGTTGAAGCGGTTCCTGTCTGACCCGTCGCTGTATGACGACCTGGAAAGTTCGGCGACGTCGCTGTCGATTCTGTTGCGAAACCTGCAACCAGTCGTGCGGGATATGCGCGAGTTCTCGGACAAGGTCGCACGGCATCCGGAGGTGCTTGGTGTCGGCGGAGCGTTGCGGCCAAGTTCCGGGCTGCGTGATGACGAAGTCCGTCAGGCCGGGTTTAAGGAGCCGGAATGATCGACTCGCTGTCCGAGTTCGAAATGTCGCCTCCGGATGAAGAGGCGTCAGCGGCGACCTCGCCGGGCGATGAGACCTCGCCGGGCGATGAGACCTTGCCGGGCGACGAGACTTTGCCGGGCGACGAGACTCTGCCGGGCGACGAGACTCTGCCGGGCGACGAGACTCTGCCGGGCGATGAGACTCTGCCGGGCGATGAGACTCTGCCGGGCGACGAGACTTTGCC